>R18__coassemble_1365_pt1 | contig 34534 bp, 21 predicted proteins | sample R18__metabat2_high_PE_038 | metagenome-assembled genome bin R18 | reverse complement strand
AACCTTACCCAACACGTTTGCACGATCTGATTACCGCGGTAGAGATTGTACTTTTCCCGCATCAACAATGCATTTTACCGCCCAAAAGTGGGCATATTGACAATGGCTTTTTCGGCGTACTGCCTCTGTCTGCGCAGTACCTCCCGTCCGGTAGATGCCGACAGCGAACTGTTTCCTCAGCTCGCAGAGTGATCCCGCCAGCAAGGAGGTAGATGACAACCCCGGGAATGCCATTCCCCTTCCTGCCGGCCGTCATCTACCCCCTTCAGAACCCCTTCTTGGCCCGTTTTATGACAATTGACAACCTCGGGACAAAAGTCTTCGAGGCGAACGCGAAGGAGGATGCTTGCATCCATTCTTTGCTGGGCCGGGTTAGACTTAAAAAGTACAAAAGTTGTTTTGGACCCGAAGGGCTTCGTTTCTGCGCTGCTTTCCGTGAAATTTCTTACACGTCTTGCATACTTTGCCTTTGTGGGGTGATGGGGGATACGCTCCCGTTTGTGTGGGGTTGGCTGGAGTATCGTTCAGACATTCTCGGCAACGAAGTCGCGGACGATTTCAATAATCTCTTTTCCGTAGCGGTTGACGGTGACAGTCCCCATGCCTTTGCATTTCGCTAACTCGCGCATGTTGGTGGGGAGGGCATTGGTGATAGCGGCTATGGCTGCATTGGACACGATGGCGTAGGCTGGCTTGTGCTGCTGATAAGCTTGTTCACCCCTCCACTGGCGGAGGGCATTATAGAGCTCAGGGTAGGCGATGTCGTCGTCGCTGAGCGCTTTGAGGGCTAGCGTATTACGGACTTTCGAGGTACGCTTGCTGCCGACGGAGGGCTCACGGCCGGCGTTCTTTTTCTCGCGTGACAAGGAGGATGCCGCCTTGCTCTCCTTACCCAATTCCATGTCGAGCACGAAACGGGCCTTTTGCTTCAGGTAAGTAGGAACGGTGAATCCGTTGTTCAGTACCCAGATGAGGAGATCGTGCTTCAGACGATAGGCACGCCAGAAGGTGTCCTTCGCTTCATCCAGCCGTTCCTGCACGCGCTGGTTGTCGCTGGAGATGGTCTTGCAGTCGTTAGCAAAGGGATAGATAAGATGCACCAGCTTGTCCTCGAAATACTTGCATGCATCCTTGATGCGTGCAGTCAGCCGTTCACCGTCGCCCGCCGCTGTGAGCTGTTCCAACTGGTGGCAGAAGCGGGGTGCTACGTCGAACAGTTCGCTCTGTATCTGCGGCTGTGCCTCCTTCATACGTGTCAGTAACTTGGGATAGACCTTGTAGAGATGTTCGTCCACCATGCGGAGCAATTTTTGGAACTCCCACTGCAAGGGGTGCAGGTCAAACAGTTCGCACAGCAGGTTGAGATAGTACTCTTTCTTCAGTCCATCCATCTGGTCGGGGAGATGCTGCGCTTCCTGCAGCTCAGCATCCATATATTGTGCGACAGTCCGATCGGTGATGACGCTGCTCAAGGCGAGAGGCTCGGTGAGAGCCAGTCCCTGCAGTGAGCGGCAGCGCGACAGTGCCACATAGGTCTGGCCAGCAGCAAAGGCGGCATTCACATCCAGGATGGCGCGTTCAAATGTCAAGCCCTGGCTCTTGTGAATGGTGATGGCCCAGGCTAGCCGCAAGGGATACTGGCTGAAGGTACCCTCCACCTCCTCGATGATCTCACGTGTCGTCTTGTCGATGACATAGCGCGAGTTTGTCCATTCCATGGGCGATACCTCTATCGTATGGCCGTCATCGAGGCTGCGCACCACGATGTGCTTATCGTCAATCTCCACCACTTGTCCGATGAGCCCATTGTAGAAGAGATGTGCCGCTGAACTGTCGTTCTTAAGGAACATGACCTGAGCACCCCGTTTGAGTGTCAGCAGCGAATCGGCCGGGTAGGATGTCTCGGGGAATGTGCCTGTGATCTGTGCCTTGTAGGTATAGAGCGGGGCATTCAGCAATGCCAGCTGCCGTTCGTTGTAAGCATCGGCGATGCGGTTGTGTGTGGTAAGGCGTATCACGCCATCGCCCATATGCTTCTCCTGTCCCACGCGTTCGTTCAGTAGTGCAATGTCTGTCGTTGACAAACAATTGTTGCGTACCTTGTTGAGCAGGTCCACAAACGTCTGGTCGGTCTGGCGATAGACCTTCTGCAGCTCGATGGTCACATGTCGCGTCTGCTGCAGGGCCCGGCTGCCGAAGAAGTAGGGCGTGTTGTAGTAGTCGCGTAGTAGCCGCCACTCGTCCTCCTTGGCCACCGGTGCGAGCTGCTGCAGGTCGCCGATCATCAGCAGCTGCACGCCGCCGAAGGGTGCCTGTGAGTTGCGGTACCGACGCAGCACATCGTCGATGGCATCGAGCAGGTCGGCACGCACCATGGATATCTCGTCGATGACGAGCAGGTCGAGGGTGCGCAGGATGCTCTTTTTCTGCTTGCTAAACTGGTAGCGAGACTCACGGATGGTGCCACCCGGCACGAAGGGCGACAAGGGGAGCTGAAAGAAGGAGTGAATGGTCATGCCGCCGGCATTGATGGCCGCCACACCTGTCGGTGCCACCACCACCATGCGCTTGGGCAGACGGGTGGTGAGCTGACGCAGGAAGGTGGTCTTCCCTGTTCCGGCCTTGCCGGTAAGGAACACGTTCACGCCCGTGTTCTCGACCAACTGCCACGCCAGGTCCAGCTCGGGGTTCTGACCGAGGTTTTGCTCTGCAGGGTTCTGTTCCAAAAGTGTTGTTGCAGAGGGGGGGGGTTACTGCTTCTGCTGACGTGCTTGGAGCGCGCGCTTCATGTTATCGCCTTCCTTGAAGTACTCAAGGATGTAGCCATCGACATAGTTACGACCGAAATAGTCGTTCATCGTCGCCACTTGCTCCTCGATGTCGGAGTAGGGAAGCAGGCGTCGGCAGCGGATGATACGAACCCGACGGCTGACACGCCATACCACTATAGCGAGCAGCGCCAGGCTGACGACAGCCACCGCAGCATAGATAAGATAGGTTACCAGCATAATGTATCACATTTCTTTTCTCGGCAAAGATAGCCTAAATATCGTTAACGGCATCGTTTTTCTGAAGATTTTTATGTGTAGGTCGTTTTTTTTGCCTAAATTTGCGACCTCTTTCAGTTTTCACAGTATGAAAAAGATTGTATCAGTTCTCGTTTGCTGCCTCTGCCTGCTGGGAGCCAGCGCGCAAGTGGACAAGAAATACAGTATCGGCACGGTGCCTGTAGTCAATGGCCGCGTAACCCTGCAACGCCATGCCAGCGTGTCGGGTGTTGGCAGTCAGGAAGTGTTCGACAAAACCGTCCGATGGGTGGAAGGGCGTTTTGTGACGCCAGGTGTGCTGAAGGCTAAAATCGTAGAAACCGACAGCGCCACGCAGCGTATCGTTGTTAATGCCGAGGAGTACCTCACCTTCCGCAATACGTTGCTCGTGCTCGACCGCACGCGCATCAACTATTGGCTGGAGATTACGGCCAAGGAGGACGGCTACGACATGACGATGACCCGCATAGCTTACTGGTATGAGGAGGAACGGAATGGAGGCCAGCGCTTCTGCGCCGAGGAGTGGATCACCGACGACGAATGCTTCAACAGCAAGAAAACACGTTTGCTGCGCAGCTCAGGTAAGTTCCGCATCAAGACCATTGATCTCATCGACACGCTCAACAAAGAGCTGAACAGCAAGTTCTGACCTATGACAAGCAACAAGAAAAGCCAGACGCGTGCGTTGCTCAACGCATTGTTCCTCATAGGATTCATAGCAGCCTTCATCGTATATTTCGCCAGCCCCAACCGCAACTTATTTCTCTTCATCTGCGGTGTGTCCATCCTCATCAAGTTGGTGGAGTATGCCATCCGCTTCTTCGTCCACCCAACGGACTGAGACTGCCTCATGAAAAGCCGTCTGCTCGTGTGCTTGTGCTGTCTGCTCGTCGCCCTTTCGGCAACAGGGCAGACACGTCGTGTGGATACCGCCGGTGGTACGAGCAGCATGAACAACGGGCTGGGAACGACGGGGCAGAACGGCCTCAGCAACGGCAATGCCGGACGGGACTCCACCGTGCAGGACCGCAAGACACCGAAGGAGATTCACGCATGGCACATCAGCAGCACGCTGGGTGAGCTGCTCCCCACCGAGCCTGATACCGTCATCCACCGTTTCCAGAACGCCCACCTCACGGAAGGCCTCAACGGCGAGTATAACAACCTTGGCAACATGGGGTCGCCCCGCCAGTCGCGTATCTTCTTCCATCGCACCAGCGAGCAGTTTCTCTTTGCCGAACCTATGGACTACTTCGCGCATAAACCCGAACAGTTCTATTTCCTTAACACGAAAGCACCCTACACCAATGTCACCTACTACCGGGCCGGCAACCAGGTGAACGGCGAAGAGCGTGTTAAAGGCACCTACGGCGTCAATGCCGGCAAGCGCATCGGCATTGGCTTCAATCTCGACTATATCCTCGGACGAGGCCGTTATAGCGATCAGGCGACAGCACTGTTTGACGGATCGGCCTATGGCTACTACCACGGCGATCGCTACACCTTCCACCTGATGGGAGGATACGACAAGCTCAAGTGGGCCGAGAACGGAGGCATCACCGACGACCGCTATATCACCCGTCCCGAAGAGATGGCATCGGGCAAGCAGACCTATAGCGCTGCCGACATGCCTGTCAATCTCGAACGTACATGGAACGAGCTGAAACTGCGGACAGTATTCCTGGAACAGCACTTTGATATGGGATACTATAAAACCCGCACTGACACCCTTCCCGACACCCTCATGGTGTATCACGACTTCGTGCCGGTGATGAAGGTGTTCCACACGGCAAATGTACAGAGCAACGGACGGCGGTTCATTGACTATAAGAATCCCCAGAATCACTATGCCAATGACTTCCTCCCCTATGACTCCATCGACGCGACCAGCTACACCTCCGTTAAGAATACCATGGGTCTAACACTCATCGAAGGCATTAACAAATGGATTCCTTTCGGAGGATCGGCATACATACAGCACGAATGGCGCGGCTTCACCCTTCCCGACACCGTAGGAGGAACGGAGTTCATCGGACGGTACAACGAGCAGAACATCACTCTGGGAGGCAACCTGAGACGAACAACAGGTGACCTGCTGCACTTCGATGTGACCGCCGAAACCACCCTTCTCGGCAACGACATAGGATGCTTCAACCTGCAGGGACGCGGAGACCTCAACTTCAGCTTGCTGAAAGACACCGTGCATCTTGCCTTCGAGGGCTTTCTGCGCAACAGCAACCCCTCGTTCTACTACCGACATTTCCACTCGCAGCACTATTGGTGGGACAACGATCTGGCGAAGGAGTTCCGCACACATATCGGTGGCAGTCTCTCCTCGGACCGGATGGGCACGCAGCTTTCCGTCGGCATCGAGAACATTCTTAACTACACTTATCTGGACTATGTTGGCTACAGCCAGGAATCATCCGGCACGACCACCTATCTCAGTGATATAAAAGCGGTGCAGTGTAATACTAACATACAAGTGCTCAGCGCTACCCTGAAGCAGAATCTTGCACTTGGCATACTCCACTGGGACAACGAGATCACCGCACAGTATTCCTCCCGCGATGACATCCTTCCCCTGCCGCTCATCAATGTCTTCAGCGACCTCTATCTGAAGTTTACCTACGCCAAGGTGCTGCGTATCCAGCTAGGTGCCGATGTGCGGTACTTCACAGCCTACTACGCCCCCGACTATGCTCCTGCATTGGGTATGTACCACCTGCAGAATAAGGCCGAAGGCGAGCGCCAGCTCATTGGCAACTATCCCATGGCCAACGTCTATGCCAACTTCCACCTCAAACAGGTACGGTTCTACGTCATGTACTGCCATGCCAACGACGGGCTCATCGAGAGCATGAACAACTCCTTTCTTGTGCCCCACTATCCCATTAACCCCCATTGGTTCAAGCTAGGACTGTCGTGGAACTTCTGGGATTAAATGGGGAAGAGAAAATCAGAAAAACAACCATTAACAACATTTCGATCCAATGATACACTGGGGGTTTATAGGATGCGGTGAGGTTACCGAAAAAAAGAGCGGTCCCGCCTTTGCGAAGGTCGAAGGGTCGTGTGTGGAAGCCGTCATGAGCCGCAATGCCGAACGGGCACGTTCCTATGCCGAGCGACACGGTATTCGCAAATGGTATACTGATCCGATGCGCATCATCGATGACCCCAATGTCAATGCTCTCTATATCGCCACGCCGCCCTCATCACATGCCACTTTTGCCATCATGGCCATGAAGGCAGGCAAACCGGTATATATTGAGAAACCCATGGCTGTTAGTTATGAGGACTGTCTGCGCATCAACCGCATCAGCGAAGAGATGAATGTGCCCTGTTTTGTGGCTTACTACCGCCGCTACCTCCCCTACTTCCATAAGGTGAAGGAACTCATCCCACGTATTGGCAATGTCATCAACATACAGATACGCTTTGCACGTCCGCCCCGTGATATGGACTACCGCAACAAGGATGAGCTGCCCTGGCGTTTGCAGGCGCCGATCTCCGGAGGAGGGTACTTCTACGATCTTGCCCCACACCAGATCGACATCTTGCAGGAATACTTCGGTATCATCACCGAGGCTGAAGGGTTCTGCAGCAACCGTGGCGGGCTCTACGAAGCCGAGGATACCATCAGCGCTTGCTTCCGGTTTGAAAACGGGCTGGTGGGCTCTGGCTCCTGGTGTTTTGTTGCTGACGAATCTGCCGCTGAAGACCGCATAGAGATTATCGGCGATAAGGGCATGATATGCTTCTCTGTATTCACTTTCGACCCACTGGCATTGCACACTGCAGAGAATGGACGTGAAGAGTTCGTCATCCCGAACCCTCCTCATGTGCAGCTACCCCTTATCGAGAATGTCGTACAGCATCTTCAGGGAAAAGGGATTTGTACCTGTACAGGCATCAGTGCCACACCTACCAACTGGGTGATGGACCGCATCCTCGGCAAGATCTGATCCAGCCCTTTCACCTACTATCTGACGCGCACCCATTGCCTACAAAAGCGAGAGCCCGGAGAAGTGCTCCAGGCTCCCATTGGTATCAACCCTCTCTGAAAAGCAGGTGGCATCACTCGCCCTTGAGCGTCTCAGCAGACACGTCCTCAGCAGGTAACTCCTTTTCAGCGTCCGGTACTCGCTCGGAGGTTGTGGATGTGGGTCTCAATGATTTACGGTTCCGTATCTTGTTGTCTACGCCGGCCTCCATCTTCCTGGCAGCTTTATGCACAGGGTTCTTTTCCTTCAGTGCACGTTTAGTACCAACCACAAGGAATTGCATGGTATAGCCATCGTACTTGAGATCGCTGTCATTGGGAAATTTAATTTTGAAGCGCGACTCTATGGCAGTGACAATATTGACGATATCCATTGAATCGGCATGAAGATCGTTGACGAGGTTGTCTTCAAGGTGTACATTTTCAGGACTCATTGTCAATTCATTGGCAATAAACTCACGAATTACTCTTTCAATTGTTTTTTCACGAACCATAGTTTATCTCTGTTTTTCGACTGCAAAAATACAATAGTCTTTCACAAAAAACAAGTTTAGAAACCTTTTTATTTATGAATCATTATATCCAGCACTTTTCGATTGGTTTCCCGCATGGCACGACTGCCTATTGACGTCAAGTTACGGATACTCTTGTCCACATCCTCGTCAATGATTCCCTCCATACTGCTCACACAATGTCCCTGCATGGCCAGCATGGCCGACAGCAGTGCCGTTCCGGCACCTGATGACAACTTGAGCGAACAGCTGGGCTTGGCTCCATCACATATCATACCCGTGAGGTTGGCTATCATATTCTTCACGGCTGCGCAGACCTTTCCGAAGTCACCACCCATCATATAGGTAATGCCGCAACTGGCACCAGTGGAGGCAACAATGCATCCGCAGAGGGGCGACAAACGGCCTAAGCTCTGTTTGATATAGATGGCCGTAAGGTTACTGAGCATCAGTGCACGGAGGAACGCCTCATGTCCGATATGATGGTCCTGTGCATACACTGCTACGGGGAGTGTGGCGGCAATGCCCTGATTGCCACTGCCACTGTTTGTCATCACCGTTACCGGTACTCCAGACATACGGGCATCGCAGGCAGCGCAAGTATAGGTGATGATATGGCCAAGTGTATTGTCGCCAATTAGGTGGCCGTGGCCTTCGGCATTCAGCATCTGTCCGAGTTGGTGTCCGTAGTTATGTCCCAAAGACGCTTGTGCAGCTGCCATATTCATGTGTGCAGACTCCTCGATGAAAGCTATTTCATCCAACGCCACCTCATTCACATAATCCCAGATACGTTGCATGCACAGAGGCGTTTCATCCTCAGCGGTATCCGAAGAGAATGAGAGCGGAAGTTCCAATAGCACCTCTCCACGTACCTTTTCATACGCGAAACGTGTATGGCTGCCACTGAGGATGACGTTAACCTCGGGTTCTGCGGGGTGTTCTGCGTCATACGACCGCCATAGGTGTGTCTCCACGTAGAGCTCGTCGGGGGCATCCTCTTTCAGCGCCAATCCTATGCAGCCATGATTAATCATCGTCTTTCCTCGTTCTACTGCATTGGGTGTGGTGTCGCGCAACACTTCCAACCCATAAGTGCTTTTCCCCACCAATGCTCCAAGGGCTATGGCGATAGGTAGGCCTATCATGCCTGTTCCCGGGATGCCCACACCCATGGCATTCTTCAGTATATTCGTACTCATTAACACCTCGATGCGGGCAGGCTGGCATCCCAAGTGCTCCGTGGCACGGGCCACACACAAGGCTACAGCTACAGGTTCCGTGCATCCGATGGCCGGAACCACCTCACGCTTCACGAGATTGGTTATTAAACAAAATTCTTTTTCATCCATCGACAACACGAATTTAGGGAGCAAATGTACAGCATATTTGCCATTCCTCCAAATTTCTGCACTAAAATTTGGAAAGATTCGCAAGATGCGTTACCTTTGCAGCGTTTTGTTCCCCAATCCCGTTTCTGGAGGAGGGGTGAAAAGGGAATCGGGTGAGAATCCCGAACAGTCCCGCTGCTGTGTGCTCTTTATTCGTCTGTCCATTCTCTTGCCACTGCCTAAACGTTTCAGGTGGGAAGGCGGACAGCCGGGAGCAAGTCAGAAGACCTGCAAAACAGAGTTAACGCCGTTGACACCTCGAGGAAAAGGACTGCGGCATGAGTTGAATCAATTACCGAAAAGGAAAAGAATGCGCTACGCATTGTTTTTGGTTTTATTGGCATTTGAAGTTGTCCCGCTACACCTCTATGGCGAGGTGGCTGACACGTTACTCACTCAGCTTGCAGAGCAGCTTGACGTTGTGGATGTGGAAGGACATGTTGTTCGCCCCACCATCACAGCCGCCATGCCCACCCAGCAAGTGAGTGAGAAGGAGATGCAGAGCATGGGCGCCCAAAACGTGGCCGATGTGCTACGCCACTTCGCTGGCACCAACATAAAGGATTATGGCGGCATCGGAGGCATGAAGACCGTATCTGTGCGCGGTTTGTCGGCTTCACATACCGGTATCTGCTACGACGGAATAGTGGTGAGCAACTGTCAGGCCGGACAGGTGGACATCGGACGGTTTCCCATCAGCAATCTCTCTTCCATCACCCTTTTTTCTGGACAGAACGAAGACCTCGCTGCTTCTGCCCGCGCCATTGCATCAGGTAGTCTGCTGTGCCTCTCTACTAAAACCTCCGTCAAGAGTCTCAAAGAAGACAATGAGAAGAGGAAGGGAGAGGTACTGCTGAAAGCCGGATCGTTTGGATACACTGAGGCATCGCTGTTCATCAAACCTCGTGTCACGGACTCCCTCTCCGTCAATATCTTTAGCGATTGCACATGGCTGAAAGGAGACTACCCATACTTGCTGACCAACGGTTCGGAAACTACACGCGAGTGTCGGCAGAACACAGATCTTCGTAGTACAACCACAGAAGCGAACATTGATGCCTCCTTCCATCGCTACCACACGTTGGCCGTCAAAGCCTACCTCACGCTATCAGAACGCGGATTGCCTGGAGCTGTTATCCTATACAATCCTTACGGCAACGAACGCCTTACCGACCGAAATGCTTTCTGCCAATCACAATATACCTATCAGCGTAGGACATGGCAATTTCTGGCAAGAGCCAAATACAACTATGCCTACGATTGCTATACCGACACCAATGTGAAATATGAAGGAGGCATGCAGACCGACATCAACCGGCAAGACGAATACTATCTGCAAGCCACTGCCGTGTGGCGTCCTGTGTCCTCCTTTGGAGTAGCCATTGCACAGGACGAAGTCGTTAATACCCTTCAGAGCAACTTGCCTGCATGTCCCTTTCCGACTCGTCTCACCTCTTTCACATCGCTGCAGGCCAGATACGAAGGGTACCGCTTGAAGTTACATGGCTCGCTGCTGGGTACATACGTCAAGGAGCAAGTGCAAAAAGGAACGAACCCTGATGATTTGCACAAATTGACGCCTATGGTAAGCCTCTCCTTCCGCCCATGGGTTGAAGGAAGTCTGTTTGTGCGGATGATGTATAAGGAGAACTACCGTATTCCATCATTCAACGATCTTTATTATTTCCGCGTAGGAAACAAAAGCCTGCGTCCAGAATGGGCGCGCGAATACAACCTCGGCGTCTCCTGGGCGGTTCCCGTCAGTCATATCCTTCAGGAACTGTCCGTCACGGCCGATGCATACCACAATCAGGTTCGCGACAAGATCGTTGCTTTTCCCACTACCTATGTATGGAAGATGGCCAACTATGGGCGCGTCAGCATCAACGGCATTGATGTCACTTTCTCGGCATTCACACATGCCTTTAATGGGTGGAGTGCCAATGCTACCTTTACCTATTCCTACCAGCGTGCCATAGATTGTACGTCTGAGGGATCGGCATCTTATGGACTGCAACTTCCCTATACACCCGTGCATAGCGGCAGTGGACATCTGCAGATCTGCACGCCTTGGCTACGTATCGGTTACAATATCGTAGCAGCTTCCGAACGGTACAGCCTCATGGAACATTCGGCTCACTATCGGCTCGATGGCTATGCCGAACATTCATTGTCCTTGGCAAAGACCTTTACCCTGCGTGCATCGGCTCTCGAAGCACAAGCCGAGGCGCTCAACTTTACGGGTCAGCAATACGAAATCATTCAATACTATCCCATGCCTCTACAGCAATACCGTATCACGTTGAAATGGAAATTATAAAACATATCTTTCTTCCGTTGCTCCTTGCGCTGGTTTTGCATTCATGTAACAGTCATCCTGCCATAGTGAGTGGCGCGCCTGCCGATACGCTCGCCTTACGGTACGCACAGGGATTTCTTGTCATCACGCATGGCAGTACTATAGAAGTTCAAATCGTTGACCCGTGGCATGAGGGACGTATGCTCCAGCAGTTCACGCTGGAGAAGCCTTTCCGGCGTGCTGCAATCTTTACTGCTGCCAACGCTGCTCTGATAGATGAGCTTGGCTGTCTGCCATCCATTGCCGGTGTTTGCGAGCCTCAGTATATTGCCGACTCCCATATTCTCAAGGCTCTTCATGATGGTTCCATCCAAGACCTCGGCAGCGCCATGACGCCCAATCTGGAGGCATTAGCCACGCTTGCTCCAGATGCCATCTTGCTTTCACCCTTTGAGAATGCCGATGGCGGAAAAGGGCTTGACCGACTGGGTATTCCACTCATCTGGTGCGCCGACTATATGGAGTCCACAGCGCTGGGTAGGGCCGAATGGATGCGTCTGTATGGGCGTCTCTTCGGCTGTGGCGAACGGGCAGACAGTTTGTTTGCTGAGATAGAAACGTGCTACATGTCCATGAAAGCCGAAAACGATGCTTGCAGCCAGGGGCATCGGCGCCCATCCGTGCTTTTTGATGGGCGTAACGGATCGGCCTGGTACATGCCTGGTGGACAAAGCACTCTGGCTGCACTCACACACGATGCCGGCGGTACGTATCTCTTTGCTGATAACGAAGCGACAGGTTCTGTACCTTACGCCTTTGAAGAAGTATATAGCAGAGGACATGATGCCGATATATGGCTCTATCGCTATACGGCCAGCGAACCGCTTACCTTGGATATCCTTCGGCGACAGTTTGAGCCCTATGCCCAGTTCAAGGCCTTCCGTACAGGAAAAGTCTATGGCTGCAACAATGCAGACAATATTTTCTTTCAGGAATACCCCTTCCATCCCGAACGGCTACTCTCTGATTTCACCCATATATTCGCAGGGGACAGTACCAATCTCCGTTATTTTCATCATCTGCAATGAATAAAGCAAATTCTCCGCTTCACCATAAGCTGTCGGTCTTTCTGGCAGTGCTGCTTGTATTGCTTCTGCTGGTTGCTAACATCTTTATCGGATCGGTACACATCCCTTTCAGGGAGACCGCAGCCATCCTGCTGGGACAGAGCACGACCCATCCCGCCTGGCAGTTCATCATCCTGCAGTCGCGCATCCCTACCGCCATCACGGCATTGCTGGCAGGTGCTTCGTTGGCTGCCTCAGGACTGATGTTGCAGACGGCCTTCAATAACCCGCTGGCTGGCCCTGACATCTTGGGCATCAATTCAGGAGCCGGATTGGGCGTTGCCATCGTGATGCTCGCGTCTGGGGGCGTCGGTGCGCTTGCCTCTCCACTGTCCACTGTGGCGGCCGCCTTCGTGGGAGCGCTCACCGTTACAGGTATCATGCTGGTACTGTCGTCAATCGTCCGAAACCCCGCTACACTGCTTATTGCTGGGCTGATGATCAGCTACATCGTATCCTCGTTTGTTACATTGCTCAACTTTTATTCCACCGCCGAGGGTGTGCAGTCGTATCTGCTTTGGGGAATGGGCAACTTTGGAAGTATCCCCCTGTCACGCCTGCCACTGTTCTGTGGTATCTGCATCATCGGACTTCTGCTCTGTCTCTGCCTGATTAAACCGCTCAATGCTCTTCTCTTAGGACAGCACTATGCCGAAAATCTCGGCATTCCCATTCGTCGCACCCGATTCCTGCTGCTCCTTACTACAGGATTGCTGGTAGCTGTCACCACAGCTTACTGTGGCCCCATCTCGTTTATCGGTCTTGCTGTTCCCCACATTGCCCGGCTGCTGTTAGGTACCAACAACCACCGTAGGCTCATGCCGGCAACGTTGCTTTGTGGAGGAGGTACCGCTCTGCTCTGCAACCTACTGTGTTCATTGCCAGGAAGTGCACGTATGCTTCCACTCGGCGCCATCACCCCCCTTGTCGGAGCGCCCATCATCATCTTCGTCATCCTCAGCAGCCGGAGACATTGACCAGACCTTTGACTGGAAACTTTGGCATGGCGTAATACAGTTCCTGAAGAAAACTGTAATAAGTAAAAGCTCCAGCCGATTGCTCCCGTAATACCTCTCCTGATTCATGTCCTCCGTAAAAGCAAGCAATAAGGCGAATAAACATTCATTCATGCAAAAAAAACGGGCAAAAAAATCAAAATTGTCAACTCAGGTTTGCAAAACATCGTCATATTACGTACCTTTGTGCGGAAATTTGGCTTTTAGGCAATGGAAGCATTCTACAAGACGCACGAATACCTTCTGGCGCATACCGATGCGCCAGTCCGTCGGGGTCTTATGGACGAGATCAATTGGGATGACCGCCTGATTGGTATCAAAGGCACACGTGGAGTCGGTAAGACAACCTTCCTCATCCAATATGCACAGGAATACCATCCGACTGATCCGAGTTGCCTCTACGTCAATATGAACAACTTCTACTTTCAGGGACGGAGTCTGACAGATTTTGCCGAAGAGTTTGTCCGTTGTGGCGGCAAGACATTGCTGGTAGATCAGGTGTTCAAAATTCCAGACTGGAGCCGTCAACTGCGTGATTGCTACGAACGATTTCCCAAACTTAAGATCGTCTTTACGGGCTCATCGGTGATGCGCCTGAAGGAGCAGAACCCAGTGCTCAATGGAATTGTCAAACCTTACAACCTGCGTGGGTTCTCGTTCCGCGAGTTTCTCAACCTGCAGACTGGCAATCGCTTTCCTTGTTACACATTGGACTACATCCTCAGTAACCACGAGGCTATTGCACGACGCATACTGCCCACTGTGAAGCCGCTTGATTACTTCCAGGGCTATCTGCATCATGGTTTCTATCCGTTCTTCCGCGAAAAACGCAACTTTGCCGAGAACCTGCTGAAGACGATGAACATGATGATGGAAGTGGACATTTTACTTATCCAGCAGATAGAGTTGAAATACCTGTCAAAGGTGAAGAAGCTCCTTTATATGTTGGTTGTAGATGGACCATCTACGCCCAATGTCAGTGCCCTTGCCGAAACGATAGGGTTGTCGCGTGCTACAGTGATGAACTACATCAAGTACCTCGCCGATGCGCGGCTCATCAATCTGGTTTATCGTAACGGCGACCAGTTCCCCAAGAAGCCTGCCAAGGTGCTCCTTCATAATCCTAATCTCGCCTATAGTATTTATCCCGTGAAGGCTGATGAGGAAGACGTACTGGAAATGTATCTGGTGAATTCATTATGGAAGGACCACCTCGTGAGCAAAGACAAGACACCTCACACGTTCCTTGTCGATGGCAGTCTGCATCTGCGAGCCTGTTCAAACGCACCTTCGGTACACAGCAACGACGACACTTTCTATTGCATTCATCACAAGGAGAAGGGACGTGACAACCAGATTCCCCTGTGGATGCTTGGATTTTTGTATTGATTGAAGAACAAATTCTATATATAAAAAGTATAAGAAAAATGGCTAAAGAAAAAAAATTCATTACTTGTGATGGTAACGAAGCCGCTGCGCACATCTCATACATGTTCACAGAGGTTGCTGCCATCTATCCCATCACTCCGTCATCCACGATGGCTGAGCATGTTGACGAATGGGCTGCCGCAGGCCGTAAGAATATCTTCGGTGAGACAGTCACTGTGCAGGAGATGCAGTCCGAGGGTGGTGCTGCCGGTGCCGTACACGGCTCGTTGCAGGCAGGTGCTCTCACTACGACCTATACCGCCTCGCAGGGCTTGCTGCTGATGATTCCAAATATGTACAAGATTGCAGGCGAGTTGCTGCCCTGCGTGTTCCATGTCAGTGCCCGTACCCTTGCATCGCATAGCCTTTGTATTTTCGGCGACCATCAGGATGTAATGTCCACTCGCCAGACAGGCTTCGCCATGCTGGCTGAGGGCAGCGTGCAGGAAGTCATGGATCTCGCTGGAGTGGCCCACCTCGCCACCATCAAGAGCCGTGTGCCCTTTCTGAATTTCTTCGATGGATTCCGCACCTCGCACGAGATTCAGAAGATTGAAAAGCTTGACAACGAAGACCTCGCTCCGCTCATCGACCAACAGGCACTCGCTGAGTTCCGTAGCCGTGCTCTCTGCCCCGAACACCCCGTGATGCGCGGTATGGCCGAGAACCCCGACACCTTCTTCACTCATCGCGAGATTTGCAACACCTATTACGATGCTGTGCCCGATATCGTGAACGACTATATGCAGGAGATCAACAAGATCACTGGCCGCGAATACAAGCCCTTTACCTATTATGGTGCTGAGGATGCCGATCGCATCATCATCTGCATGGGCTCTGTCACCGAAGCCACCCGAGAGGTTATCGACTACCTCACCGCTCAGGGTCAGAAGGTGGGCATGATAGCTGTACATCTCTACCGTCCGTTCAGCGTCAAGTACCTCAAGGCTGTCCTCCCCGCCAGCGTCAAGCGCATTGCCGTTCTCGACCGTACCAAAGAGCCCGGAGCCACAGGCGAGCCCCTCTATCTTGATGTTGTGGAAGCTCTTTCCGACTGTAAGAATCTCACCATCGTAGGCGGACGTTTCGGCCTCGGTTCCAACGATACCACACCCGCCAAGATCATTGCCGTTTATGACAACCTTGCACTGCCGCAGCCTAAGAACGGGTTCACCCTTGGTATTGTGGACGACATCACTTTTACCTCACTGCCTGTGGGTGAAGAAATCGCAGTCGGTGGAAAGGGAATGTTTGAAGCCAAGTTCTATGGCCTCGGTGCCGATGGTACTGTAGGTGCCAATAAGAATTCGGTAAAGATTATCGGTGACAATACCGACAAGCATTGCCAGGCATACTTCTCCTACGACTCCAAGAAATCCGGTGGTTTCACTTGTAGTCACCTGCGTTTCGGCGACAGTCCTATCCGCAGCACCTATCTGGTAAACACGCCCAACTTCGTGGCTTGCCACGTACAGGCCTACCTCCACATGTACGATGTAACCCGTGGTCTGCAGAAGAACGGTACCTTCCTCCTCAACACCATCTGGGAAGGCGACGAATTGGCTGCCAATTTGCCCGTAAAGGTAAAGAAGTACTTTGCTCAGAACAACATCACCGTCTATTATATCAACGCCACCAAAATTGCTCAGGAGATTGGTCTTGGCAACCGCACGAACACCATTCTCCAGAGTGCCTTCTTCCGCATCACCGGTGTGATTCCCGTGGAGCTTGCCGTAGAGCAGATGAAGAAGTTCATTGTTAAGAGCTATGGCAAGAAGGGACAGGACATTGTGGACAAGAACAACGCTGCCGTGGATCGCGGTGGTGAATACAAGCAGCTCGCCATCGACCCAGCCTGGGCATCGCTTGATGAACCTGCCGCTACTCCCAATGCTGACCCTGCCTTCATCAACGAGGTGGTGCGTCCCATCAACGCGCAGAACGGTGACCTGCTGCCTGTGAGTGCCTTCAAGGAGAGCATCGATGGCACCTGGCCCGCTGGTACTGCAGCTTATGAGAAACGCGGTGTGGGCACGTTTGTTCCTGTGTGGACAGCCGACAATTGTACCCAGTGCAACAAATGTGCCTTTGTATGTCCTCACGCCTGCATCCGTCCGTTCGTGATGAATGACGAGGAGGCTGCTGGCTTCACTGCTGACACCATTGAGATGAAGGCTCCTGCAGCCTTCAAGGGCATGAAGTTCCGCATGCAGGTAGGCGTCCTTGACTGCCTCGGCTGCGGCAACTGCGTGGATGTATGTCCCGGCAAGCCCGCCACAGGCCCTGCCCTTCAGATGGTACCTCTCGAGACGCAGATGGGCGAAGCTGCCAACTGGGACTACCTCGTGAAGAATGTCAAGACCAAGCAAGACCTTGTGGACATCAAGCAGAGCCCCAAGAACAGCCAGTTCGCCACACCGCTCTTCGAGTTCAGCGGAGCCTGCTCGGGCTGCGGCGAGACGCCCTACGTCAAGCTTCTTAGCCAGCTCTTCGGTGATCGTATGATGGTGGCCAATGCTACCGGCTGTTCATCCATCTACTCTGGCTCCATTCCCTCCACGCCATACACTACCAACGAGAAGGGGCAGGGACCCGCATGGGCTAACAGCCTTTTCGAGGACTTCTGTGAGTATGGTCTCGGTATGGAACTCGCAAACAAGAAACTCAAGAGCCGCCTCGTGAAATTGATGACCGAAGCACAGAGCTGCACCTGCTGCAGCGATGCCTTGAAGGCGCTCTTTGCTGAATGGGTAGAGAAGAAAGAGGATGCCGATGCTACCAAGGCATTGGCACCCCAGATTATCGCCGGTTGCGAGGCCTGCGGCTGCGATACCTGCAAGCAGATACTCTCTCTCAAGGACTACCTTGTAAAACGCAGCCAGTGGATCATCGGTGGTGACGGCGCCAGCTACGACATTGGCTATGGTGGTCTCGACCACGTCATTGCCAGTGGTGAGGATGTGAATATTCTCGTTGTCGATACTGAGGTTTACTCCAACACGGGCGGTCAGTCGTCAAAGGCCACTCCGTTGGGTGCTATCGCGAAGTTCGCTGCCAGCGGCAAGCGTGTACGTAAGAAAGACCTCGGCATGATTGCCACCACCTATGGCTATGTCTATGTGGCTCAGGTTGCCATGGGTGCTGACAATAGTCAGTGTCTGAAAGCGATTCGCGAGGCTGAGGCCTACCACGGACCATCTCTCGTCATTGCTTATGCTCCTTGTATCAACCATGGTCTGAAGAAGGGCATGGGTAAGGCCCAGGCCGAAGAGGCGGCTGCTGTAGCCTGTGGTTACTGGCACCTGTGGCGCTACAACCCCGAGCTTGAAGCACAGGGCAAGAACCCCTTCAGTCTTGATTCCAAGGAGCCGCAGTGGGAGAACTTCCAGGACTTCCTCAAGGGCGAGGTACGCTATGCCAGCGTCATGAAGCAATACCCGAACGAGGCGCAAGAGCTCTTCGATGCTGCTGAGGCCATGGCAAAGAAACGCTATGCCAGCTACGTTCGCATGAGTAAGATGGACTGGAGCGTTGAATAATCAATTAAACCTTGTCGGCAGAGTCTCCCTGTGGAGATTCTGCCGGCAACATCATTTATAACCCTCTATTTACTACTGTTATTATGATAGCAAAAATCGTTTATTGGGTAGGTGTCGTCCTAGCCGTCATTGGATGTCTTGACATCCTGAAGTCAAAGCAGAACCTCATTCTGAAGATTATCTTCTGCTTGCTCCTTCTCGGTACCAGTTGGATTGGCCTTCTCATCCATTTCCTCTACGGAAAGAAACATCTCTGATCCGTTCCTGCACATGTTTCGTCATCCTCGGACTCCTTTGGCTGACCGGGGATGATGTTGCATAAGCAAACCGTTCATGGCTCTCACACCTTATCTGCAGGTCGATAACCTCACCAAGTCTTTTGGCGAGCACGTGCTCTTTGAGGGCATCTCGTTTGGTGTGGCGCAAGGACAGCGTATCGGTCTCATCGCTCAGAATGGTAAGGGCAAGAGCACCCTTCTGGACATTCTGGCCGGCATTGAAGACTACGACAGCGGGAGCATCATTTACCGCAGCAACATCCACATCGGCTACCTGCGTCAGGCTCCTGCATTTCCTCCTGGTCAGACGATTGCCGATGTATGTCCCTCGCACGAAGAGGAGGCGCTGCTGCATGCCATGGGTATCACCGACATGACGATTTGCACCGATAACCTCTCTGGCGGGCAGCAGAAGCGCATCGCCCTGGCTCAAGTGCTCGTCAAGAAGCCGGACTTTCTCATCCTCGACGAGCCCACCAACCATCTGGATCTCTCTACCATTGAGTGGCTCGAAGGAGAATTGTCGCACAGCACCTCTACGTTGCTCATGGTAACGCACGACCGTTATTTCCTTGACAGGGTATGCTCTGTCATCATGGAACTCGACGACAACACCGTCTATACCTACCGCGGCAACTACTCCTATTACCTTGAGAAGCGGCAGGAGCGCATTGACGCGCGCAATGCAGAGATAGCTCGTGCAAATAACCTCTACCGTACCGAGCTTGACTGGATGCGGCGCATGCCATGTGCCCGTGGTCATAAGGCACGCTACCGCGAGGAGGCATTCTATGAGTTGGAGAAGGTGGCCAAGCAGACCGTGCGCGATGACCGTGTACAGTTGCGCACACAGGCAGGATACATCGGCAACAAAATTATCGAACTCAATAATGTGTCGTTTGCATACAATAGTCCTGATGATGCCGTGCGCAATCATCTATTGCTGAAGGATTTCACCTACACTTTCGCCCGTTATGAAAAGTTGGGCATTGTGGGTGACAATGGTACAGGAAAGACTACCTTCCTGCGTCTGCTCCAAGGCGAGCTTGCACCTACGGCAGGCACCATTGATGTGGGCACTACGGTGCGCTTTGGCTGCTACAGCCAGCAAGGTATGACGTTCAACACGCAACAGAAAGTTATCGATGTGGTGCGTGCCATTGCCGACTATATCCCTATGGCTGATGGCAACACGCTATCGGCAAGCCAGTTGTTACAGAATTTCCTGTTCACGCCTAAGAAGCAATACGACTATGTCTATCGCTTGAGTGGGGGAGAGCGGCGCCGCTTGTATCTCTGCACTGTACTGATGCGTAACCCCAACTTCCTCATCCTTGACGAGCCTACCAACGACCTTGACATCCTCACACTTCAGATCCTGGAAGAGTACTTGCAGGCTTGGAAGGGATGTCTCATCATCGTGAGTCACGACCGATACTTCATGGACAAGATGGTGGATCACATCCTTGCCTTTGAAGGCGATGGCAAGGTCCGCGACTTTCCTGGCAACTACAGCCAGTATCGGGAGTGGAAGACTGCAGACGACAAGCTGAGGACCGATGAGGAGAAGAAGAAGGCCGAAGGCACGCTAAAAGGATCAAAGCCAGAAAGCTCACACTCGTCTGATGCTGCCGATACGAAGAGAACCGAAAAGCACCGTCTCACATACAAGGAACAGCGGGAGTTCGAACAACTCGAAAAAGATATCGCAGTTTTGGAAGAGGAAAAACGCTCTCTTGAAACCGACCTTTGCGGTGGCACACTCGATGTGAACACCATTGTGGCACACTCCAAACGTCTGCCTGTCGTGGACAGCCTCATCGAAGAGAAGACCCTTCGCTGGCTCGAACTCAGCGAATACGTATAAGCGGGCGTTCTGCGATGGCTAATCATAAAAATATGATACACAGAAGATATGCACTCCTATGGTTCCTGTTGGCAGCAGCAATCGTTTCAGCTGCAGGCAAGACGATGACACCCTATGATGGTGCTCGCATCTTCTGGGACATCTCCACACGAAAGAATATCTTCAATGGCGGAGGCTATGCCCGGCTCATTCCCTTGCAAGACGGTCGTCTGATGGCATGCGCAGAATGGAATGGCATTGTAGTGAGCTACAGCAAGAATCAGGGGAAGACGTGGACGTCAGCACAGCGTATCGTCACAAACAGCAACAATGTCCCCAATTGTGCTCCGGACCTCATCCAGCTGCGCGACGGTACGCTCATCGTGGCCTACAATCCCCGTCCATCGCAGCCCTATACCACCGACCGCCACTTCGGCATACGCTGCGTGCGCAGCACCGACAATGGTGCCACCTGGAGCGAGGAAATCTTTGTCAACGATGCCAGTCATCTCTTTGAAGATGGCTGCTGGGAACCCTCCATGTTGGAGCTGCCTGACGGCGAGCTTCAGTTGTACTTCGCCGATGAGGGACCCTACACCTCCAGCAGCGAACAGCAGATATCGGTATGTACCAGCACCGATGGGGGACTCACATGGGGAAAGGCAAAAAAGGCATCATTCCGTTCAAAGTACCGCGATGGCATGCCTTCTCCTGTGCTGCTGAACGATGGCAAGAGTATTGTAGTGGCCATAGAGGACAATGGATGGAGTGGTGTCAACGACTTCATCCCCACTACTGTGCGTACCACCACTAGCCGCAAATGGTCTTCCCCAGTGGGAGTCTCTGCCAATCGTGCCAAGATGATTGATTACGACTATTGCCCCTTGGCAAAGGGAGGCGCTCCTTACCTCTGCGTGCTGCCTGAGGGCACCACAGTATGCTCCCACCAGTCCACCTACGGTCATGGCGATCGTCAGCAGATGTATGTCTATGTAGGCAACCAGGAGGCACGTCACTTCAAGGCCATGAGCACTCCCTTCATCCTTGGTGCTGACGAAGCCGCCCTTTGGAACAGTGTGGCCTGTATCGACTCATCAACGATAGTAGCTGTGGCAGGTTTGGGAGGACATGTCGTGATGGAGAAAGGCACCGTCACCAGCTGTCTCCATGTTCCCTTTTCTCATCCCCATCTTGATGCCTCAGCCTTAGCCTCCGATGGCTACTACAAAGCCAGCGGCACACAGCTGCTGCTGGGTACAGCGAATGGAGTACGATTCTATGCCGATTTTGCCTACGATGCCGACAGCCTCTACCTCTTTGCACGGGCTGACGACCGTACACGCTACAGCGGCAGTGAACCCGATGGGATGCGCGTGCTCCTCAATATAGCATGTGCCAGCAGCGACCAACCGACCGACGGCGTGTTCAACCTGTTCTTTCAGGCCGATGGCAACATCACATTCCAGAAGGGTTGCAGTAATGGTTGCTGGGAGTCCTGCGACACCACGTTGCGCTGCGTGATGCGCAATACCAGCACTTTCTACAGTCTGGAGGCAGCCATCCCCTGGACAACTCTCGGTGCACAATCAGCTCCCATCGGACGGCGTATGGCCGCAACCCTTGAACTCCAAGACAACCGAGGCGAAGAGGTAGTGACTGAACGTATGCCTGATGCCCTCACCGATGCTTCCTGGACTTGGATGGAGCTACGTCTCGACGACATGGCCAGCGCCATCAACGCTCCTCAGGCAGACAAGCTTACTGTTGCGGAGACTGTTTTTGATTTACAAGGGCGTATCGAAGGGCTGCCTTGCACCGGCACGCACATCATCATCCGCAACGGGCGCAAAAGCATCGCAAGGTGAATGGTCGGAGTAAGCACACTTGCAGCGCGACACAAGGCAAAAACACAATTCTATTTCTATTTACCGCAAAAAAAATCAAAATAATTTGAAGTTCGTATTCTTTTCATTACCTTTGCAGCGGTAAAAAGAGTATTGTTTATTATTAATTCATTTATAACATCAAACACATGAAGAAAAATTTACTTTTCATCGTATTAGGACTGCTCGCCATTGGCGTACAAGCCCAGAACACCAGTTCACCCTGGACAGGCGTCGCCCTGCCCGAGGAGGGAGGTACGTACTACCTCTACAACGTGGAGTCCGGCCTCTGGCTGCAGCACAACCGCAAGGTGCCTGAGCTGTGGACCACACATGCCCAGCTCGACGTGCACGGCTTCGACATCGAAGTGTTGCCTTACGTCAACGAGGAGGAGGGCGTCTATGGCGTCTACCAGCTGAACCCGCGTTTCGGCCACAACAAGAGCATCAACGCCGTACAGGACGAGGGTTACATGGACACTGGTAATGCTGTGTCGCAGTGGACCATCTCCGCGCAGACCGACATCCCCGGCTTCACCGCCACCAACATGTACGAGATTTCCGCTGTGGATGGTGCTGTGTTGCTGGGTGCTGAGATCGGTGACTCGAACGACGACACATACCTCTCCTTCGCTGCTCTGGATTACAACCTCTGGCAGTTCGTTAGCAAGGAGGAGCGTATGGCCGACCTCGAGACCGCCTCTGCCTCCAATCCCAAGGATGCTACCTGGCTCATCGACGACTGGGACTTCGCTAACCAGAACGAGCGCAACTCGTCGTGGAAGGTAGAGTTCAAGAATGCCGGTGCCAACGCCTTTGGTGGTGACCGCAACGAGGACTGCCGCTACAACCGCGCTTTCGAGAGCTGGAGCAACAGCACCGGCACGTTCTATCAGGATGTGACGGGTCTGCCCAACGGTACCTACCATCTCACCCTGCAGGGCTTCTATCGCGACAGCTCCACAGGAGGTGCCGGCGCCAAGCACAACAACGGTGAGGAGACCATCCGCGCCTACTACTTCGCCAACGAGGTCAGCGCTCCCCTCATGTCCATCTGCGAGAATGGCGTGACGGAGGCTATCGACAACATGTTCCCTGTAGAGAGCGATGGTTACTACCTCCCCGGTGACGGTGGCAGCGCACTTCCCAACGCCTCCCTGTCGTTTGCCAACGGCTACTACTGGAATCCCGAGATTGAGGTCATCGTCACTGATGGCACCCTCAAGATTGGTGTAAAGAAAGATGCCGGTGTGAACGACGACTGGACCGTCTTCGACAACTTTAAGCTCACCTATTACGGTGCACATATCGACGTCAGCAAGCTCCTCGCCAACCTCGAGGCACTCTGCGCAGAGGTGGACGAATACGAAGGCTATCGCCCTGCTTACCTCGATGAGGCCCTCGAGTCTGCTATTGCAGCCCTCGACAGCGACGATGCTGATGTCATCAGCGGCGCCATGAACGCCCTCAACGAGAAGTTCTCGCTGGTTAAGCAGGCTCAGGATGACATCCTCGACTATCTGGCTACAGTAGAGCTCTGCAAGGCTGAGACCACCACTGGCTCAGTTCTCGAGACTGCTCTGGTGGAGGCACAGGCCATCTTCGATGCTGCCACCTCAGCCAGCGAGTACAGCAGCGCACTGAGCAAGCTCGTCCTCGCCCGCAAGATCAACGCCACCGAGCGTCACCCGAATGTTTGGACGGTGATGAACACAGCTGCCATCGATGGCCAGTACTACTTCTACAATGTAGGCCAGCAGCGCTTCCTCTGCGGTGGCGACGACTGGGGCGCACATGCTGCACTGGGCGTGCCGGGTATCGAGATCCTGCTCGAAGAGCCCCTTGATGGTGACAAGGGCTATCGTCTCAACACCTTCCTCAACAATGGCTACAACGAAGAGCTCGGCCTGAACCTCCAGTACCTGAACTACGGCGGTTATATGGATACTACCGGCAGCGACTGGGAACTGGTAGAGCGTGGCGATGGCACCTACAACATCAGCCGTACCGACACCACCCTCTATCTGGGCTACCGCACCGGCACCTATTGCCGCGTAGATACCGACATGCCTGATGCCGACGATCCCAACAATATCTGGATCCTCGTCACCCGCGAAGATCGTGAGAACCTGCTGGCCAGTGCCACCGAGGCTAATCCTGTGGATGCAACCTTCTACATCGGCATGCCTAACTTCAACCAGCGCGAGAACCTCGATGAGAGTGGCTGGTACCTTGAGGGTGGCAGCATCTGGGGACGCGGCAGCAACTACGACGACTTCACCTACGAGAGCTACAGTGCCGGTCACTTCGACATGAACCAGACTCTCGAAGGCCTTCCCTACGGTAACTACACCCTCTCCTGCCAAGGCTTCTATCGCGAGAGCGACCACGACGGACAGGCAGCCATCCTCGGTGAAGGTGGCGAGGCTGCACGCGAAGCTGTGCTCTACGCCTATGGTAAGGTTGCTGAGGGCGAGCAGCCGCTGTGGAACATCTCCGACTTTGCCGACCAGTGCCCTGGCCAGGGTACCATCGCTGCCTCCGGCACCTATTCGGGCAACTATCCCAAGTGGGTCTATGAGGCTACCCGTTTCTTCCAGACAGGTCTGTACTGGAACCACGTGAGCACCAAGGTAGAGGAAGACGGCGTACTGTTCTTCGGCGTCTACAAGGACTACGAGTCTGAGAGTGACTGGGTGGTCATCGACAACTTCCGTCTGAAGTACTACGGTGATGGCACTGGCATCAGCACGCTCAGCGACGAGAAGCCCGCCGACAACCGCATCTTCAACCTCCTGGGCGTAGAGGTGGCCAACCCCGCTACCGGCGTCTATGTACGCAACGGACAGAAGTTCATCGTACGCTAACCGATACAGCTCCTGACACCTCGTCAGGAGCTTGCCATAGAAAGGCCCCCAAGAGTGAAGTGCTTCTGGGGGCCTTTCACAAAAAACGAAAGAATGACACATACACGTTCACTGTTGGCTGCCCTCCTGTTGTGCAGCACCCTTACCCCCACAGTCTGTGCGCAGACTGCCGAGTTTTTCACCCCCGTCCGTCCGTCCGAGCTGCGGTTGCCCTCTGTGCCGCTCTTGGTCAACGACCCCTACTTCTCCTACTGGTCGCCCTACGACAAGCTCACCGACGGTACCACCCGGCACTGGAGCAATGCCGAGAAGTCCATCGACGGACTGCTGCGTGTCGATGGCACTGTCTATCGCTGGATGGGCACCCAGCGCGAGTGCGTGCTTGCCTCCATCGTGCCTATGACCAACGAGGAGCTGTGGACAGCCAAAGTGAGCTATGCCAAGGAGAACAACTGGGAGAAGACTACCTTTGACGACAGCAGCTGGAAAACAGAGAAGGCCGCCTGGGGCACTGCCGACGAATATCCGCGTGTGAAGACATCGTGGACAGCCACCAACTCCGACATCTACATCCGCCGTCCCTTCACCCTCACTGCCGCCGACCTGCAGGAGGACCTGTGGGTGATGTTCTCGCACGATGATGTGTTCGAGCTCTACATCAACGGCACACGGGTGGTGAGCACAGGCGAGACCTGGCTGCAGGGCGAGCGTCAGCAGCTCACCGCCGAGCAGAAGGCCCTGCTCCACGAGGGCGAGAACCTCATCGCCGCACACTGCCACAACACCAGCGGTGGTGCCTACGTCGACTTTGGCCTCTTCCGCAACACCATGACCACCGAGTCCTCTGAGAAGACCGCCACACAGACCGCCTGCACCGTGATGGCCACCAGCACCTACTACACCTTCACATGTGGCCCTGTGACACTCGATGTGGTGTTCACCGCACCTTTCATCATCGACGACCTTGACCTGCTCTCCACGCCGGTCAACTACATCAGCTACCGCGTGCAGGCCACCGACGGCGAGGCACACGACGTGCAGTTCTACGTCACCACCACCCCGCAGATGGTTGTTGAGGAGATGACCCAGTCCACCACCTCCACCATCGTCACCCAGAATGGTCGGCAGTACATCCGTTCAGGCTCTGTGGACCAGCCTGTGCTCAAGCGTACCGGCGACCTCATCAGCATCGACTGGGGCTACCTCTACCTGCCTGCCGTGAATGGCGAGGTAGCTATCGCCCCGCTCAACGACATGGAGAACAGCATCCTCGCCGACGGCACGCTCGCCCATGGCGAAGAGACCATCAACAGTGTCAACGAGTCGCAGTTCCCCTTGCTCGCCTACCGCCACGACTTCGGCAGCACCACCGACGCCTCCTCCTACATGCTCTTCGGCTACGACGAGGTGTACGACATCCAGTACATGCAGAAGAACTACAAGGGCTACTGGGCGCGCAACGGCAAGACCATCTTCGAGGCGTTTGAAGAGTTCGACAGCACCTACACCTCCGTCATGGAACGCTGTCGCCAGCAGGACATCACCATCTACGACGACGGCCTCGCCGCAGGCAATGCCCACTATGCTGAGCTGCTCGCCGCCTCCTACCGCCAGGTCATCGCCGCGCACAAGCTCTTCGAGGATGCCAGCGGCAACCTCCTGTTCTTCTCCAAGGAAAACAACTCCAACGGCTGTGTCAACACCGTCGACCTCACCTATCCCTCTGCGCCCCTCTTCCTCATCTACAACCCCGCACTCGAGAAAGGCATGATAACCAGCATCTACGAGTACAGTCGTTCGGGCAGGTGGACCAAAGGATTTGCTGCCCACGACCTCGGCACCTATCCCAAGGCCAACGGTCAGGTCTACGGGGGTGACATGCCCATCGAGGAGAGTGGCAACATGCTCACCCTTACAGCAGCCATCATGATGCAGGAGGGCTGGACCGACTGGGCACGCAAGTACTGGAACACCGCCAAGCGCTGGGCCGACTACCTCGTGAAGTACGGCCAGGACCCTGCCGAGCAGCTCTGCACCGACGACTTTGCCGGTCACTGGGCACACAACTGCAACCTCTCCGTGAAGGCCATCATGGGCATTGCTGCCTTTGCCAAGATGTGCTACATACGTGCCGAGGCCCTGGAGAGCGACACATACAAGACGATGGGCGACACATACATGCAGACCGCTCGCGAGATGGCGGTGAAGTGGGAGAGTGATGCCCGCGATGGCGATCACTACCGCCTGGCCTTCGACCGCGAGGGCACCTGGAGTCAGAAGTACAACATGGTGTGGGACAAGCTCTGGCAGACCAACCTCTTCCCCAACCGTCCCGCCGAGCGCGAGATACGCTACTACCTCACCAAGCAGAACACCTACGGCCTGCCCCTCGACAGTCGCGAGACCTACAGCAAGAGCGACTGGATCATCTGGACCGCCGCTATGTCGCCCAACACCAAGACCTTCCTGCGGTTCCTGGAGCCTGTCTATAAGTATGTCAACGAGACGCGTTCGCGTGTGCCCCTCTGCGACTGGTACCAGACGAAGAGCGGCAATATGCAGGGGTTCCGTGCACGCAGCGTCATTGGCGGTCACTGGATGAAGGTGCTGATGGACAAGACCATCGGCACAGATGCTCCTGTTTGGCAACCTGCCGACGAGAGCGTGCTCACCCGCTGGGGTGCTGCCATCGACACTGCCAGCGTGCTGCCCGAGTACCCGCGTCCCTCGCTTCAGCGCGATGCGTGGATGAACCTCAACGGACTGTGGGAGTATGCCATCACCACCACCATGTCCGAGCCCTCCTCCATGGCAGGACAGATCCTGGTGCCGTTCCCCGCCGAGTCGTCACTCTCCGGCGTAGGCACGACGCTCGACGATGGCAGCTACCTCTGGTACAAGTGCACGTTCACCCTGCCCAGTGAGTGGGAGGGCCAGCATCTGCAGCTCAACTTCGGTGCTGTCGATTACTCGTGCTACGTGTGGCTCAATGGTAAGGTGGTGACACGCAACCATGTGGGTGGCTACAACTCCTTCACCGCCGACATCACCGACTGGGTCACCTTCGATCAGCCCAATACGCTGCTGCTGCGCGCTGTTGATGCCAACAACGGCGACAAGCAGGCCGTGGGCAACCAGCGCCTGAACCCTCTCGCCGAGGGACACCACCAGTCGGTGAGCGGCATCTGGCAGACGGTGTGGGTGGAGCCTGTCGGCGAGGCATACATCACCTCCGTGCACACCTCCACCGACCTCCAGACCTCCACGCTCACCCTTGTGGCTGACGTGGCAGGCACCACTGAGGGAACCCTCCTGCAGGCATCCTTGCTCGATGCTGCCACCGGCGCAGTCTGTGCCGAGGGCACAGCCGCCATCGGCGCACCCCTGGCCCTGACCGTCTCTCAGCCCCATCTGTGGTCGCCCGACGACCCGTACCTCTACGACCTTGAGCTCATGGTCACCCGTGGCGACACCCTCATCGACCGTGTGCACTCCTATGCCGCCCTGCGCACCATTGCCACAGGCACCGACAGCCAGGGACACCCCTGCCTGCTGCTCAATGGCGAGCCGCTGTTCATGCTGGGTGTTATCGACGATGGCCTGTGGCCCGACGGCCTCTATACAGCCCCCTCCGACGAAGCACTCGCCTACGACGTCGAGCAGGCCAAATCCATGGGCTACAACACGCTGCGCAAGCACCAGAAGGTAGAGCCCGACCGTTGGTACTGGCATGCCGACCGCCTTGGCATGCTCGTCTGGCAGGACATGCCCTCGTTGACGAATAGCCCCGAGACGTGGACCCCCGATGGGTGGTACACCGGCAAGGACGGCACACAGAGCGCCTCGGTGAACAACGCTTTCCGCACAGAGTGGACCACCCTCATCAGCCAGCTCTCCACACACCCCTCGATAGTCGTGTGGACACCCTTCGAGGAGGCACGCGGACAGTACAAGACCGCCGACATTGTCGCCCTGACGCGCGAGTCCGACGGCTCACGGCTCGTCGATGCTGCCTCCGGCGGCAATCACCATCAGGGAGCAGGCGATGTTCTTGACCTTCATGTCGATGCAGTGCCCTCGCAGCTGTCGTTCAGCGACCCTGAGCGTCCGCTCGTCTTCGGCCGTTGTGGCATCGCCGGCAGCAATCCCTCCACCACCGACTACACCGCTGCTGCCGATGCGCTGTGCACCCTCGCCGCCACCACATCCCTCTCTGCTGCCATGACCGCCGTGCTGGCCTCCCCCGCCAGTGAGACCGAGGGAAGCGTCAGCCTGCTCAGCTACGACCGCACGACAGCGACGCTCGACGCTGCCGCCGTCACTGCCGCCAACAAAGCCCTCATCGCGAGCCTCCAGTGCGGCAGCAGCATCGAGGCAACGTGCACCGACGAGCCCGCCATCACTGGCACCTGCTACAACATCCTGGGCATCGAGGTGCCCGCCAGCACCGGAGGCATCGTCATCGTACGTCGTGCCGACGGCACAGTCAGCAAACAGTTCAATCTCAATCGTTAATCTTCTATCATGCACAAAAGAACCTTCCTTATTGGCCTTCTCCTTGCCCTGACAATGCTGCCTGCGCGCAGCGCCGACGAGGCCACCTACCAGAACCCCATCATCCGCTACAGCCTCCCCGATCCTACGGTGATTCGCGACGACGACGGCACCTACTGGCTCTATGCCACCGAGGACACCCACAACGTGCCCATCTGGTACTCTACCGACCTGGTACACTGGACTTTCTCCGGCACAGCCTTCACCAACAGCACCCGTCCGAACATTGTCTCCGGCGGGGGTATCTGGGCGCCCCACATCAGTAAGATTGGCGGCAAGTACCTGCTCTACTACTCCATGTCGGTATGGGGTGGCACGTGGACCTGCGGCATTGGCGTAGCTACCGCCGACCACCCCTACGGACCCTTCACGGGCGCACACACGCTGTTCACCAGCAAGGACATCGATGTCGAGAACAGCATCGACCCGTTCGTGTGGTCCGAGGACGGTCACAACTACATCTTCTGGGGCAGCTTCCACGACATCTACGGCATGGAGCTCAGCGAGGATGGTCTGTCGCTGAAGGAAGGCTCTGTGAAGCAGAAGATTGCGGGTGGACTCATCGAGGGCACCACCATCTGCAAGCATGGTGACTGGTACTACCTCATCGGCTCTGCCGGCTCGTGCTGCGAGGGCGCTAACAGCACCTACCGCTTGGTGGTGACACGCTCCAAGAACCTCTTTGGCCCCTACTACGACCGCAATGGCAAGACCGCCACGGGCGATAACTTCTCCGCTCTGCTCAACAAGAGCCGCACGGTAGCAGGTCCCGGTCACTGCTCGAGCCTTGTGCAGGACGATGCAGGCAACGACTGGCTCATCTACCACGGTTATCTGGCCGAGGACCCCGACCTGGGACGTGTGACGTTCCTCGACGCTATACGCTGGAGTGGCAGCTGGCCCACCGTCTACCGTAGTCAGCCCTCCACGAGTGCCACCGTGCCTTACTTCCGCAGCAACGATGCAGCGTTCGAGCGTAGCGAGGTGCCCCTCGGCGACCCGTTCATCCTGAACGACTCCGGCACCTACTACGCCTACGGCACACACAGTGCCGACGGCATAGAGTGCTACACCTCCACCGACCTGCAGCAGTGGCACTACGAGGGCCTCGCCCTCGACCGCGCACACAGCGCCGGCCCTGTCGACAGCGACAGCCTGCCCACCACCATCGCCTCCTACAGCGAGCCGAAGGTGTATGCCCTGAACGGCCGTTACTACATGTACTTCACCGCCGACGGACACACCGCTGTGGCCATCGCCGACAACCCCTGCGGACCCTTCGTGCAGGAGGGCGACTGGATGCTCAAGAAGCTGCTGAAGAAGGAGGTCACCTACCAGCCCTCGATGCTCAACGACAGCACCGACCGCTATCTGTTCATCCGTCGCGAAGGCTCGGGCAGCGGCATCTGGAGCATGCTCCTCGACGACGACGGCATCACCCCCAGCCGTCCGCTGCGCAAGGCGCTGGCTGTGCCCACGTCACAGAAGGGCAACAACGACGACTGGGAGCTGCTCTCCGGCAAGCTCCTGCAGAGCCCATCCGTCAGCCTCTGCGAGGGTGGCTACCTCATGCTCTACAGCGCCAGCGACACCCTCAGCCCTCTTCAGGGCATCGGCACGGCCACTGCTACCAGCCCCAGTGCCACCTGGCGCAAGAGCAACGAGAACCCTCTGCTCATGCGTACTCCCGACCTGGTGGGCATCGGCGGCGCATCGCTGTTCACCGATGCTGATGGCGCCACCCGCATGGTGTTCCACGCCTGGCACAGCGTCAGCACGCGCGAGCCCCGTTGCATGTACATCACCGACGTCACGTGGGCTGGCGACACCCTGCGTCTCGCCGACAGCCCTCTCATCGTGCCCAGCCTCACCGACACCTCCGTCCGTCCTGCCGACGCCTCTGCAGCCTCCACCCTCCCCACCTACGACCTGCAGGGCCGTGCCGTCACCCCCGTGCAGCCCGGCATCTACATCCGTGGCGGGAAGAAGGTGGTACGGTAGTCCGCCGACATCCACACACCCCTGAAACACACCCCGATGAAGAAGCTCATCCTCACCCTCACCGTCCTCCTCTGTCTGGCCCCGCTGTCGGCGCAGGAGTACACCTTGGCAGGCCCCTACGAGGTCATTGCCCGCGATGGGCAGTACCGCAGCACCAAGGGAGGCAGCGAGCGCGACATGAAAGCCGCCCTCGACCTCGCTCAGGCAGGACGTACCGACGAGGCGGCGCGCATCATCCACGCCTATGCCGGCACCCTGCAGCGCCTCGAGGGTCACGACGCCCCTCTCTGCACCATCCAGGGCTACGACCTGGTGCGAGCGATGACGCTCTGCCGCGCACACAGCACCGCCGACTGGGACGCTATGGTGCGCCGCGCCTTCCTGCCCGTGCTCAATCGGTTTGAGGCCGACTCCCCCTATGCCAACGGCAACTGGGGCGCCATCGTCAACCGCATGCGCATGGCATGTGCCATCTACCTGCAGGACAGCACCCTCTACCGCGCCGCCATCGACTATTTCTACCATGCCAACGACAACGGCTCGCTGCCCCGCTACATCAGCCCCACGGGCCAGTCGCAGGAGACAGGACGCGACCAGGGACATGTGCAGCTTGGCCTCGAGGCGCTCGCACAGACCTGCGAGATGGCATGGCAGCAGGGCGACGACCTCTGGGGAGCGCTCGACAACCGGCTCATGGCGGGCTTCGAGTACTGTGCCAGGTACAACCTCGGCTACGACGTGCCCTTCACCACCTGGACCGACTGCACAGGCCTCTATAACGACTGGACCGAGCCAGGACCCATGTCGCGCGGCAAGCTCTGGGACATCTACCAGCTGCCCTACGACCACTATGTGGGCCGCCGGGGGCTGTCGATGCCCTACACCGCCATGGCCCTCGACGTGCTTGCCGGCAAGCGCCATAGCAAGGTCAAGGAGTATGCCAAGCTCCACCAGGCATACCCCTCTGAAGCCCCCGAGGGAGCGCCTCTCAAGCACGACTACGACGTGTTCATACAACCTCGCGGCAGCAACACCTGGACGCGCATCGACACCTATATGGCCAAGGTCAATGCCGCGCCGCTCACGGCCGACGGCACACCCGCCAAGCACCGCGTCAGCCAGATTTCCTATGCCTGCTTCGACTTCACCGGCGACGTGTTCGTGAAGGTCGTCTGCAAGCACCGTAAGTACAGGAGCGTGAAGGTACGTCCCGACTACAAGGGCGTCATCGCCAACGTGCAGAACGACTCCACCGTGCAGTTCCTCCTCTTCCAGCCCGAGAATGTGTCGGTGGAGTTCGATGGCGACATCACCGACAATCTGCTGCTCTTCACCTCCAAGCCCTGTCTGTCGGAGCAGGAGGCGCGCCGGCAGGCCAGGCGGGCAGGGCAGACCTTCGTGTATGTAGCCCCGGGCTTCTATGGCAAGGATCGTCTCGCGTCGCTGCAGGCCCTCCTCCCCGGCGACGCCGGCACCCCGGCTGTGACCGACGTCACGCCGTCGTCAGCTCCTGTGGCGGGCACTGCGGTGCGTGTGCCCTCCCACACGCTCGTCTACCTTGCTCCCGGCAGCTATGTCGAGGGCACCCTCGCCATCGAGGACGCCCAGGACGTCAGCATCTGCGGCCGTGGCATCTGCCGTCCCGCCGATGGCTACGAGGGCGTGCACATCCACCGCAGCAGCCATGTCGTCGTCGACGGCGTCACCCTGTGCACCTGTCCCATCGGCGAGTCGCACGACGTCACCCTGCACGATGTACGCAGCGTCAGCCATCCCAGCTGGGGCGACGGGCTGAACGTCTTCGGAGGCTCCAGCGACATCCTCTTCGACCGTGTCTTCTGCCGCAACAGCGACGACTGCACCACCGCCTACGCCACGCGCAAGGGCTTCAAGGGGTCTGTCCACAACGTCCGCATGACCAACTCCACCCTCTGGGCCGATGTCGCACACCCCATCTTCATCGGTCTGCACGGCGATGCCGCCCACGGCGACAGCATCACCCACCTGCAGTACGACAATATCGACATCCTCTGTCAGAGCGAGCCCCAGCTCGACTATCAGGGCTGTCTGGCCATCAACTGTGGCGACAACAACCTTGTGCGCGACGTCCTCTTCGACAACATACGCATCGAGAACCTCCAGCAGGGCAGCATCCTGCAGGTCAAGGTGGGCTACAACCAGAAGTACTGCGCCGCCCCCGGCCGAGGCGTGGAGGATGTCACCTTCCGGGGCATACGCTACTACGGTCATGGCGGTCAGCAGGGCATTGCCACGCACGAGCCCTACATGTCGCTCATCCTCGGCTACGACACCCTGCGCACCGTCCGTGGCATCACCTTCGAGGGGCTGAAGATCGACGGCCGCGCCATCTACGACGGCATGCCCGGCAAGCCAGGCTGGTACAAGACCGCCGACATGGCCAAGATCTACTGCAACGACCTTGTCCGGGGCATCCGCTTCGCGAAGTAACCCTTCCCCGCGATGCCCCTTTTTCTGCGTGCATGATGCCACGAAGTTGTTATCCTCACGCAGAATGAGGGAAAGAGAGGAAGGAAAGGAAAGAGGGGAATTTAACATAGCGTTCCGTCCCTCGTCCTTCTTCGTCCCTCTTCGTCACCCTTCGACATTTTTCGTCATTCTTCGTCATTCGTTTCTGGGTGGGGCACCTGTGATATTTTCCTATATTTCCTTCATTCTGCGTGCCACATTTCGTCCTTCGTCAATCTCCCTCCCTAAAGGG
>R18__coassemble_1347_pt1 | contig 35854 bp, 25 predicted proteins | sample R18__metabat2_high_PE_038 | metagenome-assembled genome bin R18 | reverse complement strand
AAGTACTGCTACGTGATGGAGTTCAAGCTCGACGGCACCGCCGAGGAGGCACTGGAACAGATCAGCGAGAGGAACTACGCCCTCCCCTTCGAGCAGAACGGCCAGACGGTGACCCGCATCGGCATGAACTTCAGCAAAGAAACAAGGAATATCGAACGATGGGTGATAGCATGACCCATTACACTCTAATTACTTTTTTAACGATCTGGGAGCGACACGGTCACATCAGAGGACAGTGACCGTTCGCTTCACTCCGTTCAAACAGGCTCGTCGGTGGAAGAGGGGGACACAGCGTCATCGGCAGGGACATAGTTCTTGCCGTTGACGTTGACGACCTCTTCGCGGGGGACGACAAGCTTGTAGCCCTTGCCGTGGATGTTGATGATCTCCACCGAGGGATCGCCCTTGAGGAGCTTGCGCAGCTTGGTGATGTAGACATCCATGCTGCGGGCGTTGAAGTAGTTATCGTCAATCCAAATGTTCTTCAGCGCCACCTCACGCTGGAGGATATCGTTGGCATGGGCACAGAGGAGTGTGAGCAGCTCGGACTCCTTGGTGGTGAGCTTCGTCTGCTGCATGCCGATGGTGAGCAGCTGCTTCTGGGTGTCGAAGGTGTAGGCACCGAGCTTGTAGAGGGTGACCACGCGGTTCTGCATGCCCCGCACGCGCCGCAGGATGGCCTCGATGCGTAGGGTGAGCTCCTCCATGCTGAAGGGCTTGGTGATGTAATCGTCGGCACCGATGCGGAAGCCTTCCTGCACATCTTCCTTCATCGTCTTGGCTGTGAGGAATATGATGGGTACGTCCACGTTGAACTCGCGGATCTCGGAGGCCAGCGTGAAACCGTCCTTCTTGGGCATCATCACATCAAAGACGCAGAGGTCGTAGCGGCTCTTTGAAAAGGCTTTGAAGCCCTCTTCGCCATCGGCGCACAGGGTGGTCTCGTAACCCTTCGCATTGAGGTACTCCCTCAGCAGCATGCCAAGGTTCTCATCGTCTTCGCAAAGCAAAATTCTAAGTTTCTCGTTCATAGTTGGTTGTATTAATCCGTTAAACATTTTATCTCTATTACAGGTTCTCATTTAGCGCCCTCAAGCAGGGGCAGGGTGATGAGAAAGGTGGTGCCTTCGCCCAGCTCGCTCTCTGCACGGAGCGTGCCTCCGTGGTCGCCGACAATCTTCTTGACGTAGGCCAGGCCCAGTCCGAAGCCTTTGACATCGTGCTTGTTGCCCGTATGCACACGGTAGAACTTCTCGAAGATATGCTTGAGGTCGTCCTTCTTGATGCCGATGCCGTTGTCGGCAACCGAGATGTGGAGCCGTCCGGACTCGTTCCACGTGCGCACGGAGAGCAGGAGGGGCACCTCCTCGCGGCGGTACTTGACGGCATTGTCGAGGAGGTTGAAGATGACATTGGTGATGTGCATCTCGTCGGCTGCCACCACGGCATCGGCAGCATCGAGGGCAGCGCTGAGCGTACCGCCATAGGTCTGCACCTTGAGGTCGAAGGTGCGCACAACACCGGAGATGACGTCGTTGACATCCACGTCGCGCAACTTGAGCGAGGTGTTCTGACGCTCGAACAGCGACATCTGCAGCACCTTCTCGACAAGGAAGCGCAGACGCTTGGTCTCGTCGTTGATGATGCCGGAGATGCGCTTCGACATCTCGGGCGACTTGGATACCGAGCCGTCGCCCAGCATCTGCGCAGCCAGGGAGATGGTGCTGATGGGGGTCTTGAGCTCGTGCGTCATGTTGTTGATGAAGTCGTTCTTCACCTCCGAGAGCTTCTTCTGACGGAAGATGATGCAGATGGAGAAGATGAACGTGATCATCAGGATGACCGTAAAGAAGATGCAGGGCAGGAGGAAATTGGCGGAGCCGCGCATGTAGGCATCGTAGTCGGGGAAGTGCACCTTCAGCACGCCCATGCTGGCGGGTGGGTCGTTGCGGAAGAGATAGGCCGAGAACGTCTCGCCACGACGGCGCTCGGTATAATCGCTGCAACGGTAGACCTCGCGCCCATCGGTCTGCGACACGGTGAAGTGGTAGGGGATGTCGATGCCGTTCATGAGCAGCTCCTGCTGCAGGTCACGGTCGAGAAGAGCGAAGTTGATGCGCTCGTCAAGCGGCTTGTTGCTGGACGTGTAGAGGATGTTGTACACCACCTCGTCGAGTAGCGCCCGCTGGTGGGCATACCGTTTGCGGATGACATCCTGCAACGATTGCGAGGTCTGCGAGAGGGGCATGGGGCGACGGACATCCTTCGGTCGCGCCGGCATGTCGATGGAGTGTATCTCCAGAGAGGATATCTGGCCGTCCTTCATGTGAATGGAGTAGCTGTGTGTGGCCTTCTTCAGACTGTCCGACAAGGCATTCATCTCCATGCGGGCAGCATCCTCCTCAAGGTAGTCCATGGTCTGATACACCTCCAGCTTATGCGCAACAGAATACATGCTGCGCCGCACCGACTCATCGAACTGCTCCCGACGGAGTGCGATGACCCTGTCGATGTAGCTCACCTGCAGATACAGCAGCGCCACGAACGACACTGCCATGATTGAACTCAGCAACCAGATAGTAGATTTCTTCATACGCCGCAAAGGTAGTGCTTCTTTTAATACATACTCCTGATTTAAATAAAAAACATCATAATCTTTTGGATATTTAACATCATAACAGGAAGAATATAGCCAAATCAAACACATCTGTCCCACAAAAGCATTTCATAGGATTACAATTGGAAGAATAGACCATTCAAGACGGCTTAAAAAGCCAAAATACGCCATTTTGACCGCAAACAACGTACAAAAGCCGCAAAATTCGGCATAAATCGGCCATTTTGTCATACTTTAATAGTCTGGTACCGCGATTGCAGATAGTACAGCGAACCGCGAACACCGCAGAAAGCAAGGCTCAAGGTTCACCGGAATGAAAATAGAAGTTTAACCCTTAAAACAACAAAGCTATGATGACAAATTCAACAAGAGAAATGAGAGAGATGAACCCCGCATGTCGCACCAATGCCATGCATCCCGCCCGGCCGTTTGGCGCCGAATGGTTCGCACCGTTCTTCAACGACTTCTTCGCCCCTGCTCCCTGGGCAGGTGAGCACCCGCTGCCTTCGATGAACGTGCTGGAGACAGAGACGTCCTACACCGTGCAGCTGGCTGTCCCCGGCATGACGAAGGAAGACTTCAACATCAACCTCGCTGCCGACGACACGCTGGTGGTGCGCAGCATCCGCAAGGGTGGCAAGCGCGATGGCGACGAGGCTGGCAAGGAAGAGAGTGGCAAGCGCCGTCCGCACTACCTGCGCCGGGAGTTCGGCTGCAGCCGCTTCGAGGAGTCGTTCACGCTGCCCGATGATGTCAACAAAGAGGCCATCAGTGCCACCGTGGAAAACGGCGTGCTGGCCATCGAACTGCCGAAGCGTTCCGCCGAAGACCTGGCAAAGGTGCACCGCATCATCGACATCCAGTAACCAGCGACAGCACCGTCGCACACACACGCCAGCGAGGGCCGTCTTTTCCGGACGGCCCTCGTCTGTTTATTCGCCTGTGAGCCAAGCAAGAAGCGCTGCCATCACCTGGCAGCGGTCTGACGACATAGGGAAGGCCTCGAAGGGTACCGCAAGCGTGGCCGCACGCACACGGGAGCCGCTCGCAGAACGGCCCATGCGGGCGACCGACATCGGCTGGCCGGTGGCCGCACTGGTAAGCAGCACGAAGTTGTCGGCAGAGCGCTTGAGCGGAGCGACAGCCTCGGGAGCCGTCACGGGATAGACATCGGGGTTGAAGGTGCGACGGTAGCACAGGCGGTCGATGAAAGTGCCGGTGAGCACCGTATCGGCGGCGGCACGCTGCACGCCCTCCACACGGCACTGCAACACATCGTGCAGGAAGGCGGCAACAGAGGGATCGTGGTTCGACAGGGTGGCCAGCGCCGCACCGGACAGCAGCAGGTGTCCCCCACCCTGCCAGGTGGTCGTGAGACGGTCGGTGAGCGACGGGGAGAGGCGGTGCTGCAGGCCGAGCACCACATCGGTGACATCGAACAGGTTCTCGCCGACACCCTGATGGGCGTACACATCGCCCGATACAGAGGCCACGGAGTAGCCGGCACGCAGCGCCGCATCGGCATGCACCGCTACGAAGTCGAACGTATTGCCCACCAGCACCTTACCCACCAGCTCATCGCCCGAGGTGCCCACCGTGCAGAGGTCAGGGCCGAGGGCCATGCTGCGAGGGTTGAAGTCGGTCTGCCGACCGCAGAACGCCGTGGAACGGATGTAGGGCACGCCGGGGTCGACAGCGAGGTCGAAGCCCAGACTGTCGGCCGTACTGACCGCACGGGGACCGGACAGACGGGTGAAGGCGTTCACCACCAGCACAGTGCCCTTGAGCTGCGAGGCGATGCCGGCAGCAAGCGTCTCCGAGGGGAAGCTCTGTCCGCCACGGTTGACAGCCGTCACACGGTAGCTGTAGAGCTGGTCGGGAGTGAGGGTCACATCGAGATGGGTGCCGCTGACAACCTGTCCGTCGTCGAAACCACCGTCACCCATGCGTGTATAGACAATGTACGAGTCGGGCTGCGCAGAGGGTTCGAGTGAATCGACGACAGCCTGCCACGAGAGACGGTAGGTGCCGGGGGCATCGCCGTCCACCGGCAGCAGCGACAGATGGTCGGGCGGCAAAGGCTGCACGGTGTACTTCGTACCATGCATGGCAGCCACATAACGCAGCAAGCCCTTGTAGATGGCACGCGCAGCCACGAACTTGAACTGCGGGTCGTGCATGAGACGCATATCGTTGAAGTTCTGATGGGCCAGCAACTCGAGGATCATCGATGGCACGTCACTGATGCGCGACTCGCTGTAGTTACGGTCCCAGATGCCGCGGCGTGTCCACGCGGTGTCGATGACGGCACGCAGGTCGTGCGTCACCGATGTCATCACCTCATCGACCATGTCGCGCGAGGAGAAACGGGAGAGCCGTCCGTCGCCCAGCAAGCCATCGTGGAAACCGGTGGTGCAGATGCCGAGCGTGCCCACGACGCCGTCGGCATCGAGACCAGCATCGGTGTGCAGGGCAAAGGCGAGCTCAAGGGGTACCCGACGGCCTGTGCTGTCGGGACAATAGACCGAGCCGCCAAGCAATCGGTTGCCGGCATAGGAGCGCACGTTGATATCCTCGGCATAGTCGTTCTGTCCATCCTTATTGCCATAGTCCTCGTAAGGGAATCCGGCATATTGCGTATAGTAACGGGCACCCTCCAGGTAGCGCGGCAGTCCGCTGATACCGGCCGCGCCGCGTGCCACCTCGCCCATGCCGCCGCCGAAACGTACGGCGTCGGCACTCACCACGCCCTGCTCACCGCTGTCGTTGACGAGCGCCACCATGCCCTCAGACGACAAGCCGCTGCCGAAGAGGAACGTGCCGAGGTACACCCAGGTGCTGCCGCCCATCTGCTGGTTGACGCGGAAGTGGGTGGTGCCGCCCCGGTGCACCACCACATAATGGGCATCGCTGACACTCTCGGGCAGTGTCTGGTAGGACACATACACCGCATACTCGCCCGATGCAGGGATACGGGGTATCCACACGGCGGAGGCCGACTCGTGCCCGCCCTTCACCGTGGCAAAGGTACGCGCAGAGCCATCAAGGAACGGGTTGTCCTTATCGTGCAACGGGGCATCAGGAGCATGGAATCCCTCAGCGGCATCGTTCCAGGGGGAGCGGTCGCCGCGTTCCTCAATGTAGAGGCCCTGCTCCTGCGGGTGGGGGTCGTTGTCCACCACCACACAGCAGGGTTGCGTATCGCGCTCCCGCGTGGTGTAGACCACCGCGCCGGCATTCTCGAGCATGGGGATGAGGTACGGAAAGACCACGGACTGTGTGAGGAGGTCCTCGCGGGTGCAGAAGAGCGGCGGACGTTGCCACTTCCACTGGCAGTCAGCATTGGCATAGTACGTGCCATGGCTGGCATTGATGGCCAGATGGCGCCCGGCAAGGCCCTCCGTGGGATGGAAGGGACGCGACATATTCTGCACCCAGGGGGCACCCGTATAGTTCTCCTTGCGTGTCCAGCGGCGTTCGTCGGGCACCTTCTTGCGATAGGACGGGGGGATGAGGTTGTCGATAGCGACGCCATCGACATACACCGTGAGGGCGTACTTGTTCACCGGTGCAGGCAGGACGGCATGCAGGTCGGCATAGATCTGCTGCACCGTCTCGGGACGGAAGGGCTGCTCACCGAATGCTGCGTTGGCATGCACATGCAACGTGCGCGCCGAGGGCAACAGCTCGCTCTTCACCAGCCGGCAACGACCGGTAGTGCATCCGTCCGGCTTATACTGAAGGAAATAGGACTTCAGACGGGCATCCACCGCCTTCTTCGACTGCGCCTCCGACGGAAGGGGCTGCATCAACAGCAGGGCAAGCAGCAGCACGCAATGCATCATGCACCGGAGAAAAGAGTGCAAACCAGCATCAAGTCTGGAAATCATCCCCGTGGCGGCAGCATATCGGCAGTGTCTCGTTGTCATTGCATCATTTGTCAGTGCAAAAGTAGTACATTTTCGACAAAAGTACAACGAATATGAAAATTATTGGGTACTTTTGCCGTGAGGTTCAACAACCGGACCTTCACAGAGAACCATCCGCATGAGCAAGATCAGTATCCTCGTTGCCGTGTACAACGCCGCGCCATGGCTGCAGCAGTGCCTTGACTCGCTGCGGGCGCAGACGCTCACCGACATCCAGATCATCTGTGTGGACGATGCGTCCACCGACGAAAGCCCCGATATCCTCCGCAGAAACGCGTGCGAGGACAGCCGCATCACGGTGCTCCGGCAGAGCGAGAACCACGGGCAGGCCGTGGCCCGCAACCGCGCCGTGAGCGTAGCCGACGGTGCCTTCATGACCATGGTCGATGCCGACGACTGGCTGGCACCCGATGCGCTCGAACAGGCGTGGAAGGTGGTGGAGCAGCACCCGCACACCGATGCCGTGCTGCTCGACCTCATCAAGGTGTATGCCGACGAGCGGTACGAGCCTTACTGGCAGGAGCCCGGCGGCGGACTGTTTGGCAGCGAGGGGGTGCTGAACGGACGTGAAGCCATGGAGAAGAGTCTGGAATGGGGACTGCACGGACTGTACATCGTGCGCAGCGACATACAACGTGCCTACCCCTACGATGATACCGCCCGGCTATACAGCGACGACAACACCACACGCATCCACTACCTGCACTGCCGCGAGGTGCGCTACTGCACGGGCCGCTATTTCTACCGACAGCATGCGGCCTCCTGCACAGGGGGTGTCAGCCCGCTTTACTTCGAGAGCCTCGCCGCACAACGGCATCTCCACGAGATGCTGCAGAGCGAAGGCATCGATGCGGATATCCTTCGACGCTACGAAGGCTACCGCTGGCTACAGCTCGTGGACAACGTCTATTGGCTGGCTCTCCATCACGATGACTACACCCCTCAGGAACGACAGGTGGCAAAGGAGAAGATACGCGCCGCCTGGCACTCCTTCCACCGCACCGACATTCCCCACCACGTCCGCCGCAAGTTCGGCTACCGGCGCGGTCTCACCTTTGCAGACTTCTGGGCACAGGAGACGGTGTACTTCGCCCTGCGCCGTTGGATGCACCGACTGTGACGGTACAGATCCACATTTGCCAGTTCAGCTGTCGAACAGACGATTCAGGGTTACCATCCGCACAGGCGGCACAACAAGAGCAAGGCAAGGAAGAGCCACATGCAGGGCATGCCCGCAGGTTTCTTCTTCACAAAGAACAACAGCGACACGACAATGCCGTAAGCGGCTATCACCTGCAGCCAGGAGAAGTCGGGGACCTCGACAACACTGCCGGGCAGAGCCGCCACAGAGGTGACCACACGGTTCATGAACCGGACACAAAGGTTCAGCACGTCCGTCGGCAGGCATCCTGCAAACGGCAGGAGCTGGCAGAGCCACCACACGACGGCCGCGAGCATGGTGACATACACCATCGGGATCACCAGCAAGTTTGTGAGAAGGAAATAGGTAGGGAACTGCGCAAAGTAATGCAACGTGAGTGGCAAGGTACCTGCCTGTGCGGACAATGACATGACCACGATGCCACCCAGGTAGCTGCCGACACGCTGCCACAGCGTAGGACGCTGCAAGGAGTCGTCGCGCGGAGCGAACACCTCGCCCGTGAGGAGCAGGATGGAGGCCATGGAAGCGAACGACAGCTCGAAGCCCACATCGAACAGTACATAAGGGTCGCCGACCAACAACACCAGCGCCGACAGCGCCAGCGCATCCAGCGGCGAACGGTCGGCGCTGACCGCTTGCGCCAGCGCATAGATCGTGCACATGAGCACGGCTCGCTGGATCGATGGCGACAAGCCTGTGAGGAATGCAAACACCCACATCGCCAGCACGATAAGCAACTCCTGCACCCAGCGAAGGCCCCGACGACGGAACAACGGTCGGAGGAGGAAGGACAAGAGCATGTAGATGATGCCGACATGCAAGCCCGACAAAGCCAGCACATGGCTGACGCCGGCTTCGGCGTAGGCCTCACGCAACGAGCCGTCCAGGTCGGCACGGTCGCCCAGGGTGAGGGCACGCACCACAGCCTGCACCTCATCGTCGAGCAGAGACTCCCTGCCGTAGCGGTCCGACAGACGTGCACGGAGGGTTGTGGCACGCAAGGAACGGGCCGACGAAGGGAGGGGTTCCACACGGTCGGCACGCACATACACGGTGCCCGAGATGCCCCGATGACGGAGAAAGCGGGCATAGTCGAAGGTGAGTCCATCGAAGTTCTCCGGAGGACGCAGGGTGACGCCCTTCAGCCACAGCGAGTCGCCGGGCACATAGGGTGGCGTCACAGTGTCGGCAGGCAGGTAGAGATAGAGTGCATGTCCAGCCACCTCGGCCTCGTAGCGCCAGGAACGGGAGCGCGCTGACGGGAACGACTCGATGCTGACGCGCACGTCCACGGGATGGTCCGGCCACGCCACACACACGGCATCGCGCCGCTTCTGCGTAGCATAAAAGCCCAAGCAGAGGACGCCCGCCAACAGCAGCACGCTCCCCGTGGTGGGATGCGCATGGGTATTCCTACCGAAGAACGTCAGCAGCAACGCGCCTACCCAGAAGCACGCAGCGACAGCCAGCGCCACCCACGTCAATGCCGATGGCAGGCACAAGGCACAGCCATCGGCAAGCAGTATGCCGATGAGGAAGGCCACGCTGACGCGCAGCAGCGGCCAGCGCCGACCGAAGCGACGAGGCATTCCACCCCAGCCCATCAGAGGGTTTTGAGTCGGTGAATGGCGGTCTGCGGATCGGGGCTGTGGAACACGGTGCTGCCAGCGACAAGCACATCGGCGCCCGCCGCCACGATGTCCGGCGCATTGGCGAAGGTCACGCCACCATCCACCTGCACGAAGGCAGGAGAGCCTGCAGCGGCGAGCATACGGCGGGCCTCACGGACCTTGTCGTAGGAGTGCGGGATGAACGACTGCCCGCCAAAGCCGGGGTTGACGGTCATCACCAACACCATATCCACATCGCTGATGATATCGGCAAGCTGCGACACCGGCGTGGCGGGGTTGAGTGCCACACCGGCCTTCATGCCGGCGGCATGGATATCGGACAGGGTACGGTGGAGGTGCGGACAAGCCTCGGCGTGCACCGTCACCATATATGCGCCCAGGGTGGCCAGACGGTCGATGTAGCGACCGGGATCCATAATCATCAGGTGCACGTCAAGCGGCTTATGGCAGAGTGGAGCCACCGCATCGAGCACAGAGAAGCCGAAGGAGATGTTGGGGACGAACACGCCGTCCATCACATCGAGATGGAGCCAGTCGGCATCGGAGTCGTTGACACGCGACACCTCATCGGCCAGATGGCCGAAATCGGCAGCCAAGAGAGAAGGAGCAACCAGCGTAGGCATGGTACATCAGCACTCAAGGGTTGGCATGAGCTGCGGCCCGCACAGCAGCCAGCAGAGAGGCGCTGGGGGTAAGGGGCTGGAGACCTTCCAGCGCAGCGCGCAGCAACACACGTACTTGTTCGTTCGAGGGATGAGTAGATTTTTTATCCATAGGCATCGTTTAGGGTTTACACTATAATAACGCAGCCTCAGTCCCGATTATTGTATGGGCAGAGAAAAAAATGCTTAGCGATATTTTGTAAACGTGGAATGAGCCCGCCTCAATGTACGGTGATGGCCGCAGGAGCATCCACATCGATCTGTATGCCGTCAGCCGTACGATGCCACTCCACACGGAGCGTACCGTAAGGGGTCTCCTTTGACACGCGTACCCAGTCGATACCCTCGGGGCACTGGGGGTTCACGGTCACCTCGCGATAGCCGGGAGCCGTAGCAACGATGCCGCCCAGAGCTTGGTAGAACCAACTGCCGATGCCGTTGTAGCAGTTGTGCAGACGGCTGCGGCTGGCATTCCAGTGTTCCCAGGTGCCGGTAGCACCGTTGTCAAGCATGTGGAGGTAGCCGGGATAGCCATGCTGCTTCAGCATGCCATACACGAAATCGGCCTCGCGGGCGAGCGTGGCCCACTCCGTAACCACGGGGATGCCGACAAGACCTGTAGCCAGATGACCGCCATAGAGGGTGGAGGTACGCTCCACCAGCTTGTCGCGCACACCCTTCACGAGGGAGTCGGGCACGACACCTGTCAACAACGGGTAGCACATGTCGATCTGCGTACCGGTGCCGTAGATGGAGTCTTCAGGATGGTAGTACGCAGCATGTATGCGTCCTGCCAGCGTGTCGTAACGCTGACGGAAGGTGTCGGCATCAGCGGACTTACCCAGATAGACGGCCATCTTCTCCAGCTCGAGGTACACCTGGCAGAGGGCGCAGTTGTTGACCAGATCCACCGATGCTTCAGCCATCTGGTCCACACCATCGGGAGTGGCCCAGTCGCCTAAGTACCAGGTGCGATAAGCGGTGTCGGGCCAGCGGTGCAGGAGTCCGTCGGTGGTATAGGCATCGACGTAGTCGAGCCAATGGAGCATGGTGTCGTAGCAACGGTGGAGCAGACGATCATCGCCGTAGTTCATATAGGTGCGCCAGGGTGCCTGCACGATGAAGCTGCACCAGTAAGGGCCACCACCGGCAGCGTAGGGACAGGGGGCGGTATGTGGCAAAGAGCCATCCGGACGGATGACATCGTTCCATGCCTGCAGCCAGTTCATGTAGAGGGGAGCGACGTTGTACATCGTCTGCAAGGAGAGCGTGGACGCATTGCCGTCGCCGCCATAGCCCAGCCGCTCGATGTTGGCACAGTCCACCATGTAGCCGTCGAAAGCGAGGTTCTGCAGGGTGTACTTCACCATGTCGTGGATGGCATTGATGTCGGGATCGGAGCACTCGAAGGTGGACGCATCGGCATAGTCGGTGCGCATGCGCAGGGCTTTGATATCAGACAGCTGCGGCTGCTGGGACACGCTGTCGAGCAGGACGTAACGGAACACATGGTGATTGAAGCGGTTGACGAAACGGTCGCCTTTCGGAGCGCCCGACGACACATATTCGTTGCGGCTCACGAGGTCGGGCTGACCATCGGCACGCAGGTAGTCACCGAACGATGCCACCGACAGATGTCCGGCCGGCATACAAGGGAGATGGATGTCGAACAAGCCGTTGACGACACGACCGAAGTCGATGAGCCACCGTCCCTCGCCAAAGGGTTCGATGCGGACAGGTGTCACCTCCTCCTGGATACGACAGGGCTCGCACATCTGCGGCACGGCAGCGATGCCGTCCACGTCCATCACATCGACAGCAGTCCAGGAGAGCTTGTCAAGCGCTTTCCCCGACAAGGACTCAGGCACTTGACGGGCATCTATACGCTCACCTACGAACTGCCACGGCTTCCACGTGCCGAGGTCGCTGTAACCGCTCCAGCAGCCCTCCCACGAGCTGTCGGTGACAAGCATGGTCGTGGGCATGCCGTGGACATAGGCATCGAGCTCGGCCTTTACCAACGCGCCCTCGTAACGGGCACCAAAGGTCTGTGGTTTATACCATCCAGAGCCTGTCCACAGCAGCAGGGTGTTGGTTCCGCGGTGCAGGTACGACGAGATATCGTATGTGACGATGAGCGACCGCCGGTCGAGTTGCGACACGGCAGGGGTGAGCACGTCGTCACTCACCTTACGGCCATTGACGTACACCTCATGATAGCCCAACGAGTTGACATGCAGCAGATGGACTGATCTCGCATGCTTGACGCTGAACGTCTTCCGGAGCAGTGCCGAACGACCTTCGCCAGGCACACATCCGATATATTCGCCTTCAAGGGTAGCGTCGTTGACGACACCGATACCAAAACGCTGCGGAGCGCTCCAGTGGGACGCTCTGCCCTCCCCGTCCCACACACGCACACGCCACCAGCAGAGCTGACGGGCGGTAAGGGGTTGTCCACCGTAGGGCACCATCACCTGATCAGCAGCATCCACACGACCCGTACACCACACATCGGCATGTCCACGAAGGAGACGACGGCGTGAGGTAGCCACCTGCAGCTCGTAAGCAGTCTGCACCGTGGACGGGTGGTTCTTCCAACTGAAGTGCGGCTGTCCATTGTCAATGGCCAACGGCTCCACAAGATTCTCCACCCGAAGGTCATAGACGTCTCCTGCCCGCAAGAGGCAAGGTTGCAGGAACAGGACGAGCAGGAGGGCCGTCGCGGCTTTCCAGGGATTCATACGGAGGGCATGCAGATGGTTCATACGCATAATCAAATCTTATTTATAGCTGGGTTCTAAGTGGACTGAAGGAGGCAGGGAGGAGGGCCGATCACAGTTCATTCACCTTGAACGTAATCCGGTTCCAATCGTTGGCAGTACGTTGAAAGTCGAGTGTGGAGCATAGTGACCGCACGAGGGAGATGCCACGGCCACCGATGGAGAGTCCATCATCGCAGGGAGTGGACGTCAGGTAGGTCACGGGGTTGAAGTCATCACCATCGTGGACCATCACGAACAGCCCATCGCAGTACTCGGCACTGACGAAGGTGGCCCCTCCATGCTGGAACGCGTTGACGGCCAACTCTTCCATGACGAGAGCCGTGCGGTAGGAACAGCCGCACTCATCGGCAAAGGTGTGCAGGGCCATCACATCGTCGATGCCATGCAGCTGTGCGTAATGGCCTGAAAAGGTAAGACAGAGCAGGGTGATATCGTCGGACTGGGTGCACTCCTGTGCATGCTTACTGACCGCCTGCAGCACCGTAGCGGTGACCACCTGCGGACAATGGGACAGGCTGCTTCTGCAAGCATCCAACAGCCGTTCATCGCCAAACAGCACATGGTCCGGTCCCTCAGCCTCGGTGATGCCATCGGTATAGAGCAAGAGCGCATCACCGGCAGCGAAACAGCATTCGACGGTGGTGTACGTGGCATCCTCAAACATTCCCAACGGCACACCCTGACAGGCCTCCAGGAACCGGCAGTCGTCCTTCAGGAGCACCGGCGGGTTATGTCCGGCTGAGGCATAGCGCACAGTGCCTGTAAGCAGGTCCAGCACGCCAATCCACAAGGTGACGAACATCATCTCCTCGTTGCGCCGGCAGAGCTGGACATTCATATAGCTGAGCATGGCAGAGGGATCGGGGACGGTGGCATCGGAGAGGTAGGCATGGAACAGGGTGCAGCACTTCGTCATGATGATGGAGGCGGGAATACCCTTGCCACTGACATCCCCTACGCACATCACCAGATGGGTTCCCACCTGTTGGTACTCGTAGAGGTCACCGCCCACCTCACGTGCCGGTATGATCAGCGACATTACGTCCACGGGATATCCTTCGACAGGGACGATATGCGTACCCTTTCCCTGCGAGGTGAGCATCTTATCCTGTATGCCTGCCGCAATAGCGATGTCGCTCTCTATCTGCCTCAGTGCCATCTCCTCATCTGCCGACTTACGGATGGTGGCAGCGAGATTTGCCCGCACCTTCAAGGAATAGCGATGGTTGAGGAAAGCCAGGATGATGAGCGCAAGGAAAAAGAGGGAGAAGATTACCAAGGCCCGCATCCACATGGAGGTATGGATCTCGCTTTTCGGCACTACATTGACGATGTCGATATCCAACGTGTCGTAGTGCGTGGTGATGAAGATGAACTCCTTGTTTTTCGTGTCTATAGCCGGCACACGGTCAGCGGAGATACCTTCGATGTCGTTGTCGTCCCTCGACAGGGCATACGTATTGCCAATGGCATCGACGACATAGAGCTGACTGTTGTTGTAGAACTGCAAGTTTCTGATGTTTTGCAGAAGGGTGGCAACCCGCACGTCGGAGCAGAGCACCACACCTTTCCTCTCACACTTCATGTAGCATGTTGTCATGTAGTAGTCGGTGAAGAGGGTGTCGTCATAGGGCTGCGACCAGCAGGGCTCGCCCGTAGCTAAAGCCTTGTTATAGCTATCCAACTCGAAGCTGTTGATGTCGATGTTGCGCACGATTTTGTAGCCGTGAGCAATGTGTCCTGTGGAGTCGTTAGCAGCATAGTAGGTGATGGAGAAGTCATTCATGTCAGAGTCTTGCTTCTCTTCCCAGAAGTCAATGCAGACGTTGTTGATGAAGCTGTTATCCTGCAAAAGGCGCACCAGACAGTCGTAGATTCTGGCAGTGTCCGACTCGGCAAGGTCGTTCCGGTGGCTCTCGGCCACCAGCACCGACTCGATGGAGGTCGTCTTCACCTCAAGGTTCAGCACAAACGATTTCATCAGCGACGCGGTGAAATCCTCGATATGCTGCAGCTCCCTCCGGTAGGTAGTCAGGCTGACATAGGCCACCAGGCCACCCAGCACCAACAAGCTTACGAAGAGCACGGGGGTAAGCAGTTTCATACTGTTCGTTTTGTCGTTCATGGCAGGCAGTGTTTGGGGGAGAGGCTGAGTCAGAGGGCTGCTGTTCGCGGGTTCAGGAAAGAGGCACAAGCCATCACCATCCAGTGGAGGACCAGCTGTCGGTGTACCACGAGGTACCACGGAACCAGCTCAGCATGTTCTGGAACACCACATAGCTCTGCGGCACGAACATCGACACGCCACCGTAGTCCGAGCGGTTCACACTGTTCATGCCGTTGTTGTACGACGAGTACCACTCGTCCGTGGTGAGGCGGTAGGGCACTGCCTTGTCGAAGGCCTTACGCCACGTGGTGTAGTCGGCATCGCTGGTGATGAGGTGACGCATATAGCCGTTCATATCGTAGTACTCCGGACGCGCCGAGGAGGTGATGGGATTGTAGCGTTGGATATCCTCAAGGTCGTCGTCGATGGTAGCCACCACGTACTTGTCGAGCATCTGCTTGGTAAGCGTCTGCAGGTTCTCCAGCGCATCGGTCTGTACCACCGAGAGCAGTGCACCGAAAGCCATGCTCGACCCCGCATAGACGCTCACCGCCGTGTCGGCATAGCAGTGGTAGTAGGCATCGATGATGCCCTCCACATCGGCACTGCTGGCAAACATAGGAGCGACGATGGACTGGTAGGGAGCGCCGGGACCCGGTATCTCGGCCGGCGAGGCGATGATGTACTTCGCCGACTTGCGCAGTGTCCAGTCCACCTCTATCGACTGCATGAAGCAGGCATCGAACATCAGGAAGTCGAGCGCCGGATACTGCTCCAGCACCTCAGCGAGGGCGCTGATCTCCATCTTATCGCCGTTGTTGCTGTAGGTATTGCTGCCGTTGTCGATGCCGATGGAGCGTGTGGCAGGCAGCCAGGCGCTGCCGTGCGACCAGTAGACGAGGCCGTAACCATCGGACGGATAGAGCGTGCGCACATAGTTGATCACCTCGCTGAGTTGCTCCTTGGAGGTGCTCACACGGTCTTCCTCATAGGCAAGCAACGTCTTGCGCTCCGCTTGGCCGTTCTTGTCCTTCTGCAGGACGTAGATATAGGGATAGTTGTCGTCATCCACATACACCACCAGCCGACAGTTCGACGGGATGTCGTCCACGGCAACATCCAGCTCGTCCATATCCTGCTTGTGGTAGTCGCCATAGCACAGGCTGTTCTCCGCCACCACATAGACCAGCACGGTACGCTTGATCGTGTCGTCCTCCGGCTCGTGATAGCGGCAGCAACCCTTCAGCAGCAAAGCTGAAAGCATGCACAACAGCAGGAGATTGAATGAATGTAGGTTACGCATGAAGTATTGAAGTGAATTTCTGTAGAAGATACATCATTACCGGAGAGCGGACGGACATCGGCATCACATGCCGCCGGGGCCACCCATACCGCCAGTACCGCCAGGACCACCCATGCCGCCGGGGCCACCAGCACCGCCGGGACCACCCATGCCGCCGGGGCCACCAGGACCACCAGGACCGTTCCCTCGAGGACCACCGGCCGGCAGTTCCTTCTGTTGTTGGACAGACTTCGTGTAGTCATCGTTGCCATCATCCTCGCGTACGAAGGAGAACTCTTCCGCCGGGATGACGTTCACCACGTAGTGTTCCTTCTCCAGATGCTTGAGCATCTTGCGGTAGCGGGCCGACTGTTTCTTGTCGTTGTCGCCATAATAGACCGCACAGGTCTCGTTGGTCTCGCCGAAGGTGCTCTCGATGTAGAACTTGATGGCGGCCGTGTAGGCATAATGGTCGCGGAGCTGGCCGTCGGGCTCGATGTAGATGCTGTCGAGGTACTGATAGGAGGTCACATAGGCGATGGAGTCGAGGAAGTTGATGCCGGCGCCATACATATAGCAGCGCACGGGCTGCAGCTTGGCCATCTTATCGGCAAGCTTCTGTGCCTCCTTCTCGGCACGGGCCACCGCCTTCTCCTGTTCCTTCTGCTTCTTGGCCTGTTTCTTGGCTTGACGAGCTTCGTACTTCGCATGCTTGCGCGCTTTCTTTGCCTCCTCCTTCTGGATGTCCTTCTCGGTCTTGACCTTCTTTTCCCCACTTCCTGCGAGGGTAGCAGGAGCATCGCAGGCAGCCACAGGCTGTGCAGCATCGCAGGCCGACACCGCATGCGCAGGCATTGCCGAAAGGGCACACAACCACACGATAACAGAGAATACTGTCTGTTTCATATCCGTAATACGCTAATTTGCGGCAAAGATAGCACTATCTGCTGAAAGCAGCAAATCTTTATTGTTTTTTGACATAAAAAAGGGGCACGATGACGTGCCCCAGCATTTCTTTTCCCACAAAAATCAGCCCAGGTAGGACTGCAGCAGTTTGCACCGTTCGTTAGAGCGCAGACGACGGATGGCCTTTTCCTTGATTTGACGTACACGCTCGCGTGTGAGGCCGAACTTGTCGCCGATCTCCTCGAGCGTCATCTCATGGCAGCCGATGCCGAAGAACATCTGGATGATGGCCTTCTCGCGTTCGGTAAGCGTGGAGAGCGCACGGTCGATCTCGGTGGAGAGGCTCTCGCTCACCAGCGAACGGTCGGCCATGGGGCTGTCGTCGTTCACAAGCACGTCCAGCAGACTGTTGTCCTCGCCATCCACGAAGGGGGCATCGACCGACACATGACGGCCGCTCACCTTCAGCGTGTCGGCAATCTTGTCCACGGGGATGTCGAGCCGTTCGGCCAACTCCTCGGCAGAGGGACGACGCTCGTTCTCCTGCTCGAACTTCGAGAGGGCCTTCGTGATCTTGTTGAGCGAACCCACCTGATTGAGGGGGAGACGGACAATACGGCTCTGCTCGGCCAACGCCTGCAGGATGGACTGACGGATCCACCACACGGCATAGCTGATGAACTTAAAACCACGTGTCTCATCGAATTTCTCCGCGGCCTTGATAAGGCCCAGGTTTCCCTCGTTGATAAGATCAGGCAAGCTCAGACCTTGGTTCTGATACTGCTTAGCCACGGAAACCACAAAACGGAGGTTGGCACGTGTGAGTTTCTCCAATGCTGCGCGGTCACCCTTGCGGATGCGCTGTGCAAGCTCCACCTCTTCCTCTACGGTGATGAGGTCTTCACGACCAATCTCCTGCAGGTACTTGTCGAGTGAGGCACTCTCGCGATTGGTGATGCTTTTTGTAATTTTAAGTTGTCGCATTGATACTTAATTGTTTACATTCCTATTATGGAAAAATCGTGCAAAGATACATCTTTCTATTTTAATATCCAACTATTTTGTAAAAAATTTTATATTTCTTTAGCAAACCCCAAAAAAGCTGTACCTTTGCCGCCGCTTATGAAGGACAAGTCGATTCACATCTTCCTGCACGGCGCGCGCGATGGGGTTCCCATTGCGGCGGGCTATTTTGCCGTGGCCTTTTCGTTGGGGTTTGTGGCGCGCAAGGCGGGTCTGGACCCTTGGCAAGGCTTCGTGAGCAGCCTGTTCACGCGTGCCTCAGCGGGTGAATATGGCGGCTACACGCTGATGGCCATGCGAGGGGGCTACATAGAGCTTATCCTGTTGACGCTGGTGGCCAACCTGCGCTACCTGCTCATGAGCTCGGCGCTGACGCAGAAGTTTGCCGACGACCTGCCGCTATGGAAACGTGTGCTGACGGGCTGCTGTGTGACGGACGAGATCTTCGGCATCTCCATCGCCTACCCCGGCATGCTGCGTCCTGCCTACACCGTGGGCGCAGCCATCGTGAGCGGTCTGTGCTGGGCATCGGGTACCGCCGTGGGCATCGCAGCGGGCAACGTGCTGCCCGACGCGCTCACCTCGGCGCTCGGCGTGACGCTCTACGGCATGTTCATTGCCGTCTTCATCCCTCCGGCCCGTGCCGAGCGGGGCGTGCTCTGGGCGGTGATTGCCGCCTTCGTGCTCAGCGGCATCTGCGCTGTGACACCCGTGGTAAGAACCATGGATGGCGGCACACGCACCATCCTGCTCACCCTGCTCATAGCAGCGGCAGCAGCGGTCATCAAGCCCATCGACGACATCTCCTCAAGCGAAGCAACACCCTCCGATGATGAAAGACAGTAGCACCTTCCTTTATATATTGCTCATGGTGGTCACCACCAACCTCATACGCGTGTTGCCGATGACGCTCATCCGCCGGCAGCTGAGAGGGCGGTTCCTGCGCAGCTTCCTGCATTATGTGCCCTATGTGACACTGGCCGTGATGACCTTTCCGGCCATCACCGAGGCGACAGCCTCTCCCCTCGCCGGCATGCTGGCGCTGGTGCTCGGCATCGTGGCGGCATGGTTCGGACTGGGGCTGTTCCCCGTGGCGCTGGTATGCTGCCTTACCGTGCTCGTGGCAGAGATGTGCTAAGGGTACTGAAGCACCAAAGCACACAACCTGCGCACGCGTCACGCATCAAAGATATCTCGTAAGGACGTTCAGCAGCTGATCCACATCGATGGGCTTGGCGAGATGGTCGTCCATACCTGCCTCGAAAGCATTGCGGCGGTCCTCCGCGAAGGCATTGGCCGTCATGGCGATGATGGGGATATGCTGTCCCTCAGGGAGTGGGATCTGGCGGATGGCACGCGTGGCGTCATAGCCGTTCATGCGCGGCATCTGGATATCCATCAGCACATAGTCGTAGTAGCCGTAGTCGCCCCGTGCAGCGATGTCGCTGATGCGTTGCACCGCCACGTCGCCGTCGTCAACGACGTCAACGACCAATCCTTTCTCCTCCAATATGTACTTGGCAATCTCCTGATTGAGTTCATTATCCTCCACGAGGAGCACCCGTCGGCCCACGATGCTCAGCGACGGGTTCTCCACGGCATGCTCGTCTGCTGATGCTGCCGTGCCGGTCTCCTGTTTCTGCAGGGTGAGGGTGACGGTGATGGTGGTGCCTACGCCGAGTGCGGACTGTATGTCGATGGTGCCTCCCATCAGGCCTACGAGGTGTTGCACGATGGACATGCCCAGACCGGTGCCTTCGATCTTGTTCTCGGTGGACGTCTTCTCACGGCTGAAGGGTTCATAGATACGTTGCAGGTACTCCTCGGACATGCCGATGCCGGTATCCTGCACAGTGAACGTGTAGGTAGCATACCCGGCACGGTCGCAGTCCACCTGCCGCGTGGTACAGGTCACGAGACCGCCTTCGGGGGTGTACTTCACCGCATTGCCGATGATGTTGAGCATGATCTGGTTCATGCGTCCGCCGTCGGCCAGCACACGACGGTCGCGGATGTTGCTTACCAGGCTCTCCAACCGGATGCCCTTCATCTCGGCATTGGCGCGCATGATGGTAACGATGGCCTCGGTGTGGTCGATGACGTCGTAGGGTTTATTCTCAAGAACGATCTTTCCGGACTCTATACGGCTCATGTCGAGCACCTTATTGATGAGTTCGAGCATATTCTCGCCCGCCACGGTGATCTTATCCAGACAGTCGTTGACCATCTCGGGATTGTCCTGGTTCTTCTTGGCCATCATCGTGAAGCCCGTGATGGCATTCATCGGGGTGCGGATGTCGTGGCTCATATTCAGCAGGAACGACGACTTGGAACGGCTGGCACTCTCAGCCATGTCGAGCGCCTGCTGCAGCTGTTCCTGTCGCATGTGCTCCCGCTCCACCTCCTCCGTCACATCAAGGAAGCCCACGGCAACATGATCCTCATCCACGCCCTTCATGATGATGCCACGCATGGTGCGCACCTGTTCATCCAGCAACTCGCGCACCGTGAAGGTGATCTCGTTCTCCGCGCGTAGCCGGCTGCGCACGTAGTCCTTGTCGATCATCTGCCGCATCAGTTCCCTGTCGTCAGGGTGTATATGCTTCTCTATGAAGGGGAACATATCGTCGTGGCAGCCGTCCATCCTGAATACCGACGACAGCATGTGCTGCATGTGTAGAATCTCGAATGAATCCTCCAGCAGGTTAACGGAATAGGCCGATGCATAGGCCTTGACGAAGTGGCTCAACAGCATCTCCTTCTCGGCCAGCTGGCGCGAGAGCATCATGCGTTCCTTCTGATGGGCATCCACAGGGGCGATGCCGACCATCACCGTCTGCGGGACACCGTTGTGCCTGCCGATGACGTGCAGCTCGAACTTCACCCACTCGCCATCGATGCCCTGGCCAGGCACAGGACACAGATAGACGGACTTGCCATCGCGGGCGAGCAGCTGTCGTAGGTAGGCACAGTCGGCAACCCGCTCGAAGTACGCACGGTCAGCGCCCGACACACGCTGTGCTAAGCCCTTCAGCACCTCGGAGTAGGTGTGCGTGAGCGCCACCTCATCCACGAAATCGCTATAGTTGCGGACAGCCCGTGCCATGTCGGTATCGAGGTCAAGGACGTAGATGCCCTTGTAGTTCTCGAGGATGGTCGTGCTCACCTGGCTCAGTAGCGTCTCCTGATCCCGGTCTCTGAAGCCCACGGCGATCTCATCATCGTTGATGGAAGACACCACCATCTCATACCACAGAGGCGTGCCGTCGACGACGCGACGGAACTTGATGCCGTAGGTGGGCGACTGTGCCAGATGTTCGCGGATGACGTCGAAGGATTGCTCATGTTCCATCAACGCGCGGTCGTACTCATAGACGAAGCGCTCGACATACATCTTGGACAGCATGTGGAAGTCGGTACTGGAGCGCTTCACCTCGATATGGCCTTCGCTGCCCTTCACCGTTTGGAACGAGGCATCGTCGAGACGCACGATGAGCACCGTTCGATAGGTATGGATATAGCTTTCAATCAGTTTATTGGATTTCTCTGCCTCTGCGGTGCTCATCAGGTACTGTTCCTGTTGCTGTAACTCGCGACTGATCTCCGCGTCGCGTTCGGCAAAGCCGATGGCCACGGAGTGCAGTGGCTCATCCACACCCTCACACTTCACCACATCCATCTCCGACCACCGGAAGCCGTTGCCATAGTCGCGGCGGAAACGGATGGTGAACTTCTTCGAGTGGGCCAGACGGTTGCGGAAGCCCGCGGGGGACATCGCATCGAAGAGTGCACGGTCGTCGGGATGCACAGCAGCAGAGTGCCCGAAGGCACGAAGCAGGGTGAAGCCATCGGTATACTGCTGCAGGAGCGCATTCGTGTCGGCCAGCACCTCATGGTCGAAAGAGAAGACAGAGTAAGTATGACTATCCACATTCATGAAGTACAGTGCCAGGTACTCGCTGGAGAGCACGCTCATGAGCTGCACACGTTCCTGCAGCTGGCGTTTCTCCTGCACCTCGCGTTGCACCGTTTCCTCCACGCTGCACAGTCCGCACACGATGCCGGTCATCTCCTGTTCCCGGTCCAGCACGGGGCTGAACTTCATCTGGTAGTGGCACCGTTCGCCATCGATGAGGGCACGGAAGTTGACGTAGTACGACGCTCCTTTCGCAAGCTTTTCCATGATGACCTCGCGCGACGTCACTGCCTCGAAGTGCGACCTGTCCTCCGGTGCAACGAGATTGCCACGCACATTCTCCAGACAGTGCGAGAAGTCCGTCTCGCCGTCGGGAACCGTGAGGTTACGGCGGAGGCGTTCGCTGGTGCGCAGCAGGGTGGCAGTACCCATGCCGGCATCGCCCCCCGGGGTGATGAGCGCCACACAGTCGAAGTCATTGGACAGGTTCTCCACCACCTTGCGGTAGGTGTAGCGTTCGCTCTCGCGGTGTTTCTTTCGGCTCCGGTACTGCATATACTGTGCCACCATCACCTCAGCGAACACAAAGAGGACGAAAAGCAGCCACAGGTTCTTCATCACAAACTCCTTGAACGAGATCGGCAGTACAAAGGGTTTCACCCATTTATCATGCAGGCGTGTCATGTTTCCATCGGCCTTCATCTCATCCAGAGCGGCATTGATACGCGCAGCCAGCGCGGACTCAGCAGGTGCAATGCCGAGGCACATGTAGCTTTTCCCGATACTGATGTAACCCTTCACCTTCCGGGCATCACGTGCGTTTCTCTCGGTAAGGAGTGTGGTACCTACCGAGTGGCGCATGAGCGCGCAGTCGGCCTCACCGTCGGCCACGGCGTGCAGCGCACGTCGGTTGTCGTCGTACAGCACGCACTGGTCCATCAGGTTCAGCATCTGCGCCTGTGCCAGCACGTTGCCGTTCTCCATGACGGCTATGCGCTTGCCGTACAGGTCACCGATGGAGTTGATGCGGTGCTTGGCGAAGACGATGAACTCATCGAACGATATGGGATCCGACTTCAGCAGGCTGTCCGTACCGGCGAAGGAGTCGGAGTAGTCGAGTGTCATGACCACGTCGGCAGCACCCGAGGCGATGGCAGCGAGGCACTCGTCCCACGACAGCAGCTGCAGGTCAAGCGTCATATGCAGACGGTCGGCCAACATGGCAATCATCTCCACGTCATGACCGGAGGGCTGCTGATGCTCGTCGTAGAAGGAATAGGGTTTGTAGTCGGCATCGGTGACGACGTGCAGCGTGTCGCCGTAGCCGTTCTGTGCCGTATATTCCACCTTCGGCTCGATGTGGAAGAGGTGCATTTGCAGCGCCACGACAGCGAACAAGAGCGCCACGAAGATGCCGAGCATGATGGCGTTCAGCCCTTTGTTGCTGATTTTTTTCATAGCAGCAGTATAGTTCGGAAGGAATTATTCGTTCAGTCGTTTCCAGTAGACCGTCTCGCTGATGCCGAGCACCGACCCCTTCACCTTGAGCTGACCGTCGTCGGTAAAGGTCACCACGACATTCGCCTTCAGGCCCCGTTGCGGGTCATAGACCTTGGTACCATCCCACTGCTTCTTCGAGGCGTTGTACTTCAGTCCCTTGATAAGCACAATCTTATTGGCAGGCACATTCCGCAGACTCTTGTCGGGATTGCGCTCATCGGTATACACCTTTCCGTCCTTGTCGTACAGGTCGCGCAGCCAATAGATCTGGCAGGTGTACGACCCGTCGGAAGCCTTGGTGAAGCGCACCTTGCTCACGTCGCTCCCCTGCTCCACCAGATACTGGCCTAAGATGTTGTCACCTTTATCGTTCAGCACGTTCTGTGCACCGACTGTCATCACCGCTGCCATCAGCAGTCCGAGCATCAATCCCTCTCTTTTCATAAAACTTGTTGCAATTTGGATTTATTGCGACAAAGATAATAAAAAAAAGTGGAATTGGCAAATTATTTGCCAAAAATGCGGCAAATAATCAAAGAAAAGTGCAAAAACAGGCTTATTTAAAGCCGCGCTGCGCCTTGATGTGCTCGTAGGCTTCGTTGACGGCGCGGAACTTTTCGGTAGCGTTCTTGACGACCTCCTCGCCCGCATCTGCCACCTTGTCGGGATGGTACTTGAGTGCCATGGCACGGTAGGCTTTCTTCACCTCATCGTCGGTAGCATCGGGAGTGATCTCCAGCACGGTGTATGCCCAATCGGCATCCTGTGCCTTGCGGTAGAGGGCGGCCAGGGAGTCGTAGTCGGCGGAGGTGATGTTCATGCAGGCAGCAATCTGCTGGATGACAGCCTCCTCACGGGTATCGAAGTCACCGTCGGCATTGGCCAGGTCGAGCAACATGTGCACGATCTCGAGACGGGTGGAGTAATCGACATGCTGCCCTATCTGTTGCGACACGGCCACAGGATCGATATCCTTTTTCAGCAGCTCCTTGAGGAACTGCAATGCCTGGCGGGCACCCTCCTCGTCGTAGTTGGCATTCAGGAACTCCTTCACCCGCTGCAGCTCCGACTTGAGCAGCCGTCCGTCGGCCTTCATGACGCAGGCCATGAGCACCAGCGTGGAGACGCGTATGTCGCCCACGCTGGCACGGGAACTACCCTGCGAGCTCTGCGTGCCCTGCCCTGAGCCGTAATCGGTGCGACCGGAGGAGTGGATCACGTCGGTCGAGCCGGCGAACATGCCGATGAACGAGCCGATGATGGCGCCGATGGGTCCGCCCAGCACAAAGCCGAGCCCACCCCAGAGAAGCATTTTACCGAAGCCCATCTTTTCCCTATTTAAAGTTCTCGTCTTCCTTATTTCAGTCCGCCTTCCTTATTTCAGTCCGCGTCCGCGCAACATGGCATCGGGGTTGGGGTCGGCACCGCGGAAGCGGCGGTAGAGCTCCATGGGTTCCTCGCTGCCGCCCATCTCGAGGACGTTCTGGCGGAAGCTGCGTCCGAGGGCTTCGTTCATCACGTCGCCGCTCTCCACGAAGGCCTCGTAGCCGTCGGCGTCCAGCACCTCGGCCCAAAGGTATGAATAGTAGCCTGCTGCATAGCCACCGCTGAAGATGTGGTTGAAGTATGGTGCACGGTAGCGGAAGGCGATCTGCGGGATGAGTCCGAGCTTGTCGGCTACGCCACTCTCGAAGGCGCCGGCCTCGAAGTTGCTGTAGTCGGTCTGCATGTGGCACTCCAGGTCGAGGAGCGCGGCAGCCACCAGCTCGGTTGTCTCGAAGCCGCTGTTGAACGACGAGGCCTGCTGGAGCTTCGCAATAAGGCTGTCGGGGATGGCCTCACCCGTCTGGTAGTGGAGGGCGAACTGCTTCATCACCTCGGGCTCCACCGCCCAGTGTTCCATGATCTGTGAGGGCAGCTCCACGAAGTCGCGTGCCACGCTGGTGCCGCTGACCATCGGATAGCGACACTTCGTCAGGAAGCCGTGACAGGCATGTCCGAACTCATGGAACAGGGTGCGCGTCTCGTCGATGTTCAGCAGCGACGGGGTGTCGCCCGTCGGGGTGGTGAAGTTGCAGACGTTCACGATCACAGGATCTTTGTCCACGTCTCCCACATGGGCAGCATCCACGATGTTGTTCATCCACGCACCGGCACGCTTCGTGCTGCGGGGGAAGTAATCGGTGTAGTACAGTGCCAGATGGCTGCCGTCCTCGTCGAGCACCTCGAAGCACGACACCTCGGGGTGATAGACATCGGGAGCCTCCTGTGCCGTATTCACCTCACCGTTGGCGGGTGCTACGGGCACGCCCGCGAGGGTGAGCGGCCGGAAGGTGATGCCGAACAGCTTGTCAGCCACCATGAAGGCGCCCTTGCGCACGTTCTCGAGCGAGAAGTAGGGCTTTATAGCGGCCTCATCCAGCGCATAGCGTTCCTGACGGAGCTTCTCGCTGTAGTACCACCAGTCCCATCCCTCAAGGGTGAAGTCGTTCCCTTCCTTGTCGATCATCTCCTGCAGGTCGGCAGCCTCCTGGCGTGCCTTGGCGATGGCAGGTTCCCATAGGGTCATCAGCAGGTTGCATGCGGCCTCGGGCGTGCCAGCCATCTTATCCTCGAGCTGGTAGTCGGCGAAGGAGTTGTAGCCGAAGAGCTGTGCCTTCTGCAGACGGAGCTCCAGGATCTGACGGATGAGTGCTTTGTTGTCGTGCTCGTTCCCGTTGTCGCCGCGGTGGGTATAGGCGAGGTACATCTCCTTGCGCAGTTCGCGCTTGTCGGAGTACTTGAGGAAAGGCTCCCACGACGGTTTCTGCAGTGTGAACAGCCATCCCTCCTTGCCGGCCGCCTCGGCACGGTCGCGGGCTGCCGCCACCACGTCGTCGGGCAGTCCGGACAGGTCGTCGGTGTCGGTGAGGAGGAGCGTGTAGGCGTTCGTCTCGGCCAGCGAGTTATCGCCGAACTGCAGGGTTGCCAGCGAGAGTGCCTTGTCGATCTCCACCAGACGAGCTTTCTGTGCATCGTCGAGCAGGGCGCCACCGCGCACGAAGTTCCGGTAGTACTTGTCGAGCACCATCTCCTGCTCGCGTGTCAGGCCCAGCGTTGCCTTGGCATCGTAGAGCGTCTTCACACGCTGGAACAGTGTAGCGTTCATGTTCATGTAGGCCGACATGTCGGTCATCAGCGGCACGATCTCCTTCTCTGTCTCCTTCATCACATCGTCGGCATCAGTCTCGTTGACGTTGGCGAAGATGCCATAGATGCGGCTGAAACGGGTGCCACACGTCTCCAGCGCATCGATGGTGTTGGCGAAGGTGGGCTGCTCAGGGCAGGCGGCCACGGCATCCACCTCCTTGTAGTATTCCTTGATGGCAACCTTGAATGCCGGCAGGTAATCAGTGGATTCAATCTTGCTGAATGCCGGTGCGCCGTAGGGATCCGAAGCGTCGGTCAGCAAAGGGTTCTCGCGCGAGGAACATCCTGCGAGGGTAGCAACGGCTGCAATCATGAGAAGAGAAGAAAAGGGTTTCATTGATGGTTTAAGTATATTCGTTAATTTACTCTGTTATTGTCGCTTATTGGTTAAACTTTGAAGCGCTCCGCTTCAACTCCTTGCGCAGGGGGCAGTCGGTGTCGCGCAATCCGCGGGCGAACATGGCGGCGTTCAGGCGTGCTCCGAGGAGGGAGGTATGGGTATGGTCGTGCTGATAGTAGGGCGCGGCGGTGTCCTTGCTTGTGGCATGCGCGTCGAGCCAGTCGGCGGTGAGGTTATGGATGTCGATGAAGGGAGTGCCCATCTCGGCAGCCACCTCAGCAGCCCATGTCGCGCACGTGCCGGGACGGCGTTCGATGTGTCCGTCGGGCCATTCGTTGCGGGGGGTCATGGAGCAGACGATGGGCGTGGCACCCTTCTCGCGGGCATCGGCAATCATCTTGCGCAGATACCAGCCGTAGGTATAGACGACCTGGTAGGAGGCGTCGCTCTGCAGGCGATAGACATGGCTGCTGTCGGCGGTGCCCGGGATGTCGGCGCGTGCCTTGCCCACGGCGATGTCGCCCATATCGTTGTGTCCGAACTGTATGACCACGTAGTCGCCCGGCTGCAGGGCGTTATAGACGCGTTCCCAGCGTCCCTCTTCGATATAGGTGCGTGCGCTGCGTCCGGCCTTGCCGGCATTGACCACGGTGACGCGGTCCTTCTTGAAGAGTGCCGACGCCACACTTCCCCACCCCCACATGCTGTCGGGGGTGTCGCGGTCCTCGTTCTTCATGGTGCTGTCGCCGCAGAAAAACACCACCGGTCGGCCCGCCACCCGGTCCACCGTCTCCTGCGGATACCAGGTGTCGGCAGGTGTCAGGTAGTCGGCCAGTGCCAGTCCGGGACAGGCCGCAATGGCTTCCGCTGCCGACAACGCATTGGCGCGGGCACCGTACGCCGACGAGTGGATACGGTCGAGGTAGAAGTGGTAGTCGGTCTTGGCAGGGCCGTACGTCTCGAAGCGTCGGGCAGCCGTTCCCTCAAGGTCCACCCACGGCACATCCATCTCCTCAGCGATCTGTTGTTGCCAGAGGGTGATGGACTGCGTCTTGCGGCTGACGGTGCCGTCGGCTTCCCAGCTGTTGCGGGGTGTGAGCGAACAGAGCACGGGATGTGCCCCATGGCTGCGCACGTCGCGGATGAAGCGACGCATATACTCACCATAGCTGTACACCGTGTCCACGACGCCCGTCTCGCGGATGGTCACCACCAGGCTGTCGGTGCCGATGCCGGGGATGCTGGCGCGTGCGCGACCGCTGTCGTAGGGACCGTTGTCGTTGTGTCCCAGCTCGATGAGCACCCAGTCGCCGGGACGTACACCACCGAGCACTGCCGGCCACAACTGTTTGTAGAACGTGCGGCTGGAGGTGCCGCCGAGGGCATGGTTCTCGACGGTGATGCGCGAGGCATCGAAGTACTGATGTGCGAAGAAACCCCATCCCCACTGGCCGTTGTTGCCGTTGCCCAGCGTACCCGTGCGCATGGTGCTGTTGCCCACGAGGAACAGCACGGGATGGTCGTCCACACGACTGCTGCCGGGCACAGGACGGGCCGAAGCGGCTTTGTTCAGGCTGTCGAGCGTGAGGTCCACGACCCGGTTCACATCCTCCATGGGGGCTGGAGTGTGCGTACTGTCCTGTGCCACCGATGGGAGCATCGCGGCAAGGAAGAGCGTCAGCAGGGAGAACCGTATGCGCATAAAATTCTCACTCCTCATTCCTCACTCCTCATTCCTCATTATAGGCGCAGCCTCCCTCTCTGCCTCGTAGTACTCGGCAAAGATGCGGGCAGCCTCTTCCACCATCTGCGCGCAGGGACGCTTCGCATAATAGGCTTGGGTGCGTTCCTCGGGTGTGGTATCTCCCAGGACGGTTGCTGAGGGTGCGCTGCCCATCGGCCGCAGTCCCAGCAGCTCGGCACAGACGAGTGAGCCGTTGCGTTGCCGGAACGCCGCCGCCAGCTGCTGCACCACGGCATAGTTGTGTGCCTTGCCGTCGCGGTCGTCACCGCGCGTGGCACCGCACTCCAGTCCCGCCAGCAGGAACATCCCGCAGGCGGCACCGCATGTCTCGCGCATACGCCCGATGCCTCCACCGAAGGAAGCCGCCATGCGCATGGCCTGCTCCTCGGTGAAGCCATAGAGGTCGGCAAAGGCGGCGCACACCGACTGTGCGCAGTTGAAGCCCTGGTGGAAGTACTCCACCGCCCGGGCGATGCGCTCCTCCTTATTCATCTTTATTCTTCGTCACCTTCGAGGGGACGCATGTTGGTATAGACGTTCTGCACGTCGTCGTCCTCCTCCAGACGTTCCACCATCTTGTCGATGGTCTCGCGCTGCTCGTCGGTGACATCCTTCAGGTCGGTGGGGATGCGGGTGAACTCGGCGCTCACCACTTCGAAGCCCTGTTCCTCCAGGTGGTGCTGGATCTGCGCAAACGACTTCGGGTCGCCATAGATGGTGATGCCCTCCTCGTCCTCGTCGTACTCCTCTTCCACGCCGTAGTCGATCATGTCGAGGATGAACTCATCCATGTCGAGTCCTTCCTGTTTCTTGAAGGTGAACATCGACTTATGACTGAACATGAAGGAGAGGCTGCCTGAGGTGCCCAGGGTGCCGCTGAACTTGGTGAACACGCTGCGCACGTTGGCCACGGTGCGTGTGGTGTTGTCGGTAAGGGTCTCCACGAACACAGCAATGCCGTGAGGGCCATAGCCCTCGTAGGTCATCTCCTTGTAGTCCTTGGTGTCCTTGCCCATAGCATTCTTGATGGCACGCTCGATGTTGTCCTTCGGCATGTTCTCGTGCTTGGCCGTGGCGATGATGGCGCGCAGGGCGGCGTTGCTGTCGGGGTCGGGACCACCGGCCTTCACGGCGATGCTGATCTGCTTGCCGATGCGGGTGAATGTACGGGCCATGTTGCCCCAACGTTTCAGTTTTCTTGCTTTGCGGAATTCAAATGCTCTTCCCATTGTCTTCTTATTTTTAATTTAATGATTTGATTTGTCTGTTCCTGTCGGTTACCGGAGCGTAGCGCCCAGCTTCTGCTGATAGGCGGCGATGAGACGCTCCATGGTCTTCTCGATCTGCTTGTCGGTGAGTGTCTGGTTCTCGTCCTGCAGCACGAAGCTCACGGCATAGCTCTTCTTTCCGGCTTCGAGGTTCTTGCCCTCATAGACGTCGAAGAGGGAGACCTCCTTGAGCAGCCGTCGTTCGGTCTCGTAGGCGATGCGTTCGACGTCGGCAAACGACACGCTCTTATCGAGCAGGAGGGCGAGGTCGCGCTTCACGGCGGGGTACTTGCTGAGCTCCACGTAGCTCACGCTGACGTGCTGTATCGCCCGCATGATCTCCTTCCAGCAGAGGTCGGCGTAGTACACCTCAGCGGCGATGTCGAAGGTCTTCAGCACCTTCTTCGTCACCACGCCCACCGTGGCCAGCAGCTTGCCGCCGCGGGTGTGGAAGGTGAGGGCGGCAGAGAAGAGGTCGTTCTTGAGGTTCCCCACGACGAGCTGACGGCGGTTGATGCCGAGACGGGTGAAGATGTTCTCCACATATCCCTTCAGCTCATACACCGAGCTGTTCAGGTCGGCGTGTGCCCAGGAGTTCTGTATCTTCTTGCCGGTGACCCACAGGCCGAGGTGGTAGTCCTCGCTATAGGGCGAGAGGATGGCCTTGGCGTCGGGCTTGCTGATGCCCTCCACCATGGTGGACACAGCGGGAGCGGCCTCGCGGCGCTGCTCCTCGTGGAAGTAGTAGCAGTTGCCGAACTCGAAGAACTTCAGGTCGGCATTCTTGCGGTTGGCATTGCGGCAGATGCTCTCCAGACCGCCGAACAACAATGTCTGGCGCAGCACGTTCAGGTCGTTGCTCAGGGGGTTCATCAGGCGCACGAGGTGCTCGGGCTGATAGGTCTCGCAGCCGTCGTAGTAGGCAGCCTTGGTGAGCGAGTTGTTGAGGATCTCGTTGAAGCCGCAGCCCACGAGCTGTTCACCCACGATGTTCTGCAGCTTCTGGCTCTGGTCGTTGGCGCTCTTCACCGACAGGCTCGACTTCAGCGTGGTGGGTATCTCCACGTTGTTGTAGCCGTAGATGCGCAGGATGTCCTCCACCACGTCGCAGGGACGTTGCACATCCACGCGGTAGGGAGGCACGTGGAGCAGCAGGCCGTCGGCGTCCTCGCGCACGGCCTTCATCTCCAGGCTGGCGGTGATGCTCTTCACCGTGTCGGCAGGGATATGCTTGCCGATGAGCTTGTCCACATAGGCGTACTTCAGGTCCACCTCGAAGTCATCGAACGGGTGTGCCTGGCAGTCCACGATCTCCATCGACACGGTGCCTCCCGCGAGCTCCTTCACCAGCAGGGCGGCCTGCTTGAGGGCGTAGAGGGTGCCGTTGGGGTCGATGCCGCGTTCGAAACGGAAGCTGGCATCGGTCTGCAGGCCGTGGCGGCGTGCACTCTTGCGTATCCATGTGGGATGGAAGTAGGCGCTCTCGATGAACACGTTGGTGGTGGTGCTGACGGTGCCGCTGTCGAGACCGCCGAACACGCCGCCGATGCACATCGGCTCCTCGCTGTTGCATATCATCAGGTCGCGTTCGCTGAGCTTATGCTCCACGCCGTCGAGCGTCACGAACGGGGTTCCCTCGGGCATCGTCTTCACCACGACCTTGCCGCCCTTGATCTTGTCCGCATCGAAGCAGTGCAGGGGCTGGCCATAGGCATGGAGGATATAGTTGGTGATGTCCACGATATTGTTGATGGGCCGCAGGCCGATGAGTGTCAGCTTATCCTTGAGCCAGGCGGGGCTCTCCTTCACGGTGACGCCGCTGACGGTGACGGCGGCGTAGCGCGGACAGGCCTCGCTGTTGACCACCTCCACGGGAATCACCCGGTCGTGGTTGTCCACGGCGAACGCCTCGCACGACGGACGGTGCAGCGAGGTGGCATAGCCGTTCTGCACGAGCCAGGCGTAGAGGTCGCGCGCCACACCGTAGTGGCTGCAGGCATCGGCACGGTTGGGGGTGATGTCCACCTCGATGATGTATTCGCTCTGGATATGGTAGTAGTCCTTGGCGGGTGTGCCGGGGACGGCCTCTGCGGGCAGCACGATGATGCCGGCATGGTCGGTGCCGAGACCGATCTCGTCCTCTGCACAGATCATGCCGTTGGACTCGATGCCGCGCAGCTTCGACTTCTTGATGGTGAAGCACTCGTCGCCGTCGTAGAGCTTGGTGCCGAGGGTGGCCACCACCACTTTCTGTCCGGCAGCCACGTTGGGTGCGCCGCAGACGATCTGCACGGGCTCTCCCGTACCGATGTTCACGGTGGTCACATGCATATGGTCACTGTTGGGGTGCGGCTCACAGGTGAGCACCTCACCGATGACGATGCCCTCCAGACCGCCCTTGATGGTCTGCACTTCTTCTACTCCGTCCACTTCGAGACCGATGGAGGTGAGCGCAGCGGCTACCTCATCGGGGGTAAGGTCGAAATCGACATATTCCTTCAGCCAATTGTAAGATATGTTCATATAGTTGTTTCTTTTTGCCTCCGCAGCGCGAAGGCGGCTCTATTTCAATCGGCAAAGATACGCATTTTTCTGCATATAGACAAGAGAAGGAGATTTTTTCTGCACAAAAACAGCAAAATCTCCTTCACAAGGGGTACAAAAGAGCGAGCAATGTGTCAGAACGGCACATCGTTCCGCACGCCGCCGAGGGGGAAATTGCCCTCGGGCAGCGGGACGTTCTCCGGCGCGCCGGAGAGGTCGGGAGCGGGGGCGAGGCCGGGCACCTGTCCGCCGGCAGGGGGTGCGGTGGCGGTCTTCGTCTGCCGGTGGTTGGCCTTCGAGGAGCGGAAGGTGCCCTCGCTGGGACGGATGCTGTTGTCGTTGAGGTTGCTGAAGCGCGTGTAGGCGCCGTCGAAGCGCAGACGCACGTCACCCACAGCGCCGTTGCGGTGCTTGGCGATGATGATCTCGGCCAGGCCGCGCAGGTCGTTGCCCTTGTCATCTTCGTAGATGTGGTAGTACTCGGGCCGATGAATGAAGCAGACGATGTCGGCATCCTGCTCGATGGCGCCCGACTCGCGGAGGTCGCTGAGCTGCGGACGCTTGCCCTCGGCGCCTTCGCGGTTCTCCACGCCACGGTTCAGCTGGCTGAGCGCGATGACGGGGATATTGAGCTCCTTGGCCAGTCCCTTGAGCGAGCGGCTGATGGTGCTCACCTCCTCCTGACGGCTGCCGAACGACGTGCCACCATTCATCAGCTGCAGGTAGTCGATGATGATGAGCCCGATGTCGTGTTCGCGCTTCAGGCGGCGGGCCTTCGTGCGGAGCTCGAAGATGGAGAGCGAGGGGGTGTCGTCGATGAAGAGGGGAGCATTCTGGAGTGCCGGCAGATGGTAGTCGAGCATCGCCCACTCCTCCTTCACCAGGTCACCGCGTTTGATCTTGTCGCTGGGCAGCTGGCACACGTTGGATATCAGACGGTTCACCAGCTGCACGTTGCTCATCTCGAGCGAGAAGAGGGCCACGGGTTGCTTGTTCGTCACGGCGATGTTCTTCGCCATGGAGAGCACGAAGGCCGTCTTGCCCATGGCGGGACGGGCCGCGATGATGATGAGGTCGGACTTCTGCCAGCCACTGGTATAGCGGTCGAGGTCGGTATAGCCGGAGGCCAGACCCGTCATGCCCGAGGTGTTGGCAGCGGCTTTCTTCAGCTGCTCATAGGCCTCCTTTACCACCACATTCACGGGTTGGTAGTCCTTGCGGAGGTGTTGTTGCGAGATGGCGAAGAGGTTCTCCTCGGCCTCGTTCATGAGGGTGTTCACGTCCTTCGTCTCATCAAAGGCATCGGTCTGCACCTCGCTCGAGAAGGTGATGAGCTGGCGTGCCAACGCCTTCTGGGCGATGATCTTGGCATGGTACTCGATGTGCGCCGAGGAGTTGAGGCTGCCGGTGAGCTGCGAGATGTACAGCGGTCCACCAATCTCCTCCAGCATCCCCATCTCGCGCAGCTTCTCGGTGACGGTGAGCATATCCACGGGATCCTCGTTCTGCGACAGGGTACGGATGGCCTCGAAGACCTTCTGGTTGCGGATCTCGTAGAACGAGTCGGGCCTCAGCAGCTCGCTGACGCGCGAGTAGGCATCGCTCTCAATCATGATGGCGCCGAGGACGGCGCGTTCGAGGTCGGTGGCCTGCGGCTGCAGGTGACCATACTCATCGGTGGAACGTACTTCGATAACCTTGCGCTGGGCAGGACGGCGGCTGGAGGGATTGTTCTTTTCGGGCATATCGTTTCGATTTGGGCCGCAAAAGTAGGCAATAAAAACGAAGGAGCGAAGGATGCTGGAGAAAATTTTTCCACAATCTTTTCACATTTCCGTTGGCGGTTTGTGGAAAACTCCGTACCTTCGTCGGCGAATTCATTGCTGTGCTGTATGATTACCTTCCCCAACGCCAAGATCAACATCGGGCTGCAGGTCACCGCCCGCCGTCCCGATGGGTACCACGACCTCGACACCGTCTTCTACCCCATCCCGCTCTGCGATGCGCTGGAGGTGGTGGAGAAGGACGCTGCCGACGGCAGCGACTGCACGCTGCACCTGACGGGCACGCCGCTGGAGGGTTGTCCCGACGATAACCTGGTGGTGAAGGCGGTACGGCTGCTACGCAGCGAAGGGTATGTGTTCCCGTCTGTGGAGGTGTGGCTCACCAAGCGCATCCCCTCGGGGGCCGGACTGGGCGGAGGGTCGGCAGATGCAGCCTTCATGCTGACCACGCTGAACACGATGTTCGCCCTCGGCATCGGCGACGACCGGCTGGAGCAGCTGGCGGCACGCCTGGGAGCGGACTGTGCGGTGTTCATCCGCAACCGTCCGGCTTATGCCACCGGCATCGGCGACCGTCTCACGCCGCTCCCCCTCTCCCTCGACGGCATGACACTCGTGGTGGTGAAGCCCGACCTCTTCATCTCCACCCGTGAGGCGTTCCAGGGCGTCGTGCCCTGCCCACCCACGGAGACCCTGCAGCAGAAGGTGCTGCGGCCCGTCAGCGAGTGGAACGGCCTCATCAGCAACGACTTCGAGGCCACCACGTTTCCCCTGCACCCCGAGCTGCCGATGCTCAAGCAGACGCTCTACGACCGGGGGGCTCTCTATGCCTCCATGAGCGGCAGCGGCTCTGCCCTGTACGCCCTCTTCGCCCCCTCCGACAGCTCAACCATACCGGTCTGCGCCGACGATTTCCCAGGCTGCTTCTTCTACGCCACCGTCCTCCCCTACGACAGATAAGGGACACACACGCACGGGAAAAGAGGTAAAACGACCTCCAGGCATTTCGTCACGAAAGCACCCTCTGAAGCTACAAAATGTAACTTCCGCAGGCTCGTTCGTCACACATTCGTCACAGGCGCTCCAACAGCGCATGTAATTCATTATGGGACAAGCACATTAGAGTTTAACTTTAAATTTTTAGAGTTTAACTCTGGCACCGTAGAGTTTAACTCTGGCACCGCAGCGTTTAACTTCGTGAACGCAGTGTTTTAGGTGGCATCCATAATTTAGCTTTTGCGAAATCCGCATCCGTTTCACTCCCGGTGCCCGTGTGGTGAACGCAATGTATCGGTAAAAAACGGGGCCATCTTTGAAAGAAAAATCAAAAATTTTTGCGAAAAAAAAATTTTTTTTACAGTTTTTTTTGCGTCATTTTTTTTGTTTTTTTCTGCAGATTTTCGGTCGATGCGGGGTGTGGCCGCTCACCCTCTCCCCCAAAGGGGGAGCGGAACGTCGGGGGGG
>R18__coassemble_1281_pt1 | contig 44123 bp, 26 predicted proteins | sample R18__metabat2_high_PE_038 | metagenome-assembled genome bin R18 | reverse complement strand
GTGACTCCTATAGGATTCAAACCTATAACCTTCTGATCCGTAGTCAGATGCTCTATTCAGTTGAGCTAAGGAGCCGTGCTTGTTCTTTTGAAAAGCGCTGCAAAGGTAGAGGTTCTTTTTGGACTGACAAAATTTTTTGCCAATTATTTTCGTTTTTTTTATTGAAAAAATGGAAAATGGCACCTGTATGGCATTACTGATGTCAGAAAGTACAGGTGAATGGTTGTTGGTGGATTAATGTTCAATAAAGCGGTTGCCGAACATCTGCCATCCAATGGAAAGTCCGACATTCCATGGATCTTGAGGAGAATTGTTGTGATGGAGGTAGGCACATGCTACGATGGTAGAGAACCGGCCTACGAGGGATAGCTCCTCAATATGTCCCACCCTGCTGAAGACGGAACCGTTGTAAGCCGTTCCGTCTGTGGCCTGAAGGATAGGACGCAACGGAACGAAGGCATATGCTTCAAAACGTATATGGAAGATGTTGCTGAGGCTATAGACAGGTATAATACCTGCTGCTGCATAGGTGTTAGCACGGAAAAAACTGTTGTAGTTAAATGTCATGACCGGTGTTGGTGCGAAGGTACCTGCCTGCAACATTGTGGCGGTGAAGTTCTGTGAGAAGTTTCGTGATGAGTGGAAAACTTCAATGTGTGAACCGAGTGCAAATGATTTGCTGAAAGGGCTATACTGTCTGCGGACATAGGCTGCCTGCATCCAGCTGAGGGGGGCAACACTTGCTTCGTCTGCTTCATCGCCGGGAATGTGATTGTCGTTACCGGAAAGAACTTGAACAATGAAGTGTTGGTCCAATCCGTTGGTGGCATATAAAGGGCTGTTGAGCGTGTTTTGTCCGAAATAGATGGAACCGGCAACTAATTTGTATACATTGCGGTCGTACACCAGATGACTGAGATTGAGTGTCTGACCGGGTATGTAACTATCGGTGAGTTGTCCGGCTGCGATGCCTAGTTCAGCTTTTTGACGTGAGAGAAATGGCAGGGCCATTTTGAACTTGACAAATGCTTCTTGCTGCTTGTTGAGTGATTGTTCGGACGAACCAGAGAAGAGATAGTTCTGCTTATAGTAGTCGAGTGTCGAATAATTCCCCTGTAGTCGCAGTGACAGTGGAATGGCTGTGGGGATATCAAGGCGGAGCTCTGTTCCGATGGTGTTGTATGGTCGTCCGACCTGTCCGTTCAACATGATTTGTGCTGAGCGTAGCCCTATGTGATTGTAGCAGACGCCAAAATAAATCTCGTTGATGTTCCCGGTGGTGATGGCTCCTCCTGCCGACAAGGTGATCTTGTCTTCCATGGTAACGTCCAGATGAAGATCGAATGTCTCATCGGCAGGGTTGAAGGTGGCAGTGGGGCGGATTTCGGAGATGGAGTTATCGGAGAGCAGTTGGAAGTAACTTCGACGTAAATCTTCCATCGTGAAGGCGTCTTCCGCATTGGGGTGGATTTCTCGTTCCACATAGTGGCTTTGCTTCTCGCTGGCGCCATTAATATAAACATGGCGAAATGTGAGTGCCGGAAGTGCTGCCCGGAAGATGCTGCGCCGCAAGTTGAGCTCGTCAAGGGGAAGGGTGCGTGACACTTGTTGCCGTATAGAATCTATCATGGCAATGGCAGCTGTATAGCCTAAGTCGTGAAGACGTTGTGCTTGGCTGAAGTCCAGAAGGCTGACTTCACTGCTGAGGTTGTCGAAACTGAGGAGAATGCCGCTGCTGTCGGACAGTACGTAGTTGCTCCGCTCCATAATCATAGCTTCGACCTGCCCTATCAGATCATCGTTATCCGGACGGCTCGAGTTCTGAGAGACTACACTTCCTATGGTAAAATCTGGGTGGAAGTCCTGCTTCATCACATCGGCAGGGAAGTTGTTGAAGATGCCTCCGTCGTATGCCAACTGCCCATCAATCTCGATGGGCTTAAAAACGAATGGAAATGACATAGATGCACGCACGGCATCGCCCAAATCTCCTTGTCGAAAGACAAGTGATTGCTTTTCATAAACGTTGGAAGCTACACACCTAAAGGGTACGAACAGGTCGTCGAAATCACCATTGCATGTGGCCGTGGCTTGAGCGAAGAGCTCTAATATCTCAATGTTCATGTATTTTGGATCAATGAGATTTGTCGGTAGCACATTAGAGAAGTTGAGGCTGTCGCTGATAGCAGATTGTACATTGAAGAACTCTGGTGAAGGCGCATCCTTTTTTATGAAATAGATGTCCTCTTCATCGGTGCCTCCCGTATAGCATTTCCGGAAACGGGGGGACATCAGTATTTCCATCATTTCTTCTGGCGAATAGCCCATGGCATAGAGTGAGCCAATGACAGCTCCGATGGATGTGCCGGTGATGCAATCGATGGGGATACCGCTATCCTCCAGCGCATGTATGACGCCAATATGTGTCATGCCTTTGGCCCCTCCGCCGCTGAGCACAAGTCCAACGGTCTGGCTCATGAGACCCATGGGGACAATGATGAACAGGAATATGGCAAATCTTTTCTTCATGCGTACATATCTCTTGGCAAAGGTACGGAGAAAAAAAGATTCTGCGAATTTTTTACATTGTTTTTTGTTCGATATGCTGTAAATAAAATCTTTGAATACATAAAAGAGATAGTCTCTCCATAGCTATGGCACGACAAATTGGCAGACCGCTGCGACGATGGCACTGTTTTTGATTTGAGATTGCTGGAGTCCGTGATTTAACTGACTCTGCCAACAAAAAGGACCCAATACTATTTAATATGAATAAAGGCAATATCGGGGTTACCACAGAGAACATCTTCCCCGTCATCAAAAAGTTCCTCTACAGTGATCACGAAATTTTTCTCCGCGAGTTAGTTTCCAATGCAGTTGATGCTACACAAAAGCTGAAAACCTTGCAATTGAAGGGTGAATGCAGTGATGATACCGCCAATCTCGTCGTTCGTGTAAGCCTTGACAAGGATAACGGCACGCTCACCGTGAGCGACAATGGTATCGGCATGACGGCTGATGAGATTGACCGTTACATCAATCAGATTGCCTTCTCGGGTGCCAATGATTTTTTGGAGAAGTACAAGGACGATGCCAATGCTATCATCGGCCATTTCGGGCTTGGGTTCTATTCAGCCTTCATGGTGGCAAAGAAGGTAGAGATTATCAGCCGTTCTTATCGAACCGACGCCGTGCCAGTGCATTGGAGTTGCGAAGGCAGTCCGGAGTTCACTATGGAAGAGTGTGAGAAGGCGGAGCGGGGTACCGATATCATTTTGCATATGGATGATGACTGTACAGAGTTCCTGGAAGAGAGCCGCATCAACTCGTTACTCAACAAGTACTGTCGTTTCCTGCCCGTGGCTATCGCCTTTGGCAAGAAAAAGGAGTGGAAAGATGGCAAGCAGGTTGAGACCGATGAAGATAATATCATCAACAACACCACCCCCTTATGGACACGTACGCCCAGCGAGCTCAAAGATGAAGATTATAAGCAGTTTTACCGTGAACTGTACCCTATGAGCGACGAGCCTTTGTTCTGGATACATCTAAATGTGGACTACCCGTTCCATCTCACCGGTATTCTCTATTTCCCCCGCGTAAAGAATAGTATTGATTTGCAGAAAAATAAAATACAATTGTACTGCAATCAGGTCTTTGTGACCGATTCTGTGGAGGGTATCGTTCCTGACTTCCTCACCCTGCTGCATGGTGTTATCGACAGCCCAGACATCCCTCTCAATGTCAGCCGCAGCTATTTGCAGAGCGACTCCAATGTGAAGAAGATTTCTACCTATATTACCAAAAAGGTCAGTGACCGGCTCCAGAGTATCTTCAAGGAGAATCGTCAAGAGTTTGAGGAGAAGTGGGACAACTTGAAGATATTTATCAACTACGGTATGCTCACGCAGGACGATTTTTATGACAAGGCAGAAAAGTATGCCCTTCTTAAGGATACGAATGACAAATATTATACCTACGAGGAGTACCGCACACTCATCAAGGATAATCAGACAGATAAAGAAGGCACTTTGGTACACCTGTATGCTGCCAATAAAGAGGAACAATACACTTACATACAATCTGCAGAAGCCAAGGGCTACAATGTGCTGCTCATGGACGGTCAGTTGGATGTCGCTATGGTAGGGCTCTTTGAGCGCAAGTTCGAGAAGAGCCGTTTTGCCCGTGTGGATGCTGATGTGCTTGATCGTCTTATAGAGAAGGACGATGTTGAAAAGCAGGAACTTGAGACAGAACTTCGATTCAACCTCTCGCACGTTTTCGAGAGTCAGATGCCTAAGAAGGATAAGACGGAATATCATGTTGAGAGCAGTTGTCTTGGTGAGACGCAGGCTCCCGTGCTCATCATGCAGAGCGAGTACATGCGCCGTATGAAGGAGATGGCCTCCATCGAGTCTGGCATGGGCTTCTACGGCGAGATGCCGGATATGTATTCGGTTGTAATCAATGCCGACCATCGTCTGGTGAAGAAAATCATTGCAGCCGAGATGGAATCTTGCGAGGGACAGATAGCTCCGCTGCTGGCAGAGAACAGCACGTTGCGTGCTCGCCAGACAGAGTTGGAGGAAGCCCACAAGGGCAAGAAGGACGAGGAAATCCCTGTAACAGAGAAGGAAGAACTCACGGATATCGAAAAGCGACTCGAGGATATCCGTCACCAGCGTGAAGACATCCTTGCTGCCTTTGCTTCCGGGAATACCACCGTGCACCAACTCATTGACTTGGCATTACTGCAGAATGGTATGCTCAAGGGTGAAGCGCTTGCGCGTTTCGTCAACCGCAGCTTTGAAGTTTTGGAATAACCCCAGAAACGTTATTCGGCTAAACCTTCTGAAGTATATAAAGAAAGAGGGAGTCACCAACAATGTGACTCCCTCTTTCTTGTTTTTGCCTTTCGTGATGGCTGGCGTCAGCAGTTGCAGATAATTTCCTTGGCTGCGTCTGCATCCACTTGAAGCACGAGAATGTCAAATTCGTTGGTGGATGCATACGGAGACTGAAGGTATGCGATGCTGTTGCGGTTGTTGATGAATGCTTCGATACCGTGCGACTGGAGCTTCGATACCAGTATTTCGGCCTCGAACAATTCGTTGCAAGTAGCAACGACAATCATGGCATCTTTCTTTTCTGTCATAATCCTAGTGGAAATAGGGTGAGTAATGAATTGTTTTTATCACAGCACAATGCTGAATATCAGTGCGAGCAGCGATATGCCTATTGATCCGGCTCGTATCCAAAGGTTTGACACGGATGCTACGTCGGCATTGCGCACTTTGGCGCGATTGGGCTCGACATAGATGATATCGTCCTGCTGGATGTAGAACCAGGGCGAATTCAGTACATTGGCATCGTTGAGGTCTATTGTGCCAATCTCTTTGGTGCCATCGCCATATTCGCGTATGATTTTCACGTTGTCGCGTCGTCCGTGGATGGTCATGTCGCCTCCTTGTGCAAGCGCTTCAAAGATGTTCATCTTGTCGAAGTCTGTGTAGAACAGCCCCGGCGATGCCACTTCGCCTATCAAAGTGTATGTATATTGTTTCAAACGTACGGTAACCACTGGACGTGTGCGCAACTGGTCCTTCAGCAGTGCCTCTTCGATGTCCTTTTCCAGTTCATCAATCGATTTTCCTGCGGCGGCGATACGTCCGATGAGCGGCAGCTCCACTTTTCCATCTTCTGCTACAACATACTCCAGTGGGCGAGACTGGGAAGTCACAGTCAATGTATTACGCTCACTGAGGCTGGTACCCTCACGGATGTTGAATGGGATGACAGCTTCGCTGCCTTCGGCGAAGGCTGTGATGTATAGTTTGTCGAACGGTTGTATGCGTATCTGGTAGAGTTCGGGGTGGGGGAGGTTTGCGTACATGTCATAGTTCTGCATGTATGCGGTCTTGGATGCCGAGCATGCTGTGAGCCCTGCCACTGCCAGCACCAACAGTGCCATGCGGAACGTCAACAGAAGCAATTTTTTTTGTTTCATTATAGCCCGTATATAGTTATATCGCTGGCAAAGATACTACGAACTTTGATGTTTTGTGCCAAAACAAGACTAAAAAATCTAAAAACTGACGAAAAGCCTTGCTGAAAAGCCCACTTTGTACTACTTTTGCACGAAATTTGGAGTAAAATGAACAAAACGTATAGAGAACTGCTGGATGAAATAGAGGATTCGGAAAATGAACCGTTGACAGTGATAGCAGATATTAATGCGGAGGACATAGGCACTGATATGAATGAGCAGATCGGCGGAGATATGCCACTGCTTCCTCTGCGCAACACGGTGCTTTTCCCTGGTTCCATAGTGCCCGTAGCTATTGGACGCTACTCCTCGCTTAGGTTGGTAAGGGAAGCTTCGAAAAAGGGTTGTCTGATTGCGGCTCACTGCCAAAAACGGCCAGAGGACGATAATCCGACGTTCAAGGACCTCTATGAAGTGGGCGTAGCTGCACGTATCGTGCGCGTGTTGGAGTTGCCCGACCATGCGACCACTGCTATTCTGCAAGGTGTACAGTGTACTTACATCAAGGATATTGTGCAGCGTCGGCCTTATCTTGTGGCCACTGTTGAAGGCAGACCGGATGAGATACCTGAGGCAGGCGACAAAGAATTCAAGGCCATCGCCGAGAACTGCAAGGAAATGGTTATGAAGTTTGCGCAAGTGCACGACAAGGAGCAGCGTGAAGCAACTATGACACTGAAAGACATTCCTGTCGGTTTCATTGCCATCAACAACATATGTTCCACCATCCCGATTGATACCAAGGAAAAAGTGGATTTGCTTCGGATTCCTTCCGTGAGGGAACGTGCCATACAGCTACTCTCGATACTCAGCCGCGAGGTGCAATTGGCAGAGCTCAAGTTGAGCATTCAGAAGCGGACACGGATGGATTTGGACCAGCAGCAGCGCGAGTATTTCCTCATGCAGCAGATGAAGAATATACAGGAGGAGCTGGGGGGAAGCGTGCAGGATCAGGATATTGCTGAAATGCATGAGAAAGCTGAAAAGAAGAAGTGGAATGCCAGCGTGGCCGATGTCTTTGAAAAGGAATTGGCCAAATTGTCCCGCACCAACACACAGTCAGCTGATTACAACGTGCAGCTCAACTACTTGCAGACGATGCTCAGTCTTCCCTGGAACGAGTATACCCACGATAATCTTGATATGTCGTTTGCCCAGCGCACGCTTGACCGTGACCACTACGGATTGGAAAAGGTGAAGGAGCGCATCATCGAGCACTTGGCCGTGCTGAAACTCCGCAACGACATGAAGTCTCCCATCATCTGTCTCTATGGCCCTCCCGGTGTGGGCAAGACCTCCCTTGGCAAGTCCATTGCCAGTGCACTCGGACGCAATTACGTGCGTGTGTCGTTGGGCGGCGTGCATGATGAGGCAGAGATACGCGGACATCGCAAAACCTACATCGGCGCCATGCCGGGACGTATCATCAAAGGACTTGCCAAAGCAGGCTCTTCGAATCCTGTGTTCATCCTCGACGAGATTGACAAGATTAGTCAGATGACGAACAACGGTGATCCTTCTTCGGCTCTTCTTGAAGTACTTGATCCCGAGCAGAACAGCGCTTTCCACGATAACTACCTTGATGTGGATTACGACCTTTCGCATGTGATGTTCATCGCTACGGCCAACAATCTCAATACCATCCCTGCACCATTACTCGACCGTATGGAACTCATTGAGATGAGTGGCTATCTCACTGAGGAGAAGAAGGAAATTGCCTCTCGCCATCTCGTGCGCAAGCAGATGGAAGAGAACGGCATCCCAAAACATTATTTTACGCTCACAAAGGGAGCCATTGAATGTGTCATCGAGAATTATACGCGCGAGTCTGGCGTGCGCGAATTGGATAAAAAGATAGGCAAGATCTGCCGTCGTATTGCTTGCGACATTGCCCGTGACGGCAGTTCGCCATTCGAGGGCTCCATCCGTGCCAAGCATATCCCTCAGCTGCTGGGCGTGCAAGAGTATAGCCGCGACCGCTATCAAGGAAACGGATATGCAGGCGTGGTCACGGGACTTGCATGGACGGCTGTAGGAGGCGAGATACTGTTCATTGAGACGAGCCTCTCGCGCAGCAAGGCGCCTCACCTCACCCTTACGGGAAATCTGGGCGACGTCATGAAAGAGTCGGCAACGATTGCCTTGGAGTATGTCAAGTCGCATGCTTCGTTGCTTGCCATCCCTCCTGAGGTGTTCGACCATTGGAGCATACATCTGCATGTGCCCGAAGGCGCCATTCCCAAGGATGGCCCATCTGCCGGCATCACCATGGCCACAGCTCTGGCATCGGCCTTCACGCAGCGCAAGGTCAAGGATCACTTGGCCATGACCGGTGAAATTACGTTGCGTGGCAAGGTGCTACCCGTCGGGGGCATCAAGGAGAAGATTCTTGCGGCCAAACGTGCCGGCATAACCGACATTATCCTAAGCAAGGAGAACGAACGCAACATATCGGAGATACAGCCCATCTACATCGAAGGCCTCACCTTCCACTATGTGAATGACGTGAAAGATGTCTGGCAGATTGCCCTTTTGACCGAAAAAGTGGACGATGCGCTCGACCTGACGGATGTAAAAGGCGAGGGTGTGAAGGATGAAAAAGAGAAGTAACAGTACGTTGTTCATCTCCTTGGACCTATTATAATTTACGCATGACCTTTCAGCTACAAGCCACTGACCCGAAGAGCAACGCCCGTGCTGGTATCCTTACCACCGACCATGGACAGATTAAGACCCCCATCTTTATGCCCGTGGGCACCGTAGGGTCGGTGAAGGCGGTGCAGCTCTATGAGCTGAAGGACGACATCGAGGCGCAGATTATTCTCGGCAATACTTACCATCTCTACCTTCGTCCCGGACTGGACGTGCTCGAGAAGGCAGGCGGTCTGCACCGTTTCAACGGTTTCGACCGACCCATTCTCACCGACAGCGGAGGTTTTCAGGTGTTTTCGCTCAGCGGTATCCGTAAGATGCGGGAGGAGGGAGTGGAATTCCGTTCGCATATTGATGGCTCCAAACACCTGTTCACCCCTGAACGGGTGATGGACATTGAGCGCACCATCGGCGCAGATATCATGATGGCGTTTGACGAGTGTGCCCCTGGTACGTCTGACTATCAATATGCCCTCCGTTCCATGGAGCTCACGCACCGCTGGCTTGACCGCTGTTGCCGACGGTTCAGCGAGACTGAGCCCAAGTATGGCTATCATCAGAGCTTGTTCCCCATCGTGCAAGGTTGCACCTATCCCGACCTGCGCCGTCGTTCGGCTGAGTACATCGCTTCCAAGGATGCTGATGGCAATGCCATCGGTGGATTGGCCGTGGGCGAGCCCACCGAGGTGATGTACGAGATGATTGAGGTGGTGAATGAGATACTGCCTGCCGACAAGCCCCGCTACCTGATGGGTGTAGGCACGCCGATGAATATCCTTGAGGGCATCGAGCGTGGGGTGGACATGTTTGACTGCGTCATGCCCACACGCAACGGCCGCAACGGTATGCTCTTCACCAAGCACGGTATCATGAACATGAAGAATGCCAAGTGGGCTGATGACTTCAGCCCCATCGAAGCTGATGGTGCCAGCCGTGTTGATACGCTCTACAGCAAGGCCTATCTGCGCCACCTCTTCCATGCACAGGAGCTGCTGGCTATGCAGATTGCGTCTGTGCATAACCTGGCCTTCTACCTCTGGCTGGTGGACGAGGCACGACGTCATATCATGGCGGGTGACTTCAGCGAATGGAAATCGCGCATGATAGCCCAAGTGTCGCAACGTATTTGATGATGCACGGTAGCTGCAAAGATTTATGAAGAAGATGATACATAGAAAGATGGGCAACGTATCCCGCCAGAGGCCATCCTCCGCAGGGAATCCTGTCAAACGTCTCGACCGATATATCATCGTCAAGTTCCTTGGTACCTACTTCTTCTCCCTGGCCCTTATCCTTGCCATTGCTGTGGTGTTCGACTTCAACGAGCATCTTGACAAGTTCGTGCAGAACGAGGCTCCCATGCACGCTATCATCTTTGATTATTACCTCAACTTCATTCCTTATTTCGGCAATCTGTTCAGTCCGCTGTTTGTGTTTATTGCCGTCATCTTCTTCACTTCCAAGCTGGCCGAGAACTCCGAGATCATTGCCATGTTCTCCACCGGTGTGAGTTTCCATCGGTTGATGGTGCCTTATTTCATCTCGGCGTTGCTCATTGCCATCCTTACCTATGCACTTGGCGCGTATGTCATCCCTAAGGGTAATGTCACACGTATTGAGTTTGAGAACACTTACAAGAAGAAGAAGGTTGTGGAAACCGGCCACAACGTACAGCTTGAGGTTGCCGATGGGGTGATAGCTTATTTCGACCGCTTTGAGAAGGCCAACCATACTGGCTACCGCTTCTCTCTTGATCGTTTCGAGGGCAACACCATGACATCCCATTTCACGGCGAAGACGCTTGCTTATGCGGATGATCCCGACAACCCCGACCTCTGGCATGCCAAGAACTGGCAGCTGCGCCATATCACCGACACCCTTGAGGTCATCACCAGCGGGCTGCAGATGGATACCGTCATTGCAGTGCGTCCTGCGGATCTCCTTGTCACTGAAGGACAGCAGGAGACGATGACCAGTCCTGAGCTCAAACGCTATATTGAGCGGCAGCGGCGGCGAGGCTTTGCCAACATCAAGACGTTTGAGATTGAGTATTACAAGCGCATTGCCACCTCCTTTGCCGCCTTCATCCTCACGCTCATCGGTGTCAGCCTGTCATCGAAGAAGGTCAAAGGAGGCATGGGTATGAATCTGGGTGTGGGCATAGCACTCAGCTTCGGCTATATTGTGTTCCAGACCATCTCCTCCACCTTCTCCATCAAAGGCAGTATGTCGCCCCTGCTGGCAGTGTGGTTGCCTAACATAGTATTCCTCATTATCGGCCTCTATCTCTACTGGAAAGCTCCCAAGTGACAGTTGCCGGAAAACGTACCAAGCAATGTATTTTGACGAACTTGACCTCAACGACGACATCCTTGACGCACTCGATGCGATGAATTTTACAGAGTGCACCCCCATACAGGCACAAGCTATCCCTCCGTTGCTCGAAGGCCGCGATCTCATCGGTGTGGCACAGACGGGCACTGGCAAGACTGCTGCCTACCTGCTCCCCATCCTCAGCCGCCTCAGCGACGGTGGCTATCCCGCCGGAGCTGTGAACTGTGTCATCATGTCACCTACACGCGAACTGGCCCAGCAGATCGATCAAGCCATGCAGGGCTTCTCGTACTATGTGGATGTCAGCAGCGTAGCCGTCTATGGCGGTAACGATGGCATTCGTTTCGCGCAGGAATGCCGGGGCTTCGACATGGGGGCCGATGTGATCATCGCTACACCGGGACGTCTCATCAGTCATATCGCCCTCGGCAATGTCGACTTGTCCAAGGTGTCGTTTTTCGTACTTGATGAGGCCGACCGCATGCTCGACATGGGTTTCATCGATGATATTATGCAGATTGCAGCGCAGTTGCCTGCCGACCGGCAGACCCTCCTCTTCTCGGCCACCATGCCATCCGAAATCCAGCAACTTGCCAAGAAACTGCTTCGCGATCCCGTAGAAGTGAAACTTGCCGTGAGCAAACCTGCCGAAAAGATTGTGCAGAGCGCCTATGTGTGCCACGAGACACAGAAGCTGGGTATCGTGCAGAGCCTCTTTGCTGACAGCCAGCCGCAGCGCGTGCTGCTCTTCTCGTCATCGAAGCTCAAGGTGAAGGAGATCGCCCGTTCGCTGGGACGTATTGGCGCAAAGAACGGCTTTGTGGTAGGCGAAATGCATTCCGACCTTACGCAGACCGAACGTGACCATATCATGCATGAGTTCAAGTCAGGACGTGTCAACATCCTCGTGGCTACCGACATCGTGGCGCGAGGTATTGATATTGATGACATACAGCTCGTCATCAACTACGATGTGCCTCACGACTGCGAGGACTATGTACACCGCATCGGACGTACTGCCCGTGCCGGCAGCGATGGCGCCGCAATTACCTTTGTCAGTGTGGAGGAACAGGCGCGTTTCCGTCAGATTGAAAAGTTCATCGGACGTGACGTCGACAAAGCACCCGTTCCTGCTGCTTTGGGCGAAGCTCCTGAGTATGCACCCCATGCCTTCAAGGGACGTACACAGCGCAGAGGTGGAAGGAGTAGAGCATCTTCGCCAAAGGGCGAAAATGCCGAGTCGCCAAAAGAAGGAGGCTCGAGGCCAAAAAGGCATAGAAAGTCAAAATCTGTCCCTTCGCCCACTCCCGCTTCCGTTTCATCTTCAAGTGAAGGTGCTGTACAGCAGGCAGCCAAGAAGAAACGTTCCAGACATCACCACCGCAAACCTTCAGCCGGTGGACAGAACCAAGAATAAGCGTATTGAATAGACGAAGACAACCCGTCATAGGATGAATCCTTTGACGGGCCGCTTTCTTTCCTGATTGTCAGAGCTGTTACCGAGATTTGAACTCGGGACCTCATCCTTACCAAGGATGCGCTCTACCAGCTGAGCTATAACAGCATTTCCCTTTTGCGGCTGCAAAGGTACGAATAATATTTGATACAGCAACGCTGCAGGAACATAAATTTGTATTTTTTTTTGGTTCATCCTACAAATGCATAGGTACAAAGCACAAAAATGACTTAAGGATCCGTGTTCGTTCTCTCTGATACTCGGGCGGTGGAGAGGAAGGAACCTCAAAGGGGTGGGAAAACGTGGGAGTGAAAAAGTGAAAAAGTGAAAAAGTGAAAAGTGAATTTTAAAATTTGCGAAGTGCAAGGAACGAAAATCGGTTTGTTTCTTTCTCTTTCTTTATATATTTCTTTCTCTTTCTTTTTTTAAAAATTATAGCTTGCTACTACTTTTAGCTAAATTACGGGAGCGAATGAAAAGTCGCAAAAATCGAAATTCACTTTTCACTTTTTCACTTTTTCACCTTTTCACTTTTTCACCTTTTTTCTATATTTAATTGATAATGAATAGTATAGTAAAAGAAAGTGAATTCACCGATGAATTCACCGGTGATTTCACCTCGCTCATCTGCACATAGATTGCCGCGGTGCACGTTCATCGTTACGCTTATGCGCGCTGGTGCAAACCTCATTATACGCGCAGCAAATGCACGAAATTGCTATTGAAATCCTCAACGAAAGTTAAATATTGGGGTGTTTCGGCAGCTTCCTGCCGAAAAATTTGGAAAATTCAAAAATTTTTATTATATAGGGTCAACAAATTGAAAAAAGCACAGGATTTCCACCGAACGAAATTTTTCGACTCCAGAATGAACGACTCACGCCTTGAAACGAACATCTTCAAACTTCGAAAAAGAACCTGATTATTTTGTTTAATGTTACGATTGTGGCTTTATGATGAGACAGTAGGGCTCCTATATGTGTGTACAAACGGAACAAAAATGGCATGCTTGCAAAAAAATGGGAACTAAAATGATTTTCTGTGTAAAATGAATTATCTTTGCAGCTGAAAATGACTGTTCATCTTCAAATCCTAACAACAGAAGTAATGAAACACTTGTATCTTTCTCTTCTCGCCGTGTTGGCGCTGACAGCCTGCACTGCATCTCCGTCGTCCCATCCGACGGATGTTCATAATTTTGCTACTGCCACCCGTGCCTTCTATCTGTGGCGCTGCGGCATGGCCGTAGAGGCTGACTATGATGGTCAGCACTATGCCACAGAAGCCTGCCATCTTGAGGATGGATGTTGCGACTATGTAGGATTGCCCGGTGAGACCCGCGATGGCACAGGCGGCTGGCACGACGCAGGCGACTACGGAAAGTATACGGTCAATGCAGGCATCACGCTGGGGGTGCTTTTCAACGCTTGGCTCCACTTTGGCGAGCAGATAGCGGCCGTGCCTCTCGACCTGCCCGTGACAGCACCCGGCTATCCCGAGTTCCTTGAGGAGATGAAGTGGGAGACCGACTTCCTGTTGAAGATGCCCTATCCCGATGGCAGTGGACGCGTGTCGCACAAGCTTACCCGCAAGGCCTTCTCGCCCTTCATCATGCCGCAGGATGACCATGAGCCCCGCTACTTCACCATATGGAGCAGTGCAGCTACTGCTGACTTTGTGGCCGTGATGGCGATGGCCTCGCGCGTGTTCCGTCCCTACGACGAGGCGTATGCTGATCGTCTGCTGGCAGCGGCACGTCTCAGCTGGCAGTGCCTGCAGGAACACCCCGAGGAGGTTCCCTTCGAGCAGGGTGAGTTCTCCACCGGGGCTTACACCACCACCGATCCCGACGATCGTCTGTGGGCCGCCGTGGAGATGTGGGAAACCACTGGCGAGACAGCTTTCCTTGCCGATGCCGAACAGCGCATCGCTGCTCTCGATAACCCCGTTCTCCAGGACTGGGACTGGCAGGAGGTGGCTAACCTCGGTGTGTACACCTATGTGCTGAGCGCGCGTGAAGGACGTGACGAGGCCCTTGTGGCCAAGGTACGTAGCGCAGTGATTGCTGATGCCGACGACCTCGTGCAACGCAGCGCATCCGACCCTTGGGGACGTGCCATGGAAGCTTACTATTGGGGCTGCAACGGTACCCTCTGCCGCCAGGCACTGAACATACATGTCGCTGAACTGCTGAAGCCTGCTGACAGCTACGGCGAAACCATCCACCGCCTGCGCGATCATGTGCTGGGACACAACGGCTACGGCCGCTCGTTCGTCACGGGGCTTGGCGAGAATCCGCCCATGCATCCCCACGACCGCCGTTCGGGTGCCGACAACATCGACGCTCCCTGGCCCGGCTATCTGGTGGGAGGCGGACACAATGCCACCGACTGGGTGGACGAGCAAGAGGATTACTCGCGCAACGAGATTGCCATCAACTGGCAAGCCGGACTGGTCTATCTCTTTGCAGCCTGCCTCTGAGAGCACAATGGGCTAAATGGTTACAAAAAGTGAATCCTTCAAGATGAAAAAACAATTGTTGTGCTTGTTCTCTTTGGTGGCGGCAGCGTTTTTCCTGGGGTCGTGTACCTCCACGCGCTACATCGCTGACAGTCTGAAGACGTATGCACCCACCGATATCGCCCTCATCGAGCCTTACACGGATATGTCCTATATCCAAAAAGGCAACCAGGCAGAATATGACGACTCGCTTTCCTGGCTGGCACATGAGACCCTTCTCGACTGCCTCGAGGATAACGCATCCACCTTTCCCTATGGAGAAATCCTTTACCTGAACGACAAGGACACATGGCGGAACATCGCATTGGATGTGGACTACCTGCTTGAACAATGCCGGGGCTGTGCGCGCAGCACCATCGCCAAGTATCCCATACCGGAATCGTTGGCTACATTCATGGCCGACAACGGCTTGCCGTACGCCATGCTACTGTGGCACGAGGGTATGATGCGCAGTCCGAAGAACTATGCCAATCAGGTGGCGGTGGATGCTGCTGTCACATTGGGCTTCATGGCACTCTCCGTGCTCAATACCGTGTTGCTCCATAGTCCTTCCTATACATACTATTATGGCACTCCTGTCAAGGAAACATCACAGTTTACCGTGGCAGTGGCCAACGCAGACGAGGGCACACTATCGTTCTACAACCAGGTGAAGGCTGAACAATGCCCTAATGACCGTATGTCCGACTTTGAGTTGTTGCACCGTCTCTTTAAGAAATATCCAAAGCAGCAGCTGTAATCCCCTAAAATGGAGTCTGTTTTTTTGTTTTTTTTAATAAATTTGACGAAAAAGCGAAAGAAAATTGGTGAAGTCATAAAAAAAGCCTATCTTTGACCCCTAAAAAGAAGAGTACTTCAAAGTGAATTTATTTTGTGTTATATAAATTTTATTCATTCAATTAACAATCAACGAGTATGGTAAAAAGCATTTTTACTCAGAAACGTTCCCTGCTTGTCGCACTCGCTACCGTGGCGATGTTGCTGACCAGCATGAGCGCTAGCGCGTACTCCTACACGGTGCTGGGCGGCAGCAAGTCCGGCAACGAGGGTTCGCAGTTGTTGGTCGATGGCAACATCCAGACCAAATGGGGTCAGAGCTACACCACCGGTGTGACCGAGGCCTATGTGATTTTCAAGTCTGACAGACCTATCACTCCGTCAAACTACTTCTTGGTGATTGCCAATGACACCCAGACCAATACGGGTCGTAACTGGCAGTCGTGGAATGTCTATGCTGCCAACTTCGCTTCCGACGAAGAGGCTGTGAAGGGCGCTGAAGGCTGGGTGCTCGTGGACAAGAAAGAGAACGAGCTCGTCCCGACCGAGAACTTCAAAGCCGTGGACTACACCTGCTCCGAGGGTATCAGCGATACCTACACCTACTTCATGGTAGAGGTGACCGCTGCCGTGCAGAGCACCGACGTCTATCTGCAGATGGGCGAATTCGGTTGGGGTACCAGTGCCGAGTTCCTCAACGGTGGCCCCATCAGCTACATCGTGATGGATGGCGACCGCAACAATACCGACAGTGAGGGCCTTCCCAAACTGTTCGACGATAACTACAGCACCAAGTGGGGTAATAGCCAGACCGAGGGCACTCCTCAGTTTGCCATCTTCAAGACGACCCGTCCGGTAGCTCCTACCTACTACTGCCTGGTAACCGGTACTGACAACTACAGCTGGAACCATCGTAACTGGCGTGACTGGGAGATTTATGCCATGAATACCACTGACGAGTCGCAGGTAACCCGCGACAGCGAGAACTGGGTGCTCATCGACAAGCGCGAGAATGTGAGCGAGGACGTGCTCCCCGACTACAACAGCTACGAGGTGTTCTTCACCCCCAATCAGGAGGTTACTGAGGCTTACACCTACTTCAAGATTGAGATTTATGCTATCATGTCCGGTGGCGGCTACATGCAGATGACCGAGTTCTTCATGGGTGACAACGGCTCGTTTGACACCGATGCCCAGAAACATTATGACAAGGTAAACATCGACCTTGACAAACCCATGCAGAAGACCCTTGCCGAGGAGTACAAGACCAAGATAGCAGGCATTCTCACTGCAGCTGACATCTTCGCCGTGGATAAGCTGACCAAGGAGTGCACGGACCTGCAGACTGCAGTGAAGAACTCCATCAATGCTTACGACAGCTACATGAATGTCGTCAGCCAGCTGCGCAACCACTACGAGAACCACACCTGTATCACCGGTGAGGGCCGTACGGTAGTGGGCAACTATCTCGATACCGAGGCTGCTCCCAGCGACACCTATCCCAACGGTACTTATGCATACGTCATCAACAATGGCCTGCTGGATGTGGACGCTATCAACAACGAGGCTATCTTCGTGAACATGATGCTTGAGAAATATGCCTCCGACCTCACCGAAGGTGCTATCGGCGACATGAGCTACCAGGCCTTCATCGGTCGCGCAGGCTTCAGCAACGAGAGCTATGAGCAGCTCATTGATGGAGTGGATGAGACCAAGTGGTGCTCCGGCAACAGCGACTACTTCATCGTCTTCAAGGCTGACGAGCCTATCGCTCCTACCTACTACCGTCTCTTCACCGGTAACGACACCGGTGCCAACCCCGACCGTAACTGGAAGACCTGGAAGATCTATGGTGCTAACTTCGAGAACGAGGACGTAGTGGATGCCCTGTGCGATGGTGATGAGTCCATCCGTAACAAGGACAACGGCTGGGTGCTCATCGACAGCAAGAGCAACGTTGGCACCGACCAGCTGCCTGCTGCCAGCTATGCCGCAGCTTTCCTCTACCTGAGCAATCCTTCTTCCACTCCTTATGAGTACTTCATGATTGAGATCTCCGATCCTACCGGTACCATGCAGATGGGTGAGTTCTCCTTCGGCAACGGCGCTGACTTCATCATCACCCGTCAGTCCTTCTACGAGGAGTTCTCTGGTGAAGATCCCAGCGATTACGTGGCTCACAAACAGTATATCGAGGATTACAAGACGAATCTGGCCAAGATGCAGACCACAGCCAGCATCGTTGATCTTGGCAACCTCTACAATACCCTCACCGAACTGCTTTCTACTATCGTCACCTCGGAGGAGTACTACAACGAGTTTGACTTCGCTGTAGAAGAGGTACGCGCTGCCACCGGTTATATGACTGGAGACCTCGAGGAGTATTGGACCAACTTCATCACCGAAGACATTGAGCCCAACGCAGATTATGAGTACGGTTCGTACAGCTACATCATGGAAAACCGTCAACTCGACAACGATGCCATGGCGGATTATGTAGAGTACCTCAACGGTGTAGCAAAGGCTGCTCTCGAGGGTGGCTTCATCCTCATCGCCGGCAACATGGATACATGGGGCACGAATGAGAATTATGCCAAGCTCATCGACAAGGATCACGAGACCAAGTGGGGTGGCGATGTCCAGAAGCCCGATGGTTCATGGGTCATCTTCAAGACCGTTGAGGCTAACCAGCCCCTGTTCTATAAGCTTACCACTGGTAACGACACCGAGGGCAACTCGGGACGTAACTGGAAGGATTGGCAGGTCTATGGCGCTAACTTCGCCAACGATGCCGAAGCTACCTTTGATGCTGATGGCTGGGTACTGCTCGACAACCGCGAGGGTGTTGGTCAGGACCGTCTGCCTGCTGCTAACTTCTATACCGTACCCTTCGGCTTCACCGAGGGCATCAATGAGGAGTACACCTACTTCAAGGTGGTCATCACTGCAGCCTACAGTGGCAATAGCATTCAGATGTCTGAATTCGAGTTCGGTACGGATGATGAGTTCGATGAGATTCGCGAAGGCTATCTCGCCGAAATCGAAGAGCTGAGCCTCGATGGTATCGTAGCCACCGACTCCCTCCTCAATGCTTACTACGATGCAGAGTCCGACATCTACTCATCGGAAGACCTTGAGCAGATCTATGTGGATTACAAGACCATGCTCGATACCTATGACAAGATTCTTGTCAGCGCTTCCATCTATCAGCAGTACAGCCAGAAGGTTGATGCCTTGAAGGCTGCCATTGCTACCTATGACGAGAGTGAGGAACTCAGTACCCTGAAGTCCTATCTCAACGACGAGGTAGAGGCTGGCGACCTGTTCCCCAACGGTTCTGCCGCTACCGTTCTGGGCCAGCACCTGCTTGACAATGCCGGAGTGCTCGCCGAGGTCAACTACATGAGCGCCCTTGCCAAGGCTGCCCTCCTGAAGGGCTATGCTGCCGGCACCGACATCACCGCCATGGTTACCAACCCGAGCTTCGGCGACGGCGCTGAGGGCTGGAACGGCGAGATTTATGCCTCCAACTACAACGCTGAATATACCATGAGCGCAGCCGAGTTCTGCAACGAGAACGCTACGTTCCATGTATATCAGACCCTCACCGGACTGAAAAACGGTTACTACCTCGTGGGTATGAACGGTGGCTTCCGTCCCCAGGGCGACATCTACTCGAAGAACTATGCTGCCCAGCTCTATGCCAACGGCAATGCTACCTACATCCAGGCCGTCATCGACGACATGATTCCTGTAGAGGATGCTGTCAGCCAGGTTAACTGCTGGCTCGGCAACAGCATCCCCGACAAACCCATCCTTTCTGAAGATGGTGAGGGCACCGATACCATCGGTTATGTTCTCTGGGGTGTACAGAGCTGCTGCTATGCCTTCCAGGCTGGCCGTTATCAGAACTATGTCGTTGCTCAGGTAACCGACGGTACCCTTACCTTCGGTGTCAAGAACGAAGGCACGCAGAACGGTGGTGACTGGTGCGGCCTTGGCAACACCACCATCCAGTTCCTCGGTGAGCTCGATAGCAATGCTGCTACTGCTGCTCTCGACAAGACCCTGGACGGTGAAGCTAAGCTCTTTGAGGCTCTTTACGAGAGCGAAGGCTTCTACGAGACCACCGACTACAAGGTGAAGCCATTCGTCAACGAGGCTGCCCTCAAGACCCTCAAGAAGAACGTTGAGTCCGCTCCTGCCACCAACGCCGACAAGTATGCCGCCGTTGTCAGCAACAGTGACTGCTTCAAGGAGATCTATGCTGCCAAGAACGCTTACGTGAAGGGTATCGATGCTTATCTGGCTGTTACCGACAAGTGGGAGAGCCATACCGAGCTCATGGACAATGCTGCGGCTTCGGCTTACGACGATGCTACCTACAGCGTCCTCGAAGGCTGCTCGGGCCTGTTCAGCTCTGCTGAGGCTCTCCAGGCTGCCGACGACCTGAAGGCTAAGTATGTATGCTACATCGACCTCGACGAGACCAAGTCGAAGGGTGCCATCGAAATCACTGAGACCGCTCCCTTCGAGTACGAGATCGCAGCTGATGGCAGCCGTCCCAACATCGGTCTGAACAAGTGTATGTACGACACGCTTACCGTGGACCAGAACATCCTTGCCTTCGAGTACAAGTGCGACACCGAACTTGTGGGTGGTACGCTCTTCTATGCTCACACTTCGCTCAACGCTTCTGAGTGCGAGGCTTATGGCAATCTGTCCGCTGCCGCTGACTGGAAAAAGGCTTACATCAGCATCGCCAACGACTATGGCTGGGGCAAGGCCACCGACCATTGGTTCCGTTGGGATCTCGCTACTGCAGGTACCTTCAACATCAGCGTACGCAACATGGTCATCATCACCAAGGCACAGATGGAAGCTGAGGGTGGTGAGGTCATCAATACCGGCATTGACAACATGATCATCGAGAACGACGTTCCCGAGACCTTCATCTACAATGTCATGGGCCAGCGCGTAGGCAACGACTACAAGGGCATCACCATTCAGGGCGGCAAGAAATTCTTCAACAAGTAATTCTGCACACCTGAATACCTCGATGGGGAGGGCTGGCAACAGTCCTCCCCACTTTTTTGGTTTTTCTTTTCGGCATATGAAGAAAATGTTGTATCTTCGCCGCCAAATTCTATTATATATAAAGGTATAGATGAAAATCCGACTTACGGCTTTGTGTACACTGCTGTTGGCTGTCGCTTTTGCACTTCGGGCGCAGGAACAACCGTTGCAGGGAACCATCATGCATTCCGGAAACAGCGTTGTCAGTTCGCACGCTCCTGAAATGGCGTTCGATGATGATATTTCCACATACTTCAATGCCCAGAATGCCGACTTTGCCTGGTTAGGCATGGACTTGGGCACACCGCATGTCATTACCCGTGTGGCTGTGGCCTCAAGAAATACCAATCGCTCTGCCAATAAACTGCTGTTGGGCGTGTTTGAGGGTGCCAACAGTGCGGATTTCATGGATGCCGTCCCCCTGTACCTCATCAGCGAAACTCCGGAGCAAGGCGTCCTTACTGAATATGATGTGCAGGTGAGTCGCGGCTTTCGTTATGTGCGCTATATAGGTCCATCCACCACCCGCGCCGAAGTGGCAGAGCTGCGCTTCTATGGCTATGAAGGAGAAGGCAACGACAGCACCTTCTATCAGATTACCCAGCTTCCTACCGTCAGCATCCATGTGAAGAACGGCAGCGTGCCCACCAATAAGGGGCAAGACTTTGAGTCCAACGTCACTATCACTTACGAAGGGGGTACGCTTATACAAGAGTATCCCATCCTCACTCGTGTGCGTGGCAATTTCTCCGCTACCCATGAGAACAAGCCCTACCGCATCAAGTTCAACGATGGCAAGAGTCACCACATGCTGCACGGCTCACCGCGTGACGAGAGCCCTGCCAAGGCAAAGAAGTGGACACTCATCAACAACTATGGCGACAAGACGCTCATCCGTAATAATGTCGCTTTTGAGATTAGCCATAGAGCCGAGATGCCCTTCTCGCCCTGGTGCCGCAATGTGGATCTGCTGCTCAATGGCGAATATCGTGGATGCTACCAGCTTACCGACTGGCTGGGCATCGACAGTGAACGGGTGGACATCACCGAGATGACGCCTGAAGATACAGAGGGCGAAGCTCTCACCGGAGGATACTTCTTTGAAATGAATGGCTATGCCAGCAGTGACCCCATACACTTTACATCTTCCCACGGCAACCCCATCACCGTGCACTCGCCTGATGACGATGAGATACAGGAGGTGCAGTTTACCTATCTGAAGAACCATTTCAATGCCATGGAGGAACGGGTCTATTCGTCGAATTATACCGATGATGAAAAAGGCTACCGTCCGCTCCTTGATCTTGATAGCTTCCTGCGTTATTTCCTTGCTGAGGAGTATGTGGGCAATACTGATATGATATGGCAGGTATTCATGTACAAGGAACGTGGTGATGACCATATCTATACGGGCCCAGTCTGGGACCATGACCTTGGTCTTGATAACGATGGCTCCGTCTATCCTGGTAACCAACGTAGCGATTGGACATATACCGTGCGCTGTGCCGGCAACTGGGGTAACTTCGTGTCGCGCATCCTCTCTGACTCGAAAGCCATGGCACAGCTGCAGGATATGTGGGCTGCACTGCGCGACAAGAATGCATTCAACGAGCAGGACATGCGCGACTATGTCGATTCGCTGCGTGCGCTTGTCAGCGCTTCTGCTCGCCTGAACTTCATCCGTTGGCCTTACCTCACACAGAAGGTGCACTGCAACCCCGCTGTATGGGGTACCTGGGATAATGAGGTGGATGTGGTGCGCGACTACGTGGGTGGACGTGTAGCATGGCTTGACAAGAAACTGAAATATAATACCCTTGAAATCATTGACGGTGTATACCATATCGCCACAGCAAACGAGTTGGTCACCTTCGCAAAATGGGTGAATGAGGGTCTCTCCAATGTGTCGGCTGTGCTGGATGCTGATATCGACATGACAGGCTTTGAAACGCGGTTCATGCCTATCGGTACCGATTTCTATCCTTTCTCTGGACATTTCAACGGTAAATGCCATACCATCAGTCATCTCGCCTTGCAGGGAGAAACGAATGTCGGTCTCTTTGGCAATGTGGCGGGTGAAACCACCATTGAGAACCTCATCATCGAGGGCAGTGCGCAAGGCGCATATTATGTAGGTGGCATGGTGGGCTATGCCTGCGGCAGTTCGCTTACCCTTACCGCTTGCGGCAGTCGTATGGATGTGTCAGCCTCCAATGCATATGCCGGTGGAATGATAGGAGCGGCTGCAGGCGGCACGAAGGTCGAAGTGTCGTCGTGCTTCAACACGGGCGATGTGACTGCTCCTTCGCATGCCGCTGCAATTCTCAGTAAAGGAAAGACCGCAACCATTACCGACTGCTATAACCTGGGCTTTGTGGATGGCGTGACTACCGATGTGTTTGCCGATGCCACCACTCTTATCACAGAAAACTGCTACGATGCCCATGGGGCGCAGGTGGAAATGACCACTGCAGCTGAAGCTGCTTCCGGAGCACTCTGCGTTCGCCTTACCAACGGCTCGTCAAATCCTGATCCGCTCTGGCGTCAGAACCTCGACAACAACCGTGCTGTTGACGATATTCCTGTGCCTTTCAAGACACATGGCGCTGTGTATGAGGCTGAGGAAGGTGTATATACCAATCATAACCCCCATGCGGCAGGGTATCGTTATTACCTCTTTGAGTTTACCGAGGTGGACGATGGTAGTCTGATGCAGCTCTCCGAGATTGATCTCCTGGATGAGAGCTATTCTGAATATGCAGATGTCAAGGTTATTGAGGGAACAGAAAGCGGCATCGCCAATGAGAACTGGGATAATATTGCCGATAACAATATCTATACTAAGTTCTGCGGTCACTTCCGTGGCAAGGTCATATTCCTGCTTGACGCCGGAGAGGATATCAGTGTGTCTGGCTACCGGATATATACGGCCAACGACACGCGAAGTAACAGCGGACGTAACCCACGTTCGTGGAACCTCTATGCAGCCAACATCATGGGCAGCAGCGTAGATGATACCGATTGGCTCCTGCTCGATGCCCGAGTGGGGGATTATACGCTTGGAGCGACCAATTATACCCCTTACGACTTCTATATCACCGATCCGAATGACCCTGATGGCTACCGCTTCTTCATGCTTGAGTTATTGGAGGCTCAGCACCATGGCACGCAAATGCAACTGGCAGAAGTGTCCCTGTTGAATGCAGCCGAAGAGGCATATGGTGGAGTAAGCATCTACGATGCTCAATGCGAGTCCTACAGTAGCGAGTCGTGGGAGAACTTGTGCGACGGCAGCATCTACACTAAGTGGTGTGGAGTGTTCCGTGAGCCCGCTTATTTCTACTTCGATGCTGGATACCGTGTGCTTCCTGCTGCTTACCGACTCTATACGGCCAACGACACGCAGGAACACCCCAACCGTGTCCCATACAGCTGGCAGCTGTGGGGTAGCAATGTGCGCTCATCGGTACATGATGCCGAGGAATGGGTGCTGCTCGACAGCCGGATGGAAGACGAGACGATAGAGGCTGTCAACTACACTCCGTATGATTTTACCATCACATCTCCTGCAGGCATTGCGACGCAAGGTGTAGAGGATGGTGATGATGCTATCTATGACCTTATGGGACGCCGACTCTATGAAATACCTGCATCCGGTATCTACATTCAAAATGGACGCAAGGTGCTGGTGCGTTGAGCTGATAGGGGAGGCAACCTTGCTGCACCAGCTGGCTTAGCAAAAGAGGTAGAAAAGAGCAACGGCAGACTCCGATGAAGGGCCTGCCGTTGCTCATGACTGACTTATAGGTAAAAACTTAGAATCGGTCCACATCTATCAATCGTAGTGAACGATTGAAGGTGAGCTCCGTACCATCGTCAAGTTCAATATCGTAGATGCGGCTGTCATGTTCGTATTTCATGACAAAATGTCCTGGAAACCGTTCATTAATCTGTTGTACGATTTCTGTTGGCATAGCAGCATCGGGTACGGCACTTTTTTTGCAATTTATCTCTGTGCAGATACCGTTGCGATCAAACTGCACATCGATGCCTCCCTTAAGCTCTACTTCATATTGCGCAAGGCTGGCACGGCGTTCGCAGACAATTTCCTTGATAGTAATGCCGCTGAAGTGCTTCTGCAAGAAGTCGCATGCTGCATCGGGCAATTGGTCGAAAGTAATCACGGTGTCTTCATCGCGATGTACACGGAAATGGCACCCCGTCAGGCAAAGCGATAGGAAGAGAACGAGAATTGTAGACAATGTGTGTTTCATACAGCTGACTGTTTTGTTTGCGACAAAGTTAATGTGATTCATCGAGAAAGCAAACGCCTGAGGCTACTTTTTTGCTAATTTTATGCGAAAAAGAAAGTTTAAATAGGCTGTATGGGAAAAATGTTGTACTTTTGCACGATTGTGTTAAAAATATACTTATATAAATATGGGATTTAATGATTTTATAAAGAAACTGTTCGGTGACAAGAGCACCCGTGACATGCGTGAGATACAGCCGTGGGTGGAGAAAGTAAAAGCCGTTTACAGTAAGATAGAAAAACTGTCGAATGACGAACTCCGCGCGCGTACCCACGAGTTGAAGGCACAGGTTATTGCCAGCGCAGAACAGGAACGAGCCGAGATAGCAGCCCTCAAGGCAAAGGTGGAAGAAACGGAACTTGAAGACCGTGAGGCACTGTTCAACCAAATAGACAAAAAGGAGAAGGATGTGCTTGAGATTTACGAAAAAGCTCTCGATGAGGTTTTGCCTGAGGTGTTCTCGATTGTCAAGGAGACAGCACGTCGCTTTACCGAAAATGAGGAGGTAACAGTTACTGCTACAGACTTTGACCGTGATCTGGCTGCAGCTGGCAAAGACTTCCTGCGTATTGAAGGCGACAATGCCATCTACCGTAATCACTGGCAGGCAGGAGGCAACGATACCGTGTGGAATATGATCCACTACGATGTGCAGCTCTTTGGCGGTGTTGTACTCCATAAGGGAAAGATTGCTGAAATGGCTACCGGCGAAGGTAAAACACTCGTGGCTACTCTTCCGGTATTCCTCAATGCACTCACGGGTAATGGCGTACACGTGGTCACTGTCAACGACTATCTGGCCAAGCGTGACTCGGAGTGGATGGGACCTCTTTACATGTTCCATGGACTGAGTGTAGACTGTATCGACAAGCATCAACCCAATAGCGAAGCACGTCGTAAAGCCTATCTCGCAGATATCACCTTCGGCACGAACAATGAGTTTGGCTTTGACTACCTGCGTGATAATATGGCATCCAGTCCGCAGGACCTCGTACAGCGGTCGCATAACTTCGCCATTGTGGACGAGGTGGATTCTGTGCTTATTGATGACGCCCGCACGCCTCTCATCATCAGCGGACCTGTGCCCAAGAGCGAAGACCAGTTGTTTGATGAACTTCGTCCCTATGTAGAACGACTTGTAGAAGCACAGAAGAAACTGGCTACACAGTATTTGGTTGAAGCTAAGAAACTCATCCCTTCAGAAAACCCTGAGGAGGTTGAGGCTGGTTTCCTTTCGCTGTTCCGTGCCTTCAAGGCGTTGCCAAAGAATAAGGCGCTTATCAAATTCCTCTCAGAGCCTGGTATCAAGACAGGCCTTCTGAAGACGGAAGCTATCTATATGGAGCAGAACAACCGCCGTATGCCCGAAGCTACTGACCCGCTTTACTTCGTCATTGATGAGAAGCTCAACTCAGTAGAGATGACCGACAAGGGTACGGGACTTATCACCGGTAATATGAGTGACGACACGTTCTTCGTCCTTCCCGACATCGCGGCCCAGCTCTCGGAACTGGAAGCACAGGGATTGCCTGAGGAGGAGCGCTTGCAGAAGAAGGACGAACTGCTCACCAACTATGCTATCAAGAGCGAGCGTATCCACACCATCAACCAGTTGCTCAAAGCATACACCATGTTCGAGAAGGATGTGGAATATATCGTTGATGAAGAGGGCCATGTGAAGATTGTGGACGAGCAGACTGGTCGTATCATGGAAGGTCGTCGCTACAGCGATGGACTGCATCAAGCCATAGAGTCAAAGGAACGTGTGAAGGTGGAAGCCGCCACGCAGACCTTTGCCACCATCACCTTGCAGAACTACTTCCGTATGTACCATAAACTGGCAGGTATGACCGGTACGGCTGAGACAGAGGCTGGCGAGTTCTGGGATATCTACAAATTGGATGTTGTGGTTATCCCCACCAATAAGCCTGTCGTCCGCAACGATATGAACGACCGTGTGTACAAGACACAACGCGAGAAGTATAAAGCCGTCATTGACGAGGTGGTGAAGATGCGTGAAGCGGGACGTCCTGTCCTCGTAGGTACCACCAGCGTAGAAATCAGTGAGACGCTCAGCCGCATGCTCAACATGCGTAAGATTGAACACAATGTGCTGAATGCCAAATTGCATCAACGCGAGGCTGACATTGTGGCTCAGGCTGGTACCAGCCGCATGGGTACCGTCGTGGTAACGGATGACGATGGCAATGAGCACAAGGAGGAACGTCTGCTGGGTGCTGTCACCATCGCTACCAACATGGCCGGCCGTGGTACCGACATCAAGCTCACACCCGAGGTGAAGGCTGCAGGTGGTCTGGCTATCATCGGTACGGAACGCCATGAGAGCCGTCGTGTGGATCGCCAGTTGCGCGGCCGTTCCGGACGTCAAGGTGACCCAGGCTCTAGCGTATTCTATGTGTCCCTGCAGGATAACCTCATGCGACTGTTTGCCAGTGACAAGATCGCAAGCATCATGGATAAAATGGGATTCCAGGAGGGTGAGATGCTTGAACACTCCATGATCAGCAAGTCAATAGAGAATGCACAGAAGAAGGTCGAGGAGAATAACTTTGGCATCCGCAAACGTCTGCTTGAATACGATGACGTGATGAATAAACAACGTTCTGTAGTCTATACCAAACGTCGTCATGCCCTCATCGGCGAACGGCTTGGCATGGATATCAGCAACATGATTTGGGACCGTTGTGTTGAGGCCATCGAGAATAATGATTATGAGGGTATCCAGATGCAACTGTTCCGCGTGCTTGCCATGGAAACGCCTTTCACCGAAGAGGAGTTCCGCAGCACAAGCCATCAGGAACTGGCCGAAAAGACCTTTGCTGTGGCTATGGAAAATTTCAAGCGGAAGACTGACCTTCTGGCACAGATTGCAAATCCGGTCATACAGAAGGTATATGAAGAACAAGGAAGCCGCTATGAAAACATCCTCATCCCCATCACCGATGGCAAGCGTCTCTACCAGATTCCCGTCAACCTCAAGGCAGCAGCTGAGAGCAATGGCAAGGAGGTTGTGAAGGCCTTCGAAAAGGCTATCATGCTACATGTTATTGATGAGGCCTGGAAAGAGAACCTGCGCGAACTGGACGAACTGAAGCATTCTGTGCAGAATGCTTCCTACGAGCAGAAAGACCCGCTGCTTATCTTCAAACTCGAGTCGGTGACGCTCTTTGACAATATGGTGGACAAGATGAACAATCAGACGGTGAGCATTCTCATGCGTGGACAGATTCCTGTGCGTGATCCTGAACAAGTGCGTGAGGCACCGCCCATGAATCGCTCACAGCGCCGTCAGCAATACCAGGAGAATAAGTCGAGCAATGGTGAGCCGCTCACTGACCGCAACCAACAGAACGCTGCAGCTCAAGACACTCGCGAACGTCAGGTGCGCCAGCCTATCCGCAACGACATGAAGGTAGGACGCAACGATCCTTGTCCTTGTGGCAGTGGCAAAAAGTTCAAGAACTGCCACGGGCAGAACCTCTGATGTTCCGACGGACACATAAACAAGCATCATGGCATTTCGTCGCAGCTGCACTCATCGTACTGCTATGTGGGGGGTGTGTGAGCCTGCGGTATGTGTCCATCGAACAACTTACCCCTCCAACGCTATTGCTCCCTGATGGCATGCGGCGTCTGGGCGTGTTGAACAACTGTTCTGCCGCAAATGCCGTAAGATTGAACGATGGCATTGATTTGTTTGAAGCCAATGCAGATTCAATCGTTGAGTATGTGGCCATGGGCTTTGCCGGCAGTGGCGTCTTTGATGAGGTGGTGGTGCTCGATTCCTGCATCTTTCCACAAGGAGATACGCTGGGTCATATCCTCACACAAGCACAGGTGAAACATTTCTGCGACACCATGCAGGTGAATATGCTTTACGTGTGCGACTATGCGGGACTGTCGGCGTACAACAAAGATTTCCTTACCGAATACGGCGTGGACTTTGACATGGCCCCCCGTTATTACTATCTTTTGGCTCATGCGTATGCGCCATCGCGTTCAACACCCATGCACTCCTATATCTTTCAGAAACCTTTGGCTGATGGCATGTATCGCACTGAAAAAGAAGTATTGGAGATGGAACGCAAGACATATCCGCTATGGGGGCAACTTGCATCGCATGCTTTTACTCCACAATGGACCCGCCGTGAACGTTCGTTCTATACGGGTAGCTTGTATGCGTTACGCGAAGCGGAAGTGTGTGTCAAGGATGGAGACTGGGATGGGGCACGCAGATGGTGGCGGCAGGTTGGCCAAAAATCCAAGCCTGGGTATAAGTTGATAGCTGCCTACAACGAAGCGCTATGGTATGAAATGCATGACAGTATTGATGATGCGTTGCGCGAACTGGATGAAGCTTATTCTTTTGTGACTGATACGACCGCCATTGATTCCATACATTTCTGGCAGTGGCTCACGGAAGCGGAATGTGCCGATATTGGCGAATACCCCTACACGGATTATCAGCGTATCCGGAATTACGAGCGTATCCTTCAAGACCGAATGACTGAAGTGCAGAAACTTAATCTCATACATATCAATGAAACTGAGTGAACAATCTCAATTGCTCCTTGTGAGCGTGTTGCAGACACTGGTTGACCGCTATGGTACCGAGTGCGCTGAGCCTGTATTGACTGACTTCCATTTCCATCCCTCACAGGAGACGGGCGACCTCACAGTCACCGATGATGAAGGCTCTGTCATCAGTCGTGTAAACATTGTGGAGTGGTGTGAAAACACAGCAACCGATGATGAGGATCTGCCCGATTTCCTTTCCATAGCGCAGCAGCATCTTGCCGATGCCATTGCTCGTTTTGATGCCGATGGCGCGTTGCAGAGACTAAACGTATGGAAACCCTATTCGTTGGTGCTGGTTGATGATGACTACGAAACGGTCAGTGACCTTTTACTGGTTGATGACGACACACTTATTCTCACAGATAATCTACTGCAAAACCTTGATGAGGATTTGAATGCTTTCCTCGAGAATCTGCTTGCAGACGACAAGTAATTGCAAATAGATATTAAATATTCATAATGGATGTTGGCACCGAAGAAGAACATTTGCTTTTTCGGAGGCTTTCATGTAATTTTGCGCCGTTTTTCGCGCGTGTATGTACGCGCATGCATACCATTCATTAAATTATTGAGATGAAGAAATTGATTTTGATGATGACTCTTTCCTTTGGTGTCGTGTTGTTTACGATGGCACAGGATGAGTCATCTGCCCTCTTGGATGGGGCGCAAGGTGTATTGGTGCTAACGTTGGATCGTGCCATTACCATTGCATTGGATGACAATCCCACCATTGAAGTGGCCGAAAAAGATGTGCAGCTGAAGGAACTTGCGCAACAGGAGACAACATTGAGCCTCTTGCCTGAGGCTAGCCTGTCGGGCACCTATCAGCGTACGATTGAGAAGCAGACCATGGTGATGAATGGTATGCAGTTCAAAGTCGGTATAAACAACTCTTACACGGGGGGGCTCTCTGTAAGTTTGCCCGTGTTTGCTCCTTCCCTTTATAAGAGCATGAACCTCACCCGTACCGATGTCGAGCTGGCTTTGGAGTCTGCACGTGCAACCAAACAGGATCTTGTCTGTCAGGTGACGAAGGCCTTCTATCAGTTGATGCTCTCGCAAGACAGCTATGAGGTTCTGCAGAAAAGTCTGGCACAAAGTGAGGAAAACTTCCGCATTGTCAATGCCAAGTATGAGCAGGGCAGTGTGAGCGAGTACGACAAAATCAGCGCTGAGGTGCAGATGCGCAACCTGCGTCCCAGCGTCATCAGTGCGCGCAATGCCGTGGAACTTAGCCAACTTCAGCTTAAGGTGCTCATGGGCGTCACTGCCGACGTAAACCTGGTGGTGGAGGGAAGCCTCAAAGATTACGAAGAGCAGCTCTACGGTGGTATGATGCAACTGGATAGCCTTTCGCTGGATAGCAACACTTCGCTCTTGCAGATGGATCTCAACAACCGGCTTCTCAAGAATACCCTTGATGTGCAGAGACAGAACTTCGCCCCCAATGTGGCATTGCAGTTCAACTATATGTATATGTCCATGGCCGATGATTTCAAATTCTCGGAATACAGTTGGAATCCTTATGCCAATGTGGCATTGAGTGTCAGCATTCCTCTCTTCAAGTATAGCAACTTCAGCACAGTAAAGAAAACGCGCGTACAGATGAGCCAATTATTGCTCAACCGTGACTACACCGAACGCCAGCTTCAGATGCAGATGAATACCTATATCAACAACATGACGGCCAGTGCCGAACAGGTAAGTTCCAATAAGGAAGCCATTGTGCAGGCACAAAAGGGACGCGATATAGCCCAAACCCTCTACGATGTTGGCCGAGGCACCGTGCTTGAGCTCAACAGCGCCGAAGTGGCACTCACCCAAAGCGAACTCACTTATAGCCAATCTGTATATGATTGGCTCACCGCTAAAGCAGACCTAGACAAACTTATCGGCCAGGACTATCTGTTGGGTGAGGAGTAATCTCTATCGAACAAATAACAACGCACCATAATGAAAAAAACATTCTTTTTTACAGCGATCACTCTGACTGCCCTGCTGGCATCTTGCAGTGACAAGAAAGCCGATACAACGGCTGCTACAGAGATGTCTAAACCTAAGGTTCGCTTGGCTACTGTATATCAGAAGCCTGTGGATCAAGTACGTGACTATACCTGTACGGTAGAGGCCGAGGTGAAAAACAACATTGCTCCTCAGACGGGCGGCCGTATCAACCGTATCTTCGTTGAGGTAGGAGACCATGTCTCTAAAGGACAGAAACTCGTACAGATGGATGCTTCTTCGCTGCGTCAGCTTGAACTGCAGATTGCCAATCAGAAAACTGATTTTGAGCGGGTGGAGAAACTCTACAACATCGGTGGTGCCAGCAAGGCCGAATACGACAATGCCAAGATGTCGCTTGAGGTTAACGAGACCAGTTTTGCTAACCTGAAGGAGAATACGCAGCTTCTCAGCCCTATCAGCGGTATAGTCACCGCGCGTAATTACGATAATGGTGACTTGTACAGTGGAAATCCTGTGCTCACTATACAGCAGATTAAACCGGTGAAACTGCTTATTAATGTCAGCGAACAGTACTTTTCAACGGTGAAGAAGGGTGATAAGGCCATTGTGCGTCTTGATGCCATTCCTGGCCGTGACTTTGAGGCTACCGTATCGCTGGTCTATCCCACCGTCAATGCCTCCACGCACACCTTCCCCGTAGAGCTCAGCCTGCCTAATGCCGATGAAGCTGTACGTCCGGGCATGTTCGCTCGTGCCACGCTTAACTTCGGCACCGAACAGCACGTCGTCGTTCCCGATCAAGCTGTTGTCAAGCAGCCGGGAAGTGGTGAGCGTTTTGTTTGGCTTTACAACAGCGATGGCACTGTCAGCTATGTGAAGGTGGAACTCGGGCAGCGTCTGGATGATAGCTACGAGTTGTTGGGTGGTGTGCCTGACGGTGCACGCATTGTTACAGCGGGACAAAGCAAACTACTCGACGGCGCCGAAGTGGAAGTGGCAGAGTAACGAGTTTATTCTGCAGCATCCTGCAGACTCTTTATCATCACCCATCTTCTCCTGCTATTTTTGCATAGAGAATGTTTTCATAATTTCATAATCTATTCTTATAAATCATGTCATTATATGAAGGCTCGGTCAAACGACCGATTATGACTTCGCTCATCTTTACGGCTATTGTGGTATTGGGAGTCTTTTCGCTCACCAAGTTGCCGGTGAACTTATTCCCCGACATGGATACCAACAACATCATGGTGATGACCTCCTATAGCGGAGCATCTGCTGAGGACATTGAGCAAAATGTAACCCGCCCGCTTGAAAATACCCTCAACAGCGTGGCCAACCTGAAACATATCACCAGCCGTTCGTCGGAGAATGTGTCCCTCATCACGCTTGAGTTTGAATACGGCCACGATATTGATGACCTTACCAACGATGTGCGCGACAAACTTGATATGGTCAAGAAATCTCTTCCTGACGATGCATCCGACCCTGTCATCTTCAAGTTTGACTCAGACATGATGCCCATCATGATACTCTCCGTCCAAGCTGACCAAAGTGTCAATGGGCTCTACAAAATCCTTGATGAGAATGTCGCTAACCCGTTGGCTCGAATCTCGGGTGTGGGCAGCGTGAGCATCAATGGCGCTCCTGAGCGCGAAGTGTATGTGTATTGTGACCCTGTAAAGCTTGAAGCATACAATCTTACTGTCGAGGCTATCTCCTCCATTATCACGCAGGAAAACCGCAATATTCCTGGCGGTTCATTTGATGTGGGCAACGAGACCTTCCCGCTGCGTGTGGAAGGAGAGTTTGCTGATCCGCACGATATGGAGAACATCATCGTGGCCAGTGTCGCCGGTAGCGACATCTATCTGCGCGATGTGGCCGAGGTGGTAGATACCTTGCAGGAGCGCAGTCAGATGACGTTCACCAATGGCGTACGTGGTGCTACCATCATCGTCCAGAAGCAGACAGGTGCCAATAGTGTGGAGATTTGCAACAAGGTGAAGAAAATGATGCCCGAACTGCAGCGCAACCTTCCCAGCGACATCAAGATTGGCACTATTGCCGACACGTCTGAGAGTATCATGAACTCTGTAGGAAGCCTTGAAGAAACGGTTCTCTATGCGCTTCTTTTTGTAATTCTCGTGGTTCTATTCTTCCTGGGCCGCTGGCGTGCTACATTTGTTATCGGCATCACCATACCTCTCTCTCTCATTGCCTCGTTCATCTATCTGTTCCTCAGTGGAGGCTCGCTCAACATCATTTCGCTGTCGTGTCTCTCCATTGCTATCGGACTGGTTGTCGATGACGCTATCGTGGTATTGGAGAATGTCACTACACACATCGAGCGAGGCGCTGATCCCAAGCAGGCAGCTATCCATGCCACCAACGAGGTCGCTATATCCGTCATTGCCTCCACACTCACCATGTTGGCTGTGTTCCTGCCGCTCACGATGGTTAAGGGCATGGCGGGCATGATGTTTAAGCAATTGGGTTGGATGATGTGTGTTATCCTCACCGTGTCCACTACCAGCGCCTTGTCGTTCACACCTATGCTCTGTTCGCTCATGCTCAAGCTGAAGAAGAAACGCAGCACCTTCACCGAAAAGGTGTATGGTCCCATTGAACGCTTCCTTGACCGCTTCGATGTGTGGTATCAGCTCCGTTTGTCGTGGTGTGTGCGTCATCGCGGTCTCATCATCGGTGTGTGCGCGGCAATCTTCGTGGTCAGCCTGTTTTGTGCCAAGAGTCTTGGCACGGAGTTCTTCCCCTCCAGCGACGACGACCGTATGACAGTAAAGGTGTGGATGCCTATTGGCACTCGCACAGAGCGCAGCCAGCAGGTTGCAGAGTCGTTTGCGGTTAAGTGGCGCGAGAGTTTTGGCGACGAGTGTCGTGTCATCAACTATACTGTTGGTCAAGCCAGTGAGGACAATACTTTTGCCTCCATGCAGACCAATGGCACGCACATCATCTCCTACAATATCACACTCAAGAATGCATCAAAGCGCAAGCGTACCATCTTTGACATTGCTGATATTGTCCGTGCCGACCTTGCTGCCTCTCCTGAGGTAGATCATTCGCAAGTCAGTGCTGGCGGTTCATCGGGTATGGGAGGTCAGAGTACTGTCAGCTTCGAGGTTTATGGTTGGGACTTTAACGAAACAGATGCCGTGGCAAAGATGCTACGCACAGAGCTTAAAAAAGTTCCAGGAGTAGCTGAAGCGCGTATCAGCCGCGATGAGTACCAACCCGAATATCATGTTGAATTCGACCGCGAGAAATTGGCGCAGGCGGGGCTCAATATGGCCACGGCTGCCACCTATCTTCGCAACCGTATCAATGGTTCCACTGCCTCCTACTATCGCGAGGATGGCGAAGAGTACGATATAAAGGTACGTCTGGCTCCTGAGTTCCGTACTTCTATCGAGGATATTGAGAATATCCTCCTGTATGGCACCTCCGGTGCAGCGGTCCGTGTGAAGGATATTGGTCAGGTTGTTGAACGTTTCACACCGCCCACCATCGAGCGCAAGGATCGCCAGCGCATCAATACCGTCACCGCTATTGTCAACAAGGGTACTCCTATGAGCGATGTAGTGGCTGCCGGTCAGCAGATCATAGCTGATGGCGATATCCCTCTGGGCATCACCGTGGGCATAGCGGGTGACTTTGAAGAGCAACAAGAGTCATTCGGCGACCTCATCGTGCTCGCCTTGCTCATCCTCATGCTTGTCTATATCGTCATGGCAGCACAGTTTGAGAGTTTCTCTGACCCGTTCATCATCATGCTTAGCGTACCCTTTGGCGTAGGTGGTGTGCTCATTGCCCTTTGGCTTACGCACACGACACTTAACCTCATGAGTCTGCTTGGTATGGTGCTCTTGCTCGGTATCGTGGTCAAAAATGGTATTGTGCTCATTGACTATATCCGTCTCTGCCGCGAGCGCGGACAGGGAGTGAAGTTGGCTGTAGTTACAGCCGGCCGCAGTCGTCTGCGTCCCGTGCTCATGACCACGCTCACCACCATTCTGGGTATGGTTCCTATGGCAGTAGGTCAGGGTGAAGGCTCTGAGATGTGGCGGCCATTGGGCGTGAGCGTCATTGGCGGTCTTACTCTCTCCACCATTCTTACCCTCATATTGGTTCCTGTCGTGTATTGTACCTTTGCTGGTGGCCACATCAAAAAAGAACGTAGGAAACATGCCCGTCAGCTTGCCCTCGATGCCTATTGGCATGAGAATAAGCATAATGTGATTAAAGCTAAGAAAAAATAAAACGTCCTGTTTCTTTGCATCCTGCCATATGGTGGCAGGGCGCAAAGGGGCAGACATTCAGACTATACAAATGAAATCTGTATTTATTGCGTACGACCAAGCTCTCAAGGAACGTATCCTTACCCTTCTCGACCATATGAACTGCCGTGGCTTCAGCCTTTTTCCCCAAGTGCAGGGCCGTGGTACCACCTCCGGTGAACCCCACATGGGCAGCCATGCTTGGCCTTCCATGAACAGTGCCATTCTCACTGTTGTCCCTGATGAACATGTGGAGGCTCTCCTTGAAGCCCTTCATGCGCTTGATACCGAGAGTGAAATGCTGGGTCTCAGGGCTTTTGTATGGAATGTTGAACGCACCATCTGACACCCACTGCGCAATGAAAAAGCGGTTCCCAGTAGCTCTTCAGCTTGCGATGCTTGTGTCAGTGACCTCCTGCCATCCTGCCGCAGGACCTAAGGTCGGCAACCTTCCGTTGGATCGTGCCCAAACCGATGCTGTGCGTGCAGACATCATCAAAGAGTGGTATTCAACTCAACGTGAATTGCTGGCAGAGGTTGACAGCGCCTGCTGTGTTCGTTCCGAAGACCTATCCATGCCTTTTGCCTTCACAGTCTTTGGGGAGAAGCCAGAGGGTGGACGCAGTCTGTGGATATCTCTCCATGGAGGCGGTAGTTGCCCCACTGCCGTCAACGACAGTCAATGGGAGAACCAAAAACGTCTCTACCGCCCGTCTGAAGGCATCTATCTGGCTCCCCGTGCACCGTGGGACGACTGGGATATGTGGGCCAAAGCACCCATTGATGCGATGTTTGAGACGCTTATCCGCACAATGATTGTCTGCCACGATGTCAATCCCAACCGTGTCTATGTGCTGGGCTACTCGGCCGGAGGTGATGGCGTATGGCGCCTGGCACCCCGCCTTGCCGATCATTGGGCTTCGGCGTCCATGATGGCTGGACATCCCGGTGATGTCAGTCTGGTCAATGTCCGCAACATGCCATTCACCATCTGGGTGGGAGCAGAGGATGCTGCGTACAACCGCAATGAGGAGGTTCGACTGCGTGGCGAGATTCTTGATAGCTTGCAGAAGGCTGATCCTGACGGTTATATCCACGAATGCCATGTCATTGAAGGCAAGGGACACTGGATGGACCTTGAAGATGCTGCTGCCCTTCCCTGGATGGCGCAGTTCACACGCAATACCCGTCCTGCCCATATTGTATGGCGCCAAGAGGGTGTTCCCCGCTGCTCATTCTATTGGTTGGAAGTTCCTCAGAAAGAGACTCAACAGGGACAGACTGTGGACGTTGAGGTAAAGGGTAACGATATCCAGCTCAGACATTGTGATTACAGCCACCTCACTCTGCTGCTTGATGATGCACTTGTGGACCTTGATCGTCCAGTGCGTGTCCTCTATGGCGATGTCGTCTTGGCCGACACGCTACTGTCGCGTACGGCTTCCACGCTGCGGAGCACCCTCACCCGTCGTGGTGACCCCTCTTATGTCTTCCCTGCTGAGCTGGAAGTCAGCGTGAAGTGAAAAAATACCCCAAGCCAAAACTTGATGGCATTGATAGAGTGGGGTAGAGACTCTAGGCTTCTATTGTACTTCCTTCACCAGATAGATGGTTGTAGGTAGGTGGTCGGAATAGCCATTCATCCATACGCCGCTTGCCATAGTGCGCAGAGGGTATCCTTTATATTTTCCTTCCTGTTGTATCATGTAGTCACGCACGAAGATCTCGTTACGGAGGTATTGAAGGTGTGAGCGGTCGCCGTCAACGGCACGTCCCGAGACGATAATCTGGTCAAAGAGGTTCCACTTTCCATCGTACTTCAGCGTACCTACGCCATCGTCGCGCAGTGTCTTCCACCAAGGGTTGTAGAGATCATTGGTGGTGCAGTCCTCTTTCATCTTCTTCGCTCCCAGTTCCACGGCAATGCTTTTGTCGTCAGGGTCATCGTTAAGGTCACCCATGATGATGACGGTTGTCTTGGGGCAAGCCGCAAGCAGACTGTCCTTGATGGCACGCACTTGTTTACCCGCCAGTTCGCGGGCAGAAGAGTCATTGTAGCGGCTTGGCCAGTGGTTCACGATGATGTGCACATGTTCACCGGCCAGCATGCCCCCCACGGTAAGGAAACCGCGTGTATGCGACATGGTACCATCTTCGTGGTAATAGAGCGGGTAGTCGATGGTCTCCAGGATAAACTGCTGCGGGTTGTACAGCAGTGCGCAGTCGATGCCGCGGGGGTCGGGACTTTCTACGTGTGCAATCTGCCAGCCGCGGTCTTTCAGTACAGGCTGCCGAAGGAGGTCTTCCACCACAGCACGGTTCTCTACCTCGGTGATGCCTGCCAGTGTCAGCCCGCCAGGAATTCTGTCCGTACCCATCTGGCTTAGCACTGTGGACATGTTCTTGAGCTTCGCTTCATATTTCATCCGTCCCCACTTGTTTTTTCCGTCGGGCAAGTATTCGTAGTCGTTTTTGTCCTCCCCGTCGGGGCTATAGGTGTGCACCGTATCGAAGAGGTTCTCCAGATTATAGAAACCTACGGCGTAGGCATTGTATCGTTTTTCTGCGGCAGCACCGTTTGTATGGGTAGCTGTGCCGGCGGCACCGCAACTGCACAGCAGCGCCATCAGTGCTGAGGAGAGAATGCATGAAATCTTTTTCATATGCGTGTTTTGTTACAAATCAGGGTACAAATGTAAGTCTAAAAGTTGAATTTATCTCCATTTGAGTCGAAAAATCCTGCAAAGAAGAGGTTGCATCAGAAAAAAAATCGTACCTTTGTAATCATTTACATGTATAATTACAGTTTAATATCGATAGAATGAAGAGAAGAATCTTTTGTATATGTCTGCTGTCTGCTGTCATGGGTCCATTGGCCGCACAGGAAGTCATTACCACCTCCTCTGGCACGCAGAGTGCTTCTGACCAAGGTGAGATGGCCTTCACGTTCACCGAGTCGCAGTTGGGTGAGAGCGACGATGCCGTGCAGAGTGTCATGGCGCTCACTGCCAGTACCAATGATTTGTTCCTAAGCAATGTAGGCTATTTGTTCAGTCCTATGCGTTTCAAGGTGCGTGCGCTCGACTCTAAGTACAACGATGTGTATATGAATGGTGCGCTGCTCAACGATGCCGAGACAGGACGTTTCTCCTACGGCATGATTGGCGGCTTGAACGATGCTGTGCGCAATCAGGAAGGGGTGGGCGCCTTCGAGAGCAACCGCTTCGCCTACACCCCCGTGGGCGGAGCCAGCAACATCAATGTCCGTGCATCGCAGTATGCCACTGGCTCCAAGGCCAGTGTCAGTGCCACCAACCGCAACTATGTGGCTCGTGCCATGTTCACCCATAGCACAGGATTGATGGATAACGGTTGGGCGTTCACCTTCAGCGCTTCCTACCGTTGGGCCAAGGAAGGTGTCATCGAGGGTACCTTCTACAATGCTTTCGGATACTTCCTCAGTGCACAGAAGAAGTGGAACGACCGTCATAGCCTCTCTCTCACCACTTGGGGCACTCCCACCGAGCGCGCCCAGCAGGCAGCCGCCACCGAGGAGTCGTATGCCCTGGCCGGTACGCATTATTACAACAGCTACTGGGGCTGGCAGAACGGTGTGAAGCGCAATGCTCGTGTTGTCACCTCCTATGAGCCTACAGCCGTAGCAACGTGGGACTTCGATATCAATGCTTACACCCGATTGGTCACCACGGCTGCAGTAAAATACAGCAACTATGGTACCACCGCATTAGGTTGGAATGGCAATGCTGCCGACCCTCGTCCCGACTACTACAAGAAACTTCCCAGTTCCGCCTACAACGTCTGGGACCTTACTTATAGTCCCTCCTCCAGCGAGAAAGAGGCGTTCTGGGATCTCTATGACAACTTCGTAGGTTCTTCGGCGGGGCGCCAGCTCGATTGGGACCGCATGTACTTCGCCAACCAGCAGGCCAATGCGGTGGGTGGCGAAGCCCTCTACTATGTGGAGGAACGGCACAACGACCAGCTCGCCTTCAACCTTGCCAGCACCCTCAACCACACCATCGACAAGTACCGCCGTGTAGGTGGCGGCATCGCCCTGTCCAGCACCAAGGGCATGCATTACAAGCTGATGGACGACCTTCTGGGTGCAGCCAACTATACCGACATTGATAAGTTCGCTGCCCGCGACAATGGGTACAACAGTCTGCTCGCACAGAACGACCTGCGCAACCCCAACCGCCGCATCAGCGAGGGGGATGTCTTTGGCTATAACTACAATATCTATGTCGATAAGGCACGTGCATGGGGACAGTACAACTACGGTAATGGTCCCGTATCGTTCCACCTCTCCGGGCAGCTCACCGGTTCGACCATTGAGCGTTACGGCCTCATGCAGAATGGTCGTGCTGCCGACCGCAGTTACGGTTCCAGCGGTGTGGCCAAGTTCCTTGGCGGTGGTGGCAAGGCATCGTTTGCCTGGCGTCCCAATGCCAATCATGTCCTTAGCTTTAATGCGGGTTATCAGAAGGATGCACCTCTGGCCTACAATGCCTTCATTGCCAGTCGTACACGCAGTGACTTTGTCCACGACCTCGGACTTGAGGGCATCCTCAGCACCGAGCTCTCCTATGCTGTCACTGCCGGAGGGTTTCAGGGACGTTTGGCCGGATATTTCATCCGTTTCGACAACGGTGTGGAACAGACAGCTTTCTACAACGACTCCCAGAGCCACTTCACCTACCTCACCATGAATGGTGTGGAGAAGCAACACTACGGGGTGGAAGCCGCCGCGGTATATAATGTCAGCAGTGCGTTGTCGTTCAGCTTCTTCGGCAGCGTCGGCGATGCCTTGTATACCAACAATCCTGTGGCCGTTCTTACCTACGAAGATGCCAGCGCCTACATCGCCAACCCCAAGAACCCCGTCACCAAGGAGGAGGAGCCCCTGCGTGTCATCGCCCAAGGCTGCCGTGTGGCCAGCACTCCGCTCACAGCGCTCAGCCTCGGTGTTGACTACAATGTAAACGGTTGGTATCTGGGTGCCAACGTCAACTACTACGATCGTGTCTATATCGGCTTCTCGCCCTATAACCGCCTTACCAATATCTATCAGGCCAACGGCAAGTGCTATGTCCCTGATGGTACTGTGGATGAGCAAGGCAATTACACATGGGGTGTCGATGAGGCTACCTTGCAGCAGCAAGGTGGCATCCTCTACAATGCCGATGGCACCATCTACCGCAGCTACACCGTGGCCCAGGAGAAGTGCAAGGGGGGATTCCTGGTGGATGCCAACATCGGCCACAATATCCGTCTGAAGGCAGGACGCAGTGTCAGCGTTAACCTCACCGTCAACAATTTGCTCAACAATACCAATATGTGCACCGGTGGCTATGAGCAGAGCCGCGACGACCTCTACTACGAGAACGGCACTGCCGGCGAGGCACGTACCTACGTTTTCTCAAAGAACCCGAAGATTTACTACGCCAATGCGCTCAATGCCTTCCTCAATGTAGGCTTCAAATTCTGATTGCATCCATAAAACAGATTATACAGATGAAACGATACATTCTTCCCTCCCTGCTCTTCATCACTGCTCTTTGCATGGGCAGCTGCATGAATGATTTTGAAACCCTTGAGTTCAACGGTACGACGTACCCTTACGGTAACAACACCCTTTCGCTCGAGGTGCCCATTACTACCATTCAGGCTTTGAAAACCGAACTTTATCCCCAGCTGTTCCAGTCCACGTCGAATTACAACTACCAATATACACGTGTGCAGGACGACCTCTACATCTGCGGCCGCGTCGTCAGCAACGACGAGAGTGGCAACGTCTATAAGACCCTTGCCATCCAGGATGCCACTGGTTGCATCGTCATTGGCGTCAATGCCACCGGGCTTTATGCTTGTCTGCCCATGGGGCAGAAGGTACTTGTCAGCCTGCGTGGCCTTGATTTCGGTGCTTATGCCAGCATGCCCGAGATTGGCAGTGCCTACAACAACGATACCTACGGCTTGCAGCTCGGCCGTATCAGCGAGAACACCTTCCTGCAGCACATCCGGCTCATTGGCAGTCCTGATCCCACTGAGGTGCTTCCCGAAGCGCTTACCGAGGCACAACTGAAGGCATTCACTGCCACCGACTACCCCCGCTATGTGGTGTTGCGCGATGTCACCTTCGCCGATGCGGGCAAGCCCTACGCTCCTACCGATGGCACTACTGAGGACCGCTACGTGTCCCTCGGCACGCAGCGCATCGACTGTCGTATGAGCAGCTACGCCAACTTCGCCGGTGATACCATTCCTACCGGTAAGGTCGATGTTATCGGCCTCCTCACGCTCTACGGCGGCACCAAGCAGATGCTTGTGCGCGTGGTAGATGACATTATCGAAAAATAAACCCTTCACCAGTAAAACAAGATAAATCAAGATATGAAAAAATCAGTCTTCAACCTGTTTGCATCCATTGCCCTGCTGGGTGTTGTTGCTTGTGCCGATGTGCCCGAACTGCCGTATCCCGTTCCTACCGACGACGATGATCCTGCTACCACTGGCTCGTTGCCTTTCAACAGCAACAGCCTGAGTGACTTCACCGTGCAGACCATCGTCGGCACTCCGTGGAGCCTCGGAAATACCTATGCCAAAGCATCCGGCTATGCCGATGGAGCCACCACGGCCACCCAGACGTGGCTCGTGAGCCCGGCTTTGAACACCACCATGAGTGGCACCGAGGGCATCGTCATCAACTTCCAGTATGTGCTGCGCTATGTTAAGAGCACTGCCGATGTCAAAACTAACCACCGTCTCCTCGCCAGCACCGACTACGATGGTGATGTCACCACCGCCACATGGACCGACCTCGGCTTTGTGCCCGTGGAATCAGCCACGCAGGACTGGACGTTCTATGCCGCCACCCCTGTGGCCCTGCCGGAGACCTTCTGGAACGAAGAACAAGTATATATTGCATACTATTTTGCTTGTGACGACACCAACTCCACCACCTGGGAGGTGAAGGAACTGACCATCGCTGAGGGAAAAGCCGATGCTCCTGTCACCCCCGATGACAACGACGACAACGACGATCCCGTCACTCCCGATGATGGTACCTACACCGTGGCACAGGTCATTGCTGCGGGCAACCCCGGTAGCAAGGCATGGGTCGTGGGCTATATCGTCGGCACAGTGAAGAGCGGCAGCCAGACCTACAGCGATGCCACCTTCTCGACCGCCGATGCCAGCAACACCAACCTTCTCCTTGCCGACGATGCCGCCTGCACCGATGCCTCGCAGTGTATCCCTGTGCAGCTCCCCTCGGGTAGCGTGCGCAGCGGACTCAACCTGCAGGACAACCCCGGCAACTACGGCCGTCTCGTCTACCTCTATGGCAGTCTGGAGAAGTACTTCGGACAGCCCGGACTGAAGTCCGTCACCGAGTACTCCTTCGAGGGTGCCGATACCGACGATGATGATGACCCCACAGGGGGTGATGACCCCGCCTCGCTTCCCTACACCGCCGACTTCACCAAGGGAGCCTGCAACTTTGAGGCACACGATGTCAGCCTCGGTGGTGAACTCGCCTATGTATGGGCACAGTCTGCCAGCTATGGATGGAAGGGTAGCGCTTACAAGAACGGCAATCAGGCTGCCGACAGCTGGCTGGTGAGTCCCGCCATCAATCTTGCTGGCGCAGCTGCACCCGTGCTCACGGTGAACCATGCCCTTAACTATCTCTCCGGTGCTGCTCCAGCCGACTTCGTCAGCATCTGTGCCAGCACCGACTATGCGGGCGACGTCTCCACCGCCACCTGGAGCGCACTCACTGTGCCCACATGGCCTTCAGGCGCTGATTGGACCTTTGTGGACAGTGGCGACATTTCCCTCGCTGCCTACGCTGGGAGCACTGTCACCATCGCCCTCCACTACACCAGCACCACCGCCACTGCTCCCACCTGGGAAGTGAAGTCGTTCAGCGTGAAGTAAAAGGCACTGGCGAAATATGTAACCACACTATTGCAAAATACCAAAGCAAAAATAGGGGGGGGTCACAACGGCCTCACCAGCAAAACCCTGCTTTCCTTCTTTGCCGAAGTGAGTTGGACTAAAAA
>R18__coassemble_1279_pt1 | contig 44345 bp, 30 predicted proteins | sample R18__metabat2_high_PE_038 | metagenome-assembled genome bin R18 | reverse complement strand
TTTTTCTTTATCCAAACACAGGTTTTTGCAGGTGAGCCGTAAAAACACACCGACTACAACAATCTTCAGGCGGAAAAGCGAAAAATATGCAATTTTTTTTGGTGGAACCATTTAAACATAGTAATTTTGCACCGATTTATGGGTAGAAGGCTATCGCTGAAGAGATGAGGCGGGGTTGTAAACCCGAATCAGAAGGAATATAAATAATATAAGTTCAATACAACAAAACAAAAAAACAACATGAAGAAAAACTTTATCAATGGTTTGATTCTGATGGCTTTGTTCGTTGCAGCTGGGACAATGACCTCCTGCAAGGATACCTATCAGGATCTGCGTACTGAGATGCAGAGCCAGATTGACTATCAGGCTACGGTAGGTGAAACGCTCAAGAGCCAGGTGGCTACGCTGACCACCGAGCTCGAGAACCTCAAGGCTCTCCAGCAGGACTGCAAGAGCACCTGCACTGCTAAGTTCGACGAGTTGAACGACAAGGTGGCTGCCCTGCAGACACTGGTTGCCGACGTCAAGGCCGCCGCTGAGGCTGGCGATGCCAATCTGCAGACGCAGATCACCGCTCTGCAGGCCGAGATCGCTGCCAAGCAGGCCGAGATTGATGCCCTGAAGGAGCAGATTGCTGCCCTGCAGGCTGAGGATGCACTCCTGCAGAGTGCCATCGACACCCTGACTGCCGGACTGGCCGAGGTGAAGGAGCAGGTGGCTACGAACACCAAGGACATCGCCGACGTGGTGGCTTCTGTAGCGGATGTCAACAAGACCGCTGTGGCTGCTGCTGCCAAGGCCGAGGAGGCCCTGGCCCTGGCCAAGGACAACGAGAGCGCCCTGAACGAGCTGAAGGCTACGGTGACCACCATCAACAGCACCATCGCTGGCTGGGGTGACCGTCTGACCGCCGTCGAGAAGGAAGCTGCTGCTGCCGCTGCCAAGGCTGAAGCCAACGAGGCACGCATCGCTGCCCTCGAGACGCTCACCAAGCAGCAGACCGAGGACATCACCGCCCTGAAGAGCTCGCTGGAGACGCTCACGAACACCGTCAACGCCCTCGGCGGCAAGGTGACCACCCTCGAGCAGACCGTCAGCGCTCAGGAGGCTAAGCTGGCTGAGCTCGACAAGCAACTGGCATCGTATGCCGAGGAGCTCCAGACGGTGAAGGCACTGGCCGAGGAGGCCAAAACACTGGCCGAGAAGGCCGACAGCCTGGCCGATGAGGCCAAGAGCCTGGCACAGGATGGTCTGACCAAGGCCGCTGCCCTCGAGACCCAGCTCAGCGACCTGAAGGCCGCTTTCGAAGAGGCCGAGGCCAAAACGCAGGTGGCTCTCGACGCACTGCAGAGCAGCATCGATACGCTGACTGCCAAGATCAACAAGGCTTGGGGACAGCTCATCACCAGCATCATCATCCAGGGCACCTGGAACCCCGTCTATGGCGAGATGGCTGCTCCGCTGGATGTACGCTCCAACGTGCTCGCCGCACTCTATGGCGAGGCTGCCAACGACGTGTACTTCCCCACCGACAAGCCCAGCTGCTATGTCGATGCAGAGGACGTTCCGACCTTCACGCAGGCTGATGCCGCCATCATCGCGGGCTTCAACACCTCGTGGTTTGACGCAGGCGACGTGGTCATCGATGAGGAGGAAGGCAACGCAGGTACCATCTACCTCACTGTCAACCCCAGCGATGTGGACTTCACCGGCACCCAGTTCACGCTGGTCAACAGCCTCGACGAGGAGTCGAAGGTCACGCTGAGCAGCCTGAAGGCTTCCGACCATCTGCTCACCTACGGCTGGACGCGCGCCGAGAACGGCTTCTATGAGGCCAAGGCTACCCTCGCAGCCGAGGATGTAGAGTCCGTGAAGATCCGCTTCGACCTCGAGCAGGCCAAGAGCACCATCAAGGAGCTCCGTAATATCACCAGCGGTCTCAGCGCCGTGAACATCAACGTCACCGACCTCCTGCTCTCCCTGCAGGACGACATGAGCGGTCTCCTCGAGGCTGACGGTGTGAAGGCTACCTGGACCGACGAGCTGACCGGCGCACAGAAGAGCGTCTACTCGCAGTACGGCATCGCCGCCACTTCCATCAAGCCCCTCTCCTTCAACTTCCTGAAGGACTGGAACGCTCCCAAGCTCCCCCATATCTCCCCGTTCGACTATACCGTGGACATGAAGCTCAACTATGCCGAATACACGGATGTTCCTCACCAGGGCTTGACCGTGAAGATTGACGTGGATGGCGACGGCAATGCGGAGTCCTACACCATCGAAGGCGTAAACGAGCTCATCGACCAGATAAACAGCAAGGTGGGTGGCAGTCTGACGACGGACATCGATGAACTCATCGACCAGATCCAGAGCCAGTTGACCAAGAACGTTGACAAGCTGCTCAATAAGGTCAACAGCCAGGTGGTAACCCGTGTGAACAGCCTTATCGATAAGGTGAACGCCCGCCTGAGCGACCTCAACCACTATCTGCAGCCTTGCTTGGTTTACCAGACCAACGAAGGTACCTACTTCCAGGCCAGCACCACCTGGTATGCTCCTACCCACTTCACCCTCAGCGGTGACGGCGAGCAGGGTATCACCCTCACCCCGACCTCCTACACGGCCGAGATGCTGGCTCCTGCCTTCAAGAAGCTCGTGGCTGTGACGAACGTCTATAACAGCGACTACTCCGCCAATGCTCAGGATGGTGATGCCACCTGCAAGGCCGCCCTCGAGAAGGCCAACACCGGCGAAGGCATGAACACCGTCTATGGCGGCGCTGCCGACATCCTGTTCCTCACCGATGCTGCTTATGCAGGCTACGTGTACGAACTCCTCTACACGGCTGTCGACTACAGCGGTAAGGTCGTTGCCAACAAGTACTACGTCAAGGTTTCTAAATAATCGATAGAAAAGCAGAACTATGAAACTGAGAAATGCAATCCTCTCCTGCATGCTGCTGACGACGGCACTCGCCGCATCGGCACAGGATACGCAGGGTACAACTGTAAACGAATTCCAGCCGCACTTCTACATCCAGGAGCAGTTCGGTGGACAGTATACGCTGGGCGAGGTGCCCTTCGCTGACCTGCTGTCGCTCAACACCCAGCTGGGCATCGGCTATAACCTCACCCCGGTCTTCGGCATCCGCATCGCTGCCAACGCATGGCAGAGCAAGGGAGGCTCCACCTTCGGCGAGGATATGTACACCTGGAAGTGGAAGTATGTGGCTCCTACTGCCAACCTCACCTTCAACCTCTCGAACCTCATCGGTGGCTTCAAACCCGACCGTCTGTGCAGCGTAGGCGTGTACGTCGGACTGGGTGCGAACATCGCATGGAACAACGACGAGGCATGGGAACAGAACACGGCCATGATGACACAGGCCGGACATGAGTACAACGCACAGGCGCTCGAATATCTGTGGGACGGCATGGCAACACGCCTCCTCGGCAATGCCGGACTGAACATCGACTTCCGCATCAGCGATGCTGTCAGCGCTGGTGTCGAGCTGCAGGCTTGCGGCCTCAACGACACGTACAACTCCAAGAAGGCCTACAACCCCGACTGGTACTTCAATGCCCTCGCAAGCGTGAAGATCAACCTCGGCAAGACCCACACGTCGTACGTCGTTCCCGCCGTGGCTCCTGAGGTACGCTACGTGGACAAGTATGTCGACAAGATCGTCGAGAAGCAGGTTCCCTGTCCCGAGGTGGAAGAGGGTATCCGTCGCGACATCTTCTTCAGCATCAACTCTTCAGAGATCACCGATGCTGAGGCTCACAAGGTGGAGGATATCGCCGACTTCCTGAAGGCGAACCCCGAGGCCGTAGTATCCGTCTTCGGCGTGGCCGATGCCGGTACCGGCAACGACCGCATCAACAATCGTCTGGCTTCGCAGCGCGCTGCAGCCGTCGTGAAGTTGCTCACCGACAAGTACGGCATCAACGCCAACCGCATCATCGGCTCCAGCAACGGCGCCAAGACGCAGCCCTTCGCTGAGAACGACAAGAACCGCGTCACCATCTGCATCGCAGAATAAGTGACCGGTGCCTTCCGGCATCACCAACCATCGGCTCTGCCCCTGACTCCCGCCACGCGGATAAAGCAGAGGCAGAGCCTTTTTATACATTTAACTGCTGAACGTAATGAAAAGAGCCTATCTCCTTCTGACCGCCATCCTCTGTGCGGCTGTCTCGTCGGCCCAGCTGGCTGGCGATGGATACTACCGCGTGCAGAACGTGCGTACATCGCGCTACATACGTGTCGTCGACAGTTATGGCAGCATCGATGTCGCCTCCACCACGGCCGACATGACCGCCATACAGACCATCAAGAACTTCGAGAATGTATGCTCCGACCCTGCATCGGTCGTCTATATCCAGAAGAAATCCTCAGGGTATAACCTCTATTGCCAGGGCACCGACACCTATACCATCATCGGCTACTATCCCCTGATTGCCGATAACGGCAACGGGACGTACAAGACGTATGCCGAGCGGGCGGGCATGGTGGCATACCTGGCCGATGAGATATCACTGTCCGACGAAGGGGTGGTGGTGAGCAACAGCAAGAACTCGCGCGACTGGTACATCCTTCCGATCAACCAGACCGACGAGCACTGGTTCGGGCTGACTCCGGACATCACGGCAGGAGGTGTTCGCTGCATGACGTTCTTTGCGGAGTTCGCCTACTCTTTCCATTCCGCAGGCATGAAGGCCTCCATCGTCACGAAGATCGATGAGGAGCAGGCTGCCGTGGTCTATGAGGACTGGACGGGCGACGTGCCCGGCGCCACTCCGGTGATCGTCACCTGCAGTACGGCTGATGCCAACGGCAACCGCCTTGATATCCACAAGAGCTCTCTGAAAGCTCCCAAGGAGAACCTGATGAAGGGTGTTTACTTCTGCAACCCGAAGAAGAAGACCACCAATCCCCACCATAACGTTGTCAACAACGACCCTGCCACCATGCGCATCCTGGGCGTCACCTCCGATGGCAGTCTGGGATTCGTGAAGTGTACCGATACTTATCTGCCGCGCAACCGTGCCTATATCACCGTCTCCGCTTCGGCACCGGCCGAACTGAAGCTATACACGAAGGCAGAGTATGAGGCGTTGCAACCTGTGGTGGTCATCGACGAGGAGGCCTTCGGCAAGGAGAACGGCAATGGCTGGTTCCGCCTGACGAATGTGGCCACGGGTCGCGTGCTTGCCCTCGCCGCCGATGCTGCCACCCCTGCAGGATGTCTGACCACACTCGCTGCGGGTGATGATGCCAATAGCCACCTGGGCACGGTGTTCCGTATCGACGCCACGGAGGGCGGCTATACCTTGCGTTCGCAGGGTGTTGACCTCACGGCAAAAGCCGGCTCAGCGTTCCGCCTATGGAAGAACGATGACGATGGCAGCTATACACTCTTCAGCACCTCGGGTGACAGCAAGATGTACATCGGCTGTGCTGCTGACGGTACCCTCTGCGATGAGGAGACGACGGCAGCATGGACGATAACACCTGCGGTCGGCACGTGCCGGCTGACGGTTCCTGCCAGTGCTTCACTGCCTTATTGGACCACGTTCTATGCCGATTTCCCCTGCACGTTGCCCGCTTCGGCTGTGCCCTATATCGTTACGGCCCTTCACACCGGCGACATCCCCGCAGCCATCATTGCCCCGCTCGGCAGTCAGGCTATCCCTGCGGGCACACCGCTCCTGCTGCGGTGTACCGATCATAGCATGACACTCGCCATTGGGGAAACGAGCTCCGGCAGTGCCGCCGGCAACCTGCTGGAGGGTACACTCCTGGGCACGAAGCCTTCTGCACCTTATTATACAGCTACCAGCACCGGCCGATTGCAATATAATGGCTCTCTGGCACGTAACAGTGCTTTCGTCCCGGCAAACGGCCAGACGATGGATGCGCTGCCCTTCCTGTCGCAGGAGGAGTACGATGCGCTCGTACGTGCTGCCGACGAGAAGGAACGTACGCTGTGGTTCGCCAACCATTGCACGAATGGCTGGTACCGGCTGAAGCAAGCGGCTACCGACCAGTATCTCACCCTTACGTCTCCTTCCGTCGAAGGGCTTGTTGCTGCTGCCACAGGGATACACGACGTATGCAATATCTTCCGTGTGGATGCCGACCAGGAGGGCATCGTCACCTTGCAGAGCCAGGGCACCGACGTGAGCAAGCTGTTGGGCGGTGGCGTCACCTTCCGGCACAACGACGATGACAGCTATGCGGTAACGGGCCTGGAGGGCTCGTGGGTGGTTGAGGCCGTCACCTCCATCGCCCCAGAGCTCACGTTGACTACCTTCTCGGATACAGAGAGCACCATGCGTTGGGGCACGCTCTGCACACCCTTCTCCTATACCGTGTCGGATGCTGTACGCCTGTACACGGTGAAAGCTGTGCATGGTGATGTCGTCCCTGCCGTGGTATGGGAACGCTTTGACAGCCGCTCTGTGCCGGCTGAAATGCCTGTCATCATCTGCGAGCTGACGGACGTCAACACACGCTTCGAGATCACGATCAGCGATGCTGCGGCTGTTGCTCCCGACGACAACCTGCTGCAGGGGACCTTGTTCAGCACGCAGACTGCGGAATCATCGTACACGCTGGTTGTCAACGCATCATCGCTCGTGTTCCAATGCTCCAATGAGCATACGCAACCAGCCAACAGTGCCTGGCTGCCCGGGTCGTCCGATCTTGCCGACGTGCTGCCCCTGATGACCGATGATGCATACCAAGAGGCTCTGCTCAAACAGGGTATCCACACCGTTAGTGATGACGCCACTGAGCGTTTGTTCTTCACAATCACCGGCCGGGCGGTTCGTTCCACCGAGAGCGCTTTGCCCGCAGGGATATATATATCCGAGGGACGGAAGTTCATCAAACGATGACGCCGCATGCGGCTTCTCTCTCCGGTGTTGTTATCGGCATGACTGATTGTAAGTGATGGCTGAAGAAAGAATCATCGAATGTGTGCCCAACTTCAGCGAAGGGCGCGATGTGGCGGTCATTCAGGCTATCGTATCCGCCATTGCCTCTGCTGAGGTAGAGGGGGACAGGGTGAAGGTGCTGGGTGTGGAGCCCGGTGCTGCGGCCAACCGTACCGTGGTCACCTTTGTCGGTACACCCGAGGCTGTGTGTGAAGCGGCTTTTCAAGGTGTGAAGGTTGCAGGTGAGCTCATTGACATGCGTCACCATCAGGGTACTCATCCGCGCATCGGTGCTACCGATGTGTTGCCGCTCATCCCTGTTGCCGGCCTGTCGCTTGCGGAGTGTGCGGTGCTGGCACGACGGCTGGCTCAGCGCATATACAGTGAGCTGGGCATCCCTTGCTACTGCTATGAGGCGGCTGCGCTCGTGCCTGAGCATCGCAACCTGGCCGTGTGCCGAGCCGGCGAGTATGAGGCATTGCCCGAGAAGCTGGCCGACCCGGCACGAAGACCGGACTATGGTCCTGCTGCCTACGATGAACGTACTGCCCGCTGTGGTGCCTCTGTCGTGGGGGCACGTGACTTCTTGATTGCGGTCAACTTCAACCTCAATACCACCTCGGCAGCGCTTGCCACAGAGATCGCATGCGATGTTCGCGAGAAAGGTCGGAAGGCGAGGGAAGGAGGCAGGCCTGAGGGAAAGGTGCTGAAGGATGCGCAGGGCAATGACCTGTGGCACCGTGGCACCCTTAAGGGATGCAAGGCGATAGGGTGGTATATCGAAGAGTATGGCATCGCCCAGGTGTCCATGAACATCACCGACATCGCTGCCACCCCGTTGCATGTGGCTTACGAGGAGGTATGCCGGGTGGCAGCACAGCGTGGGTTGCAGGTTACCGGCACGGAGATCATCGGACTGGTGCCTCAACGGGTGCTCATCGATGCAGGACAGTATTTCCTTGCAAAAGAGCAAGTCCCGGCTTCTGACAATGAGGAGGATACGATGCGCGCAGCCATCCGCGGCATGGGATTGGACGACCTCCGTCCCTTCCTCCCCAGCGAGAAGGTCATAGAGTACAGAATGGAAAATCAGCGCTAAGGCGAACGGACGGAATCACTGAGTACAACGAAATATGTGTGCACTAAAATTAATTTTTCGGTGCAGTAAAAAATCAATAACCATTGCACTTAAATAAATGATTGCTTTATGAAAAAATGCATGCAAGTCCTTTGTGTGGCTGGAGCGGCTTTGCTGTTCCTCCTGGCCTCTCTGCCTGCTGCTGCCAAGAGCGGCAAGCACGACCGTGACGAATGGGTGAAGACGCTGGACCGTGTTGCCCGTCCGGTCATATGGAACCTCAGCGAGGAGACCCTCCGGCAGAATATGCCGCGCGAGACCCGTGGCACGCAGCACGATATGTCGCTCCTGGAAGCTTTCGGACGCACGCTCTGCGGCATCGGCCCTTGGCTGGAGCTGGGCCCCGATGACACACGCGAGGGACGGCTGCGCGCTGAATATATCGACCGTACCCTGCAGGCACTGCAGCATGCTGTCGATCCTCAATCGCCCGATTACCTTGAGTGGACGGGCCGTCAGGGCCGCCAGCCGCTGGTGGATGCTGCCTTCCTCTGCGAGGGACTGGTGCGGGCACGCACACAGCTGCTTGACCGTCTGGATGGCACTACCCGCCAGCACCTCATCAATGCCCTGCGACAGGTATCACAAATCAAGCCGTATGAGTCCAACTGGCTCCTCTTCGACTCCATGGTGGAGGCCCTGCTGTATGAGCTCACGGGCGAGTGCAACATGCAGGACTTGCTGTATGGCGTGGACCGTTTCATGACGGATGGCGGATGGTATGTGGGTGATGGCCTCTACAGCGATGGCGATGACTATCACCAGGACTTCTACAACAGTATCGTCATCCATCCCATGCTCACCGATGTGCTGGAGGAGATGACCCGTTGCGGCATGGATGTGGGGGACCGGCTGACGGTCCAGCTCCGACGCCAGCAACGCTTTGCCGTACAGCTGGAACGTCTCATCTCGCCCGAGGGAACCTATCCCTGCATCGGGCGCAGCATCTGTTACCGCTTCGGCGTGTTCCATTCGTTGGCACATACCTGTTACTACCACCGGCTGCCCGATAACCTGCCGCCTGCTCAGGTGCGCTCGGCCCTTACGGCAGTCATGCACCGCCAGATGAAGACGAAAGGGAACTTCGACCGTGAGGGATGGCTCACAGTGGGATTCTCTGGACATCAGATCGATATGTCCGAAGGATATATCAATACAGGCAGCACATATATGTGCGCCGCAGTCTTCCTCCCTCTCGGCTTGCCTGCTACTGATCCTTTCTGGTCGGAGCCCTCCCAGTCATGGACGAACCTCAAGGCATGGAAAGGCGTTGATGTAGGTGCCGACCATGCGTTATAACGGTCTGTACCCCTCCTGCACTGCTGCGAATGATTGAAGATTATGCACATTGTTGCAAAAAAAATTGTGCATGTTCTTTTAAAGAGGTAATTTTGCAGCCAATTATGTGATAAAATCAAAAAACAATAAGAATATGATCAAGATTACCTTTCCCGACGGAAGCATCCGCGAATATGCATCCGGAGTAACGGGTCTTCAGATTGCTGAGAGCCTCAGCCAGCGTCTGGCACAGGAAGTGCTGGCGTGCAGTGTCAATGGTGAAATCGTGGAGCTCAACCGTCCCATCACCACCGATGCCACCATCAAACTCCACAAGTGGGAGGACGATGAGGCCAAGCACTCCTTCTGGCACACCTCTGCCCACCTCCTTGCAGAAGCACTGCAGGAGCTCTATCCGAACATCCAGTTTGGTATCGGTCCGGCCATCGAGAACGGCTTCTACTACGATGTGGATCCCGGTGACGGCGTCACCATCAAGGAATCGGATCTGGAGGCTATCGAGAAAAAAATGCAGGAACTGGTACAGAAGGGTGAGGCTGTTGTACGCAAGGATATCACCAAGGCCGATGCTCTGAAAATGTTCGGCGAGCGTGGCGAGACCTACAAGTGCGAGCTCATCAACGACCTCGAGGATGGCCACATCACCACCTATACGCAAGGTGCATTCACCGACCTCTGCCGTGGCCCGCACCTCCTCACTACAGCCCCCATCAAGGCCATCAAGCTCACCAGCGTGGCAGGTGCTTATTGGCGTGGCGATGAGAAGCGCAAGATGATGACCCGTATCTACGGCATCACCTTCCCCAAGAAGAAGATGCTTGACGAGTACCTCGTCCTGCTTGAGGAGGCCAAGAAACGCGACCACCGCAAGATCGGTAAGGAGATGGAACTGTTCATGTTCTCGGACATGGTAGGCAAGGGCCTTCCCATCTGGCTGCCCAAGGGCACGGCGCTGCGTCTGCGTCTGCAGGATGCTCTGTCGCGCATACAGAAACGGTTCGGCTATCAGCAGGTCATCACTCCGCATATCGGAGGCAAGAACCTCTATGTCACCTCCGGCCACTGGGATCACTATGGCAAGGATTCCTTCCAGCCCATCACTACGCCTGAGGAGGGTGAGTGCTACCTGCTGAAACCCATGAACTGTCCTCACCACTGTATGATATTCAAGAACCAGCCCCGCTCCTATAAGGAGCTGCCTCTGCGTCTGGCTGAGTTCGGCACTGTCTATCGTTATGAGCAGAGCGGCGAGCTCCACGGACTCACCCGTGTACGCTCGTTCACACAGGACGATGCACACATCTTCTGCCGTCCCGACCAGGTGAAGGAGGAGTTCTGCCGTGTGATGGATATTATAGAGATTATCTTCAAAGCCCTCAACTTCGAGAACTTCGAGGCACAGATATCCCTCCGTGACCCCAACGATCACGAGAAATACGTGGGCAGCGATGAGCTGTGGGCTACCGCCGAGCAGAACATCATTGATGCCTGCAACGAGAAAGGCATGAAGGCCAAGGTGGAGTATGGCGAAGCCGCCTTCTATGGTCCCAAGCTCGATTTCATGGTGAAGGATGCACTGGGCCGTCGCTGGCAGCTCGGTACCATTCAGGTGGATTACAACCTGCCTGAGCGCTTCCAGCTCGAGTATGTAGGCAGTGATGGCGAAAAGCACCGTCCTGTGATGATTCACCGCGCTCCCTTCGGCTCCATGGAGCGTTTCGTGGCTGTGCTCATTGAGCATACCTGCGGCAAGTTCCCCCTCTGGCTCACTCCCGACCAGGTGGCTATCCTGCCCATCAGCGATAAGTACATTCCCTATGCCGAAAAGGTACAGGCCGAGCTGGAGGCTATGGATGTGCGTGCTATCATTGACGACCGCAGCGAAAAGATTGGTCGCAAGATCCGCGATACGGAGGTCAAGCACATCCCCTATATGCTCATCGTGGGCGAGAAAGAAGAGGCGGAGGGCCTCGTCTCTGTACGCCGTCAGGGTGGCGCAGGCGATATGGGCAGCATGACTGTGGCCGCCTTCGGACAGAAAATTGCCGATGAGGTAGGTGAACAGATAAAGCAGTGGTAATAGAAAAAAAATACGAAAAATTTTGTAGATAACTGAAAACGCGCTAATTTTGCCGCGCTTTTTCAAAAGCAGTAGATGAACAGTAAAATAATAAGGTATAAAAAACAGGAAAAACAGCGTAGCAATCCTTCCGCATGAAGAAAGAAGATCCTAAAGCACAGTACCGTATCAACGAACAGATACGTGCCAAAGAAGTACGAATTGTGGGCGACGACATTGAATCGCGAGTGGTATCCTTCCAGGAGGCCATGCGCATCGCCGAGGCCAATGAAGTCGATCTGGTGGAGATTTCACCCAATGCCACACCTCCTGTTTGCCGTATTATTGACTACTCCAAGTTCCTCTACCAGCAGAAGAAAAAGGCCAAGGAACAGAAGGCTAAGCAGGTGAAGATTGATGTCAAGGAAATCCGTTTCGGACCTCAGACCGATGACCATGACTATAATTTCAAGCTCAAGCATGCCCAAGAGTTCCTCAAGGATGGCGATAAGGTGAAGGCTTATGTATTCTTCCGTGGACGTTCGATCCTCTATAAGGAACAGGGTGAGGTGCTGCTGCTCCGTTTCGCCAACGACCTGGAAGACTATGGCACCTGCACGCAGATGCCTCTGCTTGAAGGGAAGCGCATGACCATCTTCATCAGTCCGAAGAAGGGCGCCGGACAGCAGGCCAAGAAGGAGAAAGCGGCAGCGCAAGCCACGGCAAAACCAACCGGGGAAAAATAAGAAAAGAAAGCTCTTGCGCCTTTGGTATAGTGCGTCTGAGCTATTAATAATAACCAATTAAATTCAAAAAACATGCCAAAAGTTAAGACGAACTCCGGTTCCAAAAAAAGATTCGCTCTTACCGGAACGGGTAAAATCAAGCGGAAACACGCTTACCACAGTCACATTCTTACGAAGAAGACCAAGAAGCAGAAACGTAATCTTGACAAGTTTGCCATCCTCGAGAAGGCCAACCGCAGTCAGGTACGCGAACTCCTTGCCATGAAGTAAGCTATTGTTCAACCGAGTTATTTTACCAAAAGTTATTAATCGAACTGTCAGCTCAGAAGACCTTTACAGGCGCTGACATTCACAAAAAGTTTCAAAACTATGCCAAGATCAGTTAATCACGTTGCTTCAAGAGCAAAGAGAAAGAAAATCATGGGTCTGACCAGAGGTTACTTTGGCGCACGTCGCAATGTGTGGACCGTTGCCAAAAACACCTGGGAGAAAGGTCTTACCTACGCTTATCGCGATCGTAAGAACAAGAAACGTAACTTCCGCGCTCTGTGGATCCAGCGTATCAATGCTGCTGCCCGCATGGAAGGTATGTCCTACAGCCAGCTCATGGGTGGTCTGCACAAGGCCGGCATCGAGATCAACCGCAAGGTGCTCGCTGACCTCGCCATGAACAGCCCCGAAGCATTCAAGGCTATCGTAGCCAAGGCAAAGGAAGCTTAACCCATTCCTTTCCGTTCTTGCTCCTGCCGCTCCAACCCTCGGCAGGCAACAAAAAAGAGAGACTCCCGCATGGGCGCCTCTTTTTTGTGCTTCGTAGTGTTTGCCTTTCCTATGAGGTACAAAAAGAAGGAGACAGATGTTTGCATTCATAGCCACATCTGTCTCCTATACGTTTGCAGACTTTGTCGGTCTTCGGCTTAGGCTTCGGTAGCCTCGGCAGCGGGAGCAGCCTCAACGGCGGGAGCCTCAGCAGCAGCTGCGGCAGCCTCTTCGGCAGCCTTGGCAGCAGCCTCTTCAGCGGCCTTCAGGGCAGCAGCGGCCTTCTTTTCAGCGACCTTGGCGGCGATGGTCTCGTTGACCTTCTTCTCTGCCTCCAGAGCAGCCTTCTTGGCATCGCGCTTGGCCTGCTCGCCCTTGACGGCGATAGCCTTGAGCTCACTTTCCTTGGCCTGCTTCCAAGCGTCAAACTTAGCCTGAGCAGCAGCCTCGTCGAAAGCACCCTTCTTGATACCACCCTGGAGATGCTTCATCAGGTACACGCCTTCGCGCGACAGGATGTTGCGAGCAGTATCGGTGGGCTGAGCACCGACGTTGACCCAATAGAGGGCTCTCTCGAAATTCAAATCTACGGTGGCGGGATCGGTGTTCGGGTTGTAGGTACCGAGCTTTTCGATGAATCGTCCATCACGTGGAGCTTTTTCGTCAGCGACTACGATGGAGTAGAAAGCATAACCTTTCTTTCCTCTTCTCTGCAATCTGATCTTTGTTGCCATTTTACTTGTTGTTTATGAGTTTATTAAATGATTTGAACAAGCCAATATCCCGTATTGGCGCTGCAAAGGTAGAGTTTTCTTTTTAGCCGACCAAACTTTTTAGCGCTTTTTTGCTTTGCCTTTATGCGTGCCTTGGCAGAATCAGAGTGCACTGTAGGCGGGGGTGAAGGTGTCGCCTTGCTGCAGGTCACCCGTGGTGAGTCCCTTCTTGAGCCAGCGCGAACGCTGTTCCGATGTGCCATGGGTGAAGGTCTCGGGCTGGGTACGTCCGTACGACTGACGCTGCAGGTAGTCATCGCCAATCTTGGCGGCTATGGCCAGTCCTTCGTCCACGTCACCCTCTTCGAGCGAACCGAACATCTTATTGTCGTTATAAGCCCATACGCCAGCGTAGAAGTCGGCCTGTAACTCCAATCGAACACTTATCTGGTTGCTTTGTTGTGAGTTGCTGCCATATCGCGACATTTGTGTGTGGGCTTGCGTGAGCGTGCCAAGCAGGTACTGTACGTGGTGGCCTACCTCATGGGCAATGACGTAGGCGTAGGCGAAGTCTCCCGCTGTGCCGAACTGCTGTCGCATGGTACTGAAGAAACTCAGGTCGAGATAGACGCACTGGTCGGCCGAGCAGTAGAACGGTCCGCTCTCCGAGGTGGCACCTCCGCAACCCGACTGTACGGCGCCAGAGAAGAGGACGAGCTTAGGTGGCTGATAGGTCTTTCCGTATTTCTTGAACTCGGCGGTCCATACATCTTCTGTACCTGCCAATATCTGTTTGGCAAAGGTGGCAAGCTCCTGTTCCTCGGCAGAGGGAGTGTAGGTACCACCCTCTTCGGTGATATAGGTGTCGTCGCCGGTTGCCATCTGCAGTACGTCGAGGGGATTGCCTCCCATGAGCGTGATGATGAGGGCCATGACAACCATGCCGCCCAATCCCATGGATACTTTGCCTCCTGTGCTTACGCTACGGCCACGACGATCATCGACATTCGAGCTTTCGCGTCTTCCTTCCATTTTCATGATGTAGTATTTTTTCTGTTTTGCGGCGCTAAGGTACGACAAATCCTGCAGATTGCAATCATGAATACTTGTTTTTTTGAAGAAAAGTTAAAAAAGTATTGTTTAGGTCCGTGCGTTGTAGTATTTTTGCCCAATCAAATCCTAATAAATGTGTAACCATGAGAAAAGGAACGCATCTTTTGCTCGTCAGTGCTGCAGCAATAGCACTGCTGTTGTGTACCGCCAGTTGCGGAAAACGTGTAACAGAGACAAGCCATGGCATTGTCGTGAAGGTGTCATCACCTGAGTCCGGAGCGCAGCGTGTACGCTTGGAGGTTGTGAATGATGATGTCATACGTGTCAGTGTCGTCCCTGGCACTACCTTCCCGGCAAAGAACAGCCTGATGGCATCTTTTGAATATCCGGAGACGAAGACATGGGAGGTTGAGGAAACGGAGAACGGCGATGTGGCGCTCATCACAGCATCGCTGCGCGCGGTGGTGTCGGCTGATGGCGGGGTGACGTTTACCGATGTTGACGGTCATGTGCTGCTTTCGGAAGCCGGGCGCGTGTTCACTCCATTCACCGACCCGCAGGCCGACAAGGAAGGTCACCATAAGGAGGCATATACGGTGCGTCAGCTCTGGAAGAGCGGCGACGCCGAGGCATACTATGGACTGGGTCAGCACCAGGCTGACGAGTTTAACTATAAAGGGCGCAACGAGCAACTCTTCCAGTACAACACGAAGGTCACAGTGCCCTTCATCGTCTCTACCGACGGGTATGGCATACTCTGGGACAATACATCTCTCTCACGCTGGGGCGATGCACGCGACTATGCCCATCTGAACGAGGTGTTCACCCTTTATGACAAAAAGGGAAACAAAGGCGGCCTCACAGGAACCTACACTTCGCCGAAGGCCGAGACGCTGGAGCGTGTGGAACCGTTACTGGGTTATGAGAATGAACAGGCCAACAAACGATACATGCCTTCGTTCCCTCTGGAGGAGGCTAAGGTGACGTTTGAGGGCGATGTGGAGGCTTCCGAATCGGGCATCTATCGTTTCCTGCTTTACTATGCCGGCTACACGCGCGTATATATAAATGAGGAGGAGGTCGTGGCTGAGCGTTGGCGCACGGCATGGAACCCCAATAGCTATAAGTTCGACTATCCCTTTGAGGCAGGTGTGAAAGCCCACCTCCGTGTGGAATGGGAGCCCGACGGCGGCACTTCTTATTGCGGACTGCGGGTGCTCACACCACAGCCCGATGAACAGCATACCATCGCCTTCTGGAGTGAGATGGGCGACATGATTGATTACTATTTCGTCAGCGGACAAGGCGAAGGGACTGTCTCGGATGATAACCTGACAGCTATGGACCGCGTCGTGGCAGGTTATCGTGCTGTCACGGGCAAGGCCCAGGTGATGCCCAAGTGGGCCATGGGGTTCTGGCAGTGCAAGGAACGCTATAAGTCGCAGGACGAGGTGGTGGGCACTTTCGCTGAACTGCGGCGGCGCGGTGTGCCGGTGGATGTTATCGTCCAGGACTGGTTCTATTGGGAAGAGGACAAGTGGGGATCTCATGAGTTTGACCGTGCCCGCTACCCCGATCCGACGGCGATGGTGAACGATCTGCACGACATGGACGGACGTTTCATGCTTTCCGTATGGCCTAAGTTCTACCACACGACCGAACACTTCAAGGAGTTTGACGCTCAGGGGTGGATGTACCGTCAGGCCGTGGTCGACAGCATACGCGACTGGGTCGGCAAAGGCTATGTAGGCTCGTTCTATGATGCGTATAGCGAAGGCGCACGCAAGTTGTTCTGGAACCAGATGAATGAACATATATACAGCAAGATTCCTGTTGATGCTTGGTGGATGGATGCCAGTGAGCCCAATGTACGCGACTGTCAGGAATTTCCTTACCTGAAAGCCCTCTGTGGTCCCACCGATATGGGCTCCAGCACAGAGTATCTGTTGGCCTATGGCCTGATGAATGCTGATGCCATCTATAATGGTCAGCGGAGCGTGGCACCTAACACGCGCGTCTTCTTGCTGACACGCAACGGCTTTGCTGGTCTGCAGCGTTACAGCACAGCCATCTGGAGTGGAGACATCGGTACGCGTTGGGAGGACATGAAGGCGCAGATAAGTGCCGGCATCAACTTCTGTATGGCGGGCGTTCCTTTCTGGGGTATGGACATCGGTGGGTTCTGCACCGAGAAACGCTATGAACGTGCATGGAACCTATACCAGCAGACAGGTACGGAGAACGAAGACCTGAAGGAGTGGCGCGAATTGCAGACTCGTTGGTATCAGTTTGGTGCTTTCGTGCCTATCTTCCGCGTGCACGGACAGTTCCCTGCCCGAGAGATATGGAACACTTCGCCAGAGGGACATCCTGCCTATGAAAGCATGCTTTACTACGATAAGCTGCGCTATCGTCTCATGCCTTATATTTATTCTTTGGACGGAATGGTTCATTTCGCAGATTATACGATGATGCGTGGTCTGCCGATGGACTTTGCTGCGGATGCTGCCACGTATGGCGTGAGCGACCAGTTTATGTTTGGCCCGGGACTGATGGCTTGTCCCGTATATGCCTATGGCGCTCGTGAGCGTACGGTCTATTTCCCACAGCATGAGGGTGGATGGTATGACTTCTACACGTCGAACTATGCCGCAGAGGGAGGCACGGAGAAATGCGTTGCTGCACCCTACGAACGCATGCCGCTTTATGTGCCTGCCGGCGCCATGATCCCTATGGGCCCAGATATGCAGTGGAGCAGTGAGAAACCGCTTGATCGTGTCAACCTTCATGTCTATGAGGGCTGCAATGGCGCATTTACGCTTTATGAAGATGAGGGAACCAACTACGATTACGAAAAGGGCCTGTACAGCACTATCGTATTGACCTACGATGATGCCTCAAAAACGGTATCCCTCGCTGAACGTCAGGGTGGATTCCCTGAAATGGTGGGAGACAAGGATATCACCCTCTTCCTCCACCGGGTGGATGGCTCATGCAGCACGGCTTCTGTTCATTATGCAGGCGATGCGGTGAAGGTGTCGTTTTAGGTGGTTATCGATGCCTGTCCTGACGAATGCTTCTGCCTATGAACGGTGACGCCGTAAGTCCTATTATCCGCGAGATTACACCGCTGGACGACAAGGATTGTTTCTATATGGTCCGGAGGTGCAAGAGCGGTTTTGGCTATCCCATCCATGCACACGATGAGTATGAAATCAACTTGTTGTGTGATGCTGCCGGAGCCCGTCGTGTAGTGGGAGATAGCTCTGAGGCTATTGATGACCTGGATCTTGTATTCATTGCCGGGCGTAATCTTGAGCACACCTGGGAACAGTACAGGTGCGAGTCTCCTGTCATCACAGAAACCACTATACAGTTCTCACCATCTTTGCTTTCTGGCGAACTGGTGCGTAAGGAGTCCTTCGCGGCCATTGACCAAATGTTTGAAAAGGCGCGCAACGGTTTGGCCTTTCCTTCGTCGTGTACAAAATGCCTCTTGCCGTATTTTGATGCTTTATTGGAATCGACAGGATTTGAGGCATTCATATTGTTCCTTCGGCTGCTAAACCAAATGGCAGGCTTTGTGGATCAGGCTCATGTGCTTTCCAGTTCGGTGTTTGCCAAAGCTGAATTGCTCTCGGAAAGCCGTCGTGTACGTAAGGTACAGCAATATGTGGCAGCTCACTATAAGGAAGAGATACGCCTGCAGCAGATGGCTGATCTGACGGGCATGACGGCCACCGCATTCAGCCGTTTCTTCCGCCTGCGCACAGGCAAGACTTTCTCGGACTATCTCATCGAGACTCGCATTGGAGCTGCGTCTCGTTATCTGGTGGATACATCGATGGCTGTGTCGGAAATCTGCTATGAGAGCGGATTCAACAATATCTCCAACTTCAACCGGATCTTCCGGAAGAAGAAGGGCTGCTCGCCAAAAACATTCCGTGAACATTATACAAAAAATAAACATCAACTCTGATCGCTATGCGTAAATTTTTCGTTCTTGTGCTTGTCGTCGCTACGACAATGCTTTCTTGCAATCATCGGCAGCAACCTGCCGCATCACCATTCGTCCATGTGGAGAACGGGCAGTTCATTCGCAATGGACAACCTTATTACTATGTAGGTACGAACTTCTGGTATGGTGCCATTCTGGGCTCTACCGGGCAGGGTGGCGACAGAGAACGCCTGTGCAAGGAGCTTGACTATCTGAAATCTATAGGCATCGATAACCTGCGCGTGCTGGTGGGCGCTGACGGCGAACGTGGCATTCCATCCAAGGCGGATCCTACGTTGCAGACGGCTCCGGGTGTGTACAACGATACCATCTTTGATGGTCTGGACTACTTCATGGCTGAATTGGGCAAGCGTGACATGCTGGCTGTCCTCTACATGAACAATTCATGGGAATGGACGGGAGGATACTCCGTGTATCTTGAGTGGGCTGGCGAGGGACGAGCTCCTATACCCTCTGTTGACGGCTGGGATGCTTATCGTGAGCGTGTAGCTCTGTATGCCAAGAACGACAGTGCCAAGGCCATGTTCAAACGTCATGTGGAGCATGTCGTCACCCGTACCAACCGTTATACGGGCATAAAGTATATCGATGATCCTGCCCTCATGGCTTGGCAGATTGGTAACGAGCCCCGTCCCTTCGGCGAGGATAATTTCCCTGCTTTTGAGGAGTGGGTGCTTGATGTGGCTGCACAGATCAAGAGCCTTGATCCCCATCATATGGTATCTACTGGCAGTGAAGGCAAGTGGGGCTGCGAGGGCGATGTGGCCATGTGTGAACGCATCCATGCGAACGCCAATGTGGATTATCTCACCTTCCATTTGTGGCCTCTCAACTGGAGCTGGATCACGGAACAGACCGTAGTCGAAGATCTGCCGGCAGCCAAGGAAGGTACAAAAGAATATATTGATTTGCATGTAGATATGGCAGAGCGTATCGGTAAGCCTGTGGTTATGGAGGAATTCGGCTATCCGCGTGATGGCTTCCTGTTTGACAAGGGTACACCGGTCACTGCCCGCGATGCTTTCTACAGCTACGTGTTTGATCTCGTTGCCGAAGATGCACAGCAGGATGGCGCTTTTGCGGGATGCAATTTCTGGGGATGGGGAGGTTTCGCCGAGCCTGACCATGAGAATTGGCAGGCGGGGGATGACTATTGTGGTGATCCTGCTCAGGAACAGCAGGGATTGAACAGCGTCTTTGCCTCGGATGCATCCACGATGGCCATCATCACGGAGGCTGTCGGCAAGATTCGTCACTGATAGATGCTCATTCTATGAATGCCAACGAACTGAAATCTGCCGCCCAGCATATGCTGGAATGCAATATACTTCCCTACTGGATTGACCGCATGCAAGATCCCCGTGGCGGGTTTTATGGCCGTATGGATGGCTACGATACTGTCGATTCTTCGGCGCCTAAGGGGGCTATCTTAAACGCGCGCATCCTTTGGACCTTCTCTGCTGCCTACCGTGTGCTGGGAAAGAAAGCGTATCTTGATATGGCCACTCGGGCCAAGCGTGCTCTGCTTGATGACTTCTTCGACCCTATACATGGGGGCGTTTTTTGGTCATTGAACGCGGATGCTACGCCTCTCGATACCAAAAAACAGATCTATGCTATCGGATTTGCTATTTATGGCTTATCGGAATATGCACGTGCTACAGGCGATGAGGAGGCTTTGGCGCATGCTGTGAAACTGTTCTTCGACATAGAGAACCATAGCTTTGACACAGAGCGAAACGGTTACTTTGAGGCTTTCACCCGTGAATGGGAAGATATTGCAGATATGCGTTTGAGTGATAAGGATGCCAATGAACGGAAGACGATGAATACTCATTTGCACATCCTGGAGCCCTACACCAACCTCTATCGTGTGTGGCCAGATCCGCGACTTGAGGCCGCTATACGCAACCTTATAGATATCTTCCTGACGAAGATCATGGATCCTCAAACCTTTCATCTGCGTCTTTTCTTTGATGATGACTGGCAATCCAAAGTACAGGGTTCCTCCTATGGACACAATATAGAGGCTTCGTGGCTTATACACGAGGCGGCTCTTGTGCTGGAGGACGAGGAGCTGCTGTCCCAAGTTGAACCTCTGATACATGCCATTGCAGATAATGCACGTTTCGTAGATGCCGAAAAACAGATATGTGAAGATATCTATTCTCAGCCCCGTCAGTGGTGGGAGTATGCCGAAACGGTGGTTGGCTATCTTAATATTTGGCAGCACTTTGGGGATGCGGAGGCCTTCTCCAGAGTCACGACGGCTTGGGACTGGATATGCCGATACCTTGTTGACCCGGAGCATGGCGAATGGTTCTGGTCTGTCCGGGAAACGGATTTCGCACCTGTGCGTACAGAAGATAAGGCTGGATTCTGGAAATGTCCCTATCACAACGGGCGCATGTGTCTGGAAATCCTGGAACGTGATTTCCTGTAACCTCTCGATTCTTCAAGTACTCCGTCGTGCTTAGTAAGAGGACCCTATAAATTGCTCGGCGTTCTAGCCAGCCATACAAAAAGAGAACCGCTCCCAAAAGGGGCGGTTCTCTGTGTAAAGGGAGTACTGGGATTAGTCCTCAAGGAGGAGCTGCATGATCTGGCAGGCAGCCTTGCTGACGCTGGTGCCGGGGCCGAAGATAGCAGCTACGCCAGCCTTGTAGAGGAAGTCGTAGTCCTGGGCGGGAATGACACCACCGGCGATGACCATGATATCCTCACGGCCGAGCTTCTTGAGTTCTTCGATGACCTGCGGGACGAGTGTCTTGTGACCGGCTGCAAGCGAGCTTACACCCAGCACATTGACATCGTTCTCAACCGCCTGACGTGCGCTTTCGGCGGGCGTCTGGAAGAGAGGACCCATATCCACATCGAAGCCACAGTCGGCATAGCCGGTAGCAACCACCTTGGCGCCACGGTCGTGACCGTCCTGACCCATCTTGGCAATCATGATACGAGGACGACGGCCCTCCTTCTTAGCGAACTCTTCTGTCAACTCGCAAGCCTTTGCGAAGTCGGCATCTTTCTTGGATTCTGCTGAATACACGCCTGAAATTGTTCTGATTACTGCATTGTAACGTCCTACTACAGCCTCGCAGGCATCGCTGATCTCACCGAGCGAGCAGCGCAGGCCGGCAGCCTTGACGGCGAGGGCGAGGAGGTTGTTCTCGCTCTTCTTGCCATCTGCGAACTCCTGTACGCACTTGGTGATTTCGGCGAGGGCAGCCTGGCAAGCAGCCTCGTCGCGGTTGGCGCGGAGCTTCTTGAGGTCTTCAATCTGCTCAAGACGTACAGCGGTGTTGTCCACTTCGAGGATGTCGATGGGTGCTTCCTTCTCCAAACGGTACTTGTTGGTACCTACGATGGTCTGGGCGCCGCTATCGATGCGTGCCTGAGTACGGGCAGCAGCCTCTTCGATACGCATCTTGGGCAGACCGGTCTCGATGGCCTTGGCCATACCGCCGAGCTGCTCGATCTCCTGGATATGCTCCCATGCCTTGTGTGCAATCTCGTTGGTGAGGCTCTCTACGTAGTAGCTGCCACCCCATGGGTCAACGTTCTTGCATACATAGGTTTCTTCCTGGATGTAGATCTGTGTGTTACGTGCGATACGTGCACTGAAGTCGGTGGGAAGGGCGATAGCCTCGTCGAGAGCGTTGGTGTGAAGGCTCTGGGTGTGACCGAGAGCGGCTGCCATGGCCTCGATACAGGTACGGCCGACGTTGTTGAAGGGATCCTGTTCGGTAAGGCTCCAGCCAGAGGTCTGGCAGTGAGTACGCAGAGCAAGACTCTTGGGATTCTTGGCATCGAAGCTCTTGACAATCTTGGCCCAAAGCATACGTGCAGCACGCATCTTGGCAATTTCCATGAAGTGATTCATGCCGATAGCCCAGAAGAAGCTGAGACGCGGGGCGAAGGTATCGACGTTCATGCCTGCATTGACGCCTGCGCGGAGATACTCCAGACCGTCGGCCAGCGTGTAGGCAAGCTCGATGTCGGCAGTGGCACCGGCCTCCTGCATGTGATAGCCGGAGATGGAGATGGAGTTGAACTTAGGCATGTTCTGCGAGGTGTACTCGAAGATGTCGGAGATAATCTTCATGGAGAAGGCGGGCGGGTAGATGTAGGTGTTGCGCACCATGAACTCCTTGAGGATGTCATTCTGGATGGTTCCGGCCATCTCTTCGAGCTTGGCTCCCTGCTCAAGACCCGCATTGATGTAGAATGCCAGGATGGGGAGCACACCGCCGTTCATGGTCATGGAGACGGACATCTTGTTGAGGGGAATACCGGCGAAGAGAACCTTCATGTTCTCCAGCGAGCAGATGGATACGCCTGCCTTACCTACGTCACCGACGACGCGTGCGTGGTCGGGGTCGTAACCACGGTGCGTAGGGAGGTCGAAAGCTACGCTGAGGCCTTTCTGACCACTGGCGAGGTTACGGCGATAGAAGGCGTTGGACTCCTCGGCCGTGCTGAAACCGGCATACTGACGGATGGTCCAGGGACGCATTACATACATGGTGGAGTAGGGACCACGGAGGTTAGGAGCCACACCTGCTGCATAGTTGAGGTGTTCCATGCCCTCGAGGTCTTCCTTCGTATAGACGGGCTTCACATCGATAAGCTCGGGCGTCTTCCAGTCGGCTACGATGTTGTTTTCTTTCTGCCATTCGGCGCCGTTCTGTGCTTTGATGCCGGCGTAGATATCGATATTGCTGAAATTCTTTCTCATAATTCTTTTCAAGTTTAATGATTCGACGTTTCCGTTATCTGATATCAGTTAATGCCGAGGAGGGCGTTGAAATTCTTGAGCGTGTCGAGGACGTTGCAGCGTACATGGATGAAGTGCTCGATACCTGCTGCTTTGAGGTCTTCCATGCAAGCGGGAGCACCTGCTACGATGTAGAGTGCACGGCCATTCAATGCCTGGAAAGCAGGGATGGCATACTCGGCGTATTCGTCGTCGCTGGAGCAGATTACTACGATGTCGGCCTCAGCCTTCATGGCAGCTTCGATACCTTCTTCAACGGTTTTGAAGCCGAGGTTGTCGATGACCTGATAGCCTGCGCAAGCGAGGAAGTTACACGAGAACTGTGCACGGGCCTGACGCATGGCGAGGTTGCCGATGGTGAGCATGAAAGCCTTGGGGCGACGGCCGCTCTTCTCGGTCTGCAGACGCAGCGCCTCGAATTCGCTGGCAGCACGCTGGAAGGAGAGCTTCTCGAATTCTGCCTCACCGCACTCGCAGACACCTTTGCAACCGCACTGTACGGGCTCTTTGCCGTTGGCGAGTTCGTTGAAGTTAGGATACTGGTTGGTACCGAGGAGAATCTCCTTGCGCTTGCTGACGGCTTCGCGACGAGCCTTGCCGCTGGCGTTGACAGCTTCCTGCACCTTTCCGGCTTTGGCCTGGGCGAGGAAACCACCTTCCTCTTCAACAGCGAGGAACAGTTTCCATGCTTCGGCTGCGATGCTGGCAGTGAGCGTCTCGATATAGTAAGAACCGGCTGCAGGGTCGACGATCTTGTCCATGTGGCTCTCTTCCTTGAGGAGGAGCTGCTGGTTGCGTGCCAGACGCTCGCTGAAGTCATCGGGAGTCTCGTAGGTCTTGTCGAAGGGAACGACACTGATGGAGTCTACACCAGCGATGGCAGCGCTCATGGCCTCGGTCTGGCTGCGGAGCAGGTTGACGTGGGCATCGAACACGGTCATGTTGAACTGTGAGGTCTCGGCGTGAACAGCCATCTTGCATGCGCAGTCGCAGGCGGGTTCGTAGGCCTTCACGATGTTGGCCCACAGCAGACGGGCAGCGCGGAACTTGGCAATCTCGAAGAAGTAGTTGCCGCTGATGCCGAAGTTGAACTTGATAGCCTTGGCAGCCTTGTCGATGCTGACACCAGCCTCGGTGAGGAGGTGCAGGTATTCGGCACCCCAAGCAAGGGCGTAGCCGAGCTCCTGGCAGATGTAGGAACCGGCATTGTTGAGACTGACAGCATTGACGGTAACGCAGCGATAGCCCTTGAGGGGCTCGAGAGCAGTGATGAGAGCCACGAGGGTGGGAACGAAGTCGCCTACGTTCTTGCCCTTGCTGATCATCTTGTCCATCGGGTCGCAGTTGATGGAGCCTTTGAGCTCGTCAAGGTTGCAGCCTTTCTTGGTGAAGTAAGCCACGAGGATGTTGGCCAGTTCAACAACCTTGCTCAGGCATGTGTTGAAGTTCAGCTCCACACAGGGGCAGATGCCATCGAGGAGGGTCTCGATGAAGTCGGCTTTCACGTCATCAGCCTTGATGCAGAATCCGAGCGAGTCAGCACCGCGCTCCAGGATGTACTTGGCCTTCTCATTGGCCTCTTTGGGGCAGCATACGCAGATGTTCTGGCGAACATACCATTTGTTGTTGTCCTTCTTGTTGCCGCGGACAAAGGGAAATTCGCCCGGCAGCGACTGGGTAGCAGCCAGTCCTTCAATGTCTTCAAGACGGTAGAACGGCTGTACGTTGAAACCTTCGTTTGTTCTCCAAACGAGTTTTTTCGCAAAGTCAGCACCCTTCAGATCAACCGTGATCTTCTCCATCCATTCCTGGGTGGTGGTAGGGGCGAACTCGGCGAAAAGTTTTTCTTTGTTTGCCATAGCTTTTTTAATTAAACACGGAATTTATTGAATAGATAATCTTCTTCGTTTTTTATTTCAGCGTGCAAAAGTACTTATTTACGCGCGTATAATCAAATATGTTTCAATAAAAAATTCTCAAATTGACCATTTCGGCTGTAGGATATCCTTCCTTTGCATAAAAAATGCCATAAGGTCGTTTTACATGAAGATGCTCTGCGTAATGTTGCAGCGCGACATACTCGAAACGAATGTGCGGGTTTATGCGTGTCCTGACGTATGGTAACCGGGATGTAAGAGATATCAGCGCTTGTTGTACCAATCGTGGAGGATATACCAGCAATCTTTTTTCTGTCCGGTCTCGCTCAGCAAGCCTTTTCGGTTATAGACTCCCTGAATGAGGGCCAACTGTCGGCGGGGGGAGCGGAAGTCCTTTAATATCCAGGGAGAAACGCCATTTAACCACGGCATTGCCTCGAGCATTTCAATTTGGGCCTTGTACAGTTCTACCCCATATTCTTCGGTGAACCGTTCATTGGTGGCTCCATGGTAGCCGCACTTTACTCCGGCTCCAAGTTCTGTGATGATCACAGGCTTTTCTACGGGGAAAGCCCATTTCACCCTGCGGCATTTCTCTGCATCGCCATCATACCATCCTACATATTCGTTGAAGCTGATGAGGTCGGCTTTCTCCAGCAATTCGTCTTCGACGGTGAGCATGCCATCGTTGCGTTGTCCCTTCTCCATCGCTGCAGAGACCAGACGTGTGCCATCCATCTTGTGGGCATGGTCAATCATTCCTGACAGAAACTCCAATCGCTCTTTCCCACGGGGGGTCTCGTTGGCCACGGACCATATGATGATGCTGGCACGGTTGCGGTCACGGATAATCATGTCGGAAAGCTGGTTGCAGGCGTTGGCGTAGGTGTCTGGATTCGACCAGCTGATGGTCCAATAGACGGGTACCTCGCTCCATACCATGATTCCCATCTCATCAGCCAGACGGGTCATGTACTCGTTGTGTGGATAGTGAGCCAGACGGACAAAGTTGCAGCCGAGCTCTTTTGCCGCGTTGAGCAGTTCACGGGCATGCGCCTCACTCCAGGCACGGCCTCCTGTGCCTATCTGTTCCTCATGGATGGCGATGCCTTTGCAGAAAATCTCTTGCCCATTAAGAAGGAGCTTCTTTCCTTCTGTCTTGATGGTCCTGAACCCGATGCGATCGGAAATCTTGTCCTGCTTGGAGGCAATCTCCACGTTATAGAGCGTAGGGCTGGAAGGACTCCATAAGGAAGGTTTTGCTTTGTGCGTGAATGTCGCTATGCCGTCTTTCCCAGCTGTTGCCTTGATGTGTAACTTGAGCTCGGGAATGTCTATGTTGACATCTTGCCCTTCGGCATCTTCGCCATCAAGCTTCACCCATCCCTCAATGGATTTTTCATCGGCAGAGAGGGTTACGGAATGTTCGCGGATGAAGGTAGCAGGAACTTCCAATAGCCGGACCTCACGCGTGATACCACCATAGTTCCACCAATCGCAGTTGAGCGTAGGCACGTTGTCTTGATGGCGCGCATTGTTTACCTTTATAACGAGTGAATTGCGGCCCTCCCGAACCCGGTCAGTGACCTCGATGTTGAATGGGGTGAAACCGCCAATATGGCTACCGATAATGGCGCCATTGAGTCCTACGATGGCTTCGTAGTTCACGGCACCGAACCAAAGAAAGTATCGCATTCCTTCTTTGGGCACATAGTCGAAGGTCGTCCGGTACCACATAGATCCCTCGTAATAGAGATATTCTGGACGTTGCGTGTTCCAGTCGCCGGGCACCTGCAGCTCGTCTGCTACGTCAAAATCGTATTCGATGAGTCTCGTCTTATTGGCAAAGTAGCGTTCATCGGCAAAAAATGTGTCGTGATCGGACTTGCGTTTCCACCGGTAGTTGTAGTACCCGTTGTCCATTTGGTCTGCGATGGCTTTCCATGAGCCGCAGAGGTCTTTGCCTGAACGGGTGGAGGCATTCATGATCTGGGGCGGTGTGCCTGCGATGTATGAACTGCTGCCATTGCTGCGTGCTGACGTCTCGTCTTGAGCAGATGCGAGAAAGGGAAGAACGAGAAGAACCGTAAGAAGAGCTGTGGATTTATTCATGTTGCATGTATTTTAGGTGTGCCATGATTGCTTTAGGTGGGTCATGGCGCTTGTGACTTGTTTTTGTAGGAGGTTGACGCTGATGTTGTAAGAGCGGGGAATCGTACGGACTCCCCGCTCTTGTTGCTTTCCAGCGGGTGGCGCCTTACTTGATGATGGTACCGAGAATAGAGCGGAGAATAGACCGCGTGGCGGAACTGGCTGCATTGCCGATGGCGTTGCCTGCAGTGCTCTTCACGGAACCGCTTTTTGCGTTTCCCTTGACGGCTTTTTTTACTTCTTTGCCGATGGCACTGCCTACGCTGGCTGTGACGGAGGTGACCACGGCTCCGGCTACCACCTTGCCGATGGACTTCTGGCCTTTCTTGGATACCTTGGCGGCCTTCTGGCCTTTTTCACGTTCTTTCTCCTCTTCTGCGGCAGCTTTCTCTGCTTCGGCTTGTGCCGCAGCTTCTTCCGCTTCTTTGGCTGCGGCCTCGCTCTCTGCGAGCAGGATCTCAAAGGCGCTCTCGCGGTCAATCATTGTGTCGTATTTGCCATATACGCGGCTGCGATTGATGATGAGCTGACGCTCACTGTCGCTGATGGCGCCAATCTGACTGAGGGGGAACAGAATCTTGGCTCGTTGCACAATGCCGGGCACACCCTTCTCGTCAAGGAAGGAAACGAGGGCTTCGCCCGTGCCCAGCTCGGTGATGGCTTGGAATGTGTCGAACGCAGGATTGGCCCGGAATGTCTCTGCAGCTGTACGCACGGCTTTCTGGTCTTTGGGCGTGTAGGCACGCAACGCATGTTGCACGCGATTGCCCAGCTGACCAAGGATGATCTCGGGGATATCAGTGGGGTTCTGGGTAACGAAATAGACACCCACACCCTTGCTTCGGATGAGACGCACCACTTGCTCAATCTTGTCAATGAGTGCTTTGGAGGTGTCGGTGAACAGCATGTGCGCTTCATCGAAGAAGAACACTAGCCGTGGCAGATCCATGTCGCCTACTTCGGGGAGCTGTACATAGAGTTCACTGAGGAGCCACAACAAGAAGGTACTGTAAAGTTTGGGATTGAGCATGAGCTTGTCGGCAGCGAGCACACTCATCACACCCTTGCCACCCTCTTGAGCCAGCAGGTCGAAAATGTCGAAGGATGGTTCACCGAAGAATAGGTTAGCCCCTTCGTCTTCCAGAGCAAGGAGTGCGCGTTGGATGGCGCCTACACTGGCCGAGGCGATGTTGCCGTAGGTGGTGGTGTATTCCTTATGGTGTTCGTAGACATAGTTGAGCATGGAGCGGAGGTCCTTGATGTCGAGGAGCAGCAGACCCCGTTCGTCCGCAATGCGGAACACGATGTTCAGCACGCCAGCCTGTGTGTCGTTGAGTCCCATGAGGCGGGAGAGGAGCTGGGGCCCCATGTTGCTGATGGTAGTGCGCATGGGATGGCCTTGCTCCCCATAGACATCGTAGAAACGGACGGGGCAGCCGGCAAAGGTGGGGTTCGTGATGCCGAACTCCGGACAGCGTTTCTCAATGAAACTGCTCATTGCGCCTGCCTGGCTGATGCCGCTGAGATCGCCCTTCATGTCGGCCATGAAACAGGGCACGCCTGCTTGGCTGAAGGTCTCTGCCAGTACTTGCAGGGTAACGGTCTTGCCTGTTCCTGTAGCACCGGCCACAAGGCCATGGCGGTTGGCCATCTTACCACAGATGTTGATTGCGCCCTCATCGGAGTGGGCAATGTAGAGTTGATTGTCGGATGTAAGCATATTGATTTTCTTGTTATGTTTTACTCTGTTTGCGCTATCACCGGTTGGCATACATATCGTCGTAATACTTCAGGTAGTCGCCGCTGGTGACATTGTCCATCCATTCCTGATTGTCAAGATACCAGCGTACGGTCTTTTCGATGCCTTCTTCAAATTGGAGGCTGGGTTCCCAACCGAGTTCTTTCTGGAGTTTGGACGAGTCGATGGCATAGCGCAGGTCATGCCCTGCACGGTCGGTGACGTAGGTGATGAGGTCCAGGTCGGCACCTTCGGGACGTCCGAGCAGTCGGTCAACGGTAGCGATGAGCACCCGGATGATGTCGATGTTCTTCCATTCGTTGAAGCCGCCGATGTTGTAGGTCTCGGCCACCTTGCCTTCGTGGAAGATGGTGTCTATGGCGCGGGCATGGTCCTCTACATAAAGCCAGTCGCGCACATTCTCACCTTTGCCATACACGGGCAGTGGCTTGCGATGGCGGATGTTGTTTATGAACAGCGGAATGAGCTTCTCGGGAAACTGGTAGGGACCGTAGTTATTGGAGCAGTTCGTCACGATGGTGGGCATGCCGTAGGTGTCGTGAAAGGCCCGCACGAAATGGTCGCTTGATGCCTTGGCGGCGCTGTAGGGACTGTGCGGCTGGTATTTGAGCTCTTCGGTGAAGAACGTCTCGCCATAGGCTAGATGGTGCTCGCCGCTGGATGCTTTGGTGGTGAACGGAGGCTCGATGCCTTCGGGATGCGTCATCTGGAGTGCCCCATACACCTCGTCGGTGGAGATGTGGTAGAAACGTTTGCCTTCATATTTCTCGGGCAAGCTTTCCCAATAGAGCTTTGCGGCTTGCAACAGGCTCAGGGTGCCCATGACATTGGTGCGGGCAAACGTGAAAGGATCCTTGATGCTGCGGTCCACATGGCTCTCGGCTGCCAGATGGATGATACCATCGACATGCTCATCCTGCATGAGCTTGTACACATTGTCGAAGTCGCAGATGTCCATCTTGACGAATTGGTAGTTGGGCCGATCTTCAATGTCGCGAAGGTTTGCCAGGTTGCCGGCATAGGTGAGCTTATCGAGATTGATGATCTTATATTCAGGATATTTGTTGACAAACAGCCGCACGACGTGGCTGCCTATGAATCCGGCTCCACCGGTGATGATAAGGGTTCGCTTCATATGTTGTTGATAGTATGTTTGATTCATTCTTGTTTGCTGGTCAGCGTGGTGCTGGTGATGCTTGCCTTGCATTCGTCGATCACCTTCAGAAGGTATTGACCGTACTGGTTCTTGAGCATGGGACGTGCCAGTTCGTGCATCTTCTCTTCGGTAATCCAGCCATTGCGGTAGGCGATGCCCTCAAGGCAGGCAATCTTGAGTCCTTGCCGTTTCTCGATGACCTCCACGAAGGTGCTGGCCTCGGAGAGCGAGTCGTGGGTACCGGTATCGAGCCACGCAAAACCGCGTCCGAAGACTTGTACCTTCAGCTCACCCTCTTTCAGAAACTCTTGGTTGACGGTGGTTATCTCCAGCTCTCCGCGTGCAGAGGGCTTGATGTGTTTGGCTACATCCACTACTTTGTTCGGGTAGAAGTACAATCCCACTACGGCATAGTTGCTCTTGGGCTCTTTGGGCTTCTCTTCGATGCTGAGGCAATTGCCTTGAACATCAAACTCGGCTACACCATATCGCTCGGGGTCGCTGACCCAATAGCCGAAAACGGTGGCTTTGCTGTTCTTCTCGGCATCCTCTACGGCTTTCTTGAGCAGACCGGTAAATCCACTGCCATAGAAGATGTTATCTCCCAGAACCAGGCATGCGCAGTCATCGCCGATGAATCGCTCTCCGATGATGAATGCCTGTGCCAGACCGTCGGGACTGGGCTGCTCAGCATATTCGAAGTGTACACCGTAGTCCGAACCATCGCCTAACAGCCGCTGGAATCCTGGAAGATCGTAAGGCGTGGAGATGATAAGGATGTCCCGGATGCCAGCCAGCATCAGTGCACTGATAGGGTAGTATACCATCGGTTTGTCATAGATAGGCAGCAACTGCTTGCTGACACCTTTGGTGATAGGGTAGAGCCGGGTGCCGGAGCCTCCAGCAAGAACAATGCCTTTCATTCGTGGTTCCTTTTAAGGGTGGATATCATATTTAGCCAACAAAGGTAATGTTTTTTTATTATAAAGTTTTCTTTTTTTTAAAAAAATGCTGTTTGCACATTTTTTTTGTGGGTTATTGTGATTGCATTTCGTTTCTTTTGTTACTTTTGCAAAAATTTGGCAAGGTATTCCTGCTTCAGTTTGTGTCTTTGGAAGACGCTCCCTCAGGCATGTTTCCCTGCTGAAAAAGAAAATTATGAAAAGAAAAGTATTCTTCTGGGCCATTTGCTTCCTTTTGCTGCCGGCGATGACGATGCGTGCAGAGCTCGTCTCGTTGGACGATGCTCGTGCTACGGCTCATCAGTTCGTGAGCGTGCAACAAGCCAATGGCTTGCGCGGCATATCGATGCAAGGCCGCGTGGCATTGTCAGACCCTGTCACGATTGCGGGGGAGGGCATGGCGGCACTCTATGTGTTCAATCTCTCTGGGGGAGGGTACGTCATCGTATCAGCGGAAAGCGATTCCCGACGTGCGATCCTTGCATGGAGTGACGAGGGCAGCTACGATCCTCTCCAGGTGCCGGAGCCGATGCAAGCTGTGCTCGACAGTTATGTTGCCGGCATCAGCCACTTGCGCAAGGCTTCGTCTGCCGAGCGGGTATTGTTGGAACGGGCAGAAGAGAACGCGATGAAGTCTCCCGCCCATCGCCGGGTGGAAAACCTTCCGGACAGTGTAGGGCCTCTCTTGGGAGATATCAAATGGAATCAGAGTAATCCCTACAACCGTATGTGTCCTACCTATGAGAGCAACGGCAACCAGTATCATTTTGTCACCGGTTGTGTGGCTACGGCTATCGCCCAGGTGATGATGTACCACCGCTGGCCCGAACAGGGGCGTGGCAGCCGCAGCTATGAGTGGAACGACCAGACACTCAGCGCAGACTTCAGTCAATCGACCTATCGATGGGACCTTATGCTGCCCACCTATACCACCGATTGGAACACAGGCGCGAACAACTATACCGACGAGCAGGCCGATGCTGTGGCGCTGCTGATGCACGATGTGGGTGTGGCCATGGGCATGTATTACGACTATGGTGGCAGTAGCGCCAGTTTCTATGGCACGCGTATGGTAGAATATTTCGACTACGACAAGAATCTCAGGAGCCTCTATGCACAGTATTGCTCTACTGACGATTGGGAGGGAGAGCTCCGGTCTGAGTTGGCCGCAGGACGTCCCGTCCTCTGCTCAGGCGGAAGTCAGGGAGGTGGGCATGAGTTCGTATGCGATGGCTACAATGCCGAGGGCCTCTTCCATTATAACTTCGGATGGGGTGGCATCAACGATGGCTGGTATGCCAGCACGGCCACAGGCTTTGACTCTGCGCCCTCCATTGACTATGGTGTTGAGAAAAATCAGGGCGGCACGGGTGCTCTGTCGTTGTATTCTTCTACCGACTTCCTTTGGACATCCGGCAACACCTTCTCTTGCAGCATAATCGCTAGTTGTAAAGGGCTGGACTCGTCAGACAGAAGCCTGACGCTTGAGATTGGCTTTGCTCTCAGGAATCTGGCAAACGATGAAGTGAAGTATTATACATTCTATCAGCTGCAAGGCAAGGAGTGCGGCTTTTCCAGCATGCACTTTGATGAGGATGTTCCCGACGGCAGCTACCAGCTGTGGCCGGTGGCGCGTATCGCTGGACAGGAATGGCAGACGTTCTTCCATCATCCTCTGCGTCAGATTGTCGTGGACCTTACAGTGTCCGGAGGCGTGAAGACGTGGGCGAACAACAATCTCTCTGACCCTATTGATGAGGGCGTTGTGAAGGTGGATGGCATCTATTATCTTCTCGATGAGGAGTGCGGTGAAGCAACGGTCACCCGCCGCAATGAGTGGGGCAACAGCTACAGCGGCGATGTGGTTATCCCTGACGAGATTACCTATGCCAATCGAACCTATGTTGTTACCGCCGTTGGCCAGTCGGCATTCAGTAACTCTTCAGGTGTGGTTACGTTGACCATCGGAAAGAACGTTCGCAGCCTTGAATTCGGCTGCATTGACTTCTGCGGGCTTACTTCTGTCGTCTTTGCAGAAGGAAGCCAGTTAACCTACATTGGTGGATGGGCGTTCAACGGTTGCTGGCATTTAACGGAGTGTATTCTTCCTGAGGGAGTGAAGGAGATCGGCCAGTGTGTCTTTCAGGGATGTTCTGGTTTGCTAAAGGCAAGTATACCTTCCTCTGTGACAACCATCGCCAGCCATGCATTCAATGGCTTTTCCAACCTACAGGAACTTTCGGTACACTGGACCTCGCTGGATGGCCTGTATTGCGCGCCCACAGCTTTTGATGGGGTGGATGTGTCGGGCATCGTACTGTATGTGCCTGAAGGTTATGCCGACCTTTATCGCAACGCTGAGCCATGGAGCGGATTTAATATTCAGGAAAGTGGCGACGCTCCTGACCCTGGTCCTGATCCTGATCCCAGTGAGGAATCGCAGCTCTATATCCTTGGCTGCGACGGGAACTGGAATCCTGCTTCTCCTTCTGCCGTACTGAACTATAGGGAAGGGGATAACGTGTATGTGGGTGATATCACTGTGATTGATGCGGAGGGTGGCTATGGCTACTTCTGCATAGGTACCACGCTGGGTGACTATGCCAGTGACTGGTCGACTTTCAACGCCAATCGCCTGGGGGCTCCCTGGGGCAACTTCCTGTTGGAGAGTGGCGAGTCGTGCAGTTATATTCTCGGGAACGATGCCAGCTTCAAGGCTTTGGCGGGCTCCCATCATCTGGTGGTGGATATGACGGTGGGTACGGTTGCCTTCGACTGCCCCGATGGTATCAATGCTGTGCCTGAGGAGAATGCAGAAGATGCCGTCTATGACCTCTTCGGACGGCGTGCCGTACATCTCCATCAAGGCTCGCTTTACATACGTAACGGACGAAAATTCATTGCCCGATGACTTTTGGAACGTTCTTAACTATTGTGTCACATCCTAAAAATAGTATAATATGAAGAAATCGTTGGTTTTTCTCTTTTCCACATCCTTGGCTCTTGCCGTTGTCGGACAGCCATCCCGTCTCGACCTGCCTGAGGCTCACCACTATCAGGTGAACATGAAGAAGCTGGGCGCTCCCATCCAGCCTACCATGTATGGTATTTTCTTTGAGGATATCAACTATGGAGCGGACGGTGGCCTCTATGCCGAGCTCATCAAGAACCGCTCCTTTGATTTTCCCTATGCTTTCACGGGCTGGCAGGTCTCTGGCAATGTGGAGCTGCGCAGTGGTGATGGCCCGTTCGACCGCAACCCCAACTATGTGCGTCTCTCCGACAGTGGCCATAGCGATAAGTACACTGCACTCATCAACGAGGGCTTCTTTGGCATTGGTGCCGAGAAGGACAAGACCTATAACTTCTCTGTTTGGGCCCGTGTACCCGCAGGCTACGAGTCGGCCAAGATCAGCGTGCAGCTTGCCAACCCCTCCACGATGAACGAGGAACAGCAGTTCGTAGAACAGACCATCACCATTACGGGACATGAATGGAAGAAGTATGAGGTTGCCATTGTGTCGCCTCTCACTTATCCGAAATCACAGCTGCGTCTGTTCCTCGTGGGGAAGAACAGCGTCGATCTCGAGCATGTCAGTCTCTTCCCCGAGGATGCCTGGCAGGGCATCCTCCGCTCTGACCTTGTGCAGGCTCTTGCTGACCTCCACCCGGGTGTCTTCCGCTTCCCCGGCGGTTGCATCGTGGAGGGTACCGACCTTGACACGCGCTACAACTGGAAGAACAGCGTGGGACCGGCCGAGAACCGTCCTCTCAACGAGAACCGCTGGCACTATACCTTCCAGCACCGTTTCTTCCCCGATTATTTCCAGACCTATGGTCTTGGCTTCTACGAGTTCTTCTGCCTTGCTGAGGCTATCGGTGCAGCCCCTCTCCCCGTGGTGAGCTGCGGTCTTGCCTGCCAGTTCCAGAACCGCTTGGCGGACAATCCCCATGTGCCTCTTGATGAGCTTCAGCCCTATGTACAGGATGCTCTTGACCTCATAGAGTTTGCCAACGGCTCCACCGACACCGAGTGGGGTGGGCTGCGTGCCGAGATGGGACATCCTGAACCCTTCGGACTGAAGTTCCTTGCTGTGGGTAACGAGCAGTGGGGACAGGAGTATATCGAGCACGTAGAACCTTTCATCGAGGCCCTGCGTAAGGAACATCCTGAGATCAACATCATCGGAACGGCTGGCCCCTTCAGCAGTGGTGAGTACTTCGACTTCCTCTGGCCGGAGATGCGGCGTCTGAAGGCTGACCTCGTCGATGAACACTTCTACGCTCCTGAGCGCTGGTTCATCGCCAATGCCAACCGTTATGATGATTATGACCGGAAAGGACCGAAGGTGTTTGCCGGTGAGTATGCCTGCCATGGCGCGAATGGCAAGAAATACAACCACTTTGAGGCTGCTCTTCTTGAGGCTGCCTTCATGACGGGCTTGGAACGCAATGCCGATGTGGTGCATATGGCCACCTATGCTCCACTCTTTGCCCATGTCGAGGGATGGCAGTGGCGTCCTGACCTTATCTGGTACGACAACCTGCGGTCTGTGCGCACATGCAGCTATTATGTACAGCAGCTCTACAGCACCCATAAGGGCACGCATGTACTCTCCCTGCTTGACGAGAACAAGAAACCTGTCGAGGGCGCGGAGAATCAGGACAGCCTCTATGCCAGTGCGGTGTACGACAAGGAAACGAACAGCGTGATTGTGAAGGTAGTGAACATTACGAACGAGATGAGACATGTCTGTGTCCACTTCAATGGTCTGAAGAAAAACCAGAAGCTCGGCGAGGGCGAATGCATACGCTTCCATGCTGATAACCCCGATATAGACAATACGGTTCAGAACCCCGCCGCTGTGCTACCCTTCACATTCCCTGCTCGGGTAGAGGACAATGTACTTGACACCCCGGTAGGGCCTCAGACCTTCTGCGTGTACACTTTCCCTGTGCAGTGATAGGATAGTAACGAAAAATCCTCCCTCAGCAGTGGGGGAGGATTTTTTTGTGGGGTTACTTGTCCGATTACTTCGTCAAGTCCATGACGGCACGTAGATAGCCAATGCTTTCAGCGATGCCGGCGTGGGGATCTTTGCCGTTCTTCTCAAACTCCAGCGATACCTTCCCTTGGTAATGGATGTAACGCAGCGCCCGGATGATGGGGGCAAAGTCGATGACGCCGCGTCCCATCTCCCAGGTCTGTCCTTCGCGTGACGCCGCTGTCTCATCCTTAATATGGATGTCGTAAATCCAATCCTTATATGCGATGATGTCGTGCACGATGTCCTCACCCATGCGGATGCTGTGTCCCAGGTCCATACAGCAGCCTACACCTAAGGTGGGGTCCTTTACCAACTCCACTACCTTGTGTATGTTAGGGAAGGGCGCTCCGTCGGGACCATGCGTGTGGATGGCTACACGGATGCCGGTCTCGGCCACTTTGGCAATGACGTAGTCGATGAGCTCATAGTTGGGCACGCCGATGAACACCTCCGAGCCATAGCGTGCTGCGTAGGCAAAGGCGCGGTCCACTTCGGCTTCCGTCTTCATGTAGATGGGTCCGAGGATGTATCCTTCGATGCCGTATTCGGCACATTTGGCCTTGAAGGCATCCATCTGCTCAGTGGTGGCATCCAGTGGCAGCCACCAGTCCTTGACGGAGAAATAGCGCACATCCATGCTCTTGAGGTAGCGGAGCGTCTGGTCAATGTCGAAACTGCGGTAGGAATAGCCTGCAACGGCAATCTGGAAATCGTCCGAACCACGGTGCTCGCCCACCAGCTGTGCTGTGGCCGAGTGCGTCAGCGCAATGGACAGTGTGAGGATTGCAAGTGTTCTTTTCATAGCGTATAGTATGGCTTAGAACTCCTTATAGGACATGGGTATGCGTACGCCGAAGCATATGTCACCGAGCGGACCGGCTCCGTATTTGTCCCAGCTGCCATCGGTACCTGCCTGCAGACGGTTCTTGAAGAAGCTCTCGCCACCGATGAATCCCATGCCGCTGAGACCGGCCTGCGCGAAGATGGTGGCGCCCTTGGCGATGTTGAGCTCCACACCGATGCCTATGCCAAGGTCGGTATCGTCGATCTTGCCCACTACGGTAGTGCCGCGCAGGTAGGCATAGGGAGAGATGAAACGCTGCATCATGTAGGCGCGGTAGATAAGGGAGAGGGGCATGCCGATCTTCTTCCCGTCGTATTCAGCTGCTGTCGTGCCTTCCTGTTGTGAGGTGTAGTTGTATTTGTTTACACCCACGGACACGCCCAGATAGCTGATGCGGTTGAACCGATAGCCCACCTCGGCATCGAAACGGCTGTTGTTGAACGACTGTCCTTCATATTTGAAGGTATGCTGTGTGCCTCCATCGAAGGCAATGCGCAGGCCGCGGACACGTTCATCCATGTGTGCATTGCGGATGGCCTTCTGTGCCAGCTCGTCACCGGCATACAGCGAGCCGTAGCCGGGAACGCCGTAACGGTCGGCGGGCGATTGCGTTTCCACTTGTGCAAAGAGAGATGTGCTCATACCCAGCAGGAGCACGACTGCAAGAATGTTCTTTTTCATCTTTTTACTATTTATTATTTGTATTTTGGTTATGTCGGTCAAAAGCAGGGATACGATCCGCAGGGTGGACAACCTATCCCATTTTCAGCGCAAAAATACCGCTTTTTCGGTAGAACGTATCTTTTTTTATGTTTTTTTTCTGATTTTTCTTGGTGGCTCAGAAAAATATAATTACGTTTGCATCGTACATTATATCTTTGCGGGTTGACTCATCATTTTTTTAAATATATCTAATATGAAAAGATTTTTACTTATCCTCTCCACATTGGCCATGGCCATTGGAATGAACGCCCAGACGGGCGCCCCTGCCGATCTGACTGATTTTACCGAAGGTTGGTATCAGATCCAGTACAACGGCAGCCGTACTGCCGCTGCCCAAGGACAGTGGTACATCTCCTATCAGAAGGAGTTTGCTTTCAAGGCAAACAACAAGTACTATCCCATCGGTACGGTAGCCGAGATTCCTGCCGGTGAGGAAGCCCGCACCTTCTTCTACCTCACTCCGGTAGAGCCGTCGGTGTTCTATCTGCAGACGGTGAACGGACACTATGTGAACGATACCGGTATGGCCAGCATCGCCCCGTCTAACAGCTATGTCAACGATGCCGGTGACGGTTTCAAGTACTTGTATCCTTTTGAAGAGGGCACCGACGCCGGCGCACTCAACCACGAGTTTGACTTTTTTGTAGGCCGTTCGTACAATGCCACCGAGGCGCACAGCATCTACGCTGTCGACGTCAGTGGCTACGACATCTACAAAGTCGTCATCGAGCGTCCCGAGGAAGAGAGCCATACCTACCCCTACGACTACACCACTGTGACCTACACGGGCGAAGCACCGTTGGCCAGTGTCAGCAGCGTCTATGACGGTGGTTACTTCTTCTTCCCGAAAGGCACGACGATCGATCCATCGGACTTCGTCGCTCCCGAGATTGCCAACTATGATACCGAGGCCTATATCGATGAGAACTATAACCTCGTGATGACCTATCAGCCTGCAGTGGACTTCGCTAACATCACCTACTGCTATTTCTATGGCGAAGAAGAGGTGGCATCGGAGACACTCCTCGGTGTAGTGGGCGAGGGCTATCCCGAACCGAAGTACGGTTTCCCCTATGGCGTCAGTGCCAGCGCTCCTGAAGGCATTGTAGAGTATGATGAAGAGATCAATATCAACGTCACCGTGTCGGGCCTTCCCTTCCAGTACAAGGACGAGATCAGCTCGCTTGATGATGTAGAGCATTGGTACAACCTCGTACTGAAGAGTTCCAGCTATGTGGTCTATGATCCTGATTTGGAGTACATCGAACTTACTTATACCGAGATTGACCAGAGCAACAAGGAAGCCTATCGCTGGGCATTCGTCGGCAACCCCTTCACCGGTTATAAGCTGGTGAACGAGAAGGCCGGTATCGACTATGTGCTTGCCAGCCCCAGAACGGCCAACAACGATGGCAACGGTGGCGGTAACACACTGGCTTACATGCAGGAACTGGAGGGTCTCGACGAGTACACCGATGCTTGGATGTACCATGCCAATCCCTCGTCCTACATCACCGGTGTCGAAGGCTTCTTCCTGGGATATAAGGACGAGGCCAGCGGAAAGGTCATCAATCTCAACAACCGCGGCAACAAACTGGCTTACTGGGACAGCGGCTCCGACTCTGGCTCTACCTTCTACTGCGAGGAAGTGTTCGCTCCCGAGAAGACACTCTCTGAGGCTATCAAAAAGGCCAATGCATCCCTTGATGCTGCTGCGCTCACCGTGGGCACTGTTGGCTATCCCACCGCACTGGCCGTAGATTCCATGCGCATCGTCATCGCCGAGGCACAGTCGCTCTACGACAATCCTTTGGACGGAACGGACTTTTATTCCGTAGCCAGCCAGCTCACCTCCGACATCAGCCGGTTCGAGGAGCAGGTGATGTTCCCTGAGGATGGTAAGTACTACTCATTCGTCAACCACCAGCAGAATGGCACCTTCATCACCATGTACATGGCTGAGGAAGGACTGGTTGCTGCCGTGGGCAAGACTCCCGATGAGGTAGGCTCTGCTGCAGCCTTCTATGCCACCATCCATCAGGATGCCGACGGCGACGACTTCTACCTCTTCTACAGCCCCGACTTTGACCGCTATCTCATCTGGCGCGGACACAACGGTGGCTATAACGACAACAAGGGCTACACCGACGAGGCCGATGACAACAATGCCTTCTACCTCTTCACGTCGCAGCAGTACCTTGCCGGTACCTTCCTGATTGCCGGCTATCGTGGCAACGGCAATGTAGGCACCTTCATCTTCTTGAAGGACGGCTCCTTCAATGCCTTCTCGCTGGCTTATGGCTGGACCGACTCCTACTCCAACCTCTTCACCATCGAGGAGGTATCCTACAGCAATGAGGCCGACTATACCGATTGCCTGCCACTCACCGGAGGTTGGAACTACGAGGTTCCGCTCACCGGCAGTGTTGACTTGTGTTTCAATAGCCAGTGGGGCGAACTCATGCTGAGCGATGATGCCGTGGTGCCGGGCGACTACACAGGCTATGTCGTAGAGTACACCGACGCCCAGGGTGGCGTGCAGCTCAAGGTCACACAGGGCAGCACCGAGAGGTACATTCCTCTCGAGGGCTCAGGTACCTATGAGGGCTCTTTTGCTGACTTTACCGAGGGCACTGCTCTCAGCGCCTTCAACGTACAGGGCACTGAGGCTGGCGCCAGCATCACATTGAAGAAGGTCACGCTGATTGCCGCCGATGACACTCATGTACAGACATCTTATAAGAAGAGCTGGGGCACAGACGTGCTCATCTACAGCGCAGTCGTCACCTTCACCGCCCAGTGGGGCCAGGTGGGCGGCACTGGCTGGGTTACCGATATCCCCGAGGGCAGCGAGGCTGTCTATACCTTCGTCTTCGGCGAGCCTGCTCCTGCAGGACTGCAGCTGAAGGTGGTGGCTGCTGATGGCACAGAGACCTATCCGGGTATCGAGGAAGGCAGCACGCAGTTTGTCTATACTACCTCGACAGCCCTCAAGGAGCTCAGTCTGCAGGCTACAGCAGCTGATGTAGAGGTGGATGTCAAGTATGTCAAGCTCATCGTGCAGGATGGCAGTCATGTTGATACCGTGCTTGCTGGTGGTGAAGAAGCAAAGGTCTACGACCTCTTCGGACGTGTGGCTACGCAACTCCAGCCCGGCACCATCTACATCAGTGGCGGACGGAAGTTCATCGTTAAGTAATCAGTAATCATTCCTATTGAGGGTCTGTCTGCACTCTGCGACAGACCCTCTTTTTACAAAATCACCCGATAATGAAGCATTCACTTATCATTCTCCTTGCAGCACTCTCTGCTGCACCTGCCTTCGTCACTGCTCAGCAGCTGGATCCGCAGGAATACACCGCGCAGAGCTGTACAAGCATCATGGTGGGCCGTCTGGCCAGCACCGACGGCTCTGTCATCACCTCCCACACCTGCGACGGCCGCTACCGCACATGGGCCTACATGGAGCCTGCTGCCGACCATGCCAAGGGCGACCTGCACGATGTGTGCAAGGGCACCATGCATACCACGTTCCATGGCGACACCACGGGGGTGCGCCTTGCCGGACAGATCCCTCAGGCTCGTCATACCTATGCTTACCTGAATGTAGGCTATCCTTGCCTGAACGAGAAACAGCTCGCTATCGGTGAGACCACCTTCGGCGGACCGGACACGCTGGTGAATGTCAATGGCATGTTTACCATCGAGGAACTGGAGCGTGTGGCGCTGATGCGCTGCGACAATGCGCGTGATGCCATACGGCTCATCGGCTCGCTCATCAAGACCTACGGCTATGGCGATGCGGGTGAGTGCATTACCATTGCTGACAAGAACGAGGTGTGGCAGATGGAGATACTGGGCGAGGGCGCCGATGTCATCGGCGGCATATGGGCTGCGCGACGTATCCCCGACGACCATGTGGGCGTGTCGGCCAACATCCCGCGCATAGGTGCCATCGACCGTAAGGACAAGGACTACTGCATGGCCTCCGACAATGTGGAGAAGGTGGCGCAGAAGTTCGGCCTTTGGGATGGCAAGGGGGAGTTCTCGTTCTGGAGGGCGTTCCACGATGACTATGGCGATGGTCATAACTACAGCGACCGCGAGTACTTCATCCTCAATGCGCTGGCTCCTTCGCTGGGGCTCACGCGCGACATGGATGAACTGCCTTTCTCGGTGAAGCCGGACTCGCTGGTGGATGTGCGGGAGGTGATGGCACTGTTCCGCAGCACCTTCGAGGGATCGTTCATGGATATGTGTCAGAACGTGAAGATGCCTGTCCGCCGCCGCAACGACGATGGCTCCCTGCGCACCGATACCGTTGTGAGCCCTGTCGCCAATCCTTGGCTGACCACAAACATGCGCAACACGCTCAACACGCTGGCTGATAACACAGTGGAGTTCCGCCGTACGGTGGCTGTGGCATGGTGTGCCTACTCGCATGTCACCCAGTTGCGTAGCTGGCTGCCCGACGAGGTGGGCGGCATCTGCTGGTACTCGGTCGATAACCCTGGCCAGAGCCCTCGCGTGCCTATCTTCTGCGGTACGACCCGTCTGCCTGAGGCTTACGACCGGTGCGGACAGTACGACTACGACCCCACCTGCGCGCTCTGGCAGTTCCGCAAGGCCAACAAACTGGCCACGGTAGCTTGGCAGAGCACGAAGAAGGAACTCACCAATCAGGTGCTGGAGGCAGAAGAGGACGCTTTCGGTGGCCTCTCTGCACTCGAATCACAGGTGAAGGAAGCTGAACCCGAGCGTGCCGCAGCCCTGCTCAATGCCTACACCGCTCGTGTGCATGCGGATGCAGTAACCCGCTGGGAAAAGCTCGAAAGTTCGTTCTGGAACCGCTTCGGAATGGGATTCTGATGGAGGCAGAAGTCAAACTCTGAGAAATAGAGTTTCACTTCGTGCGCACAGAGTTTACCCTCGTGAACGCAGAGTTTAACTTCCGCTTCGTAGAGTTTAACTTCGTGCACACAGAGTTTAACTTCCGCATCGTAGAGTTTAACTCTAAATTTTTAGAGTTAAACTCTAAAAATTTTATGCAGTCAAGTGTTGGCTCATCCTTTGAGGAGTGGCAGTAGTATGTTGCGGCGCTTTCATCAGGCCTTGCTGCAATCGTCTTGAAGTAAGGGTGTTGAATCCTCAAGACTACTTTATGTGCGTAAGTGCGTAAGGTGCGTAACTTATTTTTAAAACTTTTCTGCGTATGTGATTTTCTGATTTCACACAAAATACATTTTAAAAAAGTTTTGAAAACTGCTTACGCACCTTACGCACCTTACGCAAATCCTATTCAGAATAGGCTCTCGGCGCATTTTGAGTTGCGTAAGATCGTGCGTAAGCAGAGCGCTTTTTGATTACCTTACGCACTCTTTCTATCTTCCGAAACTTTTCGTTTGTAATGGTAACGCTTTGGATTTCAATGCGAACGTGTTGAAAAGATGAAAAAGCACCCGTGTTTTCTTTTTTTATAGTCCTTACTATACATTTGTCGGATGAACCGAAAAAATCTTCTCGACTTGCACAAAAGCGCTGCAATTACGTCAAGACTTCTTGATCAGCTTAAAAAAGTTTAGCGGACAGCAATAGATTTAAATAATAAAAATTTTTTTCGTTTTTTTGGGGGCGGGTAACAAAAAAGCTGTACCTTTGCAGACGATTATGAGAAGTAGTTCCCTGCAAGCACTTGACGGATGGTCCTCCCTTCAAAATAGGGGGGGGGGCTAACTGCTTTATATACAGCGCACTACACTGCAAGCCTGCTATCTGTTGTCACGCATTGACGATGGATGGCAGGCTTGTTGCTTTTCTATGAGATATTAAAACTAAATATATTCAAACAACAACAAAACAATGAAAGAAGAAAAGAAGCGCGAATACGTTTCGCCGAAGATGAAGACCGTCGCCGTACGGAGCTTCGAGATGCTCTGCGGATCCTTTGACGCCGTGGGCAGCAATGACACGGATGGTACTGAGAAGTACACCACATCAGACGAAGCCAAGAACTGGTGGTTTAACGAATAAACAATGACAACGACAATGAAGAAGTATATTTTCATGGCTGTGGCAGCGATAGCTGTGCTCAGCAGTTGCACAAAAGAAGAGGACAACAACGCAAACATCAACAACGGCGGCGCCTTCTACGCAACCATAGACGACGGCAGCACCCGTACCACACTGAACAGCGACAAGAAGGTCTTCTGGTCAGAAAGCGACAAAATCAGCATCAATGGCACAGTGTACAACTTGAGCGATGGCCAGGGTACCACCCATGCCACCTTCACAGGCGAGTCCGTTTCCGGCGAAACCTTCAAGG
>R18__coassemble_1260_pt1 | contig 47668 bp, 38 predicted proteins | sample R18__metabat2_high_PE_038 | metagenome-assembled genome bin R18 | reverse complement strand
CCCCGACCCTCCCCTTTAGGGAGGGAGATTGACGAAGGACGAAATGTGGCACGCAAAATGAAGGAAATAAGAGATTTTTTCGGCTTAAGTCATGCTTCGATTGGTCCTTCGACAGGCTTAGGAACCACTCGGCAACCAAAAAATCTTTTTTGACACACGATTATGCAGGCGCCCCAAAAATCTTTCCTAGGAAGCAACGCATTGCCCACGCATTTGGGCGAGTGGTCAGAAGGGGGGCCAGGGGATCATGCTGCTGTAGGTGACCACGCTCCATCCCTCGGGGATGCCGCTGGTGCTGTCCTTGGTCCAGCCATCGAAATTGCCTGCTGCATGGAAGGCGCCGGTGGCGGCGACACCGGAGAGCCAATCGGCGGTGCAGGCAGCGATGAGAAGCACTGCTGCGAGGGAGATGAAGAGGGATTTTCTCATTGTGGTGATCGATAGGTGTGTATCATATCCATATTCCTCACTCCTCAGTGTTGTTTGCGGCGGTGTAGCAGCGGCTGTCGATGCGGATGCGGAGCTTCTTGACGAAGTAGTGGGGGAGGAAGACGAAGAAGAGGTAGAGGTAGGCGTGGACCTTGGAGAACCCGAGGATCTGCTGGTACACGGCGGCATTGTACTTGATGAGCGAGGTGCGCCCCTTGGAGACGGAGCCCGGCCGCACGCAGTAGTATGTGAGGGGTTGCTGCAGTCCGTAGGCCACACGGCAGTGCTTCATGATGGTGAGGAACAGCGCCCAGTCCTGCCGCTTGCGCAGCATGGGCATGAAGAACTTGCCGTACGGGGCGGTGTCGTAGATGGCGGTGGAGCACCCTATCTTGTTGTCGTGTTTGAGGTCGCGGAAGGTGAGGGTGGCGGGGGCATTGACGACGCCCACGATGTGCCCCTCGGTGTCGCGCCGTAGGTAGGAGGTGTAGCTGAGGGAGCAGTTGTGCTCGTGCATGAAGGCCACCTGCCGCTCGAGCTTGTCGGGCGCCCAGCAGTCGTCGCTGTCGCAGAAGGCGATGTAGCGTCCCTCGGCCTTCTCGATGGAGATGTTGCGCGCCATGCCGGGACCGTAGTTGGTGTCGAGGAAGAAGAGGCGCACACGGCTGTCCTGCTGCTGCAGCTGGAGCAGCAGGCTACGTACCTCGGCATTGGGTGAGGCATCGTCGGTGATGAGCAGCTCGAGGTTGGTGTAGGTCTGCGCGAGGATGGAGCGGACGCTCTCAACGAGGAGCTTGCTCTCGTTGTAGGTCGGCATGATGACCGACACCTTGTCGGGGTATTGTGCGCTCTGCGGCATCCTGGTTCTTTCTGTAACGGCGCGCAAAAGTACACCTTTTTCTATGAATATGCAAATAAATGCGGGAATTAATGGGTGGGCAGCGGGATGAGGTCGCCGGTGAGACGCAGATATGCGGGGGTGTAGTAGTTCATGAGTCCGCCGAGGGAGGTGAAGGTCATCTCGCCGAAGTAGATGGTGTCGGCCACGTCGTAGAGGTCTACGCGTACGACCGGGAACCCCTGTGCCAGGGTCTCGGCGGCGGCAATCATGCGGTCGAGATGGGGCGGGCGTGGCAGCAGCTCGTCGCGCTGGTAGTGCGGGGTGTCGACACCGTATTCGGGATGGGCATTCCACTGGGTGTCGTAGGTCATGACGCGTACCAGCTGCCGTGTGCGGTTGGTGCATGCCCAGATGGAATGTGCCTTGCCACCGAAGCACCATATCTTGTAGTCGATGAGCGACGACGAGCGTGCCGCGGTGGCGGCATCGTTCACGATGAGCTCCTCGGCGATGACACGGGGCTTGATGCGTGCGTAGTGGAGATTGCCCTCGGCCAAGCCGTAGGTCTGGGAGAGTGTCGCGCGCAGCAGGGCCCGCGTGGCGGGGATGTCGAGCTGTGCCTTGTCGCGCACGATGATGGCGTCGCCCGAGCCGTGTGTGCACTTGAGCACGAACTGCGAGGGCAGCGCATCGAAATCGATGGCTTCGGCAGTGTCCCACACACCATAGAGGGGCACCAGCAGCTCGCCCAGTCCGCGCTCGCGTACCCAATCGCGCACGGCATACTTGTCGGCCAGACGGGACCACTCGCTGGTGTCGGTACGCAGCGAGAGGTACTGTATCTTCTCGTTGAGGTTGGCGGGGTGCCGGAGGTTGATGCGCTTGTGGAAGCGCAGCAGGTAGCGCACGCGCACCACCCACTCGGGGTGATGCTGTCCAATGAGGGCGATGCCCCTCTTGATGATGTGTTTGACTGCCTGCATGGTGTGTGGTTATAAGGGGTCCTTCATGTTAAGGTCACGGAGCAGCGTGTCGCTGAGCACACGGTCCACATCGTAGTGTGCGGCATGCTCAAGGGCTGTGCGCCGCAACGGGAGGAGTATGGTGGGGTCGTCGATGACGCGCCGCATGGTGGCGGTGAGCGCCTCGCCGTCGCCCGTCGGGAACAGCAGTCCGCAGCGTCCGTCGCCGATGATCTCCTCGGCATATTGCCAGCGGGAGGCGATGACGGGGAGCGCAGCGATGGCAGCATCGGCAATGACGCCGGGAAAGCCCTCGGTGACATGCATGGTGGGGAAGAGCATGGCATCGTAGGATGCCAGCGTGGCATACCCCTCGGGGGTGTCGAGCTGCAGGAATCCTTTGTATGACACGCCCGGCAGGCTGTCGCACGCTGCCAGAAACCGTTCGCGCACATCGGCATCGATGCGTCCGTAGAAGTCCACCTCGAAGCGGTCTTGCAGTCCTGCCTCGTGGAGCTGACGCACCGACTGGAGGATGTGGAAGATGCCCTTGAGCTCGGTGAGCCGCGAGAGGAAGACAAAGCGCACACGGTCGCCCTCGTGGGGAGGCACGGTGAGGTCGGGGACATAGCGTACGGGCTTGAAGTTATAGAGCCGGTAGGTGTTGTCGAGCCCTACCTCGTGGTAGAGCTCCTTTACACGGTCGGCCTCCACGATGATGCGTTCGAGCCGGTGGAAGGGTGCTGCCTTGTAGATGCCCTGCGCTATCTTGACGGGTGTGTAGCCGCCAATCATGAAGTAGTAGATGCGGCTGCGCAGGTGCATAGCGGTGGTGAGCCGCACCAACCGGTAGGCACTGACATTGGAGGTGGAGATGACGATATTGTCGTACCGCCGCAACAGCAGGTTGCCCAGCACGCGGAGGAGCACCAGCGGGTTCCTCTTCCATCGCTGCGTATCGACATAATGCACCGAGGGAAGGGAGTGCTGAAAAAACGTGAGCAGATAGCGGTTCTTCACAGCATCGCCCGCCTGAGGGATGTTGGGGTAGTCGAGGGCTCCGATGAAGAACAGACTATGTCGCATGATGTTGTGGATGGGCTTATGCCTCTTGCTGCGTTTTGCGGCTGCAAAGGTACTGATTTTTTCTTACAAAGTTCCGATAATTGCAAAAAAGTGATACCGCATAGACGGTGGAGCTGAGGATGACCGTGAGGATGGCACCCTCGACCTTCCACAGCCAGACGAAGAGCAGCGAGCCGACAATCTTCACCGCACCGCACAGGAAGCTGCTGTTGCGGATGCTGCGTCCCTGTCCGTGCGAGCCGAGGTAGCGGTTGATCATGTCGCCCATGCCATGGATGCTGAACCCGACGGCAAGGAGTGCCGCATAGGGCGCCACGATGCGGTAGGAGTCGTCGTAGAGGCTTACGACCGGACGGATGAGCAGCACGAAGCCCAGCAGCGAGACGGCGGTGAGCACACCCGTGAAGAGCAGCACGCGGCGCGGGATGCACTGCTCACCGGCAAACCGCTTGAAGAAGGTGGTGCCTACGATGCCGGGCAGGTAGGAGATGGGCTGTGCCAGCGAGAGCGCCAGCGTGTAGTAGCCCACCAGGGCGTTGTTGTCGCCCCAGAGCCCCAGCGTGACCCCCGAGAGGTAGTTGGTGGCGACCATCGCCAACGACCCCCAGTAGAGCTGGATGCCGTAGTCGCGGTTCTCGTGCTGGAGCTCGATGGCGATGGGATGCAGCTGCCGGAACGACGGACGGGTGGAGGCGATGAGGAGCACGAGCACAGCCGAGCATGTGCCCCAGTGCAGCCACAGCACGCTGCGCGGGGTGGCGCCCCAGCGGGGATAGACAATGAGCGCGAGGACGATGAAGGTGGCCACCGGCAGCACACGCGCCAGGGCCAGACGGTAGATGTGGTTGTCGCCCTGCGCTGTGGTGTTCATGTAGTTCGTGAGCAGCGGGTAGAGGCAGACGGGCAGGGAACAGAAGAAGAGCGTGCGCACCTGCGCATTGCCGGTGTGGATGATGCCTGCCGCTGCCGTGAGCACGACGAGCAGGGCCGTGGCGGCACAGAGGAAGAGCACCAGCACCCCACGGATGCGGGCGCTGCGCTGCGCATCGTGGGAGAGCGCCAGCAGACGGCTGCCGGACATGAACCACCCGAAGAGCACCAGCCACGACAGCAGCTGGATGATGTTCAGGACGTACCGGACATCGCCATAGGCAATGGGGTCGAGGACATCGGTGTTGAGCTTCGATGCCACGAAGTTAAGCACCGCCCCGAGGAAGGTGGCCCCGTAGAGGGCGATGACCTGTTTCTTGCTCTTGTTCAATACCATGGCAGGGTGCGGGTTAGAGGGTGGTGCAGAAATCTTCGTCGAGCACGGCGGCTTGGAAATCGGCATAGGTGATGCCCTCCTTGGTCTGTGCCTCGCGGTAGAGGCGCAGGGCCAGACGCAGTGCCTGCTTCGTGGTGAGCCCGTCGCGCACGAACCACCCGCGGCTGCTGGCCACGGTGAGCACGCGTATCACCCAGAAGGCGAGTGGACCGTAGTAGTCGCGTGCAGCGATGAGTCGCCCTAAATAATATAAGTAGTCGCGCCCGAGCGTGGAGCGCGTGAGCACACGGCGTGCCGAGGAGGCTACCTTGTGCCAGATGACGGCATCGCGTACGATGACCATCTTCTCGCCTGCCTTGCGCATGCGAAGGGCAAACGCATAATCCTCCTCACCGAAGAAGAAACGCTCGGTGAGCAGACGTCCCTCATCGTCTATCAGCGATGCATCGGCCAGCAGCGCACAGCCGGAGATGAACGACACCGGCAGGGGCGTACGGTCCGGAAGGGTGCTCACGTCGGCATCGCGGAAGAATGACTTGCGGGAACCGAACACCAGGCGTCCGCCACACGACCATATACGCTGCGGGTTGCTCCAGTAGCAGATGAGCGGGCCCACCACCTTGCAGAGGGGGTGTGCGGCACGGTATGCCTGCAGCTTCTGGAGGAAGTCGGGAGCGACTACGGTATCGTTGTTGAGCAGCATGTAGCTGTCGGGAGCGAACGTCTCACGGGCAAAGGCGATGGCGCGGTTGTTGCCTGCTGCGAACCCCCAGTTGTGTTCGAGCGGCAGCAGGTGTGCACGCAGGGACGACTGTGCGATGTATGCCTCGATGCGCGAGAGACTGTCGTCGGTGGAACCGTTGTCGGCTACGACTACACAGAAGTCTCCCGATGCCTTCTCGAGGGAAGCAAGGCAAGCCAGCGTATCGTCGGCTCCATTCCAGTTGATGAGTATAACGGCTGTCATGTGGTTTGTCTTTTTCCTACCAGCACCCAGTGCATCAGATGCAGCAGCATGAGCATGACGGGTATCTCTATCACGTCGAGATGGAAGAAGTAGAACTCAAACCATCCCATGGCCAGCAGGGCACAGAAATAGTAGTATAGGGTGCTTGTGAAGAGGTTGTCGAAACGAGTGGTGAGAAACTTCAGCGTGTAGCACAGGGCACTCAGCCCTAACGTGTAGAGCCCGAACTGCAGCGGGGTGGTGTATATCCACAGTGTGCCGAACACCGTGCGCACGTTGGTGAGACTGATGCCTGTGAAGTGGAATGTGGGATTGACCGGCGAGAGCACCTCGTGAGTGCCGGTGAGCTGGTTGTAGATGTTGATGAAGGGGGTCCAGATGACATCGAACGAACCCCGGTCGGGAAAGTCGAGCTGCATGTCCACACTCAGTCCGAGTGTGCCGCTGGAGAAGTAATGCACGAAGCGCTGGAAGATCCAGAGGAGGATCTTGTCGTTGACTTCCATCTCGTTGACCACCACGATGGCCAGCAGGAAGGTGACGAAGAAGACGGCTATGGCGCTGAGTACGAGAATGAGAACGAAGCGGGGCGTTATCCGCATCTTGCCTGATGCCAGCCGGAGCATGACACCCACCACGCAGGGGATGATCATGGTGCCCTTCACCATGTTGATGATGCTGACCGCCATGAGGACGATGACGAAGATCCACAGCCAGGGCTGGCGCTTGTTGAGATAATAGATGAAGAGCATCAGCATGACACTGCTGAAGCGCTTGAGATGTCCCCAGAACCCGAAGCCGGCGAACTCCTCGGCGAACTCGTCGGAGCCAATCATGAACTTCGAACTGCGGATGGTGCCCAGCAGACGGTAGGAGAAGGCCAGCACCAACAGTATGCCGATGAGGATGAACAACTTGGGGATGCCATCGTCTTTCACGTCGGTATGGAACACCGGGTAGTGGTGTCGCTGTCCCCACCCGGCCAGCACGAAGCTGGGGATGGCGAACAATAGCAGACCTACACTCCAGATGAGTATGCTGGGGTAGTAGAACTCTACGAAGTCGAACCGTCCCGAGATGGCGATGGAGACGAGCAGCACCACCAGATAGGGGAGCATGAGGAAGTTGAGCGGTGTGAGAAGCGTGTTCCATGCTTTCCGCTCGAGATAGAATAGTACGCCTATCTCTATCAGGATGGAAAGAACGATGAGGAACCCCATGACGCAGACCGGCTGATGAGTATAGGATGCGGGTGTCAGCTACCGGCGCGCTCTTGCCGTATCAGTTCCTTGATGATGAGCCAGGCTGCTGTGCCAAAGAAGGCAAGGAACACGTAGAGGATGCCCATCATGAGTTTCTTGGGTGATGAGGCCTTGAAGGGAACCACAGGCGGCTGCATGACCACACACACCGGGGTGTTCTCCTGCACCTTTGCCTTGGCAAGCTCGAGTTGTCCGGCCAGCTGGTTGTACACGTTGAACGCCAGGTCGCGCTGGTTCTCAAGGAAGTCCGCTTCGGTCTGGTACTGCATCTTCACGACCCCCATATGGGCATCGACATAGGTCGCATACGCCTGCTGGGCGTCGAGGTACTTCTGCTTGGCTTCGTCGCATATCATCTGCGTGTATGCCAAGTCCTTGCGTGCCTTTGCCGTGCGGTAGTTGCCGATGTACTCCTGCAGCCGTTCGCTCACCTCCTGCGCTGTGCAGGCAGCAATGAGCGGATCCTGCATGGTGACGTCGAGCGTGATGACATTGTTGCCTTTGTCCACATCGACACGGATCTTCTTGTCGAGCGACTTCAGCGTCATCTGCTGCGGACGTGTGAGCATCATGTTGTTGCCGTCGGTAGGCATGACGGTATCGACCCTATGGGTGGTGAGCCGTTTGACGAGCCGTATGGGTGCCTGCAGACAGGTCGTCCACCATGCCTCCTTCTGTTTGAAGCGGAGGTAGTGGTAGATATCGGTCTGGAGCTCACCATCCTGGCTCTCTACGGGCATGGCCATGATGTCGCAGAGGAAGGGCGTGGAGGAGATAATCTGCGGATAGAGCTCGGGGTAGAGTGCATCGCCGCTCTCGCCCAGTCCGCCGAGGTCGATGCCTGCCATGGATGCCAGGGAGCCTAAGCCGCCTCCCACGCTCATGCTGCCGGCCGAAAATTCGGGCGCCATGATAACCCGTGAGGTGTACTGTTTGGGAATGCTGAAGGCTACGATGATGCTGAGCACACCGCCGATGAAGCAGGCGATGAGGAGGGTCTTACGCTTCTCCCACAAGAGCAGCAGCAGCGACAACAGATCGCGCGAAGTGTTCTGTTTTTCCATGTCGGTAGGATTTTGTGTTTCGTGCATGTGTTGACGATGGTTTTTACTTTGCTATCAGATTGGTCAGGGCCAGCACCACGGTAGCGAGTGAAGCCGCTGTGGAACCGAGCGAGAGTATCTCGGCCGTTGTCATGCCTTTCTTGTCGTCCTTCTCCGGTACGACGATCTCGCATCCGGGTTGTATGAGTCGGCTACTCAAGCTGTTGGCCTTTGTCACCGTGCCGTTCATATACACCACATAGGCATTGGACCGCTTGGCTTTGTCGCTGTAGCCTCCTGCCTGGTTGATGTAGTAGCGGAGTGTGCGTCCTTTCTTGTACGACACCGTATTCTCGCGGGCCACCTCACCGCTCATCTTCACCGTGTTGGAGAACTGCGGTATGGTGAGCACGTCGCCGGCACGCAGCACCAGGTCGGCATCGCTGCCGGGATTGGCAAGGGCTTTCTCCAACTCGATACCTACGGGGTATTCGGTCTGGTTCATCATCTGTCGGCGCACTGCTACCGAGTCGCGTTTGTTTTCCAGAGCCTGAATGGCAATCTCCACATTCGTCTCCAGACGCATGATTTCCTCATCGGTCATCTGCCGTTGCAAGCGTGCGCCCTTGACGTAGGCCTGCGGCGTCAGTCCGCCGGCACTCTCCACCAGCTCGCTGAGGCGCTGGCTCTTCTTCGTCAGGGCATAGGTGCCGCTGAATACCACCTCGCCTTGTATCTTCACGTTCTCCTGCTCGTAGTAGCCCGGGCTCTTGCGGATATACACCTCATCGAAGGGCTTCAGCACGAAGTTGGACTGTCCGTCCACCAGCAGTCCGTCGCTGATAGCAAAGCTGTAGGTGTGTGATATGGTGTCGCTGGTGGTGACAGCGCGCGAGTCCTTGATGCGGCGCGACACGTCCACCTTGGCGGTGCTGGCTGCTTCGTTCAGGCCTCCTGCCATCACGATGAAGTCCTCGATGGTCATATTGTCCTGATAGTGGTATGCGCCTGGGAAGGCCACCTCGCCATAGATGGTCACCACCTGTGTCTCCCGCATCTCGTCGATGCTGGGAATCACGAGGATGTCGTTCTTGCGGAGACGGATATCGTCGGTATGGCCCTCCATCAGCAGCCCGAGGTTCACGGTCTGGTTCTCCATGGTGCCGTCGGCATTACGACGGTTGAGGATGGCGCGGTTGCGGTAGGCATCATCCCTCAACCCGCCGGCGGTCTGTATGAGCTGGCGCACGGTGGAGACGCGGCCATCCATCTGAAACTCTCCCGGACGGTAGACGGCACCGCGAACCTCAACCTTGTTGGCGAAGGTGGGCATGATGCTGTCCACACTCACGGAGTCGCCATCGGCAATGCAGAACGATTGCTGTTCCTGTTCGTCGAGGGTGTAGATCTCGTATTCGCGTTCTCCCACGCGTATCAGTCGCACGTCCTTGCGGTAGGCGTTGCCGGTAAGACCTCCGGCATAGCCAAGGAGTGTCTTGACCGATTCGGTGGACAACATCTCGTAGAACATGGGTCGTTTCACCTGTCCGCTTACACATACGAGGTTCTGGTAGGTGCCTACATTGACTACATCGTTATCCTCCAGCCGCACCTCTTTGCCCATGTGTCCGTTGAGGATGAAATCGTAGATGTCGAACGAGGCAATCTCCTTATTGTCGCGGAACACCTTTACGTCGCGCAGGGTGCCATGATCGGTGACACCACCTGCCATGTAGAGTGCGTTGAAGATGGTGGCAAATGATGACATCTCGTAGGTGCCCGGGCTCTCTACCTCACCCAGCACGTGCACGCTGATGGTACGGTTCTGACCGAGTGTGAGGCGTATCTGTGACTCAGGGTTGTCGCCGTTGAGACTGGAATACATGCGTCCGAACTGGTCACGCAAGCGTGCGTTGGCCTGCTTCACGGTGAGCCCGCTCAGGTACACGGGCCCCAGGTTCTCAACCTGTATGCATCCATCGGGTGAGATGGTCTGCTGCAGTGTGGACTGTGAGGCTCCCCATATATCGATGAGCACTTCATCGCCCGGTCCCAGTCGGTAGTTGTCGGGGGTCGGCAGGTTGTACGCAGCCTCAAACGACACTTCTTTGTTCTGGAAGATGCTATGTCCGAAAATCTGTCGGCGTTGCTTCTCCAGCTCCTCCTGCACCAGCATCGACAGTGAGTCGGGAAGCAGGAAGTCGATGCCTTCAAGCATCATGTCTTCCTTGTCGGCTTGCTTCATGTTCTGCAGGTTGCGGGCATCGCTCTCAAGGCTCACACGGTTGGGGTTGAGGGGGGCGATGCGTGTGCGTGAGACCTCGCTCAGTGTTTGTCCCTGACCTGTGCCCTGTGCCCGTTCGTACTGTTTTTTCAATCGGTTCACCTGATCCATGGTGACGCCGCGTCGCAGCAATTGCTTGGCAATGTCCTGATCGCTGTCGCCTTTGGCGCGGGCTTCGGTGACATATTCAATAATCTGTTCATCGGACATCTTCTGCGCGTGCGCGTACGCGCAAGACAACGTGAGCGCCATGATTACAACAAAAAATTTCTTCATGATGTTGTATAAATAGTTGGTTGGGAGGATTAGTATCAGAATTTCTTTCCGGCAACCATCGATGTGATTGTCTTCCAGATGATGCATAGGTCGCCTTTCAGAGAACGAGTCTTCATGTATTCGAGGTCCATGTCAAGGCGTCGTATCATCTTTTCCATGGTATCGGTATACCCGTTGTAGAGGGTGGCAGGTGAGGTGAGCCCGGGACGTATCTGATACAGTGCTACATAGTCGGGCCGCAGCTCCGTGATGCGGTCGATGAATACTTGCCGCTCGGGACGGAAACCGACGAGCGACATGTCGCCGCAGAATACGTTCCACAGCTGTGGAAACTCGTCGAGATGGTGCTCGCGCAAGAACTGACCGACACGGGTCATCTGGGCAAGACGCTCGTCCTCGGTGCGCGGTATGCCCTCTTTCTCGCAGTCTTTCTTCATCGTGCGGAACTTCAGTATATGAAACGGCTTGCCATGAAGTCCGATACGTTCCTGACGATATATGGGTTGGCCACCCGAGCATAGTATGAGTAGCCATATAATGAAGAATGCGGGCGAAAGTATAATCATGCCGAGACCGGAGACCACTATATCAGCAAATCGCTTGACAAAACGCTCGAATGCCGACATGCCATCTGTGCTGATGGCTTGTACGGCGGCGCAGGTTCCTTTGGTTTCGTTTCTCATCAACGTTTTTTAATATTTATTATAAAAACGCGGTGGCTATGCATTTATTGTGTGTGCTCACTACATTTTTCAAAAATCGGTGCAAAATTACTTCTTTTTTTTCATAATGACCTTCTTCTTTCGTATCTTTGCCCCGTAAATAATCAACATCTGATATGAAAGCATTCGTTTTTCCCGGTCAAGGCGCTCAGTTTTCGGGTATGGGCAAGGATCTCTACGACAGCGTTGCGCTGGCACACGATCTTTTTGAGCGTGCCAATGACATTCTGGGCTTCCGCATTACCGATATCATGTTCTCGGGCAGTGATGAGGAACTGCGCCAGACACGTGTTACACAACCTGCTGTATTCCTGCATTCTGTCATCAGCGCCTTGAGCCTTGGTGATGCGTTCCTCCCAGACAGTGTGGCCGGTCACTCGCTGGGCGAGTTCAGCGCCCTTACTGCTGCCGGCGCTCTCTCCTTCGACGATGGGTTACGTCTTGTCAGTGCCCGTGCCATTGCGATGCAGAAGGCTTGTGAGCAGCAACCCTCTACGATGGCGGCTGTACTGGCACTTGCCGACGACGTCGTGGAACAGATATGTGCCGAGGTGAGTGCCGAAGGACATGTGGTGGTTGCCGCCAACTATAACTGTCCGGGACAGATTGTTATCTCCGGCTCCACCCAAGGCGTGGAGATCGCTTGCGAACGGTTGCGCGCTGCCGGCGCCCGCCGTGCCTTGACACTGAGCGTAGGGGGCGCTTTCCATTCGCCCCTCATGGAACCGGCACGTGCCGAGCTGGAGCAGGCCATCGCCGCCACCTCCTTCCATGTGCCTTGCTGTCCCGTGTATCAAAACGTGGATGCGCTGCCGCATACCGACCCTGAGGAGATCAAAGCCAATCTCGTGGCGCAGCTCACGGCTCCCGTCCGCTGGACGCTCTCTGTGCAGCACATGGTGGATGATGGCATCGATGACTTCGTGGAGTGTGGTCCGGGTACTGTACTCACTGGACTCATCAAAAAGATACGCAAGTAATACGCTCCTTAAGCTGTTTCATACAGGTATGCTTATCTATCAAGTACTCACTCGATTGTACGGCAACGACAATCCCTCGTGTGTTGCAGGTGCTCCTCTCTCGGTGAATGGCTGTGGCAAATTGGCACACTTCGGTGCACATGCCTTTGCGGCCATGCGCCGGATGGGCGTCACGCATGTGTGGTACACCGGCGTGCTGCAGCATGCTACCTGCACAGACTATACATCCTATGGCATCCCCCTCTCTCCTGCTCACGAGGTGAAGGGAAAGGCAGGGTCTCCCTATGCCGTGAGCGACTACCGTAACGTATGTCCCGATCTGGCCGATGATGTGCCCCATCGCTTGCATGAGTTTGACCTGTTGGTACGTCGCACACACCGTGCCGGGCTTGGCGTAATCATCGACTTCATTCCCAATCATGTCGCCCATACCTATCTCGGCTCTGATCTCTCTGATGACGATTGCTACCCGGGACGTGTCTACGATGGCGACTGGACAGACACCGCCAAGCTCGACTATGGCCGACGCGAAACATGGCAGCACATGCTCGACATCTTGCTCTTCTGGGCAGCACGTGGCGTGGACGGCTTCCGCTGCGACATGGCGGAACTCGTGCCTGTTGAGTTCTGGGCATGGGCGCTGCCGAAGGTACGTGCTGCGCACCCCGGCACTCTCTTCATTGCTGAGGTTTACCAGCCCTGGCGTTATCGTGAATATGTGGAAAGGGGTACCTTCGATTATCTCTACGACAAGGTTGGACAATACGATACACTCATCGCCCTACTGCGTGGCCAACAGTCGGCAACAGCACTTACGCAGTGCTGGCAACAATCGGGCGATCTGGCTCCGCACATGTTGCACTTTTTGGAAAACCACGATGAGCAGCGTCTTGCTTCTGATTTTATCTGTGGCGATGGCGCACGTGCTATCCCTGCCCTGGTGGTCAGTGCCCTTTGTGATACCTCTCCCTTCATGCTCTATTTCGGCCAAGAACTGGGCGAGAGGGGTATGGAGAGCGAAGGTTTCAGTGGCGTTGATGGCAAGACGACCCTTTTTGATTATTGGTCGGTATCTACTGTCCGACGTTTCCGGAACGGGGGACGCTGTGATGGTGCAGGGTTGACAGAAAAGGAAAACTTTTTGTTGTCTTTCTATCGCAGGGTTCTCCAGATGCGGGAGAGTGAAACGGCTTTCTGTGAGGGAAAGTTCTTCGATTTGATGTACGTCAACCCTCCATCGACAGACTTCGATGCGCACCGGCAGTATGCTTTCCTGCGCTGTGCCGATGACGCGCTGATGCTGGTGGCAGCCAACTTCGCCGATGCGCCAGCCAGTGTGCGTGTCCTTATCCCTGCCCATGCCTTCGAGTACCTGCACCTTCCCACACTGCCCCATGTGCAGGCAGAGGAGTTGCTCACTGATACGGCATTGACTCTCACCCTCGCGCCCGATGCGCGCGTACCTATTACGATAGGTCCCCATTCGGCGGCCGTTCTCCGCATACCGTTGGGGAAACAGAAATAGTCGAATGGCGGGACTGCATACCTGAAACGAAGATTAAACTTTTTCATTCCTATGCAGTCATACTCCGGAAAGGTGAGGACATTGACCGATAAAGAATGCAAAAAAAGAGCGTTTTATTTGGCTGTTTGCTTTGCTTGCCTTACCTTTGCAAGCGTTTAGTACTAACAAATAAATTTTTCAACAATGGCTTACGTAATCAGTGACGATTGTATCAAGTGCGGAACCTGCATTGACGAGTGCCCCAACGAGGCTATCTCCGAAGGCGATACCAAGTACGTTATCAACCCCGATGCATGTGTGGATTGCGGCACTTGTGCCGATGCTTGCCCCTCTGAGGCTATCAAGCCCGAGTGACAAAGGTACACTGCTACATGACAGTAGAATGCCTCCCCGAAAAGGGAGGCATTTCTGTTGGTATAATAGACTTAATGCGATGTATACTGACCACCCCACTCTATGTCAAAGAAAACGGGAAGGTGGTCGCTGTAGCCTCCTTTGTAAAGGAAACCGTTCCATGTGCGCTTGGGGCGTTGGCCTCCGTAGAGAGGCTCTTTTTCGAGCAGGAACGACTCGCGCAGCACTTCTGCATCGGTCGTATGAAGAGAGGTGGTGCTGGATATAAAGATCTGGTCGAGTTGCTCCCATTGCCCTTTGTAGCGGTAGCTGCCCTTACACTCGTGGGTGAGGTTGGTTAAATGATGTCGGCAGAGTGACTTGGCAGCAGTGCTGGCAGGTGTGTCGTTCATGTCGCCCATCACTACGACACAGGGATGCGTCCGTACAGTGTGCAGAGAGTCTACGAGGGAGGCGGTAGCGGTGGCTGCCATCTGGCGGCGTGCTGCGGAATGTTTCCTTCCCCCCAATTTGGATGGCCAGTGACATACTACCACATCGAGTGTATCACCAGAGAGCGACTCTCCGGTCACCAGCAGCAGGTTACGTACACGGACGGAGGCATCGTCCCGCTCTGCTGCATGATGTTCAGACCAGGAGATGAGCCGAAAATGTGCAGGGCGGTAGAGCAATGCCACATCAATGCCGCGCGCATCGGTGGCAGGGGTATTGTGCGTCATGACATAGCGGTAGCCGATGGCACGCAGCGGTGAACGACGGGTGAGGTCGTGGAGCACGCTGTCGTTCTCCACCTCGGCCAATCCTATTAGAGCGGGGGGCAAACCATCGACGGATGAGAGGGATGCAATCGCTTGTCCGAGGTGTTGCAACTTCTGGTGGTAACGATAAGGCGACCAATGACGTGGACTTTCGGGAAGGAAAGATGTATCGTCGTGAAGAGAATCGTGGCGGCAATCAAAGGCATTCTCTGCATTGTAGAATGCTACGCGTAAATGCCCCTTTGGAATGGGTTCCTGTGCGTTGATTTGCAGTATGGCACAGTGTAGTAACACCAGCAAAATGAAGGGGTATGTGCGTTGTGACAATGCAGCCATCTTCTATTCTTCCTTGTACTGGTAGCATCCGGCATCAGGTGGCGTAGGGCGCAGTTCTCCATCTCGGTCGTATGGCACGAGGGGCAGGGCAGCAGGGTCTCCGATGCATCGCGCACGGCTAAGAGAATCGAGGTGGAAGTCATAGTAGAAGGATATGCTGTGTTCCACGAAGTTGCCTTTTCCCCAAACGGCACTGTCGGGGCTCTCCCATACGATGTCATTGAAGTGCGTACTTCTGTCGGGGCAACTATTGATGAGACAGTGCGAGAAGTGGTAGTCGTCGAGGGTGTCAATGACAAGCCCTGCGAGTTCGTCATCGCCCCATCCTGTGACGATGCAGTTGGTGAAGTTGACTCCCAGCAACGGCCAGAAATGCGTCTCGTCAGTGTTACACAGGTAGAGTGCCTCCTCCTTGTTGGCACTCCACGGCCAGAGGTTGGCAATGGTGCAATGGATGAATTCGTAGCGCCCTCCACATATCTTGATGCAGTGTGGAGCGGCATTGCTGAACTGGCAGTTGATGGCACTGCCTACACTGAGCATAAGGTCGAGACCTGTGCCGCCGATATTGTGAATCTGACTGTTCTCCATGGTAAAGAGAATGTGCTCCATGTCGGTGGCTTCGCTCCGTATACCATAGGTTGAACCATGTATATCGGCATATTGAAAGAGGTTGTCGTGACTGCAACTGTGCAGTGTGATGCCTTGCCACTGGTCTTTGACCCAGTCGTAGGGGAGGTAAGAGAACATCCGGTCGAAACGGTCTCCGCGGAACACCACGAGGCTGTCCTTCGTGCCGAGTGCTTCAATGGTACCATAAACCGACAGTCCCGCATCGGCATGGAAGTGAAGCGTGCAGCCGGGGGAAAGACGCAGGGTGGCGCCCTCAGCTACAACAAGGCTGTCGCTCACGAAGATGGGGCGTGTGGCAGGAAGAATGGTGAGGCTGTCGGTGAGCGTGACTGCATCGAGGATGTATGCATCGCGTCCCCATGCCGTGAGGAGAACATGTTGCTGTATGCCGCTGGCGAGGGTGAACACGAGGGAGTCGCGCACCTCGAATGGGAGATCCTCTTCATGAGGGTCAATGGTCACTTCTACGAATACATAGAGCGAATCATGGGCTCGCAACTCGACATCGTGCCATGCGGTATTGTACTCTCCATCAAGGTTTACACGGAAGGGAGATGCGTCGCCACATGCCAGACGAACGTCAGGCAGGGAGAGCGCTTCGTTGTTGGGATTATAGACCACGAATACACCGGTGGACGAGCCTACTGCGGTGAACATCGTATCAAAAGCCACCGTATCGCATCCGAAACGTAGCCGGTGTGTGGGGTCATTGCTGTAGTGTATGCTGTCGGTACAGGAGAGGAGGCAGAATGCAAGATACAGAGTGACGAGCATTAAGCTCCCGCCACCGAGAACCCGTTTGCGCTGTTTCTCGGTGGCAGTTGTGTGCAGACTGTAGTGCCTGCGTCGTTCTCTTTTGTGCATCTTCTTTGCGCTAATGGTTTCCCGTGCCGACCTTTGCCGGTGCATTACTTCTTATCGGGTATAGCCTCAAGCACGGCTACAAGGTGGCGCCAGAACAGATCGGCAGTGGGAATGAGGAGTCGCTCATCAGGGCTGTGCACGCCACGCAGGGTGGGACCGAAGGAAATCATGTCCAGCTTGGGATATTTCTCTGCAAACAGTCCACACTCCAGTCCTGCATGAATGGCGCGTACCACGGGGTCTTTGCCGAACAGCCGACGATACTGCTCTACGGTGATACGCAGGATTTCGCTGTTCGCATTCGGTTTCCAACCGGGATACCCTTCGCCCACTTCGGTGTCGGCACCTGCCAGACGGAAGGTGGCGCAGACGGCATGGCTGACATCGTTGCGTCCGCTGAGGGTGGAACTGCGTTGTGACAGTACGATATGGATGAAACCATCGTAGGGAGCATCGCCGGGTTCAATGCGGATGGAAGCCAGGTTGCTGGAGGTTTCCACCAGTCCCTTTACGTCGAAGTTCATGGCATAGACCCCGTTGAACACGGCATACACAGCGAGCAGGAAACGGCGTGTGGTGTTGCGGTCGATGGCGAGCTCGCGGGATTCGCAACTCTCAAGGACGAGGTCTGCAGTTTTTTCGACCGATGCGTATTCGCTATGTATCTCTGCGGCAAAGAGGTTGAACTCTACGCGCAGTGCTTCACGCTCCTTCATGGGCACGGCGCAGATGGCCATGGCTTCGCGTGGAATGGCATTGTGCTTGTTGCCGCCTTCGATGTAGCAGAGGTAGAGGTCAAACTTCTCATCGGCACGACAGAGGAACCGGTTGAGGATCTTGTTGGCATTGGCATGTCCCTTGTCGATGTCGTCGCCACTATGTCCACCAACGAGGCTGGATATGGAGATGGAGAAGAAGAAGTAATCCTGCGGTGCTGCAACCTTGCTGAAGGCGAAGCGCACATCGGTACGGCAGCCACCGGCACAACCGATGAACATTTCTCCTTCGTCTTCTGAGTCGAGGTTGATGAGTATGTCTCCTTCCATGAAATCGGGCTGCATGGCATTGGCACCGGTGAGACCGGTTTCCTCGTCAACGGTGAACACGCACTGCAATGGTCCGTGCTTGACGGAGGGGTCGGTGATGACGGCGAGAGCAGCGGCGATGCCTATGCCGTCATCAGCGCCTAGCGTGGTGCCGCAGGCACGCAGCCAGTCGCCTTCGACAACTGTGCGGATAGGGTCACGGTAGAAATCAATCTCTACATCGCGCCGACTTTCGCATACCATGTCCATGTGTGCCTGCAGGATGACGGTTTTACGTCCTTCCATGCCCGGAGTGGCGGGGACGGTGATGGATACGTTGCCTACCTTGTCCACCTTCACGTCAAAGCCATGGCAGCGGCCGAAGTCGGCAAGCCAGGCAGAAATACGTCCCTCATGCCGCGAAGGGCGAGGAACCTGACAAATCTGTTCGAAAATCTTAAATAGCCCTTGAGGCTGAAGTCTTGATGTGTCCATATTGCTTGTTATTTTATATATTTACTTCAGGCTTTTTCATTAAATAACGTAAAAAATGCTCGGTTTATTGTTTTTATTGCTACCTTTGCGCCGCAATTTTGAAAAAATGTGGAAAATTTTCTTCTTATGTGCTGTTTTTCTCTCCGCCGGCATGTTGCTGCTGTCGGTGCGTGTGCTGCTGAAGAAGGATGGACGTTTCCGCAGTTTGCATATCGGACAGAGCAAGGCCATGCGCGACCGTGGCATACATTGTGTGCAGGCACAAGACTTCGAGGCACGTATACCGAACCCGATGGCGGTGAACGAGTCAGCACGTGCTAGCAGTGACAAAGAATCTGAATAACAGAAAAATAATATAATTAAATCCAATCAAAGAAATGAAGACAAAGAGATTCGCCACATTGGCTATTGCCGCTTCGGCATTGATGTTTGGCTTTACACAGTGCACCACACAACCTGCCACACCTACCTGTGCCCAGACGCCCTGCGAGGCTTCTACAGGATTGAAAGTCGCCTACGTTGATTTTGACACACTGCTGACCAGCTATGACTTCTGGGTATCGGTAAACGAAGAGATGATCAACAAGCGTGAAAATATCACCGCTGAGCTCAATAAGGCTGCTACTGCCCTGCAGAAGGAGATGGAACAGTTCCAGAACAAGGTGAATAATAATGCTTTCGTGAGCCAGGAGCGTGCTGAGAGCGAATACAACCGCATCATGAAGAAACAGGCTGATCTGCAAGCCAAGCAGGAGCGTCAGGCCAATGAGTTCGCTGCAGAAAGCAGTAAGAATGATATGATTATCAACGACTCTATCCAGAGCTTCATCAAGGCTTATAGCAAGGAGAAGGGTTACGACATCATCCTTACGAGTGCCAGCTGCCTGTTTATCGATAATGCGATGAATGTAACTCACGAGGTTGTAGATGGTTTGAATGCCCGCTATGGCGCCGTCAAGTAAATGATCAACTGTCACAACTGCTGAATCATAAATCTGTATATACTGCTCGCGCTCTGATTCGTAGGAATGAGAGCGCGAGTTGCATTTCATCTGACTGTGAATCAGGTGATGTCTGTCCTTACTCTTCGCCGAGCCGGCGGTTGGTGTTGTCGGAAAGTACCTGCGTCACGATGTCGCCCACCATGGCCTTCAGCTCATCCAGGAATTGCTGGGGTTGGTAGGTGCCCTTCTCTATCTCGCGTAGTCGTTTCTCCCAAATGCCGGTGAGCTCGGCGCTTTTCAGCACATCCTCGCGTATAAGACCGATGAGCTCGGTGCCTGTGGGGGTGGGGTAGAGATTCTTGCGTTCCTTCACGATGTAATGGCGCTTGAAGAGTGTCTCGATGATGGCGGCGCGTGTGGAGGGCCGTCCGATGCCGTTCTCCTTCAGCGCATCGCGCAGCGTGTCATCGTCAACCAGTTTACCGGCCGTTTCCATGGCACGCAGCAGGGTCGCCTCGGTGTAGGGCTTGGGTGGCTGTGTCCACTTCTCCTGCAGATCGGGGGCATGAGGACCGCTCTCGCCGGCAGTGAATACCGGCAGCGTGCGTTCACCCTCCTGTTCGCTCTCCGCCAGGGTAGAAGCTTGCACGGCACGCCACCCTGGGTCGAGGATGGTCTTGCCGCTGACCTTGAACTCCTCCTCTCCTGCTTTGCCCAGCACGGTGGTTGTGGCAAAGAGGCAGTCGGGGAAAAATACTCCGATGAAACGTCGTGCCACAAGGTCAAACACCTTCTGTTCCATATCCGTCAGTCCAACCGGGTTTACTCCTGTGGGAATGATGGCATGGTGGTCGGTGACCTTGCTGTTGTCGAAAACCTTCTTGTCCTTACGCAGAGGACGTCCACGCAGGGGTGTCAGCAACTCTTGATATTCTTTCAATCCGTTCAGTATGGGTCCACACTTGGGATACACGTCATCGGGCAGGAAGGTAGTGTCTACACGCGGGTAGGTGGTGATCTTTTTTTCGTAGAGTGCCTGGATAATCTTCAGAGTGGTGTCTGCCGAGAACCCGAATTTCTTGTTGCACTCCACCTGCAGCGAGGTGAGGTCAAACAGTCGGGGTGGTGTCTCACGTCCATTCTTCTTGGTGACATCAGTGATAGCGAAGGACTGGTCGCGGATGGTATGGATGAGTTGCAACCCCTCATCACGCGATTTTAGCCGTCCGCGTGTGCTGTTGAACACGGTGTCGCGGTAAGTGGTCTTGAGCTCGAAGTATTGTTCGGATTTGAAGTCATTGATCTCCTGCTGACGGCGTACGATAAGTGCCAGGGTGGGCGTCTGCACCCTTCCGATGGAAAGCACCTGTCGGTTGCGTCCGTACTTGATGGTGTAGAGCCGGGTAGCATTCATGCCCAACAACCAGTCACCGATGGCGCGGCACAGTCCGGCTTCATAGAGCCGCTGGTAGTCGGTGGCCTCGTGCAGGGTGTTGAATCCTTCGCGGATGGCTTCTTCGGTGAGCGACGATATCCATAGCCGTTTCACCGGGCATCGGGCCTGTGCCTTCTGCATCACCCAGCGCTGTATAAGCTCGCCTTCTTGGCCGGCATCACCGCAGTTGATAATCATGTCGGCATGCTGCATGAGTTGTTCGATGACGGCGAACTGCCGGCGTATGCCATCATCATCGATGAGCTTGATGCCGAATCGTTCGGGCACCATGGGCAGTTGCCCGAGTGTCCACGATTTCCATTGCGGCAGGTAGTCGTGGGGTTCTTTCAGCGTGCACAGATGACCGAAGGTCCAGGTCACTTGATAGCCGTTCCCCTCGATGAACCCTTCGTGACGGTTGTGAGCTCCCAGCACATCGGCAATCTCCCGTGCTACACTGGGCTTTTCGGCAATGCAGACTATCATGCTTTATTTTTTTTGCAAAGATAGGGTGAACCGAACGAAAATGCAAATTTATTTGCGTTTTTCTAAGGTGATCCCTATCTAAAAGGTGAAGCCTTAAAGTAGGGTGAATCGAGCGAAAATGCAAATTTATTTGCGATTTTCTGAGGCGATCCCTGTCTTAAGGTGAAGTGCGGGCGTTGCGGCAAAATTTGATGTAGTCGCTTACGATGGCCGCTACGATGATGATGATGGCAGGGAAAACCAGTGGATTGGTCCCCGCTGCATCCGCTACCCTTCCCTGCAGCAGGTACAGGCAGGCGCGTGTGATGCCGCATCCGGGACAGTGGCGGTGTGTGAGGAGTGTCCACAGGCAAGGTGGCAGGATGTTGATGTCGGTGTAGAGCCGTAGCAGCAATCCTGTGGCTGCATACACGGCCACGACAGCCCATAGCCATCGTGCCCGTAGATAGTGAGTGACAGGGAGGCTCCCAGGTCGGTACTGTTCCGGGTGTTGCGGCTCAGAATCAGCTGTGGATGATGTGCCCCTCATCATCGGTGAAGGAGTTGGTGACGATCATGATGAGGTCGATGAGCCACCAGATGCCGCAGCCGCCCAGTGTGACGAGCATGAGGATGCCGGTGCCAATCTTGCCGGCATAGAAACGGTGCACGCCCAGTGAACCGAGGAAGGCACAGAGGAGCAACGTGACGAGCCAGCGCTGGTCGGTATCCTTCACCGGTCGCGACTCGAATGTGCTGGTGCTGGCATACTGTGTGGGTTGGCGCACTCCACACTTCGGACATATCTCTGCGCGCGCATCAATGATCTCGCCGCAGTTGATGCAATACTTTTCGTTTTCTGCTTTCATTGTTTTTGTTATTGTCTTCGACCTGTTTGACGCAGGGAACGCGCAAAAGGTTGCACACAATACACTTTTTTTTGTGTTACTGTTTCCTGAACTTCACTGCGATGGTCTTGCCGCCATGCTCGTGTATACGCGCCACATAAACTCCTGCGGAAAGTCCCTGTGTAGACACACAAATCTGTGGCAGTCCTTCAGCCTGTTCTACTCCCACCACGGCGCCATCGAGTGTGCAGATGGTCAGAGTGATGGGAATGCTGCCGTCAGATGTGATGTACAGTGCATCGTCATAGTAGGCTACCTCTATGCTGCCGTCGTCGCTATGCAGTGCTGGTGTCCCTGCGAGCAGCTCGGGCCACTGCTGTGTGTAGACATCATCGGCCGTCGTGAGTCGGTTGGAGGCCGCTATGGATGGCAGGCGCATGATGCAGGTCTGGCTCCCCCCGTCGGGGAATAACCCAACGCTTTCGGTGCCACCGTGTGGAGGATAGGTGAACACATCTGTCCACTCTCCGCTGCAGGTGAGCAGCACGTCGCCGCCATCGGCCGACAGCTTGAACGGGGCGTGCAGCTGTGATTCCGTCTCGAGTTTATCGCACCACACGGTGATGAACCCATGGGGTGGAATGACGGTTGATGCCTTGCCCTCGCCGCTGATGAGGTATCGGACGGGGTCGCTGGCATTGTTACTCAGCAGCAGTCCTTCGATGTCGTAGGGCTCGGATGTAGCGTTGTACAATTCGATCCAGTCGCCCCGATGCCAGTGCTCGTCCACGTAGATGCTACCTGCCGCGCTCACCTCGTTGATGCGAATGGGAGCGTCGGTAAATCCCCCATAAGCATGGGTAGGCTCGAAGATCGCCGTCAGCGCCACCACCGTCTCGTCTCCGGTCAGCGTATAGCACTCGTCGGTGCTGACAAACGCTGTCTGGCTGCTGCCAGCTCCAAGCGAGGTGGAGAGGGCGGCATCCCACCAGATATCGCTCGACGAGGCACTGCAGTTGTGCACCTCTACGGCAATCACGTTGGTTCCTTTCTTGAAGAGCGAAGGGGTGAGTGTCATCTGTCCATCGGCAGGGTCGGCATAGTAGGTCGAGGAGTAAGTGGCATACTTCGGTGTGCCGCTGTTCATCTGCACGCGTCCCCCCTCCTTGCCGTTGACATATACCACACATCCGTCGTCAAGCGTGTAGTCAAGTATGAACATATCGTCGGCTGATGGATTGGCGTCCAGGTCGATGGTGGTGCGAAAGTAGTACGTCGGTCGTTTGGTTGCCGCATTGTTACCATAGTCCAGTCGTGTGGCGATGCCTGCACCCGAGCTTGTGTAGCCGAAGGGACCCTGTCCGTTGCTCCAGTTGCTGTCGTTAAAGGTCGCGTTCTTCCACGATGTATTGTCGAGTGACCCTTTGTCGTAGTACTTCCATGTCGCGCTGCGTGCCAGCAGGCTGCGCATGGGTTTGCTGTTGCTGCTCCATCCCTTGAAGGTATATCCTGCGGGTGCTTCGGCGGTGATGGTCACGGGGGGAAACAGTTGTCCTTCGAACTGAGCATAGGGCAGGAACTGTCCTCCCACAAGCAGTCGAGCGCCATCCACATTGGCCGAGAGGGAGGCCGTGACTGCAGTGGTATTTTTGAGTTGCATGGCCGAGTAGTTCTTGAGGGCGTTGTACATCGTGCTGCGACGCGAGGCAGTCATGTTGCTCTTCATGCTGTTCACTGTGCTGGATGGCGACAACCCCTTGAAGGCCATTTCGGCCTTCACATTATTTGCCAATTCGTCGGTGATGGCTGCGCTGCGTGTGGGGTCGAGGACGCTGCCCGCTACGATACAGTAAGCATCGATGAAATGTCGGCGGAAGTCATCGTTCTTCAGAAGGTTAAGAAACAGTGTTACCACCCGTATCTCTTCACGTTTTGTCTTGCCGTTGTAGTCGCCACCGAGCAGTGTGGCGAAGGTGTATGTCTGTTTGCCGGCGAAGGTGTTGAATGGGTCGCTGGTATTGTAGGCAAAATCCAGGTCAAAGAGTACGAAGCGGAACCGTCCTCCCTCGGTGTGTGGACGATAAGCTTTGACGTTGTTCTGTGGCCAATCGGTACCACCGAGGAACATCTCCACGGCCATGTAGTTACAGTATTCATCAATATCGAGCAGTTGCTGTATCTCTGCGTAAGCTGTGGGCTGTGCTGCCTGTGCCGACAGTGTCATCAGCCGGTCAAAGGAATCTCGAGTGCCAGCCTTCTGCACGTAGTTGCTATCGGGTGATATCTCAAACTGATCCACCTCTTCGGTATCGTAGCCCCAGTTGGCGAGGGCGAAGTGCTTGTTGTTGGGCTCACGCATGTTGATGACACCGATATAGGAACCATTGATAAAATGACTCACAGGTACATAACTCTGGCAGTCTATGTTGAGTCCCGAACGGGCGATGATGGTCTGCAGAGCAGCGTCCTTGATACGGCAGGTGTTGTCGTTGCCGCCGTTGCGAACCTGAATGACTTTGTTGCGGTTAAAGGGCTTGTTGGAAAACAATTTGTAATCGAGGAACTTGTGCCCGTATTGCTTCTGTGCCTTGAGTTTGAATGAGTGTGGCGTCCATGCACGGCTCCACCCTCCACAAGCAGCTATGTCCACCTCTTGGTTGAGTACCATCTCGCCATCCACGATGAGTTCCATGTTGGCCGGTCGGTCCCAGTCCATATTGTAGTTGCAGTTCTGAGTCTGTCCGTTGCCCGGCCGCCCGTTCACGCACGATGATCCGGCGGCGAAGATGCCATGTTCGGCACCATAGATGTCACCTCGGTCGGCCACCACCGAGAGGATGGGGAGTGTATAGTCGTGGGCACATCGCAGAAAACTGCGAGTGACGACTGCGGAGGGCAGGAATCCTTCCTTAAAAGCGCGGAATCGGTAGATGGTGTTGGTTGTCACGGTAAATGTGCCGTCATCGCTTTGTTTGCTGCTGGTCGTGGGTACGGTGCCATCGGTGGTATATCGGAGGGTGGCTCCTTCGGCCACATCGACATGTGCGGTGAGCGTACCGGTGAACAGTTGTGCATCGGCGTCCACCTCTGGAGCGGGGAGTTGCTCGTCGGCGAATGTCGATGTGCTGTTGGTGGCATTGGGGGTGGCGGTGTCTGTCCAGCGCCATGTGTCGCCACCATCGGAGGTTCGGGCGTAAGAACAGCGCGCAATGGCTGGCGGAAAGTCTTGTATGGCCAGCAGAGTGCCGTCGGCAGCGGTTACCGTCACGGTGCCCCCATCGGTGTCGAGCCCAAAGGTGGTTTGCTTGGGCCCATAGAGGCGGTCATAGTGGTCGAACCAGATGACGTAGAATCCTGAGGATTGTATGTACCCCGCATTGGCAGGCAGACGGGTGCTGTGCCCTTTGTCGTCACTCACGACACATCGTCCCAGGTACACCTGCTTGTCACCAGGGTTGTAGAGTTCTATCCATCCGCCATAGTTCCAGGAGGGATCCAGAAACATGCTGATGTTGGCAGCCATCACTTCATTTACAATCAGTGATGTCTGTGCGTGGACTGACAGACTTGCTCCCATGATGACGCATGCGAGCAACAGGCTTTTTGCAGTATGGTTGCGGGCTCTTTTCACTTTACAGGAATTTTTCTGGCGCAAAGGTACACAGAATAAATCACAGGAACAAATTTGTAGGAAGTGTTCCCTTCTGGTTATGTTGTCATTTCTTGCTGATGCGTAGCACGGTGAAGGAGTAGGGTGCGAACGTATGGGTGATGGATGTTTCGGTGAGTGCCTCGGTGGTTGTGGCGGGGGTTGCCTTGCGGTCGGCAGGCTGCCCGCTGAGGGTGGTGATGTGGACTTGTGTATGGCTGTCCGAGGGCAGACTGCCGAGATCAAGCATTGCCTTGACCTCCACAGGCAGCAGACTGGCAACCTTCACGATGATGTCGCCACTCTCGCTGTCGGTGACGCAGCTGTAGGCGATGCGACGGCGCACATCGGCAGGCAGGGACGGATCCTCGAGGGTGAGGGTGCCGTGGACGTAGCGGTCACCGCTGTTCTGTCCGCACATCTGCTGCACGTAGTAGCCCGGGGTGAGGTGGATGTCTGTGCCATTGAAGTAGATCATGTCCGGATCCCAATTGCCATGGCCCTCGCGACAGAGCAGAGGCGCATAACTTGTCATGGCCACCACGTCGCCGTTGCGTTCGATGTTGAGGATGTGTAGCCCCTCGGTGAGAGCGCTTTCCATGCAGTTCTTGCGTCCGCGGGCATGTGCGGCATATTCGCCCAGATAGACCTTGGGTTTCGAGCGGTCGTAGTGGTCGTAGAAGTCTTGGTTGTGGAGGTACCAGCCGGGACTGACATAGTAGTGCTCGTCCACCATGGGCACGCCCAGATCGGTGGCGAGTTTCCAACCCCATGTGTAGTCGCTGCCCTCGAAGAAGGGTCCCACGGTGCCGCAGACGATGATGTCGGGGTACCGTTCCTTCACCTTGTTGTATATATAGGTGAACCGTTCGGTGAACACGTCGGAGATGAGGTCTTCGTTGCCGATGCCGATGTACTTCAGTCCGAAGGGCTTTGGGTGGCCACCCTGTGCACGGATGCGTCCCCACTCGGTGGTACGTGCATCGCCGTTGGCCCACTCGATGAGGTCAAGGATATCTTGTGTATATTGCTCCATGGTGAGAGAGGACGTGATGTTGTCGTTCATGCGCAGTGTGCTGGCCCAAGGTAGCCCGCCTTGTTGGCCTGGACCGCCCGACGAAGAGTTTTGGCAGGGCACACCAGCGGGCAACACGGGCAATGGTTCGGCACCGATGTCTTCGCAAAACTGGAAGTACTCCATGTAGCCCAATCCGAGTGTCTGGTGGTAACGCCAGATGTTAGGCGTAGGGATGCGCTCTTCCAGCGCTCCTATGGAGTTTTTCCATAGGTACATGTTGTCCAGTCCATCGCCATGGGCCACGCAACCGCCGGGGAAGCGCACGAACTTGGGGCGCAGGTCGGCAATGGCCTGTGCAAGGTCGGCACGCAGACCACCGCGGCGGCCCTTGAAGGTGTGGCGGGGAAAGAGGCTCACCATATCGAGGCAAAAAGTCTGGGGCTGCTGCGACGTGATGACCAGCCGAGCATCCTTTATATCGGTGGATGCCTTCAGGGTGAGTTCCTTCTTCTGCCAGTGGTCGGTGGTGATGCGCACGGCGGTGGTGGCTGCTGCATTTCCATCGACATCCTGCAGCGATATGGATAGCTTCACTGCTGTTGCATCTGCAGCTTTCTTGCCGAAGAATGTGAGGAGATACTCCTCTCCTTTCTTGACAGGGATGCCGTCGTAACCGCTGTTTGTGAAGGTGGCACCTTCCTCAGCTGCTGTGAGGCGGACGTAGTGGGCATTGTGCGCATGGATTGGGTCATCGGTAAGGACTTCTGCGGTCATCTTGTTGGTGCTCCAGGCATAGAGCGGCCCCCATGTCGTGTTGCGTCCCTTGACATCGTCGGGGGTATATTCGAAGTCCCGGTTCTGGATGAGCTCGGCGTAGAGACCACCATCGGCACCCCAGCTGATGTCCTCGAAAAATACACCGATGAGCTTGTTGCTGATGGCTTTGCTCTCCGTGGCATCAAACGTTATGTGTATGCCGAAGGATTGCAGCGAGGCAAAACGTGTGTTGTCATCAAGTAGGGTCTCGGCATGGCGCTGATCGCGGGCTTCAAGGGCAGCGCAGTGCTCGCGCAACTGTTCAATGAGGCTCCACGGCACGCGCAGTGCCGGCTGGCGGTGTGTCTCCAGAGTGCGGCGCACACGGTCGCTGAGAGGAGGGTAGTCCTGGGGCTTCCAGTGGATGAGATCCGGACTGGTGCAGATGGCATACTGATTGTAGCGGGGATTAGGTATCCACATCAGCGTCCACAACCCTTCGTCGCTGACAAATAGACAAGGGTCGGACATCTTCTTCTCTGCGCCCCAGGTACCGAAGTCGCTGTCCACAAAGGTTCGGCCTCCTCCCAGTATCTGCCAGTGGAGACTGTCGCTACTGTACTCGAAGGCCAGTCCGCGCCCATTGACGTAGGGCTTGAGCCAGCCCTGCTCTGGCGTGTCGGCATGGAGATTCGATAAGGATACGCACATACAAATGAACAGTGTGGCTGAAAGCCGTATGTGGTGGCTAGTTGGCAGAAAAGCACCGATGATGAAGGGAAAACGGAAGTGTTTCATTGGCTGTTGAGGTTCGGATTTATGAATGTGATTTATGGATGTCTTTTTTATTGTCTGTATATACTAAGGATGGGGTTTTGCTGGTGGAGCAGGGTGCTATGAGCTAATTACATTGCAAAGATATTCTTTTTCGGGGTATTCAGAGGGCTTGTGAACATGCATACATATGTTCGCTGCCAGGTGGAATGGCATGCCTACTTAAGAGGTGGGGACTAATTTACTGCAATTTCTTTCACCGTACGATGACGCTTTCCCCGGTATGTGTGTCGATGTCGAGCATGGTGCCGTCAATGAGGATGTGGAGGGCGCCTCCGGCGTGCGACTTCACCGTGCAGCGTTCCACCTGTCCGTCGCGCCAGCGGAGGTCGGTGATTTCGAAGCCGCCGCGGCAGCGCAGTCCGCTCACACGTCCGTTCTGCCAGCTGGAGGGAAGGGCAGGAAGCAGGCGCACGAACCCTTCGTGGCTTTGCACCAGCATCTCGGCGATGCCCGCGCAGCAACCGAAGTTGCCGTCGATCTGGAAAGGGGGATGGGCATCGAACAGGTTGGGATAGGTGCCGCCGCGCTGGCTGCCATCGTGGCCTATAGCAGGAGTGAGCTGTTCACGGATGAGCTGTAGAGCATGGTCGCCATCAAGCAGACGTGCCCATAAACATACCTTCCATCCCATGCTCCATCCTGTGCTGGCATCACCTCGGGCGAGGAGGCTTGTCCGTGCTGCCTTGAAAAGGTCGGGGGTTCCATTAGAGGTGATTTGGCTGCCTGGGTACAGTCCCCACAGGTGCGACACATGGCGGTGTCGGTCGGCGGGGTCGTCCCAGTCGTCCATCCACTCCTGCAACTGTCCCCAGCGTCCTATCTGCATGGGGGGCAGAAGGTCGAGGAGCGTGCGCAGCGTGTCTGCGAAGAGTGCATCGGTGCCCAGTTCCTCGGTGGCAGCAATGCTATGGGTGAAAAGGTCGCGGACAAGCTGGCTGTCCATGGTGGTACCTGCCACTACAGCGAACGAGCGTCCGGGCAGGTGGGGCCGGTTTTCGGGCGAGAAGCTCGGCGCCACCACCATCCAACCGTGTGTAGGCTCGGGGGTGAGAAAATCAATAAAGAACTCGCATGCTCCCTTCATCACGGGCCATGCCTCGGCGAGGTATGCGCGGTCACCGCTGAAGAGATAGTGGTCGTAGAGCTGCTGGCAGAGCCAGGCGTTGCAGGTGGGCCAGATGCCGTAGGCCGCACCATCGACAGCACCTGTGGACCTCCAGATGTCGGTGTTGTGGTGGAGCGTCCATCCGCGGCAACCGTACATGGCGGCGCTGGCACGTCCATTCTCGGCTACCTCGCGTGTGAGTCGCAGTAGTGGTTCGTACATCTCAGGAAGGGCAGTGACCTCGGCAGGCCAGTAGTTCATCTCGAGATTGATGTTGCTCGTGTACTTGCCATCCCATGGCGCCAGGGGCTCACGGTTCCAGATGCCCTGCAGGTTGGCTGCCTGTCCGCCCGGCTGAGAACAGCAGATGAGCAGGTAGCGTCCAAACTGGAAGTAAAGTTCTACGAGTTGGGGGTCGTTGTTCTCGCGATACTCCTCCACGCGCACATCGATCGTTTTCAGTGCCTGGCGGCTGATTCCCAGTGAGAGTTGCACACGGTCGAAGAAGGTGCGGTAGGCTTTGATGTGAGAAGCCTTCATCTGGTTGTAGGTGCGTGTACCCAATGGTGCACCCGCTCTAGCGGGCGTAACGGCAGCCAGCGTGTGGCAGGCAACAGACTCACAGTCGGCACTGACATCGCGGTAACTGGCAAAGTTAGTGCCCGTGGAGATGAACAGCGTGACCTCGTTGGCATCGCTTACCGTGAAGGTGTCGTCGGTGCAACTCGTTGCCCCCCCCTTCACCATGAACTGCGTAATGGTGGTAAATTGCACCTTGCCTGGGATGCCCTCGTGGTCGTAGCCTCTACCGGTGAGGGTGAGAGTGGCACTGTTGAGGTCTGCGCCAGCCTCGGTACCTTTCATGGGGGAGGCGTAGGAGGCGGTGAACGAGAGGCTATGTCGCTTGTCGGCAGTGAGGCGCACCACCACCACATCGTCGGTGAACGAGGTGAACACTTCGCGCGTGTAGGTGACGCCGCTGCTCTTGATGTGCGTGGTGGCCAGCGCATCGCTGATACTCAGCTCACGGCTGTAACGTGCCACGCTGTCGATACCCTCAAAGGCGAGGTGCAGTGAGCCGATGGTCTGGTAGGGCATGCCGTTGGCCTGCTGTGCCGATACGTATTGCCCGCAGAGTGCCTCTGCCTCTTCGTTGCGTCCCTCAAAGAGGAACCGGCGTATCTCGTCGAGGTGCTCGGCGGCGAGGGGATTGGTGTTGTTGTGCGGCGAGCCGCCCCAGACGGTCTCCTCGTTGAGCTGTAGCTCTTCGTCGGCAGTACCTCCATAGACCATCACACCTAGACGTCCGTTGCCAAGGGGAAGCGCCTCTTCCCAACGCGTGGCGGGGTGGTCGTAGTGCAGACGGAGGGGATGACGTGGGGCATCGGTGCAGGCGGTCATCGCCAGCAGCACCAGACAGAGAAGAAATAGGAAAGTTTTTGGCTTCATAGACACAGGGATTGGGCACAAATGCACATTATTTCGCGTCAAAGGTAGTGAAAAGATTGCATTCCGGTGTTTTTTTCCTGCTTCTTTTTTAAGAAAGTCGTCTTGCATGGTGGGATTTTGAAAAAAAATGCTTACTTTTGCAGATGAAAATCGATTTTTTTCTTTTACCGTACATAAACATGAAATGCAGACTTTCTCCCCGCGTAGCCAGTTCCATGCTGGCTCTTGTGCCAATGTTGCTTCTGTTCCTTGTCGGATGTCAGCCAAAGTCTACCCTCGAGTGCACGTCGAATGTGCATACCCTGCCGCAACCGTTCGGTGCACAGCAGGCTCGTTATGATGAGCTCACACGTGCCTATCTGCCGCCTGCCCGTGTGGTGTGGTTGAGTCATCCCGAGTGTTTCGGCGATACGCAGGTGCTGTTGCAACCCGGTACCGGTCAGGCAGAGGTGGGCACTCGCGGCACTTGCACGATGACTACCACGGCAGCCGATACGGCCTCACTGTTACTTGACTTCGGACGTGAAATGCACGGCGGCGTACAGATTGTCATCAATAGTGCTGATGACTCTCCCGTGCCTCTGCGCCTGCGCTTTGGCGAGTCGGTGGGGGAGACGTTCAGCGACTGCCGGCAGGCACTTAACGACGGTTACTCGTTCAACGACCATGCCGTACGCGACTTCGTGATTGATGCGGCACGATATGGAAAAATGGAATACGGCAGTACTGGTTTTCGCTTCCTGCGCATCGACCTGCTGGCACCAGTCACCATCTGCCTGAAGGAGGTGAATGCTGTAATGCGCTACCGCGACATCCCTTACATAGGATCGTTCCACAGCAGCGATGCCCGTCTCGACAGCATCTGGATGACGGCTGCCTACACCGTGCATCTGAATATGCAGGAGTACCTCTGGGACGGCATCAAACGTGACCGACTCATCTGGCTGGGCGACCTGCACCCAGAGGTCCACACGGTGATGGCTGTGTTCGGACAGCATCCCGTAGTGTCTGCCAGCATTGACCTCGCCTGCGAACAGTATCCTCAGCCGCAGTGGCTCAACGGCATGAGTTCCTACTCGATGTGGTATCTCATTATCCACCACGACTGGTATATGCACGGCGGCAACCTTGCCTATGTGAAGCAACATCATGATTATATTAGAGGTGTCATCGATCATATCTACGACAATGTGGACGAACAGGGCGGTGAGGACCTGGGTGGAGGACGATTCCTTGACTGGCCCTCTTCGCCCAATAGCGAGGGTGTAGAGAGCGGTTACCGTGCCCTGCTCGTGTGGGCCATGAGGGACGGTGCTGAGCTCTGCCGACTGGTTGGCGATGAGCAGGGCGCACAGCGCTGCGAGACCGTCATCGAACGGCTCTCCCGCCTGGTGAAGGACCACTATGGGTTGAAGCAGGCCGCTGCGCTAATGGCCATCGCGGGACTGATGTCCGCAGAGGAAGCCTCCAGGGAGTGTCTGCTGTCGGGAGGACCCGAAGGCTTCTCCACCTTCTATGGCTACTATATGTTGGAAGCACTGGCCATGGCTGGATACTACGATGAAGCTATGGACATCATCAGCCGCTACTGGGGTGGCATGCTCGATGCTGGCGCCACGACCTTCTGGGAGGACTTCGACCTCGCTTGGACGGCGAATGCTGGACGTATCGATGCGTTCACTCCCGAGGGCAAGGATAACATCCACGGCGACTTCGGCGCCTACTGCTATCCCAGCTACCGCCATAGCCTCTGCCATGGTTGGGCATCGGGTCCTGCTCCTTGGCTTACCCGCCATGTGCTGGGCATCGAGGTCGTAGAACCCGGATGCCGCGTGCTGAAGGTCGAGCCTCACCTGGGGCATCTTGATTGGGCAGAGGGTACCTATCCCACACCGCAGGGCACCGTCAGTGTACGCGCCGAAAAGCGTTCTGATGGTACAGTGAAAACCACTGTGAAAGCCCCAAGGGGTGTGAAGGTAATAAAATAGATCTCATGTTGGCTCAGACTGAATAGAACATTGTCGCATCAATTCCTATTATATTCTTTCATACTTTGCGTTATGAGACATACTTCTTTGACATTCTTCTTGTTGCTTTCCTCTCTCACCGTGTTGGGCGGTACCTCTGATAATGTGCAAACGTTGACATTGCGCAATGCCTCTGTGGGCAAATCGTTTGACGGTATCGGCGCCGTGAATGGTGGTGGGGCCACGGCAGTGCTGCTGAAGGACTATCCTGAGCCCTGGCGCAGCCAGATTATGGACATGGTGTTCAAGCCCCAGTTCGGTGCCAGTGTGAGTACGCTGTTGGCTGAGATTCCCGGTGACGGTAACTCCACGCAAGGCTCCATGCCAGCACACAGCCACTACCGAGGTGATTATAACCCAAGGCGTGGCTACATGTGGTGGGTACTGCGCGAAGCACAGCAGCGCAACCCCAACCTCACACTCGATGCCACGGCGTGGAGTGCCCCCGGATGGGTGGAAAACTACTGGTCGGATGACATGGTGGACTTCTACATCAGCTGGCTGGAGGCACTGCGTACGGTACATGGGCTGGAACTCGATGCCATCGGATGTCACAACGAGAAGGGATGTGACTACCGCTTTGCCAAGGCACTGCGGCGTGCCATGGACGAACAGGGCTTTGCGAGCGTCAGGTTGCATGCCTTCGACAACTGGGGCGATTGGAAGATGGACTTCGTGAACGATATGCAGCAGGATGCTGAGCTGGCTGAAGCTATCGACATTGTCAGCGCACATACCTTCAGCGAGATACCTCTGAAGCCTGAACAACGAGCCGCTGTCGAACGGTTGGAAAAACCCATCTGGAACTCCGAGGATCACATCTACCGCAAGGGCTTCGACTGCCTCATCTCCATCGTAAAATGCTTCAACGAGAACTATATCGTCAGTGGTGCTACCAAGGTTGTCAACTGGTACGACATCGGCGGTGTCTATCCGCTGGAACCCTACAGCTACGACCCCCCCATGCTCATTGCCTGCGAACCGTGGAGCGGCCATTATGAGGTGCGTGAGAATCTCTGGGCCTATGCGCACTACGGACAGTTTACGCGTGTTGGATGGCGCTACATTGACGAAGGCTGCCGGATGCTCGACGGCGGCGGTTCCGTGGTGACACTCACTGACCCTGAGTCCGGTGACTACACCATCATCGTAGAGACAAAGGAAGCCACCGAGGCACAGACGCTGAAGGTCGTGCTCCCCCGTGGCCTTTCGCGAAAGACACTCTGTCAATGGCGCAGCTGCGAAGGGGAGTTGTTCGTGCAGCAGAAAGAGGTGAAACCATCCGGTCGTACCGTCACCTTGCATGTAGAACCGGGCAGCGTCTACTCGTTCTCCACTACACGGGGACAGCAGAAGGGAATGTTTGCTGACATCCCTGCATCCGCGCCCTTCCCCCTCCCATACCGTGAGGACTTCGATAGTTATACGCACCCCGAGCAATATGGCTACTTGCCACACTACACGGCCGACCTCATCGGCTCGTTTGAGCTCACCGAGCGTCCCGACCATAAGGGACAATGTCTGCAACAAATGGTGGGTGAGCATACCCATAGCTGGGCTCCCGAGTGGCACTACTACACCATCCTGGGCGACTCGGCATGGACCGACTATCAGGTGAGTGCCGATGTGTGGCTTCATCCCGGCGATGAGGCCGGTGTGATGGGCCGTCTGTGTGATGTAGGGTCGGGTTACGGCATCTGGGCCAAAGGGTACTACCTGAAGATGAATAGCCAGGGCCGTGTAGAGCTCGTCATCAGCCGAGGCAAGCTTGACAAACGTGAACTTATCGGTGATGCCGAACAGCAGGCACTCATCCGAGCACGCAACGATGCTGAGCAAGGTGGCGAACTCCTCCTCGATAGCTGTCTGCTCACTGACATTTACTCATCGGAATGGCATCGTTTAGCCTTGCGCTTTGAAGGAGATGTTGTTACTGGATATGTTGATGGAAATCAAGTGGTGAAGGCTACTTCCGACAAGTACGGAAAGGGCATGGCTGGTCTGCTGGCACCGCTTACCAAGCGTGGCATCAGTACACCTTGTTTCGACAATCTCGAAATCATTCCCGTGGGCCAATCAGTGGCTCGTGGACCGCAGCAACTTCCTGCTGTGAATCCCCTCTATCCATAGCATAGGGCGAGGATATTCCGCACAGGAATGATTCTCTTTTTGGATTGCCGACAGGAATCATGCGAGATAATGAACATATCTCGCACGGGCAACTTGTAGAGTGTGGAGTCTACTCGCAGAGACCGGCATCGAGCCAAGCACTGAGGAGCTCAGTGGCGTCTGTAAGCGCTGTATCGGCATCGACATCGTACTCCTGACCAAGCAGATAAGCCATATAAGGAGCATCGAAATCACGGTCCTTCACGGCCTCCCAGAGGTAGGCTGCACTTTTGTTGAGACTGATAATCTTGCTGAAGTTGACGTTCTGCACGCCCTTTGAAACGATGATGTTCTCGCCGCACATCTTGCGGATTTCAAATCCTGGTTTTATTCTCATGATGGGTTGATATTGTTGTTTCAGATGAAGAAATGTCGGTATATCCAGAGCAGGTAACGCCGCAGGGGGCGCAGACGTGTCCATGCCCACGAGTAGCAACGCCATCGGCGGCTGGAGGGGGCGTAGGTCTTGCCCTTGCGTACGAAGGCTGCTGCATTGGCACACACATCAGTCAGCCGACACTGCTCGGTGCCACGCACATTGCCGTCGCCCATGAGGGTGACTTGTTTGCCCTGGATGGCGATGATACGGTGGAAGACGTATTTTCCAGGAGCAATCTCGGCCAGCACGGCATCGCCCTTGTCTATATGGGTGACAGCGGTGAGCACGATGCTGTCGCGGCGATCCTCAAGGAACGGACGCATGCTATTGCCTCGTACACGAATGGTGGCGGTGTGCCCTTCGGCGAGGAGTTTGCGCACCTCAAGGAGGAAGAGGTCGTTGGGTAGTTCGACCGTCTGTTCGTTTCGGCTCATTTGATGGACTTATGGTTCGGGTTGTTGCGATGTCACTGTGTTGTGACAAAGAAGTGCTGCCTCCTCGTCGGGACGGCAGCCGAGGGTGTAGCAGGGAACTTGCTCAAGGAGTAATGTCAGGGTGTCGCAAATGCCGTCATAAACGCGGTCGTCCCACTTCATGGATGATACCGATGGAAGCAGTGACGCAAAGGCCTGCAGAGTTCCGTCGCGCTCAATACGGTTCACTTTCTCTTGCTGTATGCGCACGAAAGCCCCTACAGGGGCACTGACGTTGCGGTAGCAGGGCGTCTTGCCGCTCCAGGGCGACCCATACACGGTGACTGTGGTGGGTGTAGCCACTACCACGGGATTGTCATCATTCATCAGTTCACTTCCGGGGATGTGCTTGAGCCAGAGACTGCTGTGGGTACTCTTGCCTGTACCGCTCTTGCCAAGGAAGAGATAACCGCGGCCCTCCAGACTGGTGACGGAGGCGTGGAACAGCAATGTCCCTTTGTCAGCGGCAGCGAAGGCATAGAGCAGCATCATGCTATTGTTGACGGCAAAGCCCTGTGCCCAGTCGTTGCCACGTAGGGCCAGTGTGCCGGAAGTGAAATCGGGCGAGGTTTGCAGCAGCCCGCAGTAGTCGCCTCCCGGGGGACTGATGAGAAACTGGTAACCGCCATCGTTGAGACGATAGACGCCGAAGTCGGCACCGCCGCAGTCAAACTGACCTATGGTCTCCCCTCGTTCGGAAGGATAGAAGTCGTTGTTCACTGTGAGGCAGAACAGCAGTGGCGCTCCAGAAGGAGCCTTGATGCTGAATGGCGTGAATGAGGGTAGCCACATGCCTGCATTGTCGTGTGGGGTGTGGAGGGCGAACGTATGACCGGCTACTATATAGTAAGAGGTAAACATGAGCTTATAGATAAGGAATGAGTGTTGAGAGATGCATGCTGTTCGATCCCTTCACCAGTACGGTGGCAGAACTGAACGCGTTGTCGGCAAGAGCCGTAATGACGTCTTCGGCAGTATCGAAAGTGCGGTACGAGGATGTGACTTCGTTATCAAGCGCAGCCACACTCTGGCGGAAGTTTTCGCCTACCAGCCACACGGCATCAAAAGCACACTCTGCAAGCTTGTGAACAATAGCCAGATGTTCTTCGGTAGAGGCATCACCCAGCTCCTTCATGTCACCTAAGATGACGCATTTGCGAGCCACATCCATGTCGCAGAAGTTGTCGATAGCTGCCCGCATACTGGTGGGGTTGGCGTTGTAGGCATCCACGATGAGGGTGTTGTGCTCCGTTTGCACGAGTTGCGAACGGCTGTTGGTGGGCTGGTAATTGGCGAGTGCTGCATTGATATTGTCAGCATCGATGTCGAAGTAACGCCCTACGGCAATGGCGCACAGCGCATTGTCGATATTGTAACGTCCTACAAGGTGTGTGGATACGTTATGGATGTCAGCATTGTCACGTTCCTGCCAGCGAAATGAAAGGTAGGGGCTACAACTCACTACCTCACCACGAATATCTACATCATCGCTCATCGAGCCATATCGGGTAGCGTCCAACCCTTGTGCGATGGCGAGGAGATGCGGGTTGTCGGCATGCAGGAAGAGTCGGGAACCCGACTTTGTGCGCAAAAAATCGTAGAGCTCACCTTTGGTACGCACCACCCCCTCGAAGGAACCGAATCCCTGCAGGTGGGCACGTCCCACATTGGTGATGATGCCGTAGTCGGGTTCAGCCACCTCTACCAGCTCTCGGATGTCACCTGGGTGGCTGGCACCCATCTCCACCACGGCGATTTCGTGCTCGCTTGTGAGACGCAGTAGGGTGAGGGGCACACCGATGGCATTGTTCAGATTGCCTTGTGTGTAGAGGGTTCGGTAACGTCGTGTGAGTACGGCGGCCATCAATTCCTTGGTGGTTGTCTTGCCGTTAGTGCCAGTAATGCCGATGATGGGAGTGCCCAACATACGGCGGTGGTGACGGGCCAACTGCTGAAGCGCTTGCAGCGTGTCGGGCACGAGCAGCAGACGGCTGTCGGACGGGCAGGCCACGTCAGCATTGTCGATGACGGCGTAGATGCATCCGGAAGCGAGCGCCTGGCGGGCATAGGCATTGCCATCAAAGCGTTCACCCTTAAGGGCGAAGAACATCGCTCCAGGAGTGCAGGAACGGGTGTCGGTAGTGACACCGGTGCATTCCAAAAAACAGTGATACAATTGCTCTATTTCCATAATTGAGGCAAAAGTAGTCATTTTTTTTGAAAGAAACCTTCCGTGAACCTCGTAAAATCATAAAAAAGCGCTATCTTTGCGAAACATTTCTCATTTGGTGGCATTAAGAGCAATGAAAAGCGTGACAAAGAACGGTTCGAATAACGATGGGAAGCGTTTCCTGTCGGACTTGCCTGTTGTCATGGGAATCCTCAACGTCACTCCCGACTCTTTCTATGCTTCCTCTCGCTGCTTGAAGGCCGATACATTGCGTGAACGTGCCCTTCACATGGCATCAGAAGGTGCCGGCATCCTTGACCTGGGTGCCTGTTCCACCCGTCCGGGCAGTACACCTGTGCCGGAGGATGAGGAACGGAAGCGTCTGCTCACCGCTCTCGGCATCGTGCGCGAGGTGTTGCCTGATATGCCGTTGTCGGTGGATACGTTCCGCCGGTCGGTGGCTGCTGAGTGTGTGCAGGAGTGTGGACCGCTGCTCATTAACGATGTCAGCGGTGGTGAGGCGTCATTGCCCAGTATGCCTTATGTGCTGACATGTCCCACGGACGATCCTGTGACATGGTTCGCTGCGCATATTCCCCAGTTATTGGCGGCTGGTGTTGACGACCTCTATTTGGACCCAGGATTCGGATTTGGTAAGACTATCGATGACAACTACCGCATCCTTGCACAATTGGAAACATTGCAGCAGTTTGGCTACCCTCTGCTCGTGGGACTGTCGCGGAAGTCAATGATATACGGACCCCTAGCTGGGATGCCCGAAAACGCACTCCCTGGTACCGTGGCTCTCAATACGGTAGCCTTGCAGAAAGGAGCATCCATTCTTCGTGTGCACGATGTGCTCCCTGCCGTGCAGTCTATCACTCTCTTGCGCAGACTCGACATTGTGCCAATACCATCTTTGAAATAAAAATCATCTAAAATAATTGATTCCATGATACTGGATTTCAGCATTCTTAATCTTGTAGATATTCTTCTTGTAGCGCTGTTACTCTTCTATCTCTATAAGATGATGAAGGAGAGTGGGTCGCTCAACCTCTTTCTTGGCCTTCTCATCTTTGTGCTGGTATGGATGGTCGTCTCACGGATCCTCAAGATGCCCCTCCTGGGTGGCATCTTCGATGCTGTGGCCAACGTGGGTGTGCTCGCGCTTATCGTCATCTTCCAGAATGAGATACGCCACTTCTTCCGTGAACTGGGCTCGCAGAAGCGTTTTCGCCGGTTGTTCAACTTCTTCCGACGCAATCAGGATGAGACTCACAGCCAGACATATCTTCCCATCGTACGTGCCTGCCAGAATATGTCTGAAGGCAAAGTTGGAGCGCTCATCGTTATTGAACGGGGACAGCATCTGGGAGAATATATCGAAACGGGTGAGCGTATTGATGCCAATATTAACCGCATGCTCATTGAGAACCTTTTCTTTAAGAACAGTCCACTCCATGATGGTGCTGTCATCGTCAGTGGCAATCGTATTGTAGCTGCTGGTTGTGTGCTGCCAGTGTCGCACCGTGAAGATATTCCGAAACGGCTGGGATTGCGTCATCGCGCAGCGTTGGGCATCTCAGAAGTGTGTGATGCAATCGTTGTCATTGTCTCCGAGGAGACGGGAGAAATCTCGGCGGCACAGGATGGTGAGTTCCGTCTCGAACTGTCAGCCGAGGAACTTGAAACGTTGCTCTCGCATGGCGAGAAGTGACAAACTGTCACCCTGCATGCGCCAAATCGGTGCCCGATATGTCAACGGAGCAGCTTCGCTCTGTCGTTGGCACGGTTTTCGCCCTGCACATCTTTGGAAAAAAGTTTTACTAAATAAAAATCGACATTATGAACATTAAACCATTAGCAGATCGCGTTCTCGTGGCTCCCGCAGCCGCTGAGGAGAAGACAATTGGTGGAATCATCATCCCCGACACCGCAAAAGAGAAGCCTTTGAAGGGACAAGTCGTTGCTGCTGGCAACGGAACCAAGGACGAAGAAATGGTCCTGAAGGTAGGCGACAATGTACTCTATGGCAAGTATGCCGGCACCGAGATTGAGATTGAAGGAGAGAAATACCTTATCATGCGCCAGAGTGACGTGCTCGCCATCCTGGGCTAAACCTTTTTAAATTATAAATCATGGCAAAAGAAATTCTGTTCAATATGGACGCCCGCGACCAGCTGAAGAAGGGCGTTGACGAGTTGGCAAATGCAGTGAAGGTTACATTGGGCCCGAAAGGTCGTAATGTAATCATCGAAAAGAAGTTCGGCGCTCCCCAGATTACCAAGGATGGCGTTACCGTAGCCAAGGAAGTAGAACTGGCTGATGCTTTTATGAACACCGGTGCTCAGCTGGTGAAGAGTGTGGCCAGCAAGACCGGTGATGATGCCGGCGATGGCACAACTACTGCTACCGTGCTTGCGCAGAGCATCGTGGGAGTCGGTCTGAAGAACGTTACCGCAGGTGCCAACCCGATGGACTTGAAGCGCGGTATTGATAAGGCTGTGACCAAGGTCGTGGAGTGCATCGCTGCACAGGCCGAGACCGTAGGTGCTGACTATGACAAGGTGGAGCAGGTAGCCACCGTGAGCGCAAACAATGATCCCGAGATAGGCAAGCTCATCGCTGATGCCATGCGTAAGGTAAGCAAGGATGGCGTCATCACCATCGAAGAGGCAAAGGGTACTGACACCAGCATCGGCGTGGTGGAAGGTATGCAGTTTGACCGTGGCTACCTGAGCCCTTATTTCGTTACCGACACCGAGAAGATGGAATGTGTCATGGACAGTCCTTATATTCTCATCTACGACAAGAAAATATCCAATCTGAAGGATTTGCTTCCTATCCTTGAACCCGCTGTACAGAGTGGCCGTCCGCTTCTTATCATTGCCGAAGACGTGGATAGTGAGGCTCTCACCACATTGGTTGTGAACCGTCTGCGTGCTCAGCTCAAGATTTGTGCAGTCAAGGCTCCTGGCTTCGGTGACCGCCGTAAGGAGATGCTGGAAGATATCGCCATCCTTACCGGAGGCTTCGTCATCAGCGAAGAGAAGGGTATCAAGCTGGAGCAGGCTACCATCGATATGCTGGGACGCTGCGAGAAGATTACTGTCGGCAAGGAAGCTACCACCATCGTCAATGGTGCTGGCGACAGCCAGGCTATCGCTGACCGTGTGGCTCAAATCAAGTCACAGATTACCACTACCAAGAGCGATTACGACAAGGAAAAGCTGCAGGAGCGTCTGGCTAAGTTGTCCGGCGGTGTTGCCGTGTTGTATGTAGGTGCTGCCAGCGAGGTGGAGATGAAGGAAAAGAAGGACCGTGTTGATGATGCCCTGTGTGCTACACGTGCAGCTATCGAGGAGGGTATCGTCCCGGGTGGCGGTGTCGCTTATATCCGTGCTATCGATGCACTCGAGGGCATGAAGGGTGACAATGCCGATGAGACCACCGGTATTGAGATTATCAAGCGTGCCATTGAAGAGCCCCTGCGCCAGATTGTAGCCAATGCCGGTGGCGAGGGTGCTGTCGTCGTACAGAAGGTACGTGAGGGCAAGGGTGACTTTGGTTATAATGCCCGCACTGATGTCTATGAGAACCTGAAGGCTGCCGGTGTGGTTGATCCCGCCAAGGTGACCCGCGTGGCTCTTGAGAACGCTGCCTCTATTGCTGGCATGTTCCTCACCACTGAGTGTGTCATTGTCGAGAAGAAGGAACCGCAGCCTGCCATGCCTACTGCTCCCGGCATGGGTGGCATGGACGGCATGATGTAATCCATACTTCTGCAAGAATTCTATAGCAAAGGGCGGAACCTTAGATGAGGTTCCGCCCTTTGTTGTCGTAGTTGAGTGCCGGAGACTGCAACTTGAGACTGTTCTTTCTAGTTGCAAGCTTCTGCTGTCTCATGATCCTTATTCTGGTGCATTGTCATAGACGCTTTGGAGTGTATAGGAGGCGGAGTTGTCAAAGGTGGCTTTTTTCATGATGGCGATGATCTCGGATGCGTTGCCGATGATGGCACCGGTGGCATGGTCGAAGTAACCGTGGCTCTCCTTACCGGAGGAGGTAGCGCCATTGTCCCACACGACCAAAGGCAGATTGTAGTCGTGGGCAGCTTTGAAGACGTATTCCATATAGTACTTCTGGAACAGCCGTTCACGAGCATCATCGCGTCCCGAACAGCCGCATTCACCTACATAGACGGGAATGCCTTTGGCCACAAAAGTGTCGTGGAGGCGGGAAAATACGCTGACCACATTGTCCTCATCGCCCCAAGATGCCTTCTTATCCTTGGCTGCCGTGTGCCCCCATTCGCCCTTTGTGCATTCAAGGGTGAACTCGTTCGGGTCGTAGAAGTGGCAGACGGCAATCTGGCGGTTAACGGATACGTAGTCCGTGGGGATGGACATATATTTCATTGTGAAGTCGGGATTCGCCGTGTAGCCGGGACTTGCCAACCATCGGGTGGCATTCTTGCCTCCTGTAGCGCGTACCACATCGGTGAACAACTGACACCAGCCATTGAGGATGGTGGTCTGCTGTGTCGGATTGTTTTTGAAATCGTCGCTCCATCCCCATCCGCCGTCGTGTACCTCGTTGAAAGGTTCAAAGATGAGGAAGTCCCCTTTTTCCTTGAAGCGTTCGGCAATCTGGTACCACAGTTGCGCGAACTGTGCACGGATCTTCCGGTTGTTGGCATCGGAGGCGGCTGCCTGTTTTATATTGAGCCAATAGTTGCTGTCGGCACCATCGTGGTGGATGTTGATGATGCAGTTGAGCCCTGCTTTTTCGGCATATCCTACAATCTCCTCCACACGGTCCATCCATGCATCCTTGACCTTGTATTCCGGTCCGTTTCCCATCTGTCCCATCCAGGTGATGGGAATGCGCACTGTGGTGAAACCTGCTGTGCGTACAGCATCGAAGGTGGCTTGTGTGCACTTCTTGTTGCCCCAGGCTGTCTCTGATGAGTAGCCGTTGCTGTGGGAGTCCATGTGGTTGCCGAGGTTCCATCCCATGCCGAGGGTGGCGGCAAATGTCTCTGGCGTGACGGCTGCCGCTGTGGCTGTAGAAGGTGCGGTGAACGCTGACTGTGATATGGTGAAGGATTTCGTCTCCTCACCGCATGTGACGGTAGCTGTGGCTGTGCGGGCCGCACCACTGAGGTTGACGGCTGCAAACACCCTCATTGTTGTGGCTCGGCTCTCATCTATGTCACTCCTCTCCACCGTGCACCAGTCACATGAGTTGTCAAGGGCTACTTCGGGTTGCATGGACGAGAGAATAGACACTTCTCTAATGCCTCCTACACCACTGAACTCAGCTTGGTCGGTGGATAAGGTAAACTGCACCTCGCTCACCCCTTGGTGGACGTCAAGCATAAGGCTCTGTTTCTCGCCGATGATGCGTATCTGCGTAGTGAGGTCTGCAGTGCCGCTGTTCTCATCCACGGTGACGGTGAGTGTGAGGGCATTGTCCGCAAAGGCACTCTTCTCCACCTTGCACCATTTAGCGGGGCAGCTCACCGTGGGGTCAATACCGGAGGTGAGGGCAATGGTCTTCACACCACCGTGGTAGTCAAAGTCCAGCGAGGTGGGATTGGCGGTGAGGGGCACTAGTGCCTCTTCCTCGGGCTCATCGCAGGATACGAGGCCAATAATTATGGTCAAGGAACAGAGAAGTATAGATGCAATCTTTTTCATGTTCAAAAAAGCAGGGGATTATATGCGGATGAATTACTTGGGACGGGGATAGTACTGCTGCAGGAAATCGTGTAACGGTCCTTCGCCCAGGTGGTCGGTGAGGTCTGCGGTGCGGATACGGAACAACCGGTGCAGGGAGTCTGCCTGTTGTACGCGTCCCTCGCTGCGCAGTCGGTTGCATTGCATACCATCGGTCGTAAGCCACTCCTTCCACATCTGTAACGAGTCGTTCTGGGGCGTGCCGCCTCCGAAACTGACGGGCCCAATGGTGACGGATATGTCGCCCGGCTCTGTCACGACGAGTAGGTTCTGCATGCCGTAGCGACGATAGGCCTCGATGCGAATGTCGCGCATCTCGGTACCTTGACCGCGGAACTCGAACCGTCCGTCGGCAATGACCACCGAGTCAACGGTCTCATCGTTGTCGTTCACCAGAGGTACAAGAAAAATCTTGGCACCGTTGAGAGCGGGGTCGGTGATGGTGCCATGAATGCGGTATTCACCTACTTGTGGGTTACTGCATGAAACGATCAGCAGAAGGGCTGAGAGAAGAATCGATGTTTTCAGTTTCATTGTTAAGTATGTTAGGATCTTTCGGCGTAGCTTGTACTCGTTCGTCGGACGATACTTCGCGCCATGTGTAGGTGGCGTTGAATTGTACGCGGCGCTTGGTAAAGTCTGGCACGTTGTACGAGTAAAGCGATTCGCCATAGTACTTCTGTGGATTGCGTTGTGGAAGGAGGAAAGGCTTGGATGCTACGCCGTTTTCGTCCACATGGCAGATGTAGAGGAGACTGTACAACCCGTCGTGCCGACGAGAGCTGAACAGTATCCAACGTGAATTGGAACTCCAGTTGTGGAAGCTTTCGGCATAGTTGCTGTTGGCACCATCAAGGGGCCAGCAGTTACCGGTAGCCACTTCGTAGAGCCAGAGATCGGCTTCCTGGTGGTCGATGGGGAAGCAGCCAAAATCGGCTTCACAGTAGAGTATGAACCGTCCGTCGTAGCTGGGACGGGGAAAGGTAACGCTCTTGCCGGCTGCTGCTGCATGGATGAGCGTATCCACACGGCTCCCCAGCGTACCGGTAGTGGCATCAAAGGAAATGCTGCAGAGATCGTAGCGTACTTTGGAAGCTTGAGCCGGTACGGGATAAGGGTAGGACGTGCAGTAGTATAGCGTTTGACCGTCGGGTGAGAAAGCGGGATAGGTCTCGTAATAGTCGGTATGGACGAGTGGGGAGGTGATGACCTCATCGCTGCGCACATCGACTACGGAGATATCAGAGGCGTCATCCCACACCTCAATAAGTCGTTCGCGGGCTGTCCAGAAACTTTGGTGAATGTAGTTGTTGGAGCATGCACAATAGTCACCCGATGGATGCCAATAAGGATAGACAGCATTGCTGATGGTTTGGTCGGTCTTGGTGGTCACCCATTTATGAGCATCGCCTACTTGGAAATAGGTCGCCCCGTGTTTGCCGCGTAGGTGGAAGGTGTACTGCTCGGGGTCGGTGGCATTGGCGGTGTGGCAGTTTACACATTGTCCCGGTGTGAGGGTGCTTTCAATGATGGGATTTTCGCGGAAGGTATGTATGTCTCGCTGGTAGTTACCAATCTTACTGTAGGTCTCGTAGCCAGGTGCAATCTTGCGATATACCACACCGTAGTCGGTAAGGGAATCTGTACTCACATGGATGAAGAAGGGCCGGAACTGCGTCCAGCAGTTGCCCTGTCGTGCGGCTACTGTTACGGAAAGGTCGCTGCCTGTGTTTCCCTCGGTCAGGCGGTGCCATCGACGAATGTTGAAACGTGCCCAGCGTCCGCGTGCTTTCACCGTCTGTCCATTGTTGCCTTTTACCTCGGCATATACAGCATCCCAATCGCCCTCAATGCCGAAATCCAAGGGTGCAATGCCAGCGGGTATCGTCACGCCGATATAGTCGGGCCAGATAGGTGGTAACTCGCCCGATGTGACCACCGTTTCCCGGCAGGAGGTGAGGGTGAGCGTCGTGCATACCCACAGAATGAGGAAGCATGCATATTGATGACGATTGTTTCGCCGTATGCTTATTGGGTGGCTATGTTGTTGTCGGTATGTATTCGTTCCCATTTGTTTTCTTTTTTATTCATCATCGTCCAGGGTCTTCAGCAAGCTCCAGGCCTTGAAGTAATAGGCCGCCATGGTGTTCCCGGTGTTCTGATGGTAGATGATGGCCAGCATCTTGTCCATCTCGCCGTAGTTATAGAGGAAGTCGTTGTGGAAACGTGAAGCGCGCATGTAACCATATACCTTGTCGGCTTCCACGCGGGCATCATCGTAGAGGAAGGCACGGTGATCCTCTGCCCACCGATGGTAGAAGAGGCTGTGCGAAAGGATGTTGATGTATTTTTCGGCCACGGCATAGTTGCCGTTGACGAGTTGGCAATCAACGATGCGGCACAGGTGCCGACCGCTCTTGCGGTTGTTCATCTCGCTCTCCTGTGAGTCGAAAGCATAGCGTAGGGCACTGTTGACGAACCCCATGCGCCAGAATACCTCGTAGGAGGATACATTGGATATCAGGTCGCGTACGCGTGGCATGATGAGCCCGCGTGTGCCGCATTGCCAGAAGTCTCCCAGCCGTTTATCCATCTGTCCATCCATGAAAAGTGCTAGGTTTACGCTCACGCAACCGATGTCGGCCTGTGGCTGCCAATGCTCAGCGCGCCGGATGATCTCTTTCCAGTTTTCCTGTCGTACCAGCTGGTCGTAGGCGATGAGCTCGTGTGTGCCCTTATCGAACGACCAGGGTATGGCCACTGTTGTGGCAGCGGTGCATACGACCACCTGCAGTATGGCTGTGAGCATCGGTTTACGGAATGCTGGCAACAGGGCTATGGCTGTCGGGCAGACAAGCAATGCTATATCCACTGCTGTAAGCAATGATGATCCCATGAGAGGCATACGGTAATAGTTCACACCATGCATGGCCATGGAGAAGGGATACTGGCGCAGCACCGTGAAATGGGCTACGACCACCAGCACCATCATGTACGCCACCGCTGACAGCGAGCGGACACTGCGATGGGTGATGCATATGAGCAGTGCCAGCAACCAGGTAACCGGACCCAGCAGCATGTAGCTACACGGCAACACCAGCAGCGCCCAAAGGGGCCGTTGGCACCGTGCGTAACCCAGAAACAGCAGCAATATACCGATGAGTGCCACAATGTACGACAACATGACGTAGACGTTCCCCATGGCCACCCAAAGGAGCATGGCTGGAATCATACTGAGCGGATACCATATGTCCTCCACTTCCCGTCTCCATGTGTGTCCCAACACCTGTGCGGTACGCCATGTGAGCCGTTGCAGACAGACAAACAATCCAGCCAGCAGAGCCGCTCCCAAGCAAGGGATGGCATAGAACTGTGTAATGAACTCTGATACATAATCCGCCAACCCTCCTGCCACGACGATTCGTTCTATGAAGTAGCTGCTTGTGAAGAGGAAAAGCTGGTTCTGCTCCTGGAACCCCAGATCGTAGGGATAAATCAGCCACCAGAACAACCATACAACTACTCCCAGAAGCAGTGTGAGAAGAAGCTTGAACTGTTTCATTACATCAGGCAATATTCTGTCAACTGCAAAGATACTGCAATTTATCGAACGGTGCGCTTTTTCGACCGAAAATCTCCGTTTTTACCTTATATTTAAAAAGGAAAGGCAGCAGAGCCGAAAGCTCTGCTGCCTTTGTCAGGTATGTAGGCTGGCGTGATTAATCCATGGCTTTGAAGAGCCAGTAGGTAATCTCGCCCCAGCTGCCGGCACCGTTGCCCTTGGTATAGACGAGCGTCATGTCGGAAGCATCGATGTACATGAGGTCAAAGTCGGTGACTGCTACACCGCCCTCGTTGATCGAGAACGGGAAGAGCACGGCGGGCTCAGCGGTCTTGAAGGTGCCGAGCTGCCATCCGCTGGCGCGGGTAGCATCAAAATCGACAACCTCATAGGTGCTCTTATAGACTACACTTCCGTCGCCACCATAGGTAGTGATGGTGCCATCCACGTTGAACTCCATGTAGGCGTTGCTGCTCTCGGTACCTGTGGCTACGCCACCAACGGCATGTGCAAGCTGGCCCATCAGGTCTTC
>R18__coassemble_1243_pt1 | contig 51232 bp, 35 predicted proteins | sample R18__metabat2_high_PE_038 | metagenome-assembled genome bin R18 | reverse complement strand
ATTTACGAATCATTTACGGACATTTGCGCTTATCAATAAAATCTTAAGCTAAAATGTGCACTGCATTCTATTCAGCCAATATTGCCCTGACAGAGTATGCGCTGGCGCGGCTGGAGCCTTTCCATACGGTCTGAAAGTCGCTGTCGTCCGCGTAATTGAATGTCAGGTACCACGCACCGTAGTCTTCAATAGGCGTGCTGGACCAGTAGTTGCCCTCTTCTGTCAGACGGCTGCCGTGAAGAAAGCCGCAGGCAGGGAAGAAAACTTCGTTGTTTTGGTAAGCTGTACCTGATTTGCCCCTGACAATCAGACCATAGACAGAGACACCGGGAGAGGGATAGGTTATATCCCATTTACATTCCGTATAGGTGTCACTGATAAGGTTTTGGAAGTCTTCCTTTGACGGCATCCGCCAGTTGTCGCCCCAGAGGTTCCGGGCTGTATCGTCGCTGCCTCCGGCGATGTCTTCAGTGGAAGAGCTGCATGTCCTGTCGTCCGTGCTGCCCCAATAATACTGAGCATATGTAGAGCCATAAGATCCCACTTCGCTGCAACCGACATTGAAGGTTGCCCATTTGGGACCATCCTTCCAGAGCTGAACCCAGTCGGCACTGGTGATGTGGGTGATGTCCGTATTATCGGTGACAGGGGCTGAGCCGGTTGTAGGAGGTGCGGCGAACACGAGTGCCGTGCCAAACGTGATCGGCTTGATGTGGCCCGCTTCAATCTCGATTTCGCTCTTTGCGGTCTTTGTGCATATGAGGTCGTTATCGTCTTTGAATACGATCTTGGTGTACTTGCCTGCCGGGAGGGAGATATAGAAATCTTGGGCATACTTGATAGCTTGCGGCGTCGTGCATGTAAGGGTGTAGGTAGCCTCATCACCGCCGGCAGGGGTGCCGGTTACGGCAATGCTCTGCAGATAAGCATTGGAGTTGATATTGAGTTTGAGCAATCCGCAGGTAACGGTGAAGAGGAGGCTGGTGGTCTCTGACTCTGCGCTCATAGGGAGCTGACCGACAGTAGCGGAGTATGTCTGCCCTGTCTCAGGTGCCTTGCCGTAGGTGGCTGTGTAGGGACCGGCACCGAGTACTTCACCGGAACTGTATACAAATGTTGCCATGCCGGTTTCGGCATCAATGGATTTTACCTTATATACAGCAGACTGATTGCCTGCATCCGTAATGGTGATCTCGTCGGTTGTCTCCCAACTGACCTTTCCGTCAGTGGCGTCAATTATGGTACGAGTGGCACCATCACCGGCTATCGTGGCTGTAAACTCAAGTGATTGGTATACAACAGTTCCAAACTTATCGTCGTCGGAGCAAGAAGCGAGACATAGTGTTACCGCTGCCATAGCGAGCAGCGAAACGATACTGAAAATATTCTTTTTCATCCTTAATTCCACCTTTGATTTAGTCAAATGCATTGTCTCCGTCCACATCATTATCAAGAGTCATCGTATTGATGCCATTGCTAAAGTCACTGCCGGAGAGCAGATGTTGCTGAAATTGGATCTCTACCACCTTCATCGCAGGTGCTGTGTATGTTCTGTTCATTGGTTTATTATGCATAAAGAAAAATCGAGTGCAAAGGTACAAAAATTCTGCGCAACGGGCGTAGGGTTTGGCAGAAAAAATGACGATAAGGCGCATTTTTTGGCTCACCGTAGAGTTAAACTCTGGCTCCGTAGAGTTAAACTTTAATTTTTTAGAGTTAAACTCTACGCTCACGAAGTTAAACTCTGAGCCCGCAGAGGTTAACATTATTCTGATTTTGGCGAAAATATATTTTGAAAAGCAGAAAATGCTGTATCTTTGTGCGTTCAATTCCAAAAAACAAATGAGAACGAATATACTCTACGACTTTCAGCTGGAAGCGTATCAACAGAAAACGGGTCTCATGCGCTGGCTCGTTGTGTTCCTTACCCTGCTGCCCACATTCTGCCGGGCGGCTTCTCCGGTCGGTACCACCGACTTCGACTGGCTGGTCCATCCCGAGCGGTCCAGTGCTTATGTCCTTCCCTCCGATGACGGCGGGCGTCTGACCATCGGCAATGCCATGGTGAGCCGCACGTTCTGCCTGACGCCTGCGCTCTCCACCATCAGCCTGCTCAACCGCATGACGGGCGACGAGATGGTGCGGGCCGTCAGCCCCGAGGCACTGCTCACCCTGGACGGACAGGAATACCCGGTGGGTGGATTGTGTGGCCAGCGCGAACGGGCTTATCTGGACGAGCGCTGGCTGACGGAGATGACGCCGCTGGACACGCTCTTCGTGCTGCAGGGCTACGAAGAGGGGGAGATCAGCGAGGCGATACCGTGGGCCCGCAGCCGGTGGGCACTGAACAAGCAGGCTGCCACGGGACGGACCGTCACGTTCACCCTCACAGGGCGCGAGGTGCTCGAGGGCATCACCCTGCACATCACCTATTCCGTCTATGACCGCGTCCCCGTCATCAGCAAGCAGATGGAGGTCATCAACGGGAGCAGCCGCACGGTGACTGTCGATGCCTTCCGTCTGGAGCATCTCGCGTTCGTGGAGCCCGAGAGCCTCGACGCCTCCACCGACCTGCTGCCGAGCATAGGCATCCATGTGGAGAGCGACTACAACTGCAAGGGCACCTTCACCCACCGCTCCACCGACATCACCACCCACTGGGTCACCGACCCGTTGTACACCACGCAGCGCGACTATGGTAACCATACGCGCTGCATGCTGGATGTGGCCCCTCCTATCGGTCCAGCCCAGTCGCTGGACAAGGGCGAGCGGTTGACGACCTTCACGGTGTACGAGATGCCGTTCGACTCGCAGGACCGGGAGCGCCAAGGGCTGTTCCAGCGCCATTTCTACCGCACGGTGGCGCCCTGGACCACCGAGAACCCCATCTTCCTGCACCTCACCTCCAGCGATCCCGTGGTGATACGCCGTGCTGTGGACCAGTGCGCCGAGACGGGCTATGAGATGATCATCATCAGCTTCGGCAGCGGGCTTAACGCTGAGGATGTGTCGGACGGGAACATCGCGTTCTGGAAGGAGATGGTCGACTACGCCCACAGCCGCGGCATCGAGATGGGATGCTACTCGCTGCTCGCCAGCCGGTCGGTGGGCGCTGCCGACGACTGCATCAACCCCACGACCGGAAAGCCCGGCGGCATGACCTTCGGCAACTCGCCCTGCGTGCAGAGCCGGTGGGGCATCGACTACTTCGAGCACATTGAGCGCTTCATCACGGAGACAGGCATGACCTGCCTCGAGCACGATGGCAGCTATCCCGGCGATGTGTGCGCCAGCACGTCACACCCCGGCCACAAAGGGCTCGACGACTCGCAGTGGACACAGTTCTGGAAGGTGGCCAACTTCTATCGCCGTATGTGTCAGCGGGGCGTCTATCTCAACGTGCCCGACTTCTACCTGCTCAACGGCAGCACCAAGGTGGGAATAGGGTATAAGGAGACCAACTGGTCGCTGCCACGCGACATACAGCTGATGCACACCCGACAGCTCAACTACGACTGCACCTACGAACGTCCCCAGTCGGCCTGCTGGAGCTTCGTGCCGCTGACGCAGTACCATGGTGGGGGAGAGGCCGCCACCATCGAGCCCCTCCATGAGCACCTCGACATCTATCGCACCCTGATGTTCCAGAACTACAGCAGCGGCGTGCAGGCATGCTACCGTGGACCGCGCCTCTACGACACCGAGGAGACCAAGCAGGCCGTCATCGACATGATCACGTGGTACAAGAAGTACCGCGACATCCTGAACAGCGACATCATCCATCTGCGTCGGCCCGATGCACGCGACTGGGACGGTCTGATGCACGTCAACCCCCAGTGCAAGGAAAAAGCCCTGGCCGTCCTCTACAACCCACTGCCGGAGCCCATAACGCGTACCCTCCAGCTCCCCCTCTATTATACCGGGCTCACACGCACTGCCAGGATACGGGAACAGGAGGGAAAGCCCCGCCGGTATACCCTTGACCGCGAATACAAGGTGACACTCGAAGTGACTCTTCCAGCGGGTGGATATACGTGGTTTGTGGTGGAGTGATGCCGCAAAGTGGCATTTATTTTACAAAATATTTGTGTATATTTCCTAAAAAGCGTACTTTTGCCGTTCGTAAACGATAAAAAACTTCTACTGCTGATGAAAATACTACCGTACAACAGGCTGTGTGCGTCGGTGACGATGGTGACGTCCGTGGTGGCGATATTGCTGTCGCTGACGGCATGCCACGAGAACTACATCCTCGACGAACAGGAACCGGAGTGGCTGGGCAACAGCATCTACGACTACCTGAAGGAAGAAGGGTGCTATACCCAGATGGTGCAGCTCATCGATGACCTGGGCTATGCCGAGGTGCTGCAGCGCACGGGCAGCAAGACGCTGTTCGTGGTGGACGATGAGACGTTTGACGACTTCTACCGAACGGGCGAGTGGGGCGTGCATTCGTATGCCGACCTCACGCTGGCCCAGAAGAAGTTGTTGCTGAACACCAACATGCTCAACAATGTCTACTACACCGACATGCTTGGCCGCACGCAGGGCCCCGTGGAGGGCAAGTGCGTGCGCCGTACCACCGCCCTCTCGTATATGGACTCGGTGGAGTGGGTGAGCGCTGCCGACATGCCACACACCTCGTTCTGGGATGGTGCGCGCACCAAGGGACGCATACTGCTGCTGAAGGACGACACGCCAGCACCGATGCTGCACTTCACCCCGAAGTACATGCAGAACAACTCCATCACTGAGGAGGACTTCAGCGTGCTGCACAGCGGACAGCAACGCTCGTCGCGCGACGAGGTGTTCGTCAACGGCGTGCGCATCGCCTCTCCCAACCATAAGTGCAAGAACGGCGTCGTGCACCGTCTGGAACGGCTTATCGCACCGCTGTCCAACATGGCCGAGACGGTACACAAGGATGCTGAATCGCAGCAGTTTGCCACGCTGATGGACCGCTTCTGCGCTCCGTACTACAGCGAGGCAGCCACACGCGACTATCAGCGGCTGTATGGCACCGACGACTCGGTGTTCGTGAAACGGTACTTCACCAGCCGGGGACAGAACAACCTCTCCTTCCTCTATACGCCTGCCGACACGCTGGCACTGGGCTCCCTGGCCTTCGACCCCGGCTGGAACCGATACACTGCCGACAACCAGACCGACATGGAGGAGGACATGGGCGTGATGTTCGTGCCCACCGACGAGGTGCTCGAGAAGTACTGGAACGAAGGTGGCGGACGTTTCCTGAAGGAACGCTACGGCACATGGGACGAGGTGCCCGACCGCGTGCTGGATGACCTCGTGGCAAACCACATGAAGCAGTCGTTCAATGCCAGTGTGCCCAGCAAGTTCTACCAGGTGAAGAACGACGGACAGGTGGACATGGGCGTGAAGACCGAAAACATCCTGCACACCCAGCTCTGCAACAACGGCGTGGTGTACTTCACCGACCGTGTCTATCCCCCCGTGGCCTACATCTCCGTGAGCGCACCCACACTGGTCAACGACAACATGCGCGTGGCCGACTGGGCCATCGAGGAACTGGAGTTCTATGCCTACCTGCGCAGCATGGACTCGTACTACAGCTTCGTGCTGCCCACCGACGAGGCCTTCTCCCACTACCTCGACCCTATATCGCTGGCACAGGGCGAGCCCGAGGAGTATGAGTTCTACTACGATACCAAGACCGGCAAGGTGGGAGCCCGCGTGTACGACTACGACACCACCGCATGTGTGCGCGGGGCTCAGAAGAGACTCATCACACCCGGCAGCGCCATCGTGGAGGACCGTCTGGAGGATATCCTCGACTACCACATCATCGTGGATACCATCGAGAACTGCCGCGACGGCCGCCTCTACTACCGCACCAAGGGCAATGGCACCATCCTGACCGAGTACGATGCACGGTCGGGCGGGTACCGGATATCCGGCGGCTATCAGGTGGATGAGGGTACGCCCATCACCGTCACCCCCGACCAAATCTATGACTACTCGCTGGAGGGCAACGGCAAGACGTACGTCACCGATGTGCTGCTGCAGCCCTCGATGAAGTCGGTCTATGAGGCCATCAGCGAGCGCGCCGGCACTGACGACGACCCAGGGCCCTTCTACGCCTTCTTCCGCCTGATGGCAGGCAGCGACGACGTGTTCTACCGCGATGAGGACTATGCCACCATGAACTATGCCGTCAAACCTTTCAATACCTACCACTATACCGTGTACGTGCCCACCAATGATGCCGTGGCCCAGGCCGTCGCTGACGGATTGCCCACGTGGGACTACATCGACAGCGAGCAGCAACGCCTCGACTCGCTGGACGAGCTGGGACAGCTCCCCGAGGAGTTCGTCATTGAGGAATACATCGACTCGCTGGCCGACATCATCTCCTCCTTCGTCCAGTACCATATACAGGACAATGCGCTGTATGTGGGCGGAGGCAGCCGCAGCGGCTCGTTCGAGACCTCGACGATGAACCCCGCCACCCTCGCCTTCTACCGCTTGACGGTGAATGCGACCGGTGATGATATCAGCGTGACCGATGCATGCGGCAACCGCCGCCATGTGGTCACCGACAACCCTTGGCTCTATAACATCATGACGCGTGATTACCTGTTCAATACCGCCGATGTCGCGAGTGCTACACAGATCGAGACTTCATCCTTTGCCGTCATCCATCAGATCGATGGCGTATTGTATTATAAATAATGTGTGTGATCCTATGAAAAAGATTGTACCTCTGCTGATCGTGCTGCTTGCCATGGGACTGCACTCCCAGGCACAGGATATGGTCGTCACCGGCACGGTGAGCGACAAAGACGACGTGCTCATCAGCGTGAACGTGGTGGAACTGGATGCGTCGAACCGCATCATCGAGGCCACCGTCACCGACATCAACGGACAGTTCGCCCTCCGGGTGAAAAACCCCAAGGACCGCCTGCAGTTCTCCTACATCGGCTATACCACACAGACCCTCCCCATCGGCGAACGCAAGGTGTTCAACATCGTGCTGAAGGACGAACTGGAACTTGAAGAGGTGGTGATCAAAGCCGTTAAGAAAGAGAGCGCCGGCGGCCTTGACATCCCCCAGCGCGAGCTCTCCATCGCTGCACAGAGCCTGGACATGGCCGAGTTTGAAGGACTTGGATTCACATCCGTCGATGAAGCCCTGCAGGGACGTATCGCCGGACTCGACATTGTGATGAACAGCGGTAACCTCGGCAGTGGCACCACCATGCGACTGCGCGGTGTGAGCTCCATCAACGGCAACAGCGAGCCGCTCATCGTGGTTGACGGCAACGTCTTCGAGACCTCCGGCAACGATGACTTCGACTATGCCAATGCCGACGAGGAGAAGTTCGCTGAGCTGCTCTGCGTGAACCCTGACGACATCGAGAGCATCAGCGTGCTCAAGGATGCTGCCGCTACTGCCGTGTGGGGCAGCCAGGGTGCCAATGGCGTCATACAGATCAAGACGAAGCGAGGCAGCCGCGGCAAGACACGTGTCACCTACAGCTACCGTCTCAACGTCACACACCAGCCCGAAGGCATACGCATGCTCAACGGCGACGACTACACCATGCTGCTCAAGGAGGCTTACTTCAACCCCGAGCAGAGCGACCGCACCAGCAATATCATTGAGCTCAACTACGACCCATCGTTCAGCGAGTACGAGAACTTCAACAACAACACCGACTGGGTGGCAGAGGTGCAGCAAACAGGTTTCAAGCACAGCCACTCGCTCTCACTCACCGGCGGTGGCGACAAGGCTACCTTCCGCGTCAGCGGCGGATATGACAAAGAGACCGGTTCCATCATCGGACAGGAACTCGACCGTCTCTCCACCCGTGTCAACCTTGACTACTACGTCAGCGACCGCATCAAGATCTCCAGCGACTTCTCGCTCACGTATACCGACAACGACAAGAACTATTCGAACCTGCTGGGAACAGCGTATGTGAAAATGCCGAACATGAGCGTCTATGCCGAGGATGCGCAAGGCAATTCCACCGGACAGTACTACTACGCCCTGCAGAGCATGAGCAGTGAACTCAGCGACCAGCGCAGCAAGGAGAACCCTGTGGCTGTGGCTTATCTGGCAAAGAACAACTATCGCAGCTATACGCTGAACGCACAGTTTGAACTGCAGTACGACCTGCTGAGCCCCGACGAGAGCGGACACCAGCTGCGCTACAACGGGCGCGTGCTGCTGGCATCGTTCAACGACTATACCGACCAGTACTACCCCCGTGAGCTCTCCACGGTGAACTGGTACGACAGCTCCGTGAACAGCACCACGCAGAGCAGCAGCAAGAACCTCTCGTTCACCACCCGTCACACGCTCACCTTCACGCCACACTTCGACAACGACGACCACTACTTCACTACCATGGTACGCGGCGAACTCAACAGCGGTAACGGCAGCGGCAGCGGCACCACCTCCTACGGACTGCCCAACAATATCTCTGCCGCTAACGCACAGGGACAGCTCGCCAACATGTGGACAAGCCTCGACCAGTGGCGCAGTATCTATTTCACCTACAGCGGACACTACAGCTACAAGTCGAAGTATGCCTTCGACGTCACCGCACGACTGGACGGCAGCACGAAGTTCGGCGCCGACAACCGATGGGGATTCTTCCCCGCTGTCTCGGCACGATGGAACATCATCGACGAGGAGTGGATGGAGGGATGCCGCGACTGGCTGTCCATGCTCTCCATACGACCCGGATGGGGACAGGTGGGACAACAGCCCGGAGCGCAGTACCTGCACTTCAGCCGCTATGGCAGTACCACACAGTACATGGACATGCCCGCCGTACGGCCGAACAACATCCGGCTCACCGACCTGAGATGGGAGACAAAGACCACCTGGAACATCGGTACCGATATCGGTTTCTTCGACGATATGCTCACCATGGACATCAATGTCTATGACCAGCTCACATCCGACTTGCTGATGAAGAGCGTGGGGATACCGACCTCTACCGGCTATTCATCGCTGGCATGGAAGAATGTGGGCTCGATGCGTAATCAGGGATGGGAACTTAATGTGAATGGCAATCAGGTCGTTAAAGTCGGTGACTTCAAGGCTGGGTTTAATCTTACGCTGGGTAACAATGTCAACCAGATTGTAGAGATGGACGAGACGACGCTGATGGGCCTGAACAGCGACTTTAACTTCAGCAATGGCAGCTATCTCACTCGTGTACAGGTAGCTAACGCCTTCGGGTCTATCTATGGATTCCGCTACAAAGGCGTCTATCAGTACAGCGATTATATCCCCGGCGAACAGGAGAATGCACCTGTGGCGCGCGATGCCGATGGCAACGTGATTGTCGATGAGGAAGGAGAACCACTGCCGATGGTGTTTGACTATGAGGATATCAACTATGAGTTCAAGGGCGGTGATGCCATATACGAGGATATCAACCACGATGGCAATATCAATGAACTCGATATCGTCTATCTCGGAAACTGTAACCCCAAAGTCACCGGAGGTTTCGGCTTCCGTCTTTACTGGAAGCGCTGGTCGGCTAACATGCAGTTCAACTACCGCTACGGCAGTAAGATACTGAATATCGCCAAGATGAATGCAGAGAACATGTATTCCAACAACAACCAGAGCTACGCTGTGAACTGGCGCTGGCGTACTGAGGGCGACGACACGGTCATCCCGCGGGCACTCCACTACGCGGGGTACAACTTCCTCGGCAGTGACCGCTTTGTTGAGGACGGCTCGTTCTGCCGACTGAACTACGTGCAGATAAGCTATAACTTCCACTCCGAGTGGCTGAAGAAGTTCGGTGCCAACAGTGCTTACGTCTCCCTCTCTGGCAATAACCTGCTCCTCTGGACACGCTACAGCGGCGTGGATCCCGAGGTCGGCTATGGTGGCTATGGCCTCAGCACCGATAGCTCACAGACACCGCGGTCCCGTTACTTCACCGCCAGCATGAGCGTTACCTTCTGATACGAACTACCAGCATAAACAATATGAACAAGCATCTATATAATAATAAGGTATGGAAGACAGGCCGGTGTGCGGTAGCCTTGGCACTCGCACTGACATTTACCGCCTGTGAGGACTTCCTGAGTATCCTTCCGCTGAATGAAATCGTTCTCGAGAACTATTGGAGCAACGAAGACGATGTCGATGCCACCGTGTCGGCATGTTATAGTGCGATGGCCTCCAACGACTTTGTGAAGCTGGCCTTCGTGTGGGGCGAGTTCCGGAGCGACAACATCGTACGCGGACTGGGCACCAGCAACGAGGAGATAGAAATCCTGGAGGGAAACCTTCAGCCCTCGCACAGTGTCACGCGATGGGCTACGTACTACGATGTCATCAACCTCTGCAACACCGTGCTGCACTATGCTCCCTCCGTGCTCGACAAGGACCCGGACTTCAACGAGAGCGAGTGGCTGGCCCTCCGGAGCGAGGTGCTCGCCATCAGGGCCCTCTGTTATTTCTACCTCGTGCGCACCTTCCGCGACATACCACTTGTGCTGGAGCCCACCATCGACGACAATACCTCCTACCAGCAGGCGGCAGCCGATCCTGAGGTGGTGCTCGACAGCATCATGGCTGACCTTACCGAAGCAGAACGCTATGCCGTGAAGGTGTATAGCAATGAGGATTACAACCACGGACGTATCACACGCACTGCTGTGCAGGCCATGCTGGCCGACGTATGCCTGTGGCGTGAACAGTACTCCGACTGTATCGGTTGGTGTGAGAAGGTCATCGCTACCAAGATCGACGAGGCTGAGGAGGAGGACATGAAATACGATGGTCGCTGGCCACTCATCGGTAACCGCAGCGAGAATTCAACCGGTGACAGTCACGAGGCCTACAACGAAATCTTCGGACAAGGCAACTCCTTCGAAAGCCTCTTCGAGATACAGTTCACCGAGAACCAGCAGTATAACACCATCATTCCTGGCTATTACGGCACGGTAACCTCCAACGTAGGAGCCGTGTCGGCAGCATCGTTCATCTGCGATGGAGCTACATCGGGCAACGAACTGTTCTCGAAGTATGACATGCGTGCGGTTGAGAACTTCAATGCAAAGGCCACAAGCTTCTATCCCATACGTAAGTATGTGGTTAGCCAGTACGACAACCAAGACCGTGAGACGTATCGCTCGCTCAGCTTGTCGAACTGGATCATCTACCGCCTCACCGATGTCATGCTCATGGAGGCAGAGGCACTTGTACAGCGCAACGATGAAGCCAGCGACGACCTTCGCGAGGCCTTTAACCTTGTGTCGGCGGTGTACAACCGGGCCAATATCGGACAGACTGCCAAGGACACGCTTGCCTATGAGGCTTACAACAGCCAGCTGAAGATGGAGTCGCTGGTTCTGCAGGAGCGCCATCGCGAACTGATGTTCGAGGGCAAACGATGGTTCGACCTCGTGCGCAAAGCGCGGCGAGAAGGGAGCAACAGCGCCATGCTCGACCTTGCCAAACGCAAATACACCTATCCCGATGCTGTCAAGAGCAAGTGGATCAAACCCGATATGCTCTACTTCCCTATCAACGAGGACGAGCTGAAGGTGAATCTCTTGCTCAAGCAGAACCCTGGATACGACATGGGCGAGACGATCAAACGCAATGAGTGAGAACCCTTTTTATGAACGATTAAAGATACGATACGCTATATGAAACGTTTTTTCTTTCGTATATCCCTTGCTACCGCAATCATCGCACTGGGCCTGACTGCGTGTGTGGAGGAACTGAAGACGGAGAACTTCTACACGTTTACCGGAGAGATGATTTCCGACTATCTTGACAACCGCACAGAGACGTTCAGCTCCTTCTCCTACGTGCTGGAGCGCGCCGGCGTGAAGCAACTGTTGGCAGCCTATGGCGACTACACCTGTTTCGCACCTACCAATGAGGCATTCGATTTGTACCTTAAAGAAAAAGGATATGCCGATGTCACCCAGATCTCTGATGCTGACTGCGATACCATTGCCTATGGACACGTCATCAAGCTCGGATACCTCACCACGGATCTTGACAATGGCGTAGTGGGAACAGCAAACATGAACGATAGGTTCATTCAGGTCTATATAGACTCCATAACATCCGATTATTATGTGAACCGCGATTCGAAGATTATCCTCAAGGACCAAGAACTTGAGAACGGCATCGTTCACGTGGTGGACCGCGTGCTGTTGCCCTCTACCGAGCAGCTGCCCGACCTCATTGAGTCGAATGAAGAGACACGACTCTTTGCTGCCGCTCTCCGCCTCACCCATCTCGATGACTCGCTGCAGCTCTATATGGACGAGACCTATGTCTATGACGAGAGCACCTACGACTACTCGCGTCAGGGTGAGACATGTCCGCGTCCCAAGCATCGCCGCTATGGCTACACGGCGTTTGTCGAGTCGGATGCGGCTTTTGAGGAGGCAGGCATCTATACCATCGAGGATCTGATTGCCTATGCCAAGACAGTCTATGATGCCACCTATCCTGCTGATGCTGGCATGTACGACGATGACTATACGCACCGCCGTAACCCTCTCAACCGTTTCGTGGCCTATCATCTGCTGAACCGCACCATCTATGCCAGCAAGATGACCACCACCACCAGCATCATGACGCAGTACGAGAGTGTGGACTACTACGAGACGATGTGTCCCGGCACTATCGTGCGCGTGGAGAAGGGACAGGGTACCCGTTACAAGGGCCTCCGGCTTAACCGCCGCTGGGATACCTTGTTCCGTGTGGAAGGCGTGCTCGTACATGACGACAATGGTTATGATGGCAATAATGGCGTCTATTACCTCATCGACCGTCCGTTGGTCTATGATACAGACGTGAGGGATAAGGTGCTGAACGTCCGCATGCGCTTTGATGCGGCCTCACTCATGCCCGAGCTATCGACCAACGGCATCTACCGCAATGATGAGAAGATTTGCTATTGGGTGCCCGAAGGATACTCCGACAATATGAAGTTCTACCAGGAGTCGATCGTTATCTACCAGTATCCGCATCCCGACTATTGGTGCTGGTACGGTGATGAGATCATCGGCTTCGGACTCTATGACTTCGCACTCAAACTGCCTCCTGTGCCGGAAGGTACGTATGAGATACGCTATGGATATGTGCCTATGGCGCAGCGCGGTATCACACAGATTTATGTTGACGACATTCCGCAGGGAATACCTATCGACCTCACTGTCAATACCTATGGCACTTATTGCGACCCGAAAATCGGATGGGTGGCAGACACCGGTGATGAAGAGGTTGATAACAAAAACGACAAGGCCATGCATAACCGTGGTTATATGAAAGGTCCTGACAGCCAGTGCTTTACCTCGGCAAAGACACTCGCACGCAGCCAGCAGAATCTGTTGCGCAAGATTGTGGCCACACAGTATCTCACGCCCGACATGGACCATTATATCCGCTTCCGCTCTGTCACTCAGAACTCCCTCGAGTTCATGCTTGACTATATTGAGCTCTGTCCGAAAAGTGTGTACGACAATCCTATACAGCGTGAAGACCGCCATTGAGAAGATTGCAAAGTTCTACCTTGAATCCTAAGTTGTATGATGAAATATATCAAACTGAAAAACTTAACCTTGCTATTCGCCGCCGGTGTACTTGCTGGATGCAGTGATGTGTGGGATAGCCATTATGACCCTGACGGCCTGCAGACGGCATCGATGAAGACCTTATGGGAGGAGTTAGAGGCTCGTCCTGAGCTGGCGGACTTCTGTTCGGTGTTGCGCACTACGGGCTGCGACCGTCTGCTTGATGGTGATCAGATGTTTACCGTGTTTGCTCCTCAGGGCACACTTGACTATGGCACGATGGATGCCGAATCTCTTACCAACGAAGTCGTGTATAACCATGTGGCACGTTTTGCCGTGTCGGCCAGTAGCCAGCTTGAAGAGCCCAAGAGCTTGCTGATGCTCAATGGGAAGAAGAGTGACTTCGCCGCAGCCGGAGGCGCTTATACCTTTGCCGGAAAGCCGATCACGCAGACCAATATTGTAGCACGTAATGGCGTGTTGCATGTGCTGTCGTCGGCTGCGCCTTTCTTCTGCAATGTATGGGAGTACATGGATAAAGATACTACCTTCAGTTGCATACGCGACTACCTGTATGCCTTCAACGAGACGGTTCTCGACGAGGAGGCCAGTGTGGCAGGAGCCATCGTGGATGGACAGATTACCTATGTGGATTCGGTGACGGTGAACACCAACGAGATGTTCTATCGTATCGGACGTATTCATGACGAGGACAGCACCTATTGGATGGTGCTTCCTACCAACACGGCCTGGCGGAAGGCGTATGCGAAGGTAAGCAGTTACTATAACTATAGCACGAAAAACCCCCAGCGCGACTCTCTGCAACAGCAAGGCACGCAGCTCGCTATCGTCAGCGATCTGGTGTTCAGCCGCACGGTCCAACGCTCTCCCGAGGACTCGCTGGTATCCACACAGAAACACGTCTTCCACAACCCGCTGCATACGTTGCTGCCGGACTATGGCTCTTTCGATGAGGGCACGGAGTGCAGCAATGGACGGGTGTTCGTGGTGGACACACTTTGTTACCTTCCTTGGGAGTCGTGGCATAGCACCATACGTGTCGAGGCTGAGAATACACGCGGCAGGGAGTATGCAACGTGTGAACTCTATAAACGCAACCTCAATGTGTCATCTCCTTACTATAGTCACACGTCGGGCGCATGTTATATCGAGGCTGCTCCCTCATCGGCATCGGCAAATCCTTCGCTGACCTTCTCTGTACCCGACGTGCTTTCGGCAAAGTACGACATCAAGGTGGTGTTCATGCCACAGTCGCTGGGCCTCGACAAAAGCAATGTCGACCTGCCCAATAAACTCATCTGTACCATCACCTCTGTGAACGATCAGGGTAAGACGGTGTCTACAAAGTCTGATTATATCTATACCGACCCTGCTGTTATCGACACAGTGACGGTGTTCAGTGGTTTCGCTTTCCCCGTCTGCAACTACGGAGAGGACAACGTCACCACGAAGATTCGTTTGCAAAGTCAGGTGCTCAGCAAAGAGCGACAGAGCTACTCGCGCACTTTGCTGGTCGATGACATTATCCTTGAACCTACAAAAGAGTGATGCGCCATGAAAAAACGGACTCTTAATACCTTCCTTCTCTATTTCCTTGTCGGCTTACTGTCAGGAACATCGCAAGTGTTTGCACAGACCGATGACATCCGTTGTTCCGGTCTCGTTATTGATGCCTCCACGGGGCAGCCTGTCACGGGTGCACGTGTGGTGGCACACGGCCTGCAGAAATACGCTTCCATGACCGATGCGGATGGACGCTATACTATCTCTCTTCCGCAGAGTGTCACTCTGCTCGATGTGACAGCTCCCGGCTATAATCGTGTGCAGCAGGCTGTCACCCTGACGGATGATGTCGTCACCCTTTGGCCTGATTGCTTCGCTGAGGACTACAGCAGCGATGTTGCCGTCACCAATAGCCGCAGCATCACTGACTTTTCCTTAAGTTCATCCATCTCTGCTGATGAAGACATCGTCGCCCGTCTCGGAGCCGATGTGCACAGCATACTGCGCAGTGGTACACCAGGCATGGGGGCTGCAATGTTCATCGATGGAATCAATTCGCTCCATGGCAACGCACAGCCTCTGGTCATCGTCGATGGGGTATATCTCGACATGCAGCATAACCAGGAGACGTTGCATGATGGATTCTTCAACAATATCCTGGCAAACATCAATATGCAGGATGTGGAACGGATTACCGTGTTGAAGAATGCTACGGCTCTCTATGGTGTGAAAGGTGCAAACGGTGCCATCCTTATCGACACCAAGCGTAGTACCAGCATGGCTACCCGCATCGAGGTGAATGCTATGGCAGGCATTGAGCAAGCTCCTACGACGCTCTCCATGATGGGCGCCTCTGATTATCGGCTCTACGCATCTGAGCTCATCGGCGGTACGGAAACCCGGCAGACATCGTTCAAGTTCCTCAATGACGATCCTGATTACTATTTCTATAATAAGTATCACAACGATACGCGCTGGGCTGATTATGTCTATCGCGAAGCACTTACACAGAACTATGGCATCAGCGTGCAGGGTGGCGATGAGGTGGCCGACTACAACCTCTCACTGGGCTATACCGATGCACAGAGCACACTGCTGTACAACGACTTCAGCCGTCTGAACCTTCGCTTCAATACCGACATCAAGTTGCTGAGCCGTCTCAGCACGCGTTTCGATGTGGCGTATAACTACAATACGCGTGATCTGCGCGACGATGGCGCTCCAGAGGACTTCACCTCCAGCACCATCCTCTCTCCCGGTTTTCTGGCCTGTATCAAGGCCCCGTTCCTGAGCCCGTATCGCTACGATGAGAGTGGTCATCTCACTTCGTTCGTGGAAGATGCCGATGACTTTGCTGAGGGACTGGCGCTGAACAGCTCCTGGGCAAACCCCGTGGCGGTGGGTAGCTATGGCGAAGCCCGCAATAAAAACTGGCAGGAGTCCAGCTATTTCAATATCACCATTGCCCCGCGCCTCGTCATCACCCCGGCACTGCAGGCTACCACACTCTTCAGCTACGCACTGTCGAATACGAGTGAACGGTCGTTCGTGCCAATGACTGGTGTTCCGGTGTTCTACATCGATGGGGTGGGAGAGTCCAGCAACAGAGCGTCCAACTATAGTGCCAAGCAGGAGTCGCTGTTCAGCGATACACAACTGCACTGGACGGTCGCAAACGATGCACACTCCCTACAATTGCTTGGCGGGTTCCGATTTACCAACGATGTCTTTGCCAGCAGTCATCAGGAAGGACATAATACGGGTAACGACAAGACCCCGAACCTCTCCTCGTCACTCTCCTATAAGGACGTGGGTGGCGTAGAGGATGCATGGCGTTCATTCGCTTGGTATGCTCAGGCCGATTACAGCTTCCGGAGCAAGTACTTCGTGCAGGGTGGCCTCACCATGGAGGCTACCTCGCGTGTCGGCAAAGAGGCTGCTGCGGGTGTGCATATGGCGGGTGTGCAATGGGGGTTGTTCCCTTCCCTCCAGGCTGCGTGGGTGGTCTCCTCAGAGCGCTTCTTTGCGGATAACATCTCAGCAATCAACCATTTGAAAGTAAACGTGGGGTATGATGAAAGTGGCAACGATGATATCGATGTGCAAGTGGCTCGTACCAACTTCGTGTCGTCGAAGTACCTTGGCAATTCCATTGGCCTTTCACTGGGTAACATCGGTAACAACACCATCCAGTGGGAGACAACCCGCCGTTTGAGTGCCGGCATCGATGCACATGCTTTTGATAACCGTCTGTCACTTTCTCTTACTGGTTATAAAAGCTTCACGTCTAACTTGCTCACACTGAAGAACCTGCCCGAGATTTCCGGCGAAGGACAGTATTGGAGCAATGGCGGGTCGCTGGAGAACATCGGTGGGGATGCACGTTTTGAGGTGAAGGTGCTGGCTACTCGTGATTGGATGTGGCAGCTCGGTGCCTCGGTAGGCGCTTATCGCAACGTCATCACATCGTTGCCTGATGGTGACTTCACTACGTCGCTCTATGGCGGCGAGGTGCTCACGGCTGTCGGTCACCCGGCGGGTGTTTTCTATGGCTATCAGACAGCTGGCGTCTTCGCCACCACAGAGGAGGCTACGCAGGCGAGCCTCTACCAGACACTCTCCACCGGTGCCCGCAGCTATTTCGGTGCGGGCGACATGATTTTTGTGGATCAGGACGGTAACCATGCCATTGACGAGGCAGACAAGACGGTTATCGGTGACCCTAACCCTGATGCCTATGGAAATATCTTTTCTACCTTGGGCTGGAAACGTTTCACCCTCGACGTCTCTTTGGGTTACAGCGTTGGTGGCGATGTCTATAACTACCTTCGCTCGCAGCTCGAGTCTGGCAGTACCTTCTTCAATCAGACCACGGCGCTTAACCGTCGTTGGATAGGCGAAGGGCAGCAGACCGATGTGCCACGTGCTACCTATGGTGACCCGATGGGCAATGCACGTTTTTCCGACCGCTGGATTGAGGACGGGTCCTACCTGCGCCTCCGTCAGGCTACCCTCTCGTACCGCCTGCCCGTCAACTCATTGTGGTTGCAGGGCATGACCGTGTGGCTCACCGGCAACAATCTCTTTACCCTCACCCGTTATCTTGGCGCTGATCCCGAGACGTCGGCTGCTGGCGGTGTGCTCTATCAGGGCATCGACTGCGGACAGCTTGCAAGAGGCCGCTCACTGCTGGCGGGTATTAAACTGAACCTTTGATGTTGTATGTCATGAAGAAAAATAGTTTCTGCTCTCTTCTCTATGCGCTGGTCGTCCTTGGCGGCGCTTTGACTGTTGTCTCCTGCGATGACCTTTTTGATACCTCCTCCACATATTCTTCTACGGCCGAAGAGCATACACTGTCCTCGGCTTCCGATACAGTCTATTCCGTCATTGGCATTCTCAGTAAGGTGCAGGCCATTGCCGACCGCACCGTGCTCTTCGGCGATTTGCGTGCCGACCTTGTACAGGAGAATGAGTATACCGAGGATAATTTGCGTGAACTCATTTGCAACGATGTATCGGCATCAAACAGTTATGCCGATTATCGAGATTATTATGCTGTAATCAACAACTGTAACTACTTCCTGGCTCATGCCGACACTACCGTGTTGGTAGCAGGGCAAAAGGTGTTCTTGAAGGAGTATGCCGTGGTGACAGCCGTGCGTGCATGGACTTACATGCAACTCGCGTTGGCCTTTGGCTCGGTACCTTTCTATACCGACCCTATCCTAAATGTTGCCGATGCGATGCGCGAATACCCAAAGAAAAATTTGGAGCAGATTTGCTACTACTTCATCGATGAGTTGCAGCACTATGTGGATACGCCGCTTCCCTCCTATGGCGAAATCTACAGCATCCCGTCCCGTAAGTTCTTCTTCCCCGTGCGTCTGGTGCTCGGCGACATGTACCTGTGGACGCAGCAGTATGCGTTGGCTTCAGAATGCTATGCCCGCTATCTTGCTGACGAGAAACTTTCTACGGGTACTCTCAGCACGCGTGTGAGCGGCATCAATACCAATGACGAGGTCACCTCTCTGTCATCGTCGTGGGTGAACATGTTCAGCGCCCCTTCCGCTGAGGAAATGATTGCGCTCATCCCTATGGCAAAGAACAAGCTTGAAGGCACCAAGAGCACGTTGGCTAATGTATTCAGTTCTACCGAGGAGAACGACAATCATGCGCAGGTGACACCGTCCCAGTATATCCAAGACTTGGCCAGCAGCCAGGACTATGCCTACAGCGTGAATACCCGTACCCTCAAGCACCTCACCTGCGGTGACGTGCGCTTTTACTCTGCCTACCCCACGCTGTTTGTATCAGCCAGCAGCACATCGAAGAAATCTTCGGCAAAGGACGATGACGACGACTATCTGCTGAACCAGAAGTTCACCGCCGGTCATCTACCCGTGTACCGTGTGGGTACCATCTACCTGCGCCTTGCCGAGTGTCTCAATCGCCTTGACGACTGCGAGACCGCCTTTGCCATCCTCAAGGCTGGTGGCTCGGTGACCGATGCTGGTGGCACGCTTCACTTCGAGGCTACTGCTACCGATGACGATCCCTACCGGGGCATCCATGCACGTGGCAGCGGTGAGGCCTTCCGCAATACCGCCTATGAGCTCCCAGAGTTGCCTACACGTGCCGATACATTATGCTATGTTGAGGACCTCATCATCGACGAGATGGCGTTGGAGACTGCCTTTGAAGGTCATCGTTTCTACGATCTGATGCGTGTGGCACTCCGTCGCGATGATCCGGCCTATCTGGCATCCCGTGTGGCATCCCGTGCCGGCATCGATGCTGCTGATGACGAAGATCTGCTGCAGCGTCTGTCCGATACCTCATCGTGGTATATCCCTCATGATTGATATGAATATGAGTTGCTTATTACTATTCCTCATTTGACATGTTTACACAGTCCGACTTGCAATTTCTATGCTCCAAGGGCATCAGTCCTGAGCGTGCGGCAGAGCAAATGGCACAGTTCGCCACCGGCTTTCCTTTCCTTAAACTCGAAGGGGCGGCTTCTGTCGGTCATGGCATCCTCTTCCTCGATGACAGTGCTTCCGAAAATGCCGTAGATGCTTGGCAAAGTTATCTCCAGTCTGCACATCTCGTGCAAAAGTTCGTTCCCGCTTCGGGTGCTGCCAGCCGTATGTTTAAGGGCTTGTTTGCGTTTGTTGATGCTCCTTATGATACTCCGCAAACCGACTTTGAGAAGTTATTTTTCAGTCATATACAGTTCTTCGCATTCTATCATGAACTTGATGACCGTTGCCGCACTCTGCATAAGAAAGGTGTGGATGAGCTCCTTGCTGAAGATCGTCACAAAGTGGTGGCACGCACGTTGCTCGCTGCCGATGGACTTGGGTATGGACAACTGCCAAAGGGACTTCTCTCCTTTCATGCTTATGCTGATGACTCCGTGCGCACTCCCCTCGAGGAACATCTCACTGAGGGCGCGCTTTATGCATCTGGAAACGACCGCCATGTGCATATCCATTTCACGGTATCGCCCGAGCATCGCCGCCTGTTTGAGAAGAAAGTCAAGGAGGTGACTCGACGCTATGAGCATCAGTGGGGTGTGTCCTACGATGTCACCTTCTCTGAGCAGAAAGCTTCTACAGACACCTTGGCTGCTACACCTGAAGGCGAACCCTTCCGTGATGCAGAGGGCCGGCTTGTGCTTCGTCCGGGAGGTCATGGCGCGCTCATAGAAAATCTGGGTGACACCACCGCAGATGTGGTGTTCATCAAAAATATTGACAACGTGGTTCCTGACCGATTGAAAGACGACACTGTACATTGGAAACAAGTGCTTGCAGGCACATTGGTGACACTTCAGGCACGCATCTTCCATTATCTGCAGCAGCTTGCGGACGGTGACTACACACAGGATGATCTTTGGGAGATGCTTACCTTCCTTGAGCAGACGTTCTTCTGCACCAGTCCGTGTTTTACGAGTTCCATGGTGTTGCAGGATGGCACCAGTGCCGAGTTGGCTGCTTACCTGCACCGTAAATTCAACCGCCCTATGCGTGTGTGCGGAATGGTGCGCAACGTGGGCGAACCGGGCGGAGGCCCTTTCTTGGCCTACAATGCCGATGGCACTGTATCGCCGCAGATTCTTGAGAGTACCCAGATTGATACCTCCGACGCAGCCTGTGAGGCAATGTTTCGTCAGGGAACGCATTTCAACCCTGTCGATCTGGTCTGTGGACTGAAGGATTATCAGGGCCAACCGTTCCACCTTCCGGACTATGTGGACAAGTCCACTGGCTTCATCTCTTCCAAGTCCAAGGACGGGCGCCCGCTGCATGCCCTTGAATTACCGGGGTTGTGGAATGGAGCCATGAGCGACTGGCTCACCGTGTTTGTTGAAGTCCCCCTCACCACCTTCAACCCTGTGAAAACCGTGAACGACCTTCTGCGCAGCGAGCATCAAGGTTAGAGAGGGGACAGCAGCTTTGTATTTAACAATATTTATAGTTGAGCATTAGGGAGAATACAGCTGTTTGCAGTACTTTTGCAGACACTTAGACAAAAAGGTTTAATGAAGTTGCTGCTGAGAGGTCCATTTGCGCGAAGGCTGTCTGTAGCCTTTGGCTTATGTGCACTACTCGTTACTTTTTTGTCGTGTCATGGAGAGGATTCATCTTCAGATGCTTCTGTCTGCACGGTGCAACGCCGGGACTTCAACGAAACAGTCCAAGCCGAGGGCACTGCCGAGAGTGTAGGCACGCATGTGATAGCCGTGCACGATGTGTGGGGTACCATCAAGTACATCATCGACGATGGCGTGGATGTACGTCAGGGCGATACACTCGTCATCCTTGATTCTCCGTCCCTTGAGGAGGAACTCGAAGATCTGTGCACTTTGCTCGAAGCTACGTTGGCCGAGCGCACTAAGGCTGAGGCAACGTTTGCCCTCGAGCAAGCGCTGCAGACGGCCACCATGCAGACCGCCCAGGCGTCGGCATCCATCGTCGCTCTGGACTCTTTGCAACTCGTCTTCTCGCCTCCTCAGCAGCGGCGCATCAGTGAACTGGAGCTACAGCGCTCAGCCATTGAGCAGCAGCGTAGCCGCCGCAGTCTTGAAGCCATGGAGATTGCCCATCGTATCGATATGCAGCGTCTTGACACCTTCATCAAGCACTTGCACCGCCGCATTGCCGACCAGCGGCAGAAACTCGCTGGTCTGGTGCTCTGTGCACCGCAGGACGGCTTGGTCATCATTAACAGGTCGTGGGCTACGGGCAACACTTTTCGCGTGGGCGACGAGGTGTGGGACGAGATGCCCCTTATTACGCTTCCCGACATCTCGCGTATGCAGGTAGTGATGCATATTCCCGAGAACGACTACAAACGTGTGTCGCTGGGCGACTCCGTCACCTTCACCTTTCCCTCTATCCCCGAGAGCGGAGCATGGGGATACATCACCAAGAAGATGCCTGTAGGCGTGGAAGCTGCTGAGGGTAGCAAGGTGCGTCTCTTCGAGGTCACCGCCTCTGTTGACAGTTCACTCACGCGTCTGATGCCGCAGACGGGCACCCATGTAGCCATTACCTTGCAGGCATTGCACGATACGCTGGTGGTGCCGGCGGTCAGCGTATTCGATGCTGACTCCACACGTGTGGTGTATGTCCTACGGGACAACGGTACCATTGAACAGCGCGAGGTGGCCACGGCAGCATCATCGCTGGGCGAGTGTGTCATTGACCGTGGCGCCTGCGAGGGTGAGAGATTGCTCCTGTTGCGTCCTGCTGCACATCGTGTCCGCCATAAGAGGTTCCTGAACGAAAACAATTAATTCGATGAAATATACACAAAAGTTATTATCCATCCGTTCTATTCTTGCCATCGTGGCATATGGGTTGTTGATGTTCACAGCATCGTGTCACCACACTGCCACCGAGTCTATTCCCGAAGCGACGGTCAGCCATGGCACCTTCCTCGTTGATGTATGGGAAGAGGGAGAGGTGGAAGCGCTCAACTCCACACATATCGATGCCCCTGGCATTGCTTGGAGGTACGGATCGCTGAAGATCTCGCGCATTGTGCCCGATGGTACCAGTGTGAAGGCCGGCGACACAGTAGTGGTCTTCGACCCTGCCGAGGTGAGTAAGGTGATCCTCGACTGTCAGGATCGCCTCGTCGTCAGCAATGCTGAACTGGAGAAACTTGTTGCCCAGCAGGAGCAGGAGATGATGTCGCTTGAGACCGACTTCCAGATTGCCGAGATTGCACACGAGATTGCGGGCATCGAACTTGAGGCTGCCGCCTATGAGTCGGACATCAAGCGCAAGGAGATAGAGCTGAACCTCGAGAAAGCACAGATAGCTCTCGTGCAGGCTCGCGAGCAGATCGAGAACAAGAAGAAGGTGCACGCTGAAGATCTCCGGCAGAAGAAGTTGTCCATCGGCGAGGACCGCGAACGTCTGCAAGAGGCCTATGAGACCCTCGACCGTTTCTATGTGGTGTCGCCTTCCAACGGATTGGCCATCATTCGCCGCAACCGTTCTACCGATACCAAGTATCAGATTGGCGACCAATGTTGGAGCGGCTCACCGCTCATCGACCTGCCGGACCTCTCAAAGATGAAGGTAAAGATCAATATCAATGAGGTGGACATTTCAAAGATTTCCAAAGATATGATAGCCGAGGTCCGCCCCGACGCTTACAGCGACAGTGTGTTCTCCGGTCGGGTGATGTCCATTGCCAATCTCGCCGTTAACAAAGAGCGTCAGTCCACCATCAAGGTCTTTCCCGTGGAGATTCTTGTGGACCGTGGCGATGAGAACCTCCTCCCCGGTCTCACGGTAAGCTGTCGCATCATCGTGGATCGTATCGAAGACGTTGATTACCTTCCATTGGAGGCAGTGCATACTGAGGGAGACAAGAGCTACGTCTTCCGTAGTACGCTCTCGGGCTATGAGCGCATTGAGGTGGAGACGGGCACGGCCAACACCGATTATATCATCATCACTCGTGGCCTTCATAAGGGCGATCGTGTGGCGCTCGTTGATCCCACGGTGAAGAAGGAGGACAAAAAAGACAATACAGCTCATGAGTAAAAGACCGATAGAACGACTTCTCGTGATCCCTGCCGTGTTGCTCGTGGTGGCATGCGGCCCGCAGGACAAGAGTAGGGAAGAGCGTACAGCCTCCTCCGGCACTACGCTCATCGAAACGGGTGAGCTGGCAGCTGTCACCTCGAAGGTGTTTGTCATGCAGCGTCTCGGCCATCGCTGGGGCGACATGCGCATTGCCGACATGGCCGAGCACGGACAATCTGTACATGCCGGCGATGTGGTTATCGAACTTGACCCCTCCGACATCACCCGTTACATCACTGACCGCGAGACTGACCTCGAGACGCAGCGCGGCGTGCTGGATAAACTTGTGGCTAATCAGAGCAATGCCCAGGCACAGCGCGAACTTGCCATCCGTTCCGAGGAGGCAACCTACGAGCTCAGCCGACTCTCCATGCAGTCGGTGCGCTTTGAGTCTGAGCGTCAGCAACGTATCCGCGAACTGCAGTTCCGCCAGTCCACCCTTAACCTCGAACGGGCCCGCCGCAACCGCGAATATAATGCTATCATCGACGAGAACGACCTTAAGATACAGCAGATACGTGTCAAGCTTATCGAGCAAGACATCCAGCGGTCCTATGACCTGTTGCCGCAGCTCAAACTTGTGACGCCCATCGACGGCATCTTCCAGATTGAGCGTAAACGTCACTGGTCGCCTGAGCTGCTCACTGTGGGCGATAATGTCGGCCAGGGCAATACCATCGCCCGTGTGCCGGACCTCACCTGGATGAAGGTGAACACCTGTATCCACGAAAATGACTTTCTACGCGTGCACGTAGGCCAGAAGGTCACCGTGCGTCTTGATGCCCTGCCTGATGCGGTCTTCCCAGGCGAGGTGTCTTCCATGGGACGTCTCTGCCACTCCCGCGACTGGGACAAGCCTGAGGTGAAGGTGTTCGACGTAGAGGTACGCATCCTCGTTTCCGACGACCGCCTTAAGCCCGGCATGACTGTCAGCTGCGAATATCTACCGTAAACGAACACCCGTATGGACTATAGCGAAAACATAAAAGTTGCTCTTGGAGGACTTACTGACCATAAGTTCCGCTCCTTTCTCACCATGCTCGGCATCATCTTCGGCGTGGCTTCTGTCATCACCATGCTATCCATCGGTGAGGGGGCTAAGCGAGAGGCCATTGCCAAGTACAAGGACTTGGGAGTGAACAATATCATCGTGCGCGAGAAGGACCTCTCCGATGCGGAACTCGAGGAGGTGCGTGCGCGTTTCTCTCCGGGACTCTCGCTGGCCGATGCCGCCGATATACTCGCTGTGGCTCCTGCCGTAGACCGCACGGTGTCGCAGGCTGAGCTAACCCTTGAACTCAAACATGCCGATCGTTCGGTGCGCTCTACCGTGGTGGGTGTTACACCAGGCTATACCGACATTCTTAATTACACCGTCGGGCAAGGTGCGTTCCTCACACAACAGCAGTACGATAGCCGTCTGAAAGTATGTGTGTTGGGTGCTGGAACTGCCTTCACTCTCTTTGGGAAAAGTTCTCCGCTGGGTGAGATGGTGAAGGTGGGTGACCAGTGGTTCGAGGTCGTGGGAGTACTTGACTCCAAGGCTGTCTTCACCGAGACGGTCGGTGAGCTTGCAGCACGCGACCTCAATACCGACGTATTCGTTCCCCTCACCGCATTCCTCGATCGTTTCCCGCGCCAACGTACCCTTGACAGTGAGATTCGCCAGATTACTGTACATGTTACCGAGTCCGACAAGCTCATGGAGACCAGCCGTCTGGTGTCGCAGATTCTCGACCGTCACCACTGGGGTAATAACGACTATAACATTGTCATTCCTTACGAACTGCTCAAGCAGGAGGAGAAGGAACGGCAGATCTATAACTTCCTCCTTGGCGCCATCGCAGCCATCTCGCTTATCGTGGGAGGCATTGGCATCATGAACATCATGCTGGCCACCGTTATGGAACGTACGCGTGAGATAGGCATCCGTCGCGCCATCGGTGCCCGCAAACGCGATATCATGAGCCAGTTTGTCACCGAGGCCATCGTCATCAGCATCACGGGCGGCATCATCGGCGTGGTGCTGGGCGTGGTGCTCTCGTTTGTGGTCACGCTGTTCACCGACGTAAGCACATGCATACGCCTCTACTCCATCATCATCGCTTTCACGTTCTCCGTCCTTGTGGGCGTATGTTTCGGCTATTTGCCGGCGAAGAACGCGGCCAACCTCAAACCCGTTGATTCAATCCGTTATGAATGAACCATTGATACATATCTCAGACCTCTGCAAGGTCTATCTGATGGGCGACAGCGAGGTGCATGCTCTACGCGATGTGTCGCTCGATATAACACAGGGGGAGTACGTCTCCATTATGGGACCCTCAGGATCGGGAAAGTCCACGCTGATGAACATTTTGGGCTGTCTCGATACCCCCACTTCGGGTACCTATCGTTTCCGTGGAACCGACGTGAGCTCCCTTGACGACGATGCCCTTTCGGCAATGCGCAACCGCGAGATAGGCTTCATCTTCCAGAACTTCAACCTGTTGCCTAAACTTACCTCGTTGCAAAACGTTGAGTTGCCTTTGATGTACGCCGGCGTACCCTTGCGCGAGCGCCATGAGCGTGCCCGTGAGGCATTGGAACGTGTGCAGCTGGCTGGCCGCATGACACACACTCCCGGTGAGCTCTCCGGTGGTCAGCGTCAACGTGTGGCCATCGCCCGCGCTCTCGTCACTCGTCCTGGCATACTGCTGGCTGACGAGCCTACGGGAGCCCTTGACTCTAAGACTTCTGTTGAGATTATGCAGCTCTTCCACGAACTCAATGCTCAGGGCAACACTGTCATTGTCATCACCCACGATCCGGGTGTGGCAGCACATGCCCACCGCTGTATCACCATTCACGACGGCGCCATCTCCTCTGATGGCCCAAATCCACATATCATCCTCCCTATGGGAAACGAAACAACGAACGCATAATGAAACATCGATATCACCTACTTGGAGGTTTACTGCTCCTCTTGGCTGTCACTGGCACTCATGCCGAAACGCGCTATCTCACCTTGCAGCAGGCCATCGACATCGCTGGCGAGATGAGCTATTCCATGCGCAACCTGCGCGAGGATCTCAATATCGCCGAGTACAACCTCAAGTCCACTCTCGCTGGGTTGAAGACACATATCGATCTCTCGCTCACTGCACCCTCCTACAACCAGAATATCCGCACATGGGAGGACAGCACGGGTGTCTCTTTCTACTCTGTCAAGCGTCTCGACTACAGCGGCACGCTTACCGTCAACCAGCCCCTCATCACCAATGGTAATATTTACTGGGAAACGAGCGGTTATGCCTATGACGACTACAACGCCCTGCTTCGTTCCTCTACCCTCAACACCCGCCTACGCTTCCGCCAGCCCATCGATGCGCTCTACGGCTACAACAATGTCCGTGCCAACCTTCGCTCGGCACGTCTTGCCTATGAACGTTCGCAGAAGTCGTTGCAACGCGAGGAACTGTCGCTCGTCTATCAGATCAGCAGTGGCTACTATAACCTCCTCTCCCAACAGCGTAGTACCGAGATAGCACGCCTTGACCTTGACAGACAGACCGAGGCCAACGAGATTGCGCAACGCAAGTATGCCGCCGGACTCATCAAGGAGGTTGATGCACTGCAGATGGAGGTTGACCTTGCTGAGGCCCGCAACAGTTTTGAGGTAGCCCTCATCAATGAGACTGCCTCAACGAACTCGTTCAAGGAGATGCTTGGCATCGCCCTTACCGACAGCATCGTGCTCGTCGATGATCTCACCTATACTCCAGTGGCCGTCGATGCTGATGAGGCCGTGCGCTATGCCCTCGAGAACCGCACTGAACTGCGCGACCAAGACATTGCTATAGAACTGCAGGAGATGAGTATCAAGCAGCAACGTGCCGAAGGTATGATAAAGGGCTCCATAGAGGCATATGTGCAGAAGACCGGCACCAACAGCATCGATCGCAGTGAGAGCTATCTCAGCACCTTGGGACAGTCATACGACGACTTCCTCGTTCGCCCCTCTAACTACGGCGTAGGGTTCACGCTCACTGTGCCCATCGTTGATTTCGGAGAAAACAAAGCTCGCGTGCGGGCCGCCAAAGCACGTCAGCAGCAGAACATGTGGAGTCGCGAAGAACTGGAACGCTCTATTGAGACGGAAACACGCAACGCTGTGGCCCGGCTGGGCAATAACCTTCAACGTCTGCAACTCCTGGAGAAGAACGTCGCACTCGCCGAGAAGAGTTTTGAGATTACCCGCCAACGCTACTCCGACGGTGACATCGACAGCCAGACACTCGCTCTCGAACGCGACCGCCTCAACGGCGCCTACCGCAACCACCTCAGCGCCTATATCGACTACCAGCTATCGCTGGCCGACCTGCTGCGCAAGACGCTCCACGACTATCGGAAATGATAGCGCGTCCCCCTCGGGGGGTGGTTAGAGGTTCTTGCGCTCCGGAAGGCGCTCAGGCGGTAATGCCGGAGAGAGGTCAGCGGGGAAAGCTATCTGTACGGAAGGGAACCACGGGCAGGCCGCAGTTGGCCTTCAGGTTGCCGGGAGAGAAGGATTTGAAAGCGTAGCGCACGGCCACAGGTTCGCTCACCTCGCTGCAACGCACGGTGACTTCCTGGCCACTGGTGCCCGCTGAGGCTTTGTGCCACACGCTGTCCGGCCCGCACATCTCAAATCCCTCGATGCCCACATTGCGGTTGAAGCCGTCGGCGGCATAGTCGAAGGAAAGCCGTACTTGTCCGTTCTCCTCTACCCGCATGTTGCGATATACGGGATTGCGGTAGTCGATGCCTTCGACACCGTATGCATCGCCCATCGCCCAGAGGAAGAGTCGCTGGCCCACTTCTCGTTTCATGCAGGGGTGTATCTGCCAATACTCATAGTCCTTCACCAGATCGTTGGTGCATACCATGCCCATGTGGGGCAGCTGTTCGGTGGCGCGGTACTGGGCTTCGCGCACCAGCGCGGGCGTGGCCTTGTCCTTAGCCCAGAAGTAGTCGTAGGGACAGATCTCCACGGTGTAGAACGGCAAGTCGCCCATGCCCCACCGCTGGCGCCAGCAACGTACCATGTCCACCAGACGTTCTGTATAGGTATCGGGTTCGTTGATGTTTGCTTCGGCCTGATACCAAAGGAATCCACGCAGTGTGTAGCCCTCCAGTGGATGTATCATGCCGTTGTAGAACACGCAGGGCAGCGAACGCTCCACATTGTAGGCGGGTTGCACGAGATGGGCCGTTCGGTAGGCTTCGCTCTCCAGATCCTGGTCGGGATAGCGTTCTACGATGTCGCGTGGCATCCATCCCTCCACGCGTGTGGCTCCCAGTGAACTGTTGATGAGCCCTACGGGACAGCCCAGCGCTTCGGTAAGACGAGTGCCGAAGAACCATGCCACGGCACAGAAGTCGCGCGCTGTGGCAGGGCAGGCATCGTGCCACACGGCCGTCACCGTGTCCACCTCCTCAGGGTGAGGCGAGAAGGCGACCGTGCAGAGGTGCAGGCGTCCCTTGTAACGTCCAGCATCAGCGATAGCTTCGGCCGACCCCTCTACGGGACAACCCTCGAAGCCATGCAGCGGCATCTCCATGTTGCTTTGTCCGGATGCCAGCCACACCTCACCGATGAGCACATCGCTCAGCGTGAGGCGGTCACCATCGCTCAACGTGATGCATTGGGGGGCGAAGGTGGCTGCGGGGGTGGCGACGGTGAGTGTCCAGTGTCCATCGGCATCGGCACGGCAACGATAGCGCTGCCGGCTCCACGATGTGCGCAGGGTGATGGTAGCTCCCGGCCTGTCGGTCGTTCCCCACAGCCGCACATCGCTCTGCTGCTGCAGCACCATACCTGTGCCGATGAGTGGACCGGGAGTGATGGTAGCGTTACATGGGACGATTCTGCAGAGGGCTATCATCAATGCCGACAGAAGGATATGTTTTCGCATGGGGGATAAGAGGTTATAGGTTATGGATTATAGGTGGTTGCGGAGGTGGTTGCAGATCCATTCGCCAACCTCGCTCGTGCCATAGGTGGGAGCATCGGCGACCTGGATGTCGGGGGTACGGACGTTGGCATCAAGGCTGGCATCGACAGCGGCACGCACGGCGGCGGCTTCCTCCTTCAGGTCAAAGGCATACTCGAACATCATGGCAGCGCTGAGGATGGTAGCCAGCGGGTTGGCGATGTTCTTTCCTGCAGCCTGCGGCCACGATCCGTGGATGGGCTCAAACACGGAGGTGTAGGTGCCTATGGATGCACTTGGAAGTAACCCCATGGAGCCTGTGATGCACGATCCCTCGTCGGTGAGGATGTCGCCGAAGGTGTTCTCGGTAACCATCACATCAAAGAACCGCGGCTCCTGTATCATGCGCATGGAGGCATTGTCGACATACATGTAGTCGGTCACCACGTCGGGGTATTGTGGAGCCATCTCTTTGGCAATCTTACGCCACAGGCGGCTCGATGCAAGAACATTGGCTTTGTCCACCACAGTGAGGTGGTGGTGGCGCTTGCGGGCAAAGTCGTAGGCCACGTGCAGTATGCGCTCTACCTCCGGGCGGGTGTAGAGGTTGGTGTCGTAGGCTTCATTGTCGTCCTCTTTCTTCGGGCCGAAGTACATGCCGCCTGTGAGCTCACGGATGCAGATAAAATCCGCACCTTGCACCAACTCGTCCTTCAGAGGTGACTTGTGTACCAAACAATCGAAAGTCTGGATGGGACGGATGTTGGCATACAGTCCGAGCTGTTTGCGCATGGCCAGCAAGCCCTGTTCGGGACGTACGGGCGCCGAGGGGTTGTTGTCGAATTTCGGATCGCCTACAGCACCGAACAGCACGGCATCGCTCTGCATGCAGAGCTCGTGTGTGGCGGCAGGGTAGGGGTCTCCTACGGCGTCGATGGCATGTGCGCCGCAGATGGCCTCCTGGTATTCAAGTTCGTGACCGAAACGTGTGCAGACGGTCTTCACTACATTCATTGCTTGGCCGACCACTTCGGGTCCTATACCGTCGCCAGGCAGAACAGCGATTTTCAGTTTCATATGTTTTTAAGAGATTGCTGGTTTTTCTTTTCTTTCATAAGCCTCAATGTCGGCCTTCTTGGAGAGAAGGAAGTCGATGTCGTCGAAGCCGTTCATGAGGCAGTGCTTCTTGTACCCGTTGATATCGAAGTGCTCGCTGTGGCCGGTAGCCTGATTGGTAATGGTCTGAGCGGACACATCTACGGTGACGATGGTCTGTGGGTCAGCTGCGATGCATTCAAGCAGTTCCTGTCTGAAGGCTTCGCTGACGACGACGGGCAGCACGAAGCAGTTGAGGAGGTTACCACGGTGTATGTCGGCGAAGCTTGATGACACTACCACGCGCACACCATAACCGGCGATGGCCCAGGCGGCATGCTCGCGGCTGGATCCTGATCCCCAGTTCTGTCCGCCCACGATAATCTCGTGGCACCCGGGATGTGGGGCCTCGGCGAAGGGGGGCTGGTTCATGACGAAATCACCGACGGGCTGCCCCTCGGCATCATAACGCAGGTCGTGCATGAATGCCTCGCCAAAGAACTGCGGGTCGCGCGTGGTGTAGGCCAGGTAACGGGCAGGGATGATGAGGTCGGTGTTGCAGTTGTCGATGGCCACTGGTATGCAGGTGGACTCTATGATGGAAAATTTCTGTTTCATTCGTATTTCTTCGTTTATCTTTCGTCTTTCATCTCTCGTCTCTCGTCTCTCATCTCTCATCTCTCAACTCTCAACATCGTCCTTGGGTCAGTGATCACACCGGTGACGGCTGCTGCAGCCACGGTGAGGGGCGAGGCAAGGATCGTGCGGGCACCGGGCCCCTGTCTGCCGACGAAGTTGCGGTTGGAGGTTGAGATGGAGAGCTTTCCTGCCGGCACCTTATCGGGGTTCATGGCCAGACAGCTGGAGCACGATGGCAGACGAAGTTCAAAGCCTGCATCGGCGAGCACTTTGTCGATGCCTTCATCGATGATCTGTTGGCGTACCAGCCAGGAGCCGGGCACAAGCCAGGCCACCACGCCGGGTGCTTTGTGGCGTCCGCGCACGATGGAGGCAAAGGCACGGAAGTCCTCGATGCGTCCGTTGGTGCAGGCGCCGAGGAAGCAATAGTCCACCGGCAGCCCTTCCAGACGCTGGCCCGGACGGAACTGCATGTATTCGAGCTGGGTAAGGAACTGTGTCTTCTCGGCCTCATTCATGCCGTCGGTGGTGGGTATACACTCGTCAATGGCGATGCCTGCGCCGGGATTGGTGCCGTAGGTGATGCGTGGCAGAATGTCCTCCGCATGGAACGATACCTCGGCATCAAATACTGCATCATCGTCGCTGCGCAGGGTGCGCCAGTAGGCTACTGCCTCGTCCCATGCTTTGCCCTTGGGCGCATACTCGCGTCCGTGCAGGTAGGCAAAAGTGGTCTCATCGGGAGCTATCAGCCCCGCGCGCGATCCCATCTCTATGGAGAGGTTCGACAGGGTGAGTCGGCCTTCCATCGACATGTTGCGGATGGTAGACCCTGCATACTCCACGGCATAGCCTGTGGCGCCTGAGGTGGTCATCTGTGCCATGATATACAGCGCCACATCTTTGGCGGTGACACCTGGCTGCAGTGTGCCATCAATGGTGATGCGCATGGTCTTCGGCTTGCTTTGCAGAATGCATTGCGAGGCGAGCACTTGTGCCACCTCGCTGGTGCCGATGCCCATGGCGATGGCACCTACGGCACCATGCGTGGATGTGTGGCTGTCGCCGCACACGATGGTCATCCCCGGGAGCGACAGTCCCTTTTCGGGGCCTACGACATGGATGATGCCGTTGTCCTTTGTGCCCATAGCAAAGTGACGGATGCCGAACTGTGCGCAGTTGGCGGCCAGTGTCTCCACCTGACGACGGCCCACAGGGTCATCGATATGCTCCTGCTGGTCGCTGGGGGTGTTGTGGTCGGGCATGGCAACGATGTGGTCGGGACGGAACACGGCGATACCTTTGTCACGCAGTGTGTCGAAGGCTTGCGGCGTGGTGACCTCATGACAGTAGAGCCGGTCGATATAGAGCTGTGTGGGGCCGTCGGGCACGGTATGCACTACATGAGCATCCCAAATCTTATCAAAGAGAGTTTTCATAGATACGTTTGCAAAGGGTGTGGAAGGATGGATTTATGTTGTTAATAAATGGGAGAATACAGCTTGGGGTAGTGGATGGCAATTATATCCTGAGGCCATGGCTTCGCCGTAGGCGCCGGCAGTGCGCAGGACTACGATGTCGCCACGCTGGCTTGCGGGGAAGTCAAATGCTTTGACGAAGACGTCAGAGCTCTCGCACACAGGTCCCACAATGTCGCATGTCTGCAGCGGACGTTCGTCACCCTCCAGCGCGGATAGGTTCTGTGGCAGGTGAAACGCATGGTAGAGTGCCGGACGGATGAGTTCCGTCATGGAGCCGTCGACGATGACGAAACGTTTCGCCGTGCCCTCCTTGATGTAGAGGACGCGGCAGACAAGGCTGCCGCAAGGGGCTACGATGGCACGTCCCAGTTCAAAGTGCACCTCCTGCGTAGGAAGCACATCAAGGTGCCGGTCGAAGACGTTGAAGTATGCATCGAAGTCGGCCAGCGGGAAGCGGTCGGGGTGCTGGTAATCGACTCCCAGCCCACCTCCTACATTGAGGGTGCGCACGGGAATGCCGCGACGGCTGCACTCGGCTGTGAGGGCGTTGATGCGGTTACAGAGTGCTACGAAATCGCCCATGTCGGTGATCTGTGAACCGATGTGGAAGTGGAGGCCTTGAAATTCAATGTGTGGTAATGCAAGTGCCTCATCGATAACTCCGAATAACTGTCCGAGATTGATGCCGAACTTGTTCTCTGCCAGTCCGGTGGTGATGTTTGCATGGGTGTGCGCACCAATCTCGGGATTCACGCGCAGCGCCACCGTGGCTGTACATCCCATGCGTGCAGCACGCTCCTCGATGACGCGTAACTCGGCAGCAGACTCTACGTTGAAGCAGCCGATGCCAATCTCGAGTGCTTCGTCGATCTCGCGGTCGCTCTTGCCCACGCCGGCGAAGACGATTCCGCCAGGAGCAAAGCCGCACTCCGCCGCACGTCGCACTTCACCGCCGCTCACGCAGTCCGCTCCGAATCCTGCCGCACTGATCTGACGCAACAGCTCAGGGTTCGCATTGGCTTTCACCGCATAGTGCATGTGCCACGATGGGTGCCGGCGTAGATGGGCAGCGACCGTGTCTAGTGTCTGCTGCAGCAATGCCGTATCGTAATAGTAGAAGGGCGTCGGAATCGAACGGAACGCTTCTATGGGAAAAGATGTCGTCATCGGCATGTGCGGTATCTCACTCGAACAGACATTGGCTGAGCGCCTGCAATGCGCGGTTCTTGTCCTCCTCGCGGATGAGGAACGAGATGTTGTAGTTGCTGCCGCCGTAGGACACCATGCGCACGGGGATGTCCTTCATGGCCATCATGGCACGACTCTCGAAACCGACGTTCTCCCACTCCATGTCGCCCACGACGCAGACGATGCACATGTCGAGGTCCACGGTCACGGTGCCGTACTTCTTCAGGTCGTGGATGATCTCGCCCAGGTGCCGGGTGTCATCGATAGACATCGACACGCCCACCTCGCTGGTACATATCATGTCAATGGATGTATGCCAGCTCTCGAAAATCTCGAATACCTTGCGCAGGAAGCCGTGTGCCAGCAACATCCGGCTCGACTTGATCTTGATGGCAGTGATGTTATCCTTTGCTGCCACGGCCTTGATGCTGCCCGGCTCGGGCTCGTTGTTGATGGTGGTGCCGGGAGCATCGGGCTGCATGGTGTTGAGCAACCGCACGGGAATATTGGCATATTTGGCTGGCAGGATGCACGTGGGGTGCAGGATCTTCGCACCGAAGTAGGCCAGCTCGGCTGCCTCCTCGAAGTGCAGGTGGCGGACGGCTGTCGTATGGTCCACGATACGGGGGTCGTTGTTATGCATGCCGTCGATGTCGGTCCATATCTGTATCTCGCTGGCTCCGATGGCAGCACCGATGAGCGATGCGGTATAGTCTGAGCCTCCACGCTGCAGATTGTCAACCTCACCGTATGCATTGCGACAGATGAACCCCTGTGTGATGAAGAGTGCTGCCTTGCCCTCCGGATCACTTTCGGCAATGGCACAGGCAATCTTCTCCTTAATATATTCGGCATCTGGCTCACCGCTCTTGTCGGTGCGCATGAAGTCGAGGGCAGAGAGCAAAACGGCCTGCACTCCCTGCTCATGCAGGTAGTTGGTCATCATGTTGGTGGAGATGATCTCGCCCTGTGCCAGGATGAGCTTCTCTTCTACTTGGCCGAAAACTTGCTTGGTGAATGAACGAAGGTAATCAAACTCCTCCTTGAAAAATGCCAGTGTCTTTTCTTTATATGCTTCAGTGCTGTAGAGCTCTTCGGCATGACGGCGGTAAGTCGTTTCCAGCCGATTGATGGTGTCGTTGGCTCCATCAGGGTTTCGGTTGAACAGATACCCGCAGATCTCAACCAGCGTGTTGGTGGTACCGGACATGGCTGAAAGCACCACCATATTCTTCTGCCCGTCAGTGATGAGACGAGCCACATTCTTCATTCGTTGGGCGGAGCCTACAGAGGTGCCGCCGAATTTCATTACTTTCATTCGTCAGGGTTGTTGTCGTTTCCGGTACGTATTACCGGGTACACGGATTAGAATTTTCTGTCCGCTGTGTCCGGCGGTATTGGCGCGGACACAGCGGACAGCGTTTATCAGTTGTTCTCGGGACGCAGCTTGCGTACGGTGACGGCTGTCTGCCACATCTCGCTCTCGCGCATCTGACGCAGTTCCTCATTGAGCTTCTCGCGGTAGTCGGGCTGACTGTTGCTGTCGATGGAAATCTGTGCCTCGTTGCCGCACTTCACGCTGGCATAGAGCTTCTCCACCACGGGCTTGATGGCATCGTGGAACGGGCCCATCCAGTCGAGCGCACCGCGCTGGGCGGTGGTGGAGCAGTTGGCGTACATCCAGTCCATGCCCTTCTGTGCAAACAGCGGCATGAGGCTCTGTGTGAGCTCCTCTACGGTCTCGTTGAATGCCTCCGAAGGGGTATGTCCGTTCTCGCGCAGCACCTCATATTGTGCCAGCAGCAGACCTTGGATGGCACCCATCAGCGAGCCGCGCTCACCGGTGAGGTCACTGGTGGCCTCGCGCTGGAACGTGGTCTCGAAGAGATAGCCTGAGCCGATGCCGATGCCGAGAGCGATGGTCTTGTCGTAGGCCTTGCCGCTGGCATCCTGATAGATGGCGTAGCTGCTGTTCAGTCCGCGTCCCTCGAGGAACATGGTGCGCAGTGATGTGCCGCTGCCCTTCGGGGCTACCATGATGACATCGATGTCGGTGGGGGGAACACAGCCTGTGCGGTCGTTCCAGGTGATGGCAAAGCCATGGCTGAAGTAGAGCGCTTTGCCAGGGGTGAGGTAGGGCTTCAGTGTGGGCCATACCGACATCACGGCTGCATCGGAGAGCAGACACATGATGATGGTGCCGCGCTGGGCAGCCTCCTCAATGCTGAAGAGCGTCTCACCGGGAACCCAGCCATCGGCGACTGCCTTCTCGTAGGTCTTGCCCTGACGCTGGCCGACGATGACGTTGAAACCATTGTCGCGCAGGTTCTGCGACTGTCCGGGGCCCTGTACACCATAGCCGATGACGGCGATGGTCTCGTCCTTCAGTATTTCACGTGCTTTCTCAAGTGGAAACTCTTCGCGGGTTACGACATTCTCGATTACCCCGCCAAAATTCAATTGTGCCATTGGATAAAATTGATTATGAATTAATTTGTTATGTTGTAAGTTTTATTCTTTCTTCAGTGACTCAAGGTATGCTGTCACCTGTTCTGCATTGCTCTTGGTGACGGCGATGCGTCCTGAGCTCACATATTGCAGCAGGCAACCATAGAGGCTGAGCTCTCGGTTGAGGGCCTGTATCTCCTCGGTGCTGCCGCTCTTCTCCACCACGCTGTACACGGTGTTCACCTCGATGATACGGGCATTGTAGCGTCGGATGGTCTCGGTGATGGCTTTGTTGTTGAGCATCATGGGCGACGAGAGCTTGTAGAGGGCAATGTCCTGGATGAAGATCTCGTCGTCGGTATAGTAGCTGGCTTTCAGCACGTCCACCTTCTTCTCTATCTGGCGTGTGATGCGGATGATGGTCTCCTCATCGGTCCAGGTGGTGATGGTATAGCGGTGTATGCCTTGGATGGACGATGCAGACACGTTGAGGCTCTCTATGTTGATTTGCCGGCGGGTGAAGGCGGCAGTGATCTGGTTGAGCAGACCAGCGATGTTCTCTGAGTGAACAATCAGTGTGTAAAGTTTCTTTTCCATTTGTCGGTGCTTATGGTACAGTCGTTAAAAGGCAACATCTGGTCTACGTCGGCTCCGGGAGGTGTCATGGGCATGACATTCTCTTCCTCCATGATTGCTGCTTCGAGCAGGAAGGCTCCGGGGGTGTCGAGCATGGTCTGTATGGCTTCGGCAAGCTTCTCCCGCTCGGTGACGGTGATGGAGGGTATGCCGTAAGCCTGTGCGATGGTGCCGTAGTGAGGGTTGAGCATGGGCGTGCAGGAGTAGCGTTTGCGGAAGAAGAGCTCCTGCCACTGGCGCACGTTGCCCAGGTAATTGTTGTTCAGGAGGATGATCTTTACCGGTGCACCGCTCTCCATGATGGTGCCGAACTCCTGTATGTTCATCTGTATGCCTCCATCGCCCATGAAGGCGCAGACGGTGCGCTCGGGAGCTCCGAAGGTGGCACCGATGGCAGCAGGCAGACCGAAGCCCATGGTGCCCAGTCCGCCCGAGGTGATGATGCTGCGGCTCTGTGTGAAGCGGAAGTAACGGGCCGACATCATCTGGTTCTGTCCGACATCGGTGACGAGGATGGCCCTGTCGCCAGTGGCTTCGCTCACGGCGCGTATCACCTCGCCCATGCGTAGCGGTCCTTCAGTGGGATGGATGGCTCCTTCAATCACGATCTCCTGTTCTTTGTCGGCATAGGGCTTGAAACTGTTTACCCAATGCGTATGCACGGCGGGTCGCACCAGCGCTGTGATTTCTGCCAATGTCTCCTTGCAGTTGCCCAGCACGGGGATGTGGGCATGGACATTCTTGTCAATCTCTGCGGGGTCGATGTCAAGATGGATGACCTTGGCTTGGCGGGCATACGAGGAGAGCTTGCCGGTGACACGGTCGTCGAAGCGCATGCCCACCGCGATGAGCACATCGCACTCATTGGTCTTTACGTTGGGCGCCAGGTTGCCATGCATGCCCAGCATGCCCATGTTCAGCCGGTGGTTGCTGGGCAGTGCCGACAGACCCATCAGGGTGCATCCTACGGGGATGTCGGCTTTCTCGGCCAGTGCTTTCAGCTCTTCGTGCGCCTCACCCAGCTCTATGCCCTGTCCCGCCAGGATGAGGGGACGCTGGGCACCGTTGATGAGCATGGCGGCATCGTGGATGGCATTCTTGTCGATGGTCGGCACGGGGATGTATCCACGCTGCTGCGTGATGTGTGCCGGCTCATAGTCCACCATGCCCACCTGTGCATTCTTGGTGAAGTCGAGCACCACGGGACCGGGTCTTCCGCTCTTGGCAATGTAGAAGGCGCGTGCCACGGCCCATGCCACATCTTCGGGCCGGCGTATCTGGTAGCTCCACTTGGTGGTAGGCTGGGTGATACACACGAGGTCCACTTCCTGGAAGGCATCGGTGCCCAGGAAGTTCGAAGCGACTTGTCCGGCGATGACTACGATGGGCGTGCTGTCGAGCATGGCATCGGCAATGCCGGTGAGTGTGTTGGTGGCGCCGGGTCCGCTGGTGACCAGACATACGCCCACCTCACCGCACGAGCGGGCATAGCCTTGCGCCGCATGGGCTGCTCCCTGCTCATGGCGTACGAGCACCTGCTGGAAGTCGTCGCGATGGTCGTACATGGCATCGAAGACCGGCATGATGCTGCCGCCTGGGTAGCCGAAGACGGTCTTCACCCCTTCATGTATCAGCGACTGCATGAGCGCTTCGGCACCGGATATCATTTTACTCATAAACTATGGGATAACGGTTTCAATACAATGTGTTCAACGCATTCATTCATCGATGAGCCGCACGGCACCCTTGTCGGCAGAGCTGACCATCGATGCATAGGCTTTCAAGGCTTTCGACACTTCGCGTTGCCGTGTGAGCGGACGCATGGGACGTGCGGCAAGCTCTTCATCGGTGAGCCGTACATCGATGCGGCGTGCGGGTATGTCGATGTCGATGATGTCGCCATCGGTGATCTTGCCTATGGCTCCTCCTGCAGCGGCTTCGGGCGACACATGCCCGATGCTGAGTCCGCTGGTACCACCGCTGAAGCGTCCATCCGTGATGAGGGCGCATTCCTTGCCCAGGTGGCGCGACTTGAGGTAACTGGTGGGGTAGAGCATCTCTTGCATGCCGGGACCGCCCTTCGGACCCTCATGGGTGATGACCACCACGTCGCCTGCCTTCACCGTGCCGTCGAGGATGCCGTCCACAGCAGCCTCCTGTGAGTCAAACACGCGTGCCGGGCCGCTGAACGTCCATATCTTCTCGTCCACACCGGCCGTCTTCACCACGCAGCCGTCCACGGCGATGTTGCCCTTCAGCACGGCCAGTCCACCATCCTTGGTGTAGGCATGGGCGAGGTCGCGGATGCAGCCTTCGGCGCGGTCGTCGTCAAGGGCGCTGTAGAAGCTGCTCTGGCTAGCCATGACGTTGGAGAAACGGTTGGCAGGGGCGCAGGCATAGAAATGCCGCGGGTCATCGGCTGGCGGTACGTTGCCCGCCAGGGGACAGATGTCATAGGTGGCAATGTCGTCGGCCAGCGTATGGCCGTTGACACGCCGCACCGATGTGTCGAGCAGACCGCCCTTGGCCAGCTCGCCCAGGATGGCGAGGATGCCGCCGGCGCGGTTCACATCCTGCACGTGGTACTTGTTGGTCGTAGGAGCCACCTTGCAGATGCAGGGCACATGGCGCGAGAGCCGGTCGATATCGTCCATCGTGAACTCTACACCCGCCTCATGGGCCACGGCCAGCAGGTGGAGCACGGTGTTGGTGCTGCCTCCCATGGCGATGTCGAGGGTCATGGCGTTGAGGAAGGCCGGACGGGTGGCGATGCTGCGGGGCAGCACGCTCACGTCGCCGTCGCGGTAGTAGCGGTAGGCATTGTCCACGATGGTACGGGCAGCACGCAGGAAGAGTGCCTTGCGCTCGGTGTGCGTGGCCAGTATCGTGCCGTTGCCGGGGAGCGCCATGCCCAGCGCCTCGTTGAGGCAGTTCATGGAGTTGGCAGTGAACATGCCCGAGCAGCACCCGCAGCCGGGACAGGCATGCTCCTCGATGCGCGCCACGGTGGCGTCATCGGCGCTGTCGTCGGCACTCACCACCATGGCATCGATGAGGTCGAGGCCATGACCGCTGCAACCATCGTTGCCCGCTTCCATGGGACCGCCCGACACGAAGATGGTGGGAATGTTGAGCCGCATGGATGCCATCAGCATGCCCGGGGTGATCTTGTCGCAGTTGCTGATGCAGACGAGTGCATCGGCCTTGTGGGCATTGACCATATACTCGACGCTGTCGGCGATGATGTCGCGCGAAGGCAACGAGTACAGCATGCCATCGTGACCCATGGCGATGCCGTCGTCGATGGCGATGGTGTCGAACTCGGCTGCATAGCAGCCCAGCTGTTCGATCTCGGCCTTCACGGCTTGTCCGATCTCATGCAGATGGGTATGCCCGGGAACGAACTGTGTGAACGAGTTGGCGATGGCGATGATGGGTCGTCCCATCTGTTCTTTTTTCATGCCGTTGGCAATCCAAAGGGCACGAGCACCTGCCATGCGGCGTCCCTGCGTGCTGATCTCACTGCGGAGGGGTATCTTGTATTCCATGAATGTTGTTTTTTATTTGCTTCTGTGTATGAAGGACGACGGTCTGCTTTTCTCATTCCTCATCGAGCACCGTCACCCATCCGTGTGTATCCTCGAGGTCGCCGAACTGTATGCCGGTGAGGGTGTCGTAGAGCTTGCGGCACCAGGGACCGGGCTTGCCATCCTTGGCGATGACGTACGACTTCTTCATCTCGATGTCGTCGATGCGCTCGATGGGTGATATCACGGCGGCGGTACCGCAGGCACCGGCCTCCTCGAAGGTCTCCAGCTCCTCGATGGGTATCTGGCGCTTCTCTACCTTCATGCCCAGGTCGAGAGCCACTTGCTGCAGGCTGTTGTTGGTCACGGAGGGCAGGATGGAGTTCGAACAAGGGGTGATATAGGTGTCGTTCTTGATGCCGAAGAAGTTGGCTGCACCCGCTTCGTCGATGTATTTCTTCTCTTTGGCATCGAGGTAGAACTCGCAGCTGTAACCCAGCTCATGTGCCAGCTGGTTGGCGCGGAGGCTGGCGGCATAGTTGCCGCCGACCTTGTAGGCACCCATGCCGAGTGGAGCGGCACGGTCGTATTGCCGGATGACGACATAGGGGTTGGTGGCAAAGCCGCCCTTGAAGTAAGGACCCGCGGGCGACACGAAGATCATGAACAGGTACTCGCTGGCGGGGTGTACGCCAAGCTGTGCGCTGGTGCCGATGAGGATGGGACGGATGTACAGCACGGCGCCGCTGCCATAGGGAGGCAGGAAGCGCTCGTTGAGCTTCACGACCTTCTTGGTCATCTCCACGAACAGCTCCGTGGGCACCTTCGCCATCAGCGTGGCCTCGCTGGTGCTCTGCATGCGGGCGGCGTTGGCCTCGATGCGGAAGATGCGGATCTTGCCGTCCTTGCCGCGGTACGCTTTCAGTCCTTCGAATGCCTCTTGGCCATAGTGCAGACAGGTGGCAGCCATGTGCATGGGGATGGTGTCGCTGCTGCTCACTTCAATCTCTCCCCACTTGCCGTTGCGATAGTAGCAGCGGACGTTGTAGTCGGTGGGTATGTAGCCGAATCCAATGTTCGACCAATCCAGATTTGCGGTTTCCATTTTGTTGTATCTTTTAGTTATCGTTGTTATTGCCAGTTGTCACCGGTGAGGTGCTGTTCTCTAGGATGTTGAGCATCTTCATCGTTGCCTTGATGGCGGCCTCGGTCTGGTCGGCGTCGAAGCCGCGTGTCTTGAATACGTGTCCCTCATGTTCCCAGGTGATGATGGTCTGCACGAAGGCGTCGGTGCGTCCGCCGGGGGGGATGGACACGGCATAGTTGATGAGCATCGGGAAGCGTCTTTTCAGCGTCTCCTTGTATATCTTGCGCAACGCGCGCACGAAGGCATCGTACTGTCCGTCACCGCTGGAGTTCTCCTCGTAGGTCTGTCCGGAGATGTCTATCTTCAGCGCACAGGTGGGCTTGAGACCTTTCGAGAGGGCAACGTTGTAGCCTATCAGCGTCACCTTCTCCTCCTCCACAGAGTGCTTGAGCACGTCGGCAATGATGTAGGGCAGGTCTTCCTGCGTCACCACCTCTTTCTTGTCGCCCAGCTCAATGATGCGGTCGGTGACGCGACGCATGGCATCGTCATCGAGCTCCAGTCCCAGCTCATCGAGGTTGCGGCGTATGTTGGCTTTGCCGCTGGTCTTGCCCAACGCATATTCGCGTTTGCGTCCGAACCGCTCGGGCAGCAGGTTGTTGCAATAGAGGTTGTTCTTATTGTCGCCGTCGGCATGTACGCCGGCTACCTGTGTGAATACGTTCTCACCCACGATGGGACGGTTGGGAGGGATGGCAATGCCGCTGTACGACTCGATGATGCGGCTCACGCTGCCGAGCTTCTCCTCATCGATGTCCGTCTCGCACCCCAGGTGATCCTTGAGCACTGCCTGTATGCTGGCAAGGGGGGCGTTGCCGGCCCGTTCGCCCAGCCCGTTGATGGTGGTGTGCAGTCCTTTGGCACCGGCCTCCACGGCAGCAAACGCATTGCTCACGGCCAGGTCATAGTCGTTGTGGGCATGGAAGTCAAAGTGGAACGATGGGAACGTCTGTGTCATGAGACCTACATAGTGGGACGTCTCCGAAGGGTTGAGGATGCCGAGCGTGTCGGGAAGCATGAAACGGAGGATGAGGGGGCCCTGTGCCGGACGTTCCTGGCGCATGTCCTCAGCATCGTGCGTCTCGCCTTCGCTCTGGGCGAGGTCGCTCAGGTATTCCACCATCCCGATGACATAATCGGGGTTGTCCTTGATGCCGTTGCTCCAGTCTTCAAGGTATAGGTTCACGTGCAGTCCGGCATCGTATGCCATCAGCACGTTGCGGCGTATGTCTTCCCAGTGTTCGTGCGGCGTCTTCCCGAGCTGGTAGCGGCAATGCTTTTCCGAACCTTTGCACAGCAGGTTGATGATCTTTCCTCCCGCGCGCCGTATCCAGTCGATGCTCTTGCCGTCGTCCACGAATCCCAGCACTTCGATGTGGCACAGGTTGTCTGTCTCGCGTGCCCAGTCACACACTCTCTTCACGCATTCGAACTCCCCGTCGCTGACGCGTGCCGACGCCACCTCCACACGGTTCACATGGAGCACCTCCAGCAACATCTTGGCTGCCGATATCTTCTCGTGGGGGAGAAACGACACGCCGCACGTTTGCTCACCGTCGCGCAGCGTGGTGTCCATGATCTCTATGCGGTCTTCTCTTGTCGGGCTCATACCTTTTTTCATTTTGAAAGCCTCCCTCATCGTGAGAAAGGCTTTCTTTATTCAATCCATGCACAACTCACCGGGACCCTTCTTGAAAGTCCTGAATCACAATGAGGTTCACCACGATATGGCCGTGCATAGCTGCTGTTTTACTATTTTTCGCTGCAAAGATACAACCTTTTTTACATATTGCAAACAAAACGGAGAGATTTTTGAGAAATAATAAGCATACAATTAAAAAAACGGATTCAATCGTAAAAAATGCAAAACGTTTTTACCGTTTTTCTTTGCCCGCAGCGGCATCTATTCTTGACAAATGTGCTTTTTCTTGGCAAAAAATTTTTCTTTTCGGTAAAAGGTGCCTACCTTTGCCGTGAATTTATGAAATAAACAGTTTGAATTTTAACATATATCAATAATTCAGATAGATATGAAAAAGCACAATTTCAATGCGGGACCATCCATCCTGCCGCGTGAGGTGATCGAGGAGACGGCGCAGGCCGTCCTGGACTTTAATGGCACCGGGCTTTCCATCCTTGAGATCAGCCATCGGAGCAAAGACTTCCAGGCTGTCATCGACGAAGCCGAAGCTCTCTTCAAGGAGATACTCGGCGTGCCGGAGGGCTACAGCGTATTGTTCCTTGGAGGAGGTGCAAGCCTCGAGTTCTGCATGGTGCCCATGAACTTCCTGAAGGGCAAGGCTGCCTATCTCAACACAGGTGTATGGGCAAAGAAAGCCATCAAGGAGGCCAAGGCCTTCGGCGAGGTGGTAGAGGTGGCATCGTCGGCCGACACTACCTATAACTATATCCCCAAGGGATACACCATCCCTGCCGATGTGGATTATTTCCACTACACGGCCAACAACACCATCTACGGCACCGAGATCCGCGAGACTCCCGACAGTCCCGTGCCTATGATTTGCGACATGTCCAGCGACATCTTCAGCCATCCGGTCGATGTCAGCAAGTACATCTGCATCTATGGCGGTGCACAGAAGAACCTCGCACCTGCCGGTGTCACCTTCGTCATCGTGAAGAACGATGCCCTCGGCCTCACGGGCCGCACACTGCCCACGATGCTCAACTACCAGACACATATCGATGGCGGTTCGATGTTCAACACACCTCCTGTACTGCCTATCTACACCGCCATGCTGACGCTGCGCTGGATAAAGAAGAATGGCGGCATCGCCGAGATGGAACGCCGTGCCAAGGAACGTGCCGACCTCCTCTACGCTGCCATCGATGCCAGTCCGCTGTTCCGCGCCACCATCGCCGATCCTGCCGACCGCAGCCGCATGAACATCTGCTTCGTCATGAAGGACGAGTACAAGGACCTCGAGGCTGAATTCCTGGCCTTCGCACAGAGCAAGGGAATGGTGGGCATCAAGGGCCACCGCAGCGTGGGAGGCTTCCGGGCAAGCTGCTACAATGCCATGCCGCTCGAGAGCGTGCAGGCACTGGTGGACTGCATGCATGAGTTTGAGAATCTGAAGAAATAACGTTTTACTTTTAGATATGAAGGTATTGGTAGCAACCGACAAGCCCTTTGCAAAGGTGGCTGTCGATGGAATCAGAGAAGTGATTGAAGGTGCGGGCTTCGAGCTGGCTCTTCTGGAGAAATATGGCGACAAGAGCAACCTCCTTGCAGCCGTGGCCGATGCGGACGCAATCATCATCCGCAGCGATGTCATCGATGCAGAGGTGCTGGAGGCTGCCAAGCAGGTCAAGATTGTCGTGCGTGCCGGCGCTGGCTACGACAATGTGGACCTGGCTGCTGCCACGGCTCATGGCGTGTGCGTCATGAACACCCCCGGGCAGAACAGCAATGCTGTTGCCGAGCTGGCACTCGGCCTCATGGTGATGGCCGTGCGTAACTTCTACAACGGCATGTCGGGCACCGAGCTGAAGGGCAAGCGGCTGGGCATCCATGCCTATGGTAATGTGGGACGCAACGTGGCACGCATCGCCAAAGGCTTCGGCATGGAGATCAGCGCCTACGACGCCTTCTGTCCCGACAGCGTCATGGAGGCCGACGGCGTGCGCCCCGTGCACAGCGCAGAGGAACTCTACAGCGACAACGATATCGTGTCGCTCCACATCCCTGCCACACCCGAGACGAAGGGCAGCATCAACTATGCCCTCCTGAACCGCATGCCCAAGGGCGCACTGCTCGTCAATACGGCACGCAAGGAGGTCATCAACGAGGACGAGCTCATCCAGCTCATGTCCGAGCGGCTCGACTTCAAGTATGTGACCGACATCATGCCGGCTGCCAATGCCAAGCTCGAGGAGCTCTTCGGCGGTCGCTACTTCGCTACCCCGAAGAAGATGGGCGCACAGACGGCCGAGGCAAACATCAACGCCGGCATCGCTGCCGCACGTCAGATCGTGGCTTTCTTCAACGAAGGGGTGACCCGCTTCCAGGTAAATAAGTAAGGTATCACCATGGCCAGAGTAAAACCTTTCCGTGGCATCCGTCCGCCCAAGGATTTGGTGGAGAAGGTGGAGAGCCGTCCCTACGACGTGCTCAACAGCGAGGAGGCACGCGCCGAGGCTGAGGGCAACCCCATGAGCCTCTACCATATCATCAAGCCCGAGATCGACTTCCCCGTCGGCACCGATGAACACGACCCCGTCGTCTACCCCAAGGCAGCACAGAACTTCCAGGCATTCCAGGACAACGGCTGGCTCGTGCAGGATGCTCGCGAGAACTATTATATCTATGCCCAGACGATGAATGGCCACACGCAGTACGGACTGGTCGTCTGCGCACACATGCAGGACTACCTCGACGGCGTCATCAAGAAGCATGAGCTCACACGCGCCGACAAGGAGGAGGACCGCATGAAGCATGTGCGTGTCAACAATGCCAACGTCGAACCGGTCTTCTTCGCCTATCCCGACAATCCCGTGCTGGACGCTCTCATCGCACGCTATGCGGCTACCGAGCCTGTGTACGACTTCGTGGCACCCATCGACGGCTTCGGACACCACTTCTGGGTGGTCGACGACGATGCCGACATCGCCACCATCACTGCCGAGTTCGCAAAGATGCCATCGCTGTACATCGCCGACGGACATCACCGCTCGGCGGCAGCAGCTCTCGTGGGCGCCGAGAAGGCACGCCAGAACCCCTGCCACGACGGCACCGAGGAGTACAACTGGTTCATGGCGGTATGCTTCCCTGCCGGACAGCTCACCATCATCGACTACAACCGCGTGGTACGCGACCTGAACGGACTGTCCTCCAGTGCGTTCCTCGCTGCCGTGGAGAAGAACTTCGTGGTGGAGAAGAAGGGCACTGCCATCTATCATCCCTCCTCGCTGCACAACTTCAGCCTCTACCTCGATGGCGAGTGGTACAGCCTCACGGCACGCCCCGGCACCTACGACGACAGCGACCCCATCGGCGTGCTCGACGTCACCATCTCCAGCAACCTCATCCTGCACGAGGTGCTCGGCATCGGCGACCTCCGCAAGGACAAACGCATCGACTTTGTGGGGGGCATACGCGGTCTCGAGGAGCTCAAGCGACGTGTCGACAGCGGCGAGATGCGCGTGGCACTGGCTCTCTATCCGGTGTCCATGGACCAGCTCATGGCCATCGCCGACAGTGGCAATATCATGCCGCCCAAGACCACCTGGTTCGAGCCCAAGCTGCGCTCGGGACTCGTCATCCACAAGCTCGTCTGACACCTGTGGATACCTATCGTACCATCGCCGGCAAGGCAGAAGGAACTTACTCGCAGCTGCGCAGTAAGTTCCTTGCTTTTGCTGCGCCTGTGCATACGGTGGACGAGGCGATGGCCTTCGTGGCCGACGTGCAGAAGAGGTACTACGATGCGCGCCACTGCTGCTATGCCTATATGCTCGGCCCGCAGCGCGACGTGTTCCGTGCCAACGACAACGGCGAGCCGTCGGGCACCGCAGGCAAGCCTATCCTCGGACAGATCAACTCCGGCGAGCTCACCGACATCGTCATCGCCGTGGTGCGCTACTTCGGCGGCATCAAGCTCGGCACGTCGGGACTCATACAGGCCTACCGGGCCGCGGCTGCCGAGGCTATCGCCGCTGCCACCGTCATCGAGAAGACCGTGGACCTCACCCTGCACATAGCGTTCGACTACCTGCTGCTCAACGACGTCATGCGCATCATCAAGGACGAGCAGCCCGCTGTGCTGGCACAGCAGTTCGACAATCTCTGTACCATGACGCTCTCCATCCGTGCCGATTCCATGCCGCGCCTGCGCGCCCGTCTCGAAGGGCTGCGCGAGGTCACTATCGAGGACTGAACGGCACTTGTGAAGGCTTCCTGGGCCTTTGCAACGGCACTTTTTGTGCTAAAACAGTCGTTTTTTTTGCGAAAGAGTGGGCAATTTAGATTTTTTATCTAACTTAGCGCCCAAATTTCATATTCTTTTGCATTATGATCAGGAGAGACAACCATGTGGTGATTATGGCAGGGGGCATAGGCAGTCGGTTCTGGCCCATGAGCACGAGCAGCCATCCCAAGCAGTTCATCGATGTGCTGGGGTGCGGACGCACCTTGATACAGCTCACCGCCGACCGCTTCGCTGGGCTCTGCCCGCCGGAGAACCTATGGGTGGTGACATCGGAGACGTTCGCCCCGCTGGTGCGCGAACAGCTGCCGCAGGTGCCCGAAAGCAATATCCTCAAGGAGCCCTGCCGCCGTAATACGGCCCCGTGCATCGCCTATGTGAGCTGGAAGATCAAGTCGCGCAACCCGCATGCCAACGTGGTGGTGACACCCAGCGACCATGTGGTCATGAACACTGCCGAGTTCCAGCGCGTGGTGACTGCCGCACTCGACTTCACGTCGGGCAACGATGCCATCCTCACCCTGGGCATGCGCCCCACACGGCCGGAGACGGGCTACGGGTATATACAGGCCGACCTCAGCGCCTCGTCGCTCTCCCATCGCGAGATCTTCCGCGTGGACTCGTTCAAGGAGAAACCCGACATCGAGACGGCCGAGCGCTACATACGCATGAACAACTACTTCTGGAACGCCGGCATCTTCGTGTGGAACATCAATACCATCGTCAACAGCTACCGGCTCTTCCAGCCGGAGATGGCGCGGGTCTTCGAAAGCCTGCTCACGATCTACGACACGCCCGACGAGCAGGCACGCATCAACGAGCTGTTCCCCACCTGTCCGAATATCTCCGTCGACTATGCCATCCTGGAGTATGCCGAAGAGATCTTCACCTTCCCTGCCGACTTCGGCTGGAGCGACCTGGGCACGTGGGGGTCGCTGCATGCACAGCTGGGCAAGGACCTCAACGGCAATGTGGCCATCGGGCCGGACATCACCCTCTACCAAAGCAGGGGATGTGTGGTGCACGCCACCGGCGAACGCAAGGTGGTGGTGATAGGCATGGACGACTGCATCATCGCCGAGGACGATGGACAGCTGCTGGTATGTAAAATAGCTGACGAACAGCGTATTAAGGAATTCTCTGACCGATGAGGGGGATTTTCCCTCCGTGATGTAGGAATAATCTGTCAAACAATTAGGGAAAAGTATTTCTTGTGAGTGAAAAAGCCTTCGTACCTTTGCACCAGAGAAAAGAAACAAGATGTACAACCCTGTAAAAAATTGAGCGTTATGAAAACTATCAACAAAGCAATGCTGACACTGGCTCTTGCCACTGTAGCCCTCAACAGTTTCGCACGCCTCAGCTACGATGAGGTTCGTCGTGAAGCTCGTTTCCTTACCGACCGCATGCGCTACGAACTCCGCCTGTCGGTGGCTCAGTTCGACGATGTCTACGAGATCAACTACGACTTCCTCTGGAACGTCAACGAGATCATCGATGATGTCATCTATGGCTACGACGATGCCGTCGATTACTACTACTATCTGCTCGACGTCCGCAACGAGGATCTCAGCTACGTGCTCCGTCGCAGTCAGTACCGTAGGTTCCTTGCCAGGGACTACTTCTACAGACCTATCTATAACGCGGGTTCCTACTGGGCATTCCGTATCTACCTGCACTACACCGACCGCACGTTCTTCCACTACGGCGTGCCCAGTCCCTTTGACCACTACGCTGGCGCACACTACCGTCTGCACTATCCCAACGGATACTACAACGACCGCTATCACCACCTGCGCTACAAAGGGGACTTCCGCACATGGAAACCCGGTGGTTACGGCAACGACTACGGCGATGGCATGAAGGGCAATGGCCATATGTCGGGCAAGGAGTGGTCCAACCGCGCGAACTACGAGACCAGCCGCAAGAACAACACTGCGCTCTCCGGTTCCACCATCAGCTCCCGTGCAGGGGTTGCCGAGAACAGCCGCAGCGCCAACACACGCAGCGTGAATACGAATGCTACCTCCAGTCGCTCCGCTACCACCGGTAACGCACGCAGCGCAGCCACCGAGAGCACCCGTAGCACGAGTGGGGTGACCAACAGCCGTGCCGCAGGCAACAACACCGTCAACCGTGCCGGCGCCACCACCACCGAGCGTTCCAGCACCAGCACCAGCCGCAGCACAGGCACCACCTCCGCCACCAGCCGCTCTGGCAGCTCCTCTACCACCTCCAGCCGCTCTGGTAGCTCGGTCAGCAGCTCGCGCTCCTCGGGTAGCAGCAGCTCCTCCAGCTCCTCCAGCCGCTCTGGCAGCACCACCGTCAGCCGTTCGCGTGACGAGAGCAGCACCACCACCTCCAGCCGCAGTGGCAGCACCGTAGGCAGCACCTCTACCCGTAATAGCAGCTCCACCAGCTCCTCCAGCCGCAGTGGCAGCACCGTAGGCAGCACCTCGCGCTCCTCGGGTACCAGCAGCTCCTCCAGCTCCTCCAGCCGCAGTGGTAGCAGCTCGGTCAGCAGCTCGCGCTCCTCGGGTACCAGCAGCTCCAGCTCCTCCAGCCGCAGTGGCAGCAGCTCGGTCAGCAGCTCGCGCTCCTCGGGTACCAGCTCCAGCAGCTCCTCCAGCTCCAGTTGCAGCTCCTCGGTCAGCAGCTCCAGCTCCTCTGGTACCAGCAGCTCCTCCAGCTCCACCCGCAGTGGCAGCACCAGCAGCAGCTCACGCAGTGGCAGCAGCTCCAGCAGCTCACGCAGCGGCAGCAGCCGTGGACGCTGACCCTACCTCTGTCACCATCAAAGAAGGGCACCTCACCAGGTGCCCTTCTTTTGCTTCCCACCCCTCAAGGTAGGTGCCCTTCTTTTGCTTCCCACCCTCAAGGTGGGCCCCCTTCTTTTGCTTCCCACCCCTCAAGGTGGGTGCCCTTCCTTCTTTTTCAAGGTTTCATGCGCCCCTGTGCTCCTCCGTTTTCGGAGG
>R18__coassemble_1242_pt1 | contig 51405 bp, 46 predicted proteins | sample R18__metabat2_high_PE_038 | metagenome-assembled genome bin R18 | reverse complement strand
CATCGTCATCAAGGGCGGCCAGAAGGTCATGGTCAAGTAATCCGCAGTAACCCCCGTTCCCCTGTGCCTCGGCGCACAGGGGAACCCCTGAAAGAGGGTGCAGCCAAACAATGGCTGCACCCTCTTTAGTATACGTACCTAAATTTGCAAATTATTCGTAGCTTTGCATCCATGTTTGCAAATTATTCGTAACTTTGCATCCATGTTTGCAATGATGACACAGAACGATGGGCTCAGGCAGCAAGCAGGATAGGGTAGGCGTGCGAGCGCGGAGCTCAGCGTCGGGAACGATTAAAAATTTTACGGTTATGAAAAATTTTTTCAGTGTTATTCAACGGTTTTCAGCGGTTTTCAGCGTGTGCGCAGCACTCATCGTGGCGCAGAGCGCGCTCGCCCAGCCCTGGGGTAGGTTTGATGCCCAGAACCCGGATGTGCACGATCCTGTGATCGCTTTCTGCGAAGGCCGGTATTATCTCTTTGCTACGGGGTTCGGGGTGCAGTGCATGTCGTCGGAAGACCTGGAAACATGGAAACAGGAACCACCCGTATTCAAGACCCCACCTCAGTGGGCTGTTGACAGGGTGAAAGGGTACCGTGGACACACGTGGGCCCCGGATGTGCAATACCATAACGGACTGTGGTATCTGTTCTACAGCTGTTCGGCTTTCGGGAAAAACACCAGTGCCATCGGCCTGACTGTGAACAAGACACTGAACCCCGAGTCGCCGGATTATGAATGGGTGGACAAAGGGATGGTGGTGGAGAGCGTTCCGGGACAGACCCCCTGGAATGCCATCGACCCGAATATGGTTGTGGACAAGAGAGGACATGTATGGCTCAGCTGGGGCTCGTTCTGGGATGGCATCCAGCTCGCACGGCTGAAGGGAATGAAGCGTGCAAGGGTGCCAAGGGTAAAAAGAGTTCAAGAGGTTCAAGGGGTTCAAGTAAAGGGTGAGCCGAAGACCGTTGCGCGCCGGTACTACAGCGGTGGCAAGCATGGCAAGCCCTCGGACGAGGACTTGGCCCTGGCCGGCGAGGCGCCCGATGCCGGCGCCAATGCCATCGAGGCACCGTTCATCATCCGCGAGGGGGACTGGTACTATCTCTTTGTCTCCTGGGACTACTGCTGCAAGGGACCGCGCAGCAACTACAAGACCGTGGTGGGACGCAGCAAGCGTGTGGAAGGTCCCTACCTCGACCGCCAGGGCCGGAAGATGGAGGAGGGTGGCGGCGACATCCTGCTGCAGGCCTCAGACCGCTACTATGGCGTAGGCCACTGTGGCCTGCTGAAGAAAGACGGTGAATGGCTCTTCGTGGCGCATGGCTACGACAAGCTCCATAACGGCCAGAGCAAACTCTTCCTCCGCAAGATGACGTTCGACGATGATGCCTGGCCCACCATCGCCCAGTAGCAAAAGGGCAACTCTAGCAGCTCTAGAATCTCTAGCAGCTCTAGAAACTCTAGCGGGTCTAGCAGCTCTAGCAGCTCTAGAAGCTCTAGTGGCTCTAGCAACTTTTTTCGATAATCTCTTAAAAAAGTTTGCTTGTTTGGAAAAGGTTTTGTATCTTTGTGCCGTGAATGGTAAACCGCCCTTTGAGGGGTGGGTGCTGCACCGCCGGTATGCGAGCTCGGCCAGTGGGGTGACGTGACAGTAACAACAACGAGAGCTCATGTGATTTGACTAAGAAAAAATTGACAATAAATGATTTGACAATAAATGATTTAACTATGAAGAATTTGACTATGAAGAAATTTCTGTGGTTGGCTGTGGCGTTGATAGGCATGGCCTGTCCGGCATGGGCGGAGGTGGACCATCCTTCGCTGGTGTGCTATGTGGGCGACGTGGAGATGTACAGCTTCTACCTGAACAGCGAGCCTACGATACAGGTGCAGGGCAGCGACCTGCTGCTGTCGCTCGGCACGGTGGACGATAAAGAGGTGGAGGCGGTGATACCCATCGCCGACGACCTGCGTTTCGCCTTCGAGTACCGCGACTACCAGGGCGTGCCGTCGGAGGTACGTCCCGTGGTGCTGAAGCCCTTCGGCGAGGAGGGTGCCGCCATCGTGGGCGAGGGTGCCGAGCTGTACACGCTGGATGGCAAGAAGGTGACTCGCATCGACGAGCAAGGGATCTATATCGTGAAGACCGCCAAGGGAACCTTTAAAATCTCGAAGCGATGAAGACAACGATGAAAGGAACGATGACGTCGACGATGAAGCCGACGATGAATCCGGCGATGACGTCGGCGATGACGTCGACGATGACGTCGACGATGAATCCAACGATGACGTCGGCGATGAATCCGACGATGAAGTCGATGATGAAGAGCCTGCTGCTGGCAGCGGTGCTGCTGCTGACAGCCGTTCCCTCGCTGAGGGCACAGGGCTATGGCTTCTATATCGGTAGCCAGTACATCCAGCTCAGTGAGGGCGACAAGGTGACCTTCACCGAGAGCGCCGACCAGAGCGAGGCGCCCGAGGAGGGCTTCGTGACCGACATCAAGGTGGAGACCAGCGAGGGCGAGATCACGGTGTATCAGGCCACGGAGATCGTGTTCCAGGGCGACATCGAGCGTTACTTCCAGGCCATGCCCTCCTGGTTCAACCAGTATGGCAGCAACTACGGCCATTATGCCTTCGGCTACGGCAGCATGATGCACATACGCGACGTGATGACCGCCGAGATGGCCCGCAGCGGCAACAGCGCCTATAACTGGTTCAGCAACTGGATGCGCAGCACGAACCTGGGACCGGCCTATCTCTACAGCAACTATGTGACCGAATATTATGAGGACGGCATCACGGTGGCCAACGCGCTGATCGAGGCCCTGGCACCCGTGACGAAGTACACCGACGACCAGCAGGCCTACCTGTCGACGGCCTACGCCTTCCGTGCCCTGAACTACCTGGAGATGGCACAGATGTATGAGTACCTGCCCAACAACGCCACGGCCAGCCGTACCTTCGGCGGCCACGACGTGACGGGCCTGACGGTGCCCATCGTGAAGGAGGGCGAGACGTTCGCCGAGAGCCATCCCCGTGCCACGCGCGACGAGATGGCCGCCTTCATCCTGAGCGACCTCGACAAGGCCGCCGCCCACATCGGCGACTACACGCGCAAGAGCAAGGTCGTGCCCGACCTGTACTGCGTGTACGGCCTCTACGCCCGCTGCTACATGTGGCTGGGAGAGTACGCCAAGGCCGCCGAGTATGCCGGCAAGGTCATCGACGGCAGTGGGCTGCGGCCCGCCTGGGCAACCGAGATCGTGCTGCCTGCCGACGCGTTCAACAACCTGGCAGAGCAGAACTGGATGTGGGGTGCACAGCCGAAGGACTACGACGATGTGGTGAACAGCGGCCTCGTGAACTGGCCCAGCTGGATGTGCAACGAGATGGACGGCTATGCCCCCTATGTACCCCTGGTCATCAACCCCGAGCTGATCGACAAGATGGGTGCGGGTGATGCCCGTCGCGGACAGTTCAAGCTCACCGGCAACGAAGAGCACGTGGTGGGATACCTGTTCGGCGACCTGCCCACGTATAGCTCCCTGAAGTTCCGTCCCTACCAGGGCTCGGACGACTCCTTCGTGGCGGCACAGGCTGCCTACCCCGTGATGCGCATCGAGGAGATGTACCTCATCCGTGCCGAGGCGCTGATGCGCAGCGGACAGATGGCTGAGGGCAAGGACCTGCTGCAACGCTTCGTGAAGGAGTACCGCGACCCCGACTTCGCACTGCCTGCCGGCAAGACCAACGACGAGTACCTGGACATCTGCTTCGACCAGAAACGCATGGAGCTGTGGGGCGAGGGACAGATCTTCTTCGACTACAAACGTCTCGACAAGAGCGTGAACCGCTGCAGCGATCCCAGCGACTCGCTGGCGGTGAACATATGGAATGCCAACGAGCAGTTGTGCACCGTCGGCCGTCCCGCCTGGATGAACTTCGTGTTCGGCTCCCGGTCGGTGAACAAGAATGCCGCCCTCCAGGGGTACAACAACCCCGACCCGTCGGGTCTGTATGTGGCGGGCACGAGTGCGCTGGTGGACATGCAGGAGCTGGGCGACGGCTACGTGACGATGCCCATCGTGGAGCAGCTCATCAACGAGGGCATGGCAGCCTACTTCTACTCCTGCTCATACAGCACGAGCCGCGACATGACCACGCTGAACGTCGCCATCGACGGCGATAACCTGGTGGTGGAGGTGAAGGACGGCACGGTGACGATCCCCGAGCAGACCCTCTACTCGCTGTCGCCGGACTCCCTCATGACGCTCACCGTAAAGGCCGAGGGCGGCGTGATGGAGGATGGCACCATCACCTTCACGAGCGACGGCATCACCCTGAAGTACGGCAACCAGACCGTTGCGCCCACGGTGGCCCGCCGCAAGGGCATCACGTTCTATCTGCCCGAGAAGACGTTCAGCGCCTCCATCGGTATGACGCTGAGCCGTATGGCTGATGCTGACCACCCTTACTCGGTGATCGAGAAGAACGGCCGCAGCTGGCTGCATGTCTATATGTCGGCCAGCACCTCCCAGAAAGCCTATCTGGGTGCTGTGGCAACGGGCGTGCTGTCTGACGAAGACTATACCCCAGACTACTCGGCGGAGTACATCGACCTGGGCGAGTACCGCAAGGAAGGCGAGGGCTGTCCGTTCACGCTGACCAGCGACGGTGCTACGGGAACCTACACCGTATGGCAAGGTGGCGGCACACAGGCATCGGGCGCGTGGGAAGGCGGTTATGTGGACATCCCCATCGAGGGAACGATCACGCCCGAGCAGGAACAGGACATCGAGGTGTTTGCCGCCTTCGAGGTCGATGGCGCCATCTTCAAGATGCGGAAGGTCACCTTCGTATATCCGGAATATAGCAACAGCCCCTCGAACATCATGCTGCTTGACAACGGCGACGACTACTATGTGGAGAAGTATGGCACGCTGCGTGACCTGGAGAGCGACGACGACGCCTTCGTGTCGGTGATCCAGTGCTTCGGTGCCGATGTGGAGGCTGCCTACGCCTTCGTGGTGCCGCAGGAGATGAGCGCTGCCGAGGCCCGGCAGGCCTACGAGGCAAAGGCATACCCCATGGTGTCCTTCGCGCTGACCCATTCGAGGGAAGCCTCGGTAGCCTACCGGATACCGGTCACCGAGCGCGGCACGCAGAAGGTGGCCATCGTGGCACTCAGCGGCGGCAAGGTGCGCAGGGTGGCATTCTCGAGCACCTTCGACTACAAGATATGGAAGAGCCTCGGCATGGGCACTTTCGCCGATAACTTCCTGGGCACGGGCGAGTGCGAGGTGGAGATCATGCAGAGCATGTCCGACCCGAACCGCTTCCGTCTGGTGAACCCCTACGGGGAGGCTTACAGCGCGCAGGAATGGTACGGTGGCGAGGCACCCGAAGACCTGTACTTCACCGTCAGCCGTGCCGATGGCGACTCGCTGGCGGTGGACGGCATGGTGACCTTCGACGACTGCTGCACAGGCTACTACATGGATCTCTACGACGCTACGATCTATCTGCTCCATCCCTCGCGCTTCGGCCTTTCCGATGCGGACTGCCTGTACAGCTGTGTCGACAGGTGGCAGGACGACGGCACACCCGGCGTCGTGAAGCTCGCTCCCTACTACTATATGTGGGGCGTGGGTGGCTGGAACCAGACGAAGACGCAGAACGTGACCATCGTCTTCCCCGGCGTGGACCTGAATGCCGACTGGGCACCGTATGCCATCGGTGCCTACAAGTACACCGTGCTCTTCGGCACAGAGGAGGAACCCACTTATGATGAGGGCCTCACCCTCTACCGCAACAATACCGACTACAACCGGTATAAGATCGAAAATATCTTCTATGGTGTGGACTTCGTCTTCACCGTGGACTCCGTGGGCTGCCTCTACTTCGACAAGCAGAGCGTAGGGTATGACCATCCGAACTACGGTCCTGTGTATGTGCAGCAAGCCTCGAGCAGCATGGGCGGCACCTGCCGGTTCAACGCGTCGTACACCTTCGACGTGAACTATGTATGCAGTGCAGGCAGCTTCGGGTCGGGCGAAGAGACGTTCACCATCACCTCCCTTTGCAATAGCGCCGCTGCCGCACCCACCCGCCGGCAGCCCGCCGCGAGGAAAAGCCTCTGGCAGACCCATCCCAAGTGGGAGATGCCGCTGGATGTGCCCACACCCCCGGTGGATGGAGTGAAGGAATGACAGATACAGCCGCAGGCACCGCCTGCGGCTGTTCTTATGGCTACGTGGAAGGCCATGATTAATGAAATAAAAAATGCTTAAATGACGCATATGAAGAGAACAATCCTTCTGGCCATGGCCGCCGTTGCGCTGCTGGCCTCGTGTGAGAGGAACGAGAGCCCGACCCCCGAGCTCGACAAGACGGACTTCGTGGAGATCCAGCAGGTGGTGCCTTCCGCCATCCTCGAGATCCGCTACTACAGCACCTACAACTTCGTGGGTCGCCGTATCGACGGCTACCACCAGCCCACTGCCCTGCTCACCCGCGAGGCTGCCGACTCGCTGAAGGCCGTTGCCGACGAGCTGGAGCCCCTCGGATACATCATCAAGGTGTTCGATGCCTACCGTCCGCAGGACGCTGTGGACATGTTCTACCACTGGGCACAGGACCCTGCCGACACGCTGATGAAACCCTACTTCTATCCCGAGCTCGACAAGACCGAGCTCATCCCCGGGGAGTACATCTGTACCCCGTCGGGCCATTCGCGCGGCTCCACCATCGACCTCACCCTCTTCGACATGAAGCTGGAACGCGATGTGGACATGGGCTGCACCTACGACTACTTCGGCGAGATGTCGCACCCCGCCGTGCAGCCCGGTCAGCAGACCGGCTATCCCACCGTGCTCACGCAGGAGCAGTACGACAACCGCATGCTGCTGCGCCGCGTGATGCTCGCCCACGGCTTCAAGCCCCTGGAGTCGGAGTGGTGGCACTTCACGCTGAAGGACGAACCCCATCCCGACACCTACTTCAACTTCCCCGTGGCACTGGACGACGAGGTGAGGTAATCGGACAAAAGTGCCGTGTGAACTGTTCTTTTGTTCCCCCCAGCTAGCCTGATTCAAAAAAAAGCCGTAGCAGTCACCTGAAAGGGTCCTGCCTCGGAGCGTAGTCACGGAGCATCCGGCCCATGCCGGATGCTCCGTGACTATGATTCATCCAGGGCTCCGTGACTATGGTTCATCCAGGGCTTCGACGATGGCGCGTACCTGTCCGGAGGTGAACATGCGCTGGCTCTTGCGGTAGCCCAGCTGGCCGAGGCGGTCGGGCAGGCCGTGACAGGCGTCGATGTAACGCATCAGCATGTGACGGGCACTGTCGGGCTGCGCCTGGGGAAAGTAGCGCAGTGCCAGTTCGGTCTTCGAGTACGAACGGATGGTGAAAGGCGTGTAGGTGACACCCCCCGCGAGGGGACGGAACGGAGCGTAAGGATCGTGGTTCATAACGGTGCTAAGTGTATGTCTTACTGGCTACAAAGTTACTGATTATATTTGATTTGTGCAAGAAAAACGAGCGTTTTTTTTGCTAAAAAACAGGGTCACCAAAACCCTGTGTTAACAGATCCGTGTTTTAAAAAGAAGAAAAGAAATACGGTAGCTATGCAGCCAGCGTTGCTGGCTGCGTACTTTATCGGACGCAGCGTTCAATAAGGTAACAGCGACGGAGGTTGTATGTTGTACCTTTGCATTGGATTTCAGAGAGATCCTCTGCAAAGGGAGCCCACAATACAATCCTCTGCCTCTGCAGTGCCTCTCGAAGCGATCCTCCCGGGAAAGCGTCGTTTGCGGACGTTAAACGCAGCGTTGTTTATTTGTTTCATTAAAGAGTGTTTATTTACCATGCCTATTCATTACAAAGTAGTAGAATGTACCAACCCTGCCGGTGCTGCCGGTGTCGATTACGCCTGTGACCGTGCTGTGAAGACCAGCGATTACGACTTCGAGAACCTGTCCGAGGACATCCAGAAGGCCACCACGGTGACCAAGGCGGATGTGGTAGCCGTGCTCACGGCCGCCAAGGACTACGTCAAGTCCCATCTGCTTGAAGGCCAGCGTGTGGTGCTCAACGAGCTCGGCGCCCTGAAGATCTCCCTCACCGGCCGCTGCTTCCCCCAGAGTGCCATGACCGCCGACGGCTTCAACCCCGCCAGTTACATCAGCGGCATCAGGGTGAACTTCCGTCCCGAAGCCAAGCTGCTCAAGTCCCTCCGCGCCAGCTACAGCGTGAAGCGCATCAGCAGTGATCTGATGGCCTAATGCCTCTTCCCCCCCGTCCTCCCCTTCGGGGGGGCGGGGATTTGATTATACATACTTAAATTCCCATCCCTTATGAAACTCAATTGGAAACAGATTCTACAGTTCATGATCACCGTGCTCACCGCCATTGCGGGAGCCGTAGGCTTGCAGAGCTGTCTGTGACGGCAGGTGCCTCAGGGCACCTCCGCCTCCTGGTCCTGGCTGCTCTGGCGCTGCTCTGCATCGGGTAGAAGAGGGCAGGGGGGGAGGAATGCTCCTGATGATATCCATGACTTATGCCAGCGCCTACGGAAGGCTGCATGGCTGCCATTTCTTTCTTCTTCTTCATTATACAATGACTCCCAAACCACTCATCCTTCTGGATGCCGGTCACGGCATCAACACCGCGGGCAAGCGCTCGCCCTTCACCCACCGCCAGCTGCAGCAGTTGGTGGAGCAGTATCCACATATGTTCCCATCGTCCGACTTGCAGTCCTTGGACATCTCCTCCCTTGCCAGTGCGGATGACGCGTCTGCGTCGTGCCTCCTCGAGTGGCAGCTGAACCGCGACATCGCCCTGCGTACGCAGCAGCTGTTGTTGGCGCTGGACTTCGATGCCCGTCTGCTGGTGCCCGAGGTCGCCGACGTGTCGCTGACCGAGCGTGTGCACCGTGCGCAGGCGCTGTGCGCTGACCATGAGCAGCGTGGCGGCATCTGGCCCAACCGTCTGCTGGTGAGCATACACAGCAATGCCAGCGGCTGCAGCCGTCCGCGGCAGCTCACGCCGGAGGTGTTCACCGCCCCCAGCGGCTGGGAGTGCCATGTGAGCGGACGGAGCTATGGCGCTGCGCAGCTCGCCGGTGCCCTCTACCGCGAGGCCTTCCACCGCTTGCCCGTGATGTTCCCCGTGCGCAGCCGTCGCGGTGTGGTGCCCCGCGACACCCCCGACGACAGCCTTCCCGACCTCAGCACGCTTCCCTGGGAGAGTGACCTGTATATCCTCCGCCACGCTCCCTGCCAGGCTGTGCTCACCGAGAACCTCTTCATGGACTGTCCCAAGGACTGCCTATGGCTGCTCACCGACGAGGGCCGTGACACCCTCGCACAGATCCATGCCGCTGCCATCGAACGACGGCTGAGATGTGCCCCGTCGCCCTCCGACCGAGGATGACTCCATCCAACCGAAAAATCCATTATAAATCAGCAAGTACGATGACACGTCGCTTGTCTGACTTATAATGGATTTTCGTGTGTCGGGAGGGCTCGTTGGCCGCTTCCGTATGTTCGCCCAAGGCTCGGACGGACTTACTTATGGCGGGAGAGGAGCTCTGCCTGCAGGTCGGCGAGGGTGACATCCATCTGTTCGTTGAGCACCAGCAGGTGGTAGAGCAGGTCGGACGCCTCCTCGATGTACTTCGCGCGGTTGCCGCTGACGGCCTCGATGACGCTCTCGGTGGCCTCTTCGCCCACCTTCTGCGCCATGCGGTTGAGTCCTTTCTCGAACAGATAGGTGGTGTAGCTGCCCAGCGGCATATCGCGGTGGCGCTGCTGCACGCACTGCTCCAGCTCGTAGAGGAAGCCGTCGGCAGCGGGGGTGTCCCAACAGGCGGGGGTGCCGCGGTGACAGGTCGGACCGTCGGGGTGTGCGGTGATGAGGAGCGTGTCGTTGTCGCAGTCGGCATACATCGCCACCACATGGAGGTAGTTGTGGCTGGTCTCGCCCTTCGTCCAGAGCGTCTTGCGGCTGCGGCTGTAGAAGGTGACGAGGTTGGATTGTGTGGTCTTGTCGAATGCTTCGCGGTTCATATAGCCCAGCATGAGCACCCGCAGTGTGGCGGCATCCTGGACGATGACGGGCAACAGGCCGTCGCTGTTTTTGCTGAGGTCGAAATCTTCGAATTGCATAGGATGGAGGTGTTGATTCGTTATCGTTATCGTTATCGTTATCGTTATTGTCTTTGGTCTTTGGTCTTTCGTCTTTGGTCTTTGGTCTTTCGTCTTTGGTCTTTGGTAGCCGACGGTTCTCACAGCCGCACGGGTATGCCCCGCTGTGCCAGCTCCTGCTTGATGTCGGGCAGGGTGAGGATGCCATCGTGCAGTATGCCTGCCACGAGCGCTGCGTCGGCTTGTCCCCGAGTGAGCACGTCGGCGATGTGTGCCGTGGTGCCTGCCCCTCCCGAGGCGATGACGGGTATGGCGAGCTGTGTGGCGAGGGCGGCATAGGTGTCGCAGGGGTATCCCTGGCGGGTGCCATCGTGATCCATGCTGGTGAAGAGCAGCTCGCCTGCGCCGCGCTCCTGTGCCTCGTGTGCCCAGGCGAAGAGCTCACGGTCGGTGAGCTGCCGTCCGCCGTGGGTGGTGCAGCGCCACTGTCCGTCGGTCTGTCGGGCGTCGATGGCGATGACCACGAACTGGCTGCCGAAGCGTTCGGCAAGCTCGCTGATGAGCTCCGGACGGTAGAGGGCGGCACTGTTGATGCTGATCTTGTCGGCCCCTGCCGCCAGCAGACGTTCGGCGTCGCCGATGGTGCTGATGCCTCCGCCCACGGTGAAGGGGATGTTGATGGTGCGGGCGATGCGTTCCACCAGTCCCGTGAAGGTGTGTCGTCCCTCGTGGGTGGCGCTGATGTCGAGATAGACCAGCTCGTCGGCACCCTCGGCAGCGTAGCGGCTGCCCAGCTCGACGGCATCGCCCACGTCGCGCAGACCGACGAAGTGTACACCTTTGACCGTGCGGCCGTCGCGCACGTCGAGGCAGGGGATGATGCGTTTTGAAATCATTGCTGTGTGAGTTGTTTGAGGTCTTCGAGTGTGATGCGGTGTTCGTAGATCGCCTTGCCGACGATGATGCGCGGGAGCCCCAGCGCATCGGCACGGCGCAGGTCGTTGACGCTGCCCACCCCTCCGCTCACGGTGAACACGAGGGTGGGGAAGGTCGTCTGCAGACGAGTGTAGAGGTCGAACGAGGGGCCGGCGAGCATGCCGTCCTGCCGGATGTCGGTGCAGATGACCTGCGTGAGCCCATCGTCGAGGAACGTGCGGATGAGGGCATCGATGGTGAGCGGTGACTCCTCGAGCCATCCGTTCACGGCGACCTGTCCGTCGCGGGCGTCGGCGCCGAGGATGATACGCTCGCTGCCGAAGGTGTGCAGCCAGTCGGCGAACTGCTCGGGCTCGCGCACGGCGATGCTCCCACAGATGGCGTGGTGAGCACCGGCGGAGAAGATGTCGTCGAGTGCTGTGCGGCTCTTGATGCCGCCGCCCCACTCGATGTCGAGTGCCGTGCGGGTGGCTATCTCCTCCAGCACGTGCAGGTTACACGGACAGGATGCCTTGGCACCGTCGAGGTCCACGAGGTGCAGCCGGCGGATGCCGGCATCCTGGTAGCGCAGCGCCATGTCGAGCGGGGAGGCGTCGTACACCGACTGACGGTCGTAGTCGCCTTGCGACAGCCGCACGCAGCGTCCGCCGATGATGTCGATGGCAGGGATGATTTCGATCATATTCAAGAGGTTCAAGGGTTCAAGGGTTCTAGTGGTTCAAGTTGTTCTAGTGGTTCTAGTGGTTCTAGTGGTTCTAGAGGTTCTAGAGATTCTAGTGGTTCTAGCGGTTCTAGCGGTTCTAGTGGTTCTAGCGGTTCTAGTGGTTCTAGATGAGGGTTAGAGGTCCAGGAAATTACGGAGTATCTGTTCGCCTATGGCTCCGCTCTTCTCGGGGTGGAACTGTGTGCCGAAGAAGTTATCCTTCTGCAGTGCTCCGCTCAGTGCGATGCCGTAGTGGGTGCGTGCTGCCGTGCATGCGCATGGCTCGGGGTAGAACGAATGGACGTAGTAGACCCATGCCCCCTCGCTGATGCCCTTGAAGAGCGGTCCGGAGAGGTCTGTGATGGTGTTCCATCCCATGTGAGGCACCTTGAGAGGAAGGTCTCCTGCGCTGGGCTGCGTCATGTCGCTCCTGAACTTCACCACGCGGGTGGGGAAGATATCCATGCAGCGTGCGTTGCCCTCCTCGGACGACCGGCACATGAGCTGTGTGCCTATGCAGATGCCCAGCACGGGCTGTGTGAGGGTAGGGATGAGGGTGTCGAGCCCTCGGCTGCGCAGCTCCTGCATGGCCGAGGAGGCCTCGCCCACGCCCGGCAGCAGCACATGGCTGGCACGGCGGATGGTGTCGGCATCGGCGGTGAGACAGTAGTCGCGCATGCCGATGCGGTCGAGAGCGTTGGTCACGGAGCGTATGTTGCCCGTGTTGTAGTCGATGATGGCTATCATAGTGTTCCTTTGGATGAGGGCAGTGAGTAGTCGAAGGGACGGCAGGCCACGGCATCGCGCAGCGTGCGTGCAAACGCCTTGAAGACGGCTTCGGCCAGATGGTGATTGTTGTCGCCGCGTGCACGGATGTGGAGGTTGCACTGCAGGGCGGCGCAGAGGCTCTGGAAGAAGTGACGGAACATCTCGGTAGGCGTGTCGCCCACGTACTCGCGTGTGAACGTCACCTGCCAGTCGAAGTCGATGCGTCCGCCGAGGTCCATCAGCACCATGGCGTCGCACTCGTCCATGGGCAGTGCGAAGCCATAGCGTCCGATGCCCCGCTTGTCGCCCAGTGCCTGCAGCAGGGCTGTGCCGAGGGCGATGGCCACGTCCTCCATGGTATGGTGCTCGTCGACCTCGAGGTCTCCTGTTGCCTTCACCTGCAGGCTGATGCCTCCGTGATGGGCGATCTGGTCGAGCATATGATCGAAGAAGTGGAGTCCTGTGCTGATGGACGAGGGCATCCGTCCGTCGAGGTCCACGGTGACGCTGATCTGCGTCTCGCGTGTGACACGCTCGATGGTGGCTGTGCGCACGCCGCGTCGTATGCGTTCCACGATGTCCGTCCAGCTGCCCTCGTAGCGTATGCCGGCAGCACCGAGGTTGGCAGCCAGCTCCATGTCGGTGTCGCGGTCGCCGATGACGAAGCTCTGCGTGAGGTCGTAGTCGCCGCTGATATACTTGCCGAACATCCCCGTGCGAGGCTTGCGTGTGGGCGCATTGTCCTCGGGGAAGGAGGTGTCGACGAGGATGTCGTCGAACACGACGCCCTCGCTGCGCAGCGTGCGCAGCATGAGGTCCTGCAACGGCTGGTAAGCTTCGAGAGGGAAGCTGTCGGTGCCGAGACCGTCCTGGTTGCTGGCGAGCACCAGCTCGTAGCCCAGCGTGGCGAGCTCGCGGAGAGCGCTGATGGCACCGGGCACGAAGTCGAACTTGTCGAGGGCATCTATCTGGTAGTCGATGGGCGGCTCCACAAGAATGGTGCCGTCGCGATCGATGAAGAGGACTTTTTTCTTTTCCATTGACTTATTGAATGTTTACGGGGTAACGACGGATGATGTCGAGCATGCGCGTGTTCTCCTCGGGTGTGCCGATGGTGATGCGCAGACAGTCCTGGCAGCCCGGCACGCGTGTGCGGTTGCGCACGATGATCTGTTCGTGGATGAGCGCATCGTAGAGGCGGTCGGCATCGGTGACCTTCACGAGCAGGAAGTTCGCATCGGAGGGATAGACCGACTGCACGCAGGGACAGGTGGCGAGGGCTTCGCGCACGCGTGTGCGCTCACTCTTGATCGCGTCAATCTCGCTTTGTACATCGCGGCAGAGCAGCTCCTCGGCCTTCTCCATGCCGGCGAGATTGATGTTGTAGGGGTATTTGATGTTGGCAAACAGCTGCATCACCTCCTTGCTGCCGAATGCCAGTCCCAGCCGCAGGCCTGCCATGCCGTAGGCTTTCGACAGTGTCTGCAGCACGATGAGGTTGGGGTAGTCGGCGAGCCGATGGAGCAGCGAGGGCGTATCGGCGAAGTCGATGTAGGCTTCGTCCACCACCACCATGCCGTGGAACCGCTCGAGCAGTTGTACGATCTGGTCGTGCGGGAAGGCGTTGCCGGTGGGGTTGTTGGGTGAGCAGAGAAACAGCAGCTTGCTGTTCTCGTCGGCAGCGTGGAGCAGTGCTTCCACGGGTAGCCCATAGGAGGGAGCTGTGAGCGGTACCTCGCGCACCTCCACATCGTTGATGTCGGCCGCCACGCGGTACATGCCGTAGCTGGGGCTGATGGCCAGCGCGTTGTCGATGCCCGGACGGCAGAAGATGCGGTAGCAGAGGTCGATGGCCTCGTCGCTGCCGTTGCCGATGAACATGTGTTCGGGCTGGGTGCCCTTCAGTGCGGCGATACGGCTTTTGAGCGCACGTTGCCGTGGGTCGGGATAGCGGTTGTAGCCGTTGTCGTAGGGATTCTCGTTGGCATCGATGAAGATGCCTATGGAGCCCTGGTATTCGTCGCGTGCCGTGGAGTAGGGTGCCAGGGCGGCGATGTTGGGCCGTACGAGACGGAGTATGTCTGCTGTTGTCATGAGGGTTGATTTGTTGTTCGTATGCTGACGGCTGCTGCGTGTGCATCGAGTCCTTCGGCTTCGGCCATGCTGACGATGGTGGGCGCCAATGTGGTGAGCGCCTGCTGTGAAAGCGTCTGGAAGGTGATGGCGTGCATGAAGCTGTCGGTGCCGACACCGCTGTATGCCGTGGCGAAGCCCATGGTGGGCAGCGTGTGGTTGGTGCCGGAGGCATAGTCGCCGGCGCTCTCGGGGCTATAGTGCCCGATGAAGACGCTGCCGGCCGCCTCCACCCGTGCGGCGAGCTGTTCGGGCTCGGCGGTCTCGATGATCAGGTGCTCGGGTGCATAGCGGTTGGCAAAGTCCATGTAGAGGCTGTCGCGCAGTGAGCGGTCGGGAGTGTCGAAGACGATGATGCGGCTCTGCTGCAGTGCACGGTCGGCGACAGTGGCACGCGGCAGCTGTGCCAGCTGGCATTGCAGTTCGGCATTGATGGCCTCGGCCATCGTCAGGGAGGGACATACCACCATCGCCTGGCTATCGGGGCCGTGCTCAGCTTGCGACAGCATGTCGGCAGCGATGAAGGCAGGACGGGCTGTCTCGTCGGCCAGCACCATGATCTCCGACGGTCCGGCGGGCATGTCGATGGCTGTGCCCTGTGCGCTCACCATCTGCTTGGCCTTGGTGACGTAGCGGTTGCCGGGGCCGAAGATCTTATGCACCCGTCCGATGCTCTCGGTGCCGTAGGCCATGGCGCCGATGGCTTGTGCACCCCCCAGCTTATACACGGTGGTGATGCCGCACAGCTGGGCTGTCCACAGCACGGTGGCATTGACCTGTCCCTCGCGGTTGCAGGGCGTGCACAGCACTACCTCGCGGCAGCCAGCTACCTGTGCGGGGATGGCCAGCATCAGCACGGTAGAGAAGAGCGGAGCGCTGCCTCCGGGAATGTAAAGCCCCACGCGGCGGATGGGCACCATATGCCGGCGGCAGGTGATGCCGGGCATGGTCTCCACGGTGATGGGTGCCGTGAGCTCGGCGGTATGGAACCGCTCGATGTTGGCTTTGGCGGTGCGGATTGCCTCCTTGAGTGTCTCGGGGACCTGAGCAGCAGCTGCTGCCAACTCCTCCTCGCTCACCATGAACGAAGCAGGACAAGCACCGTCGATCTCGGTGGTGATGGTGCGGAGTGCCCCGTCACCTCCCTCGCGGATACGTTCAAGGATGGTGCGTACACGTCCTTCGATGAGCGTGTCGTCGAAGGTCGCCCTGCGACACAGCTCCTCCCATTGGTCGGGAGTAGGGTTCAGGATGGTTTGTATCATGGTCGTGTCATTCAATTACTTTGTCGAGCTGGAGCACCAGGATTCCCTCGGCGCCGAGCGCCTTGAGCTTCTCTACCTTATCCCACAGCTCGTCCTCCTTGACTACGGAGTGCAGCGAGCACCATCCTTCGGCGGCCAGTGGCATGACGGTAGGGCTGCGCATGGCCGGCAGGATCTGCAGCACCTCGTCCACCTTGTCGGAGGGGATGTTCATGAGGATGTACTTCTTGCCGCGGCTGTCAATGACGGCATCGGTGCGGAAGAGCAGCGAGTCGAGGATGGCTCGTTTCTCATCGCTGAGTGAGGGGTTGGCGATGAGCACAGCTTCGGACTTTAGCACGCTCTCCACCTCCACCAAGCCGTTGGATACGAGTGTGCCGCCCGATGACACGATGTCGAAGATGGCATCGGCGATGCCGGCGGCTGGGGCGATCTCCACGCTGCCCATGATGACGCGTACGGATGCCTGGATGCCCTGTTCGCTGAGGAACTTTTTGAGCACTCCCGGATAGGAGGTGGCGATGATCTTGCCGTTGAACCACTGCAGGCCATTGTAGCCGGCATCCTTGGGTACGGCGAGCGACAGCCGGCATCCTCCGAAGCCCAGGTGACGTACGATGTCCACGTCGGCACCCTTCTCGGCCACTTCGTTCAGCCCCACGATGCCTATGTCGGCGGAACCATCGGCAACGACCTCTGGGATGTCGTCATCGCGCAGATAGAGCACCTCCAGGGGATAGTTGGCGGCACGTCCCAGGAACTTGCGCTTCTGGTCATCTATTTTCACACCTGCGTCGCGCAGCAGCGCGAGGCTCTCTTCGTTCAGCCGACCTTTCGACTGGATGGCAATGCGTATCATCTTTCTTTTGTATTTGGTTTGTCGTTATAAAAAGAAGGGCTCACCTTCATGGTAAGTCCTTCTGATACATTTATTAACTATGTCCATACGAAACACTTACCTTCCATTGAAAGGATGATGGTGATGCTCGTGATGGACGTAGAAACTCATTACTTGCTTAAATTTCGACGGCAAAGGTAGTCAGAATCTTTCGTGTGGCCAAATAAATGGGGAAAAAAGTGGGAAGAAGTGCTTTTTTCTTCTTTTATCACTCCTCCATGGCATGCAGCATTGCTATTTCCTTTGCCCAAAGTGTTTCGTCGGGTGTCTCGAGGATGAGTGGCACGTCATCGAAGCGGCTGTCGGTCATCATGCGGCGGAAGAAATCGATGCCGAGCAGCCCGATACCGATATTGTCGTGCCGATCCACCCGGCTGCCGAGCGGTTTCTTGCTGTCGTTGAGGTGTATGCCCCGCAGATAGGAGAGCCCCACCACCTCGTCGAACTCGTTCCATACCGATTCGTAGTCGTCGCGGAGGTCGTAGCCTGCGGTGTAGGTATGACAGGTGTCGATGCAGATGCCCACACGGCTCTTGTCCTCTACCTTATTAATAATATGTGCGAGATGGTAGAACGAGAAGCCCATGTTGCTGCCTTGTCCGGCGGTGTTCTCGATGACGGCCGTCACGCCGCTGGTCTTGTCGAGGGCTATGTTGATGCTCTCGGCGATACGGTCGAGGCATTGCTCGTCGCTGATCTCCCTGAGCGAACTGCCGGGATGGAAGTTGAGCAATGTCAGTCCCAGCTGTTCGCTCCGTTTCATCTCCTCGATGAATGAATCGCGGCTTTTCTGCAGCCCATCGTCGGTGGGGTGGCCGAGGTTGATGAGGTAACTGTCGTGGGGCAGGATGTACTGCGGTTCAAAGCCGCCTTCTTCGCAACGGGTGCGGAAGGCCCGGATGCTCTCTGCCGTCAGGGCAGGTGCGAACCATTGTCGCTGGTTCTTGGTGAACAGGGCGAAGGCTGTGGCTCCAATGGCAGATGCGTTCAGTGGGGCTTGTTCAACACCGCCTGCTGCGGATACGTGCGGACCGATATGTTTCATAGGTGTGATTATTGTTGTGGATAGAATGCTGGAAGTGTGGGCGGGAAGTCTATTCCGTCTTGACGAATACGGCATAATACACGGTATTGTCGGCTTCAACGGTTGTGCCTGGCGTGAGGTAACCTTCTACAGTGTTCTCCGCCGTATTCCATCCGATGAAGGTTGCTCCGTCGTGCACGTCTGTGTAGTAGGGTAGGGAAACATGGCTGCCCCATACGGATGATTGGACCTGCCACGTCTCGCCGGATACCATGAAGGTCAGCTTGACGTGATTGACGAGCAGCGCGTAGTTCTCAAGCGTGTTGAGGACTATCTTCAGCGTGTTCCCTTCTTCGGTGGAGACGCCATAGAAGTCGGACGACTTGCTGATGGCTGTGTGCAGGGTCCAGAAGTTGAGTCCCTTCACTACATCATCCACTCTCCACGAGGTGGCCATGCTGACATCGGGTGTCGCATTCATCACCATGGGGACCGTGCGGTTACCGCTGCGTCGCAGATAGCTGCCGTTGCAAAGCTGTATAATCCAACCCTCATCGTCGGGTGCTCTCCACAATCGCCAGGCTGTCTGTGTACTGTCCATCGCGTATGTCATCCCATGCCATTCGCCCTTTAGTGAGTTGCGTCGGAAGAGCTGACGTCCGTCACCGTCCTTGCGGCTCAGCATGAAGTACATGCCATCGCTCAGGTTGTCGAAACTGCGTATGGAGAACTCGCGCGTGATGCCCGTGAGGGTGTCGGGGTGTGCTTCGTCGTAGAGGTATTCGCCCTTCAGGATGTTCACGACATCCAATGCCGACAAGCCATTGCAGTTGCTGATGCTATATTCCACGGTGCGATTGTCGAGCTGGAAGGACTGGAGGTCGTCGTCGGTATAATTGGAGTTGAAAAAGAACTGAGCCTGCTGGCTGTCGTCGAAGCTATGGCGCACGATGGTCTGTCGTACGGTGTCGTTCTCCAGCAGGTAGGTGATGGTGATGTGCGCCGTGTCGTTGGCTATATTGTAGACGATAGCTGTATCGCTCACAGCATAGCTCTCGTTGGTACCTATAGGAATGATGGTGCTCTTGATGATATCGTCGGTACAGGCATAAAACAACAATGCTGCCGACAGAGCCGACAGCATCATTCTTTTGCGGTAGCCCCTGCCGGACGTCACTCTGTGATCTTTTTGTTCATGATGATGTACACTACCACGCCGACAATGATGAGTGCCATCGAACCGATAAGAATGACATTGCTGTTGTTCCAACCGCAGAAATAGCTGAGGATGAGAAGGATGGCGCCGATGATGACCAGCAGTTTTCCCAATTCTTTCTTGAAATCTTTCATAAATCTTATTCTATTTTTCTGTTATTGTTTCATTTTGGTTCTGCAAATTAAGCAATAATTATTCGTCCGCTCAAATTTTTTTGATAAAAAAAGACATTTGGACTCATTTTTTTAGAAAAAAGACTGCAAAATGTTTGCTGTTAAAGAAAAAAGCAGTACTTTTGCGGCGCTTTTTGCAGGGGAATAAATCCTGCAGAGGCAAGTTAACATTATTAATTCAATAAACAAAGTATGAATCAGTACGAAACCGTTTTCATTTTGACTCCCGTTTTATCTGATGTTCAGGTGAAGGAAGCGGTAGAAAAGTTCAAAGGTATTCTTACCGCTGAAGGCGCTGAGATTATCAATGAAGAGAGCTGGGGCATGAAGAAACTTGCCTATCCTATCGAGAAGAAGACCACGGGCTTCTATGAGCTCATTGAGTTCAAGGCTGAACCCACGGTCATCGAGAAGCTTGAGGTGAACTTCCGTCGTGACGAGCGTGTACTTCGCTACCTTACCGTCAAGATGGAGAAGTATGCTGCCGAGTATGCAGCCAAGCGTCGCAGTATCAAACAATCTAAAGTAGAGGAGGCTTAATCATGGCACAGGAAAAAGGTGAAATCCGTTATCTCACACCCCCAACCGTTGACAAGAAGAGAAAAAAGTATTGCCGTTTCAAGAAGAGCGGTATAAAGTATATCGACTATAAGGATCCCGAGTTCTTGAAGAAGTTCCTCAACGAGCAGGGTAAGATCCTTCCCCGTCGCATCACCGGTACTTCGCTGAAGTATCAGCGCCGTGTGGCTCAGGCTGTAAAGCGTGCCCGTCATCTGGCACTGCTGCCTTTCGTGACCGATATGATGAAGTAATTTAAAGCAGGAGGAAAAGACTATGCAGATCATTTTGATTGAAGACGTTCAGGGCCTCGGCTACAAGAACGACATCGTGACAGTTAAGGATGGCTACGGCCGCAACTATCTTATCCCTCAGGGCAAGGCTATCGTGGCTACCGAGAGTGCCAAGAAGGTGCTGGCAGAAAACCTGAAGCAGCGTGCCCATAAGCTTGCTGCTATCAAGAAGGCCGCAGAAGAACTGGCTTCCCGCATTGAGCCGCTGCAGCTCACCATCGCTGCCAAGGTCAGTGAGACCGGTACGCTGTATGCTGCCGTTGGTGCAGCTCAGGTTGCTGAAGCAATCATCGCTCAGGGCTACGAGGTATCTCCCAAGCAGGTCATCGTGAAGGAACCCGCCAAGGAACTGGGACACTATACCGCTACCGTGCAGCTCCACAAGGAAGTTGCCGTGGAGGTTCCCTTCGAGGTCGTGGCTGAGGCTCCCGCCGCTGAAGCAGCAGAATAAGTATACGCTATATAAAAAGGAGAGGCAATCGGTGATGATTGTCTCTCTTTTTTATATATTTATGCCGGGTACAACGGACATATTTGCATTTTGCTTGATAAAAATTTCTTCAATGGCTGAATTTGTTCGTGGAAAATACGTACTTTTGCGGACGGTATAATGAATCTACAGTTAAGCGATGAAAGAGATAAAAACCATAGGTGTGCTGACGTCGGGCGGTGATGCTCCCGGCATGAATGCCGCCATACGCGCGGTGACACGCGCAGCTATCAGCGAAGGGTGGAAGGTGAAAGGCATCTGCCGCGGGTTCGAGGGTCTTGTTACAGGTGAGATCCGCGACTTCACCACCGAGAGTGTAAGCAATACCATACAGCGTGGGGGCACCATCCTCAAGACCGCCCGCAGCCAGGCTTTCCGTACGGTGGAAGGACGCCAGACAGCCTATGACAATATGGTGGCGGCGGGTATTGATGCGCTCGTTGTCATCGGAGGCAATGGCTCATTGGCCGGTGCTCAGGAGTTCGCCCGCGAGCACGATGTGCCTTGCATAGGCTTGCCTGGTACTATCGACAATGACCTCTACGGTACCGACAGCACCATTGGCTACGACACTGCCCTCAATACCATCATGGAGGCCGTGGACAAGATACGTGATACCGCCACATCGCATGACCGCATCTTCTTCATCGAGGTGATGGGACGCGATGCCGGTTTCCTGGCTCAGAACAGCGCCATTGCTGCCGGTGCCGAGGCTGCCATCATTCCTGAGGACAGCACGGGCATTGATCAGCTGAGGCACTATATAGGCAACGGCATACGCAAGAGCAAGAACAGCAGCATCGTGCTTGTCTCCGAAAGCCCGAAGACCGGTGGCGCCATGCACTATGCCGAACGCGTTCGACAGGAATATCCTGAATACGATGTGCGCGTCACAATCCTCGGCTATCTGCAGCGTGGTGGCACTCCTACCGCTTACGACCGCATCCTCGCCAGCCGTCTCGGCGTGGCCTCCATCGGCGCGCTGAAAGAAGGACAGCGGAATGTGATGATAGGCATCAAGGATGACCAGATTGTCTATGTGCCCTTCGAACGTGCCATCAAACGTGATAAGCCCATCGACCGTGAACTCATCGATGTGCTCGCTGTGCTATCTATTTGATTCCTGAAACTAATTGTAGAACTCACCTTTATCACATTTCCTTTTATGTCTGTTTCCGCTGTTTACGACATCTTCCGCCAGCTGAATGCCATCCCCCGTGCCTCGCACCATGAGGAACAGGTTGCCGACTTCCTTTGCCGTTATGCGCAAAAGCTTGGGCTGGAATATGAGCGTGATGCCGAGAATTGTGTGGTGATACGTAAGCCTGCCACACCGGGCTGTGAGGATGCCGATCCTATTGTCCTCTTGAACCATATGGACATGGTGGCTGTCGGTGATGGCTCCAGACCTTTTGATCCGCTCACTGATGGCATCGAAACCTATGTGGAAGACGGGTGGATGAAAGCGCGTGGCACATCGCTCGGCGCCGACAATGGCATCGGCCTGAGTATGGCATTGGCCGTGCTTGCCGATGACACGGTCACGCATGGTCCGATAGAGGTGCTCACCACTACTAACGAAGAGGATGGCATGAGCGGAGCTGCTGCACTGGCATCAGACTTCATCAAAGGCCGCAAGGTGATCAACCTCGACAGTGAGGACTACGACACGATTACTGTCGGGGCAGCGGGAGCCTACATCCAAACAGCGTCTTTTCCAGTGCATAGTGCATCACCGACGGATGATCTGGCATTCTTCACGCTCAGCATACATGGAGGATTGGGCGGCCACTCCGGTGTGGACATCAATAAAAACCGTGTCAATGCCATTTATGAGTTGTGTGGTCTGCTGTCTCACTATCGTCATCATCCTTCCCATTCCGGTCGGGACGAAGAAACCTTGGTTATCGCTTCAATGGATGGAGGGAATGCCAGTGCTTCCATCCCTTCGGCATGCACAGCTGTTGTGGGTGTGGCTACAGATATGGCTCTGGAGTTCTGCAAGGCGATGGAGACTGGTTTTACGGCGATACAATCCCGCCATCCGGAGGAGCGTAGTCTGGTGCTGACTGTGGAGCCTGCGCATCCGCAACCGTTCATTGCAGACGAGGACTTCCCCACGATGTTGCGCGAGGTTCCCTGTGGTGTTATCCGTATGCATGATGAGATGCCCGGTACGGTGATGACTAGCAACAATATCGGCACGATACGTACCACCGCAGATACCGTCACTGTATCGTGCCATACCCGCAGCTTCAGCGATACAGAGATGGTTGAGACAGCAGAGCATATAGGACGTCACCTTGCTTCTTGCGGCGGTGAGATTCAGGTGGTCATGAACACCCCCGGCTGGCAGGAAAAGGCAGATTCGGACTTCTTGGCGGAAACTGAAAGCACGTTTCACGACGTGTTGGGCTTCATACCTCGCAGGGTAGCCATGCACTTCGTGCTGGAGGCGGGCTACTATGTGCAGAAGTATCCTGGCATAGAAATCGCATGCATCGGGCCCCGCATCGTGGAACCGCATTCAACCAAGGAACGGGTTGAACTCTCAACGGTGGAGGATATCTATTGCGTGCTCATCGAACTGCTGCGCAGGCTGTCTGAAGCAAAGTGATTAAAGGCTTATGCCAATGGTTGGCTGATGCCTGATCGAATGGCATCCACTCTAGCCATCAACTATGCAGGTTGTCGGTGATGGTATTCCCATCGTCGAACATGCACTTTGAGAAGGGTAATCACCCGATGTATGGAAACCCTTGCATGGGAATGTCAGGCTTCTTTTTTCTTTCTCCTGACTGCTTTGAAAACGAGGAATGCCACTACTGCGACTACGATAGCAAGCAGGGTGTATCCTACCTCGTGTGAATAGCGTGTGACGGTGCTGAGCAACTGATCCTCGGGGATGATACGTTGTAGATACCATCCGAGGACGGCCAGGAAGATGTTCCATATGCCTGCACCGAGGCTGGTGTAAAGGATGAACTTGCCCAGATGCATGCGAGCGAGCCCTGCAGGAATGGAGATGAGCTGACGGATGACGGTGATAAGACGTCCAACGAAGGTGGAAACGGCTCCATGATCGTTGAAGTATCGTTCGGCCTTCTGTACGTTTTCCTTGCTGAGGAGCAGCATGTGCCCGACGCGGCTGTCGGCAAACCGATAGATGATAGGTCGTCCGAGCCACACGGCGAGTCCATAGTTGATGAGAGCACCAAGCAGCGACCCGATGGTGGCAAAGAGCACGATGAGCGGAAGCGTCATCTCGCCTGTTGCGGCACCATGATAGGCTGCAGGTGGAACAACAATCTCCGACGGGAATGGTATGAATGAGCTCTCAATGGTCATCAGCAGCATGACGGTCCAGTAGTTGAGATGGGCGAGGCACCATTGTATGAAGGCTACACTTTGCATAGGGTTGAAGATTTGTCGGTGATGTTTGGGTATGGTTATTCAAAGTCGTTGTTCCGCAGTTTTTGGGCGAGACGCAGGAACTCCTCCTCATTGCCGAGGTTGGCTTCGCACAGGGCAAGACGTCCGATGGCATAGTCAACATCTGCATGGTTCTGCGCCAGTGCGCGGGCATACAGCTCACGTGCTGCAGCCCATTCACCGTGGGCATAATGGCAGTCGGCTATATTCTGGTCGATATGGGTATAGTCAGGACGGATGGCAAGAAGATAGCCATAAGCATCCAGCGCATCATCGTAGTTGCCGGCATCGTGATACACATCGCCCAGCAATCCCCATGCCCGTATGCTGTATGGATCGCTGTCCACCATTTTGTTGGCATAGGCGATGGCGTCTTCGTGGCGGCCGAGGAGGGAACAGCATAGGGAGGATGCTTCAATGACAGCCGTCTCTTCAGGCCAACGCTGGAGCGCTCTTTTCATCCACTGCTCAGCTATCGGCAGCTGGTCGTATGTGCTGAAGGCATTGATGGCCGAGGCGTAGGACTCGGGACTGTCGCCACTCACGATGACTGCCCGTTCGTAGCGCATCTGCGCTTCGTCGACCTGTCCGTCACGCAGCAGCAACTCTCCCATGATGAGGCTGTAGTCTGGCGAATCGCATGTGTTGGATATCGATTGCATGATAGCGCTGGCACCATCGAAGTCGTTGGCACACAAGCACAACCGCGCTTTCAGTAGGTGCACATCAACATTGTTCGGATAGAGATGTAGTGCATATTCGATAGCGGCTGCAGCATCATCGTCACGTTCATCGAAGATATACCAGTCGATGAGGTCGGTGAGGTCGTCCACATCAAAATATTCGTAGCCCCTTTTCTTGCGGGCAGCTTCGAACCGGGCCTTCAGCTCTTCAAATTCATTTTCGTCCATGGTGATGTTGCAAGAGGCGCTTCATCAATAGTTGCTGCTAAGATGCTCTGTACTTATTTCTTGAAGGAGTCTTTCAGCGAAACGGTACGGTTGAAAACGAGGTGTCCCGGGGTGCTGTCCTTATCGGTGCAGAAGTACCCGATACGTTGGAACTGGAGGTGGTCAAGCGGTTGCGTGTCGGCAAGATACTCCTCTACATAGCAATTCGTGCGGACCTCTAGCGAATGGGGGTTCATCATCTGCCGCATGGCCTCTACGGGCTCTATGCCTTCCTCGCGGAGGCGTGCCAGTTCATCGCGCGGGTTCTCGGCCAGCCACAGTCGGTCGTAGAGTCGTACCTCAGCCTGCAGTGCATGGGCGACGCTTACCCAGTGGATGGTGCCACGCACCCGTCGGTTGCTGTCGCTCTCGCCGGTCTTGGTGTTGGGGATGTATTCGCAATAGACCTCTTCGACCTTACCATTGGCATCCTTCTTACATCCAGTACACAGCACGATGTATGCGTTCTTCAGACGAACTTCCTGTCCCGGTGTGAGACGGAAATATTTCTTGGGTGCATCCTCCATGAAGTCGTCACGCTCTATCCATAATTCCCGGCTGAATGTTATGGTGTGGCTGCCACCTTCGGGATCCTCAGGATTGTTGATGGCGTCCAGCTGCTCGCTTTGTCCTTCGGGGTAGTTGGTGACGATGAGCTTCACGGGGTCGATGACCGCACTCACGCGTGTGGCGCAACGGTTGAGGTCCTCGCGGCAGGAGGCCTCCATGAGCGCCATGTCGTTGAGCGCGTCGTAGAGTGTGTAGCCGATCTTGTCCACGAAGATACGGATGGCCTCCGGGGTGTACCCGCGCCGGCGGTATCCGCAGATGGTCGGCATGCGTGGATCATCCCATCCACTCACCATGCCGTTCTGTACGAGAGCCAGAAGGTTACGCTTTGACAGCAACGTATAGTTGAGGTTGAGCTTGTTGAACTCGCGCTGTTTCGAGCGATAGTCATCGAGTGTGTCGTGGGGGAGCACATACTCTCTGATGCGGGCTCCATCCTGCATGGCCTTGACAAATTCGGGCGTGCCATGTACGGCGGCTTCTTTCAGCCAGTCGATGAAGAGGTCGTAGAGCGGACGGTGGGGCACGAACTCAAGGGTGCAGAGTGAATGGGTGACTCCTTCGAAGAAGTCGCTCTGGCCGTGAGCGAAGTCGTACATCGGATAGGCTTTCCATGTGTCGCCGGTACGGTGATGAGGCGTCTTGACTATGCGGTAGATGATGGGGTCGCGGAACAGCATGTTGTTATGTGCCATGTCAATCTTTGCGCGCAGCACCATGGAGCCTTCTTCAAGCTCTCCGCTGTTCATCTTGTGGAACAGTTCCAGGCTTTCTTCGGCCGGACGGTTACGGTAAGGGCTTTCTATACCGGGCTGTGTCGGTGTGCCCTTTTGGCTTAAAATGACTTCTTGCGGTTGTTCGTCGATATAGGCCTTGCCTTCTTTGATGAGTTCCACGGCGAAGTCCCACAGCTGCTGGAAGTAGTCGCTGGCATAGAAGACATTTTCCCATTTGAATCCCAACCATTTGATATCCTCCATAATGGCTTCTACGTATTCGTCCTTTTCCTTCGTCGGGTTCGTGTCGTCGAAGCGCAGGTTGCATGTGCCTCCGTAGCGTTGTGCGATGCCGAAGTCCATGCAGATGGCTTTGGCGTGTCCTATGTGGAGATAGCCGTTGGGCTCCGGCGGGAAACGTGTCTGTATGCGTCCACCGTTCTTGCCTTCTGCGAGGTCATCTTCTACGATCTGTTCAATGAAGTTGAGACTGCGTGTCTTTTCGCTCATCTCGGTCGGATTGTTCTCTGTCATATGCGTTTACTCTGTCTTGATTCTGGGTATGTACCTAATAGCCGTGCAAAAGTACACTTTTTCTCGCGAAAGACGAAGAATCGACATGGAAAATCATTTTTATATCTGCAAAACATTTTTGGAATACGATTTTTTTATCCCAAAAGCCGTGTTAAAATGCCGAAATATGTTGTAGGACATATTTTTTTATTTGGCTGGTGCTGAAAAAGCCCGTATCTTTGCTGCCGTTATCCTAAATAAACAATCTTTTTACCTTAAAGGCTAGTACCTATCAATAGTTAAGGGCCTCTGTGAAGAGGCCCTTAACTGTAGGTTTATAGAATCTTACCACTGAAGCATTGCATACTCTCAGGCGTTTTCCATACCCTTTCTTTTCCATGCTTTCAGATAGCTTATCAAGCCGAAGACGGCGAGGATGAGCATTACGCCGTAGATGAGTGCATAGCGTATGCTGCCGTCTGTGATGCCGTACACGAGCCATATGCTGTCGGTGACAATCCACAGATACCATGCGTTGATGTCCTTTCGTACGAGCAGCAGCGTGGCGATGATGTTCATCGCTGTGCAGGCACTGTCGATGACGGGGTTGTGCGAGAAGTGCTTGTCCAGCGCCCAGATGATGACAGTGAGCAGGGCCACCGCAAGTACTGTCCATAAGGTGTTGCTGTGGCAGATGGCACGTTCGTTCTCGTGGGCATCGCGCTTCCATGTGCAGAAGCCGACGATGGCCATGATGGCTCCGTAGGCATTGTATATGCTGCTTACAAACAAACTGTCGCGGGCAAAGAAGTAGGCCATGATGCCGCACGAGAGCAAGCTGAACAGCCATGTCCACCGATGGGTGCGTGCGGCAAAGCAAACGGTCAGGATGTGTGCAACGATTACGGCAGCGTCAAGGATATATTCTATATTGTGCATGAGCGAACGTCTGAATTCATATGAGAAGCTGATTCTACCTAAAAAATAAATGTCTGAAATGTTTTGCTGCAAGCATGTATTTCAGACATTTGACTTACCCTTTTTTCTCTTGAGCCGAATGTCAGACTCGAACTGACGACCTACGCATTACGAATGCGTCGCTCTACCGGCTGAGCTAATTCGGCAACGGCTTTTTGTAAATCGGCTGCAAAGGTAGTGCTTTTTTTTATACTGAACAAGAATATTGCATTTTTTTTGCTTTGCCGGTAAGATTTTGCAAGGGTGGTCCGCATCCAAAGGCATGGTACGTCGCCGGCCAATGGATGGAAGATGGCGCTAATGGTTGTGGGAAATCCAGTCGTTAATGAGTTGTCGTGCCATGCTTTCCGTGCCGGGTATGGCTGGCGTGCCGTCGACATGGCGTGGCAGTGCATCGTGTCGGAAGAAAGCACCCTCACTGAGCTCCCCGTCGGCAAATCGGATGTCACCGCTGACATAGTCGGCATGGAATCCCACCATCAGTCCCAATGGATAGGGCCACGGCTGGCTCCCGAAGTACCGGATATTGTTGATGTGCAGACGGGTCTCCTCCCACACCTCACGTGCTACACACTCTTCGAGGCTCTCTCCTGTTTCCACGAATCCTGCCACCAGTCCATAGAAATCACGCCGGAAGGAGCGTGCCTTCACCAGCAGTGCTTCATCCCTGCGGTGCACCAGCACGATGATGGCAATGTTGAGCTGTGGCCATACCTCTTGCTGGCATGCCGTGCAGCAACGGCTTATCCCCGTGTGCCACTGCATGGGTGCCCCGCATACGCTGCAATGACGCGTCTGTTCGCTCCAATAGAGCAATTCCCAAGCTTTTCCGGCATGCTGATATTCGGCGTCAGACAGCTTCTTCCATGTGGCACGGAGAGGGTAGGGGGTGAGCCCTAAAGGTTGCAATGCCGCGGCATCGGCATCGGTCACGCGCAGTACGTATTCGTTGCTGGAAAAGGCATGTGCACGAAGGAGAAATGCATCAGGCAAGTCATCGGGCAATTGTGGCAGCGTATGGTCGGAACGGATCAATAGGTATCCATTGATATCAAAAAAACAACAACGGTTCATGAATGCAGCTTTTTTTTGTTTTCGTTATGCAAAGATACCCCTTTTTTACTGTTTTTGCGCTGAAAAGCTTGTTTTTTGTTTGCGAAGTGTGTAATTTTGTCGCTTGCAAATAAAAATGTGTTCTGATAATGAATAGATTGACATATATGGCTTTCTGCGCTCTTGTTGCAGGTGCACTCACTTTGTGCGGTTGCCGTGACGACAGAGATACTGTTGTACGCATTGTGGCTACGAGTGATGTCCATGGCAATTTCTACCCCTATGACTTCATCAACGACTGTCCGTCATCGGGCAGCCTCGCGCGCGTGCAAACCTATTTAAAAGAACAGCGTAAAATCTATGGCGATGCGCTGCTTTATGTTGACAATGGTGACATCTTGCAGGGTCAGCCTACGGCATACTACTACAATACGGTGGCTGTGGCCGATACGCATCTGGCGGATGCCATGCTCAACTATATGGGTTGCTGTGTGGGTACATTGGGCAATCATGATATAGAAACCGGCGGACCTACCTACCAACGTTATGTGCTGGATGCAGACTACACCGTGCTTGGTGGCAATATCATGATTGAAGGTGAAGACCGTCCTTTCCTTCCTCCCTACAAGGTGATTGATGTGAAAGGCGTGCGCGTTGCCTTCCTGGGCCTGCTCACACCGGCCATTCCCAACTGGTTGCCGCGTGAGCTGTGGCGCGAACTGGAATTCGTGGACATGAAGACCAGTGCCGAGCGGTGGATGGCAGACTTGCACGAACGTGAGCATCCCGACGTTGTCATCGGCGTGTTCCATTCCGGACGTGATGGCGGCATCGTCACTGATGCCTACAGCGAGAATGCCACTGAGCAAGTGGCTCGCGAGGTGCCGGGATTTGATGCGATCATCTTCGGCCATGATCATCGCCTTTGCTGCGATACCGTGGTGAACGTGGAAGGACGCCAGGTGCCTATCATCAACCCCGCCAATGGCGCGAGAAATGTGGCATGCCTCACCTTGCGCCTTGCGGAGGATGCGGATGGCAAGCCATGTTGGACGGTGGAGCCTGAATTGGTCTCGATGAATGATGTGGAGCCTGATGCAGACTTCCTGCAGACCTTTGCCCCTCAGATGGAAGAGGTGAAGGAGTATGTGGGCAAGCGCATCGGCACCTTTACGAACAGCATTGACTCGCGCGATGCCTATTTTGGACCGTCTGCGTTCATCGACTTCATCCACAAGATGCAGCTCGACATCACCCGTGCCGATATCTCTTTGGCGGCGCCTCTTTCGTTCAATGCCGTCATCCATGAGGGCGACGTCTATGTGCGCGACATGTTCAATCTCTATAAGTATGAGAACATGCTCTATTCGATGTTCCTCACAGGTCAGGAAGTGAAAGACTATCTGGAGATGTCGTATGGCATGTGGACAAATCAGATGCGCAGTGCCGACGATCACCTGTTGCTGCTTGACGATGATACGTTGTCGGTAGGCAGTGAGAAAAACGGAAACAGCGGTGCTCATCGCCCCCGTCTCAAGAATATCTATTATAACTTTGATTCGGCAGCCGGCATTTGCTACGAGGTAGATGTCACCAAGCCTGTAGGACAACGTGTACACATCATAAGCATGGCCGATGGAACCGCCTTCGACCCGACGCATACCTATCGCGTAGCAGTGAACAGCTACCGCGGCAACGGAGGAGGCGAGTTGCTGACGCACGGCGCCGGCATCCCCCGCGATGAGCTGTCCGGACGTATCGACTACAGTACGGAGGCCGACCTTCGTTTCTATATGCTCAGCTATATCGAGGTCCGCGATACGGTCGCTCCCCGTTCTCTGGGACAGTGGAAGTTTGTTCCCGAACAGTGGACGGTGCCCGCTGCTGCCCGCGATCGCAAGCTCCTCTTTGATAATCGCTGATGCGTTACATTATCGTTGCTTTTTATTCTTTTCTTTATGGTAAAACATATCATTCTGTGGACATTGGATCCATCTCTGGATGAAGAGAAACGCAAGGATGTGCTTGCCGGCATGAAGTCAGGACTGGAAGGCCTGAAAGGACACGTGCCCGGCCTGCAGGATATCCGTGTGGTGGTTGATGGTAGGCTGGCTTCGTCCAACTGCGATGTGATGCTCGACAGCACCCTTACTTCACCTGAGGCATTGCGCGCGTATGCCGTGCATCCTGCTCATGTGGCTGTGGCCGATACTTGCGTACGCCCTTATACTATACAGCGCACTTGTCTCGACTACGAAGTGCCGGATGATAGTCTTTCTATGTAAAATATTTGAACTTTAGAACTATGAAAATTGCAGTTGCCGGAACCGGCTATGTAGGTTTGTCTATTGCCACCCTTCTGTCGCAGCACCACGATGTGACAGCCGTCGACGTGGTTCCTGAGAAGGTGTCCATGATCAATGAACATCGTTCCCCTATTCAGGATGACTATATTGAGGCCTGGCTTGCTGGCTTCCATGCCCGCAACGCAGCCGATATCGATGCTTTCCGTGCAGGTTCCGCCATTGACCCTGCTCCATGTGAGGGCTCTCTGCACGCTACGCTTGATGGCGCCGAGGCTTATCGTACAGCCGATTATGTAGTTATCGCTGCTCCTACGAACTACGACCCGCAGAAGAACTTCTTCGATACCAGTCATGTCGAGGAGGTTATCGATCTGGTGCTCTCTGTCAATCCTGATGCAGTGATGGTCATCAAGAGCACGGTGCCGGTGGGCTATACCCGTGCGCTCTATGTGAAGTACGCTCTGAAGTATGCATGCACGCCTGCCCTGCGTGATCATAAGTTCAACCTGCTCTTCTCTCCCGAGTTCCTGCGTGAGAGCAAGGCGCTCTACGATAATCTCTATCCCAGCCGTATCATCGTGGGCTACCCGAAGACCATCAGCAATCCGGAGTTTGATGTGGAGAATGCAGCCATACAGGCAATTGCTGCCGATGATATTGCACAGAAGGCAAAGGTCTTTGCTTCCATGCTTGTCGATGGCGCCTTGGCCGATGATGTACCGGTGCTTATCATGGGCATGAAGGAGGCTGAGGCTGTAAAGCTTTTTGCCAACACCTATCTTGCTTTGCGTGTCTCGTATTTCAACGAGCTCGATACCTATGCCGAGGTGAAGGGACTTGACTCCCGTGCCATCATCGAGGGCATAGGCCTTGATCCCCGCATCGGCAGCCATTACAACAACCCGTCCTTCGGCTATGGCGGTTACTGTCTGCCCAAGGATACCAAGCAGCTGCTTGCCAACTATGCGGATGTGCCACAGAACATGATGACTGCCATTGTTGAGAGCAACCGCACACGCAAGGACTTCATCGCCGATCAGGTCCTGCGCATGTCCGGCTACTACAGTGCCTCCTCGGCATGGGATGCCAGCCGTGAGCAGGAGACCGTTATCGGCGTGTACCGTCTGACAATGAAGAGCAACTCCGACAATTTCCGTCAGAGCTCTATACAAGGCGTTATGAAGCGTATCAAGGCCAAGGGTGCCAGTGTCATTATCTATGAGCCCACGCTTGCCGACGGCACACTGTTCTTCGGCAGCCGTGTAGTAAATGATCTTGAATCTTTCAAAAAGCAGTGCAATGCCATCATCGCCAACCGCTATGATGCGTGCCTCGATGACGTACGCGACAAGGTCTATACGCGTGACCTGTTCAAACGCGACTGATTGGTCCAATACGACATCAATCAGCGCCACACATATCACCCTAAAATCAATGCCCGGCCACCTAAAGAGAGCCGGGCATTGATTTTTGAGCAGGAGCCGTTTTTTTTTACGCTTCGGAAGCGCTTTCTTCGGGTACCGCAGGGGCTGCAATCTCCGTCGTCTCTGCTTTCTTGCGGCGTACGGTGCGTTTCTTCTTAGCCGGTTCGTTAGGTGAAGCAATCTTCACACCAGCCAGGTCGGGGTCAATCATGATGCGTCCGCAGTACTCGCACACGATGATCTTCTTGCGCATCTTGATGTCAAGCTGGCGCTGGGGTGGAATGTGGTTGAAGCAGCCACCGCAGGCGTCACGCTGTACATAGACGATACCCAGACCGTTGCGGCTGTTCTTGCGGATGCGTTTGAACGACATCAGCAGACGGGTTTCGATGAGACTTTCTTTCTTCTTAGCTTCGTCACGCAGCGATTCCTCCTTCTGACGTGTTTCGGCAATGATGTCATCCAGCTCGCTCTTCTTGTCATCGAGTATCATCTTCTTGTCCTCAATGATGTCGCGCAGGTGTGCGATTTCGTCCAGAGCGGTTTTCTGCTTGGCTGCACTTTCGCGGAGGCGTTTCTCGCTCAGTTGAATCTCAAGGTTCTCGTACTCGATTTCCTTGTTCAGTGCATCAAACTCGCGGTTATTGCGCACATTGTCGAGGTCGGCGGTGTACTTCTCCACCAGACGCTTGGCCTCTTCGATGTTGTGACGGTGGTCGTTATCGGCGCTGCGCAGCATGTTGATGTCGGCCGAGAAGTTGCCGATACGTGTTTGCAGACCGGCAATCTCGTCCTCCAGATCCTGCACCTCGAGGGGCAGCTCACCGCGGAGGGTCTTGATCTTGTCAATCTCGGTGTAGATGGTCTGGAGCTGATACAGGGCTTTCAGCTTCTCCTCTACCGTCATGTCTTGGGGATTTTTTCTTGCCATACTTTAATAGATATTTATAGGGTTTGTATTCAGCTTTGTCTTCTCGGCATGCAGTGTGGGCAATGCCTCTGCCAGCAGCCGTCCGAGCAGGTCAATGGTGTATTGCTCGCTTTCGTAGTGTCCCATCTCCACCATCAGCAGGTCGTGGTTGTGTCCGAACCAGTCGTGATAGTGGAACTCTCCGGTCACGAAGCTGTCGGCCTCCGCTGCTATGGCATCTTTCAGCAGGAAGGCTCCTGCGCCTCCGCACAGTGCCACACGGCGTATCTGACGGTTCGCGAGTGCATTGTGCTTCAGACACTGTACGTTGAACGTGGTCTTCAGCTTTTCCAGCCATATACGTTCGTCCAATGCCGTGGGCAGTTGTCCTATGATGCCGGCTCCACATGCTCTTCCTTGGCAGATGCGCTGTGTCAGTAGCTGCACGTCCTGCAGACCCAGCCGTGCTGCCATCTCCCAGTTCACGCCCCCCACGACATTGTCGAGGTTCGTGTGCGCTGCATAGATGGCGATGCCCTCGCGTACAGCACGCACGACGCAGCGCTGCACGTAGTCTTCGTCTGCCACTCGACGCAGGGGGTGGAACAGGAGCGGGTGGTGGGCAATGATCATGTTCAGTCCCCGTTCTGCTGCCTCTGCCACCACCTCTTCGGTGACGTCCAGACACAATAAAGCCCCTGTAACCTCGTCCGCCGCTGTCAATCCCACCTGCAAGCCCGCATTGTCAAAATCGTCTTGCATGGGCAGTGGCGCGAACTGTTCAAGGGCGTCTGTCACATCCTTTACTTTCATCCGTACCGGAATTTGCGGCAAAATTAGTACATACCTCGCAAATAGCCAAATATATTTTGTAAAAAAATACAATATTGCCTTAAAGACATGCATATTGCCCCCTCTGCTTGGTCGATGGATGAGAAGAAAATGATTCATTTGTCGGATTTAAAGAATATGAAGTTGCAGCTTCTCATTTTTTTTGTATTTTTGCAAACAAAAAACGGTGAACCATGGTTGATTCTTTCTCCAAGCTTCTGAGTGTGCTTTCCACCATCGCCCTTGTCCTCTGCGTTCCCATGCAGGCACAGGATATGGTGGTGCGGTTGAACGACGGCAGTGAGGCACGTTTCGACGTGCATGCCATCAGCGAGGTGGTGTTCGACGACTCCACCACACTGTCCCAGTCCAAACTGCCGCCTGTGGAATCCCTGAGTCTCACCGTCAGCACCGACAAGGCTTGCTACGCTCCTGCCGACACCGTGCACTACACCTTGAAGACCGTGCCGCCACAGCGTGCCCGCGTGCGCTATATGTACTGTGGACGGGTCGTAGAGGACCAGCCTCTCACGGGAAGGGAGTGGGAGTGGACACCCCCAACAACCGACCGGCGGGGGTATCTGACAGAGGTGTACCTGGGTGGTACCGAACGCGACACGTTGCTCGCCACCATTGCGGTGGATGTGTGCAGCGACTGGAGGTACTTCCCCCGTTATGGCTTCGTGGCAACGTTCGGAACCAATAAGTCCTCCCGCATCGTGCAGAACGAGATGGAGTGGCTGGCGCGCTGTCACATCAACGGCGTGCAGTTTCAGGACTGGCACTACAAGCACCACCGCCCGTGGGCCGGTACCGACGACGGTGAGCCTCTTGCTACCTACAAGGACATTGCCAACCGCACCGTCTGTACACGCACCGTGGAGAACTACATCGAGGCACAGCATGCCCTGGGCATGAAGAGCATCTTCTATAACCTCTGTTACGGTGCACTTGATGATGCTGCCGCCGATGGCGTGGACGACAGCTGGTACCTCTACAAGGATGCCGCGCATACCCAGCGCGACAGCCACGATCTGCCCGACTCGTGGAAGAGCGACATCTACCTTGTGAACCCCGGCCTCACCGAGTGGCAGGACTATCTGGCTGGCCGCAACGAGGAGGTCTACAGCCACCTTGCCTTCGATGGCTTCCAGATCGATCAGCTGGGCAACCGTGGCACGCTCTACAGTGCTGAGGGACGTACGGTGAACCTCCTCACGGGCTATGCTTCCTTCATCCGTGCCATGAAACAGGCGCACCCCGATAAGCGGCTGGTGATGAATGCTGTGAGCAGCTATGGCACGCAGCAGATTGCTTCCACAGGATGCATGGACTTTCTCTACAACGAGGTGTGGGAGAACGAGGGAGACTACTCAGACCTCCTGCGTATCGTGCAGACCAACCGCAAGCAAGGCGGCGACACGCTGCAGACGGTGTTCGCTGCGTATATGGACTATAACTGCGACAACACCACGTTCAACACTCCCGGCGTGCTGCTCACCGATGCGGTCATGTTTGCCCTCGGCACGTCGCATCTCGAACTGGGCGGCGACCATATGCTTTGCCGCGAGTATTTCCCTTATACCGGCGTGAAGATGAGTGACGCGCTGAAGACGGCCATCACCCGCTACTACGACTTCATGACGGCTTATGAGAACCTCCTGCGCGACGGTGGCACGCTGAGCACTTCCTCGAAGTGGGTGCCCAAGGATGCATCGGGTACCTGCACCTTCGGTGCTTGGCCACCGAAGGTGGGACGTGTGACCACGCTGGCCCGTACGCTGGACGACTGCACGGTGATACACCTGCTTAACTTCCGCCAGGCCGACAGCACATCGTGGCGCGACATCGATGGCACCATGCCTGCTCCCACGCTGCTCACCGACCTGCCCCTCACGCTCGCCTGCAGCAACGAGGTGCACCGCGTGAGCGTGGCCAGTCCCGACGCGCTGGGAGGGGCAATGTATGATGTACCTTTCGCACAAGCGGATGGACAGCTCTCTTTCACTGTCCCATCGCTCCTCTATTGGACGATGATTGTCATTGAATAGAAACGAAGGCCAAAAACGAAGGCTGAAAACGTTTGCACGGGGCAATCCCACGTTTTCAGCCTTTGTTTTTGGCCTTATTCTATCTCTTTGTCTCCTTCTTTTTACTTCCAGTCGGAGAGATCCTGCGGGTCGGTGATGAGGGCGGGAATCTTCTCGAAGATGGCTTTCAGACGGGCTGCATCGAACTTCGGCGTACGGTCGTAGTAGTAGATGCCGTTCTTCTCCTGCTCTACGTCGGTGATCTGGGTGTAGCAGAATCCTACGACATGCTTGCAAGCCTTCAGTGCATCCACCTCTTTCTCGAGGATGGTATAGAAGTCATCAAGGGTGTCGATGTTCGAGCCATAGCCCCACGATGAGCCGCGCTCGCTCTCCTTGATCCAAGGCAGTCCGCCGAACTCGTCCACCATGTAGGGCTGTCCCTCGTAGTGGGCAAGCCACTTCTTCTGTGCCTGGTTGCGGTAGGGCTCCACGCCGGTCTGGAAGGTGTGGTTGGCAATGAGCTTGTCGGGCTCGCGGGTGTAGTCGTGCACGCTCCAGATGTCGGTGAGCACGTGTCCGTCGCCGCTGGTGTCGTTGACGGGCCGGGTGGGGTCGATAGCCTTGGTGATGTTATACACATCCTTCATCATCCGCTCGTAGGTGCCTGGCTGGCAGCCCCATGTCTCGTTGAAGGGTGTCCAGGTGACGATGGCGGGGTGGTTGCGGTCGCGCACCAGCACTTCGGCCCACTCGGAGATGAAGTTACGTGCCGAGAGGTCGCTGTTCTCGTCGAGGCACCAGCTGGCCTCTTCGCCCCAGCAGAGGTAGCCGAGCTTGTCGGCCCAGTAGTAATAGCGCTCCTCGAACACCTTCTGGTGCAGGCGGGCTCCATTGAAGCCTACGGCGATGCTCATCTCGATGTCGTGCTTCAGAGCCTCGTCGCTCGGCGCTGTCCAGATGCCGTCGGGATAGAAGCCCTGGTCGAGCACCAGGCGCTGGAAGTAGGGCTGGTTGTTGAGGTAGAAGTATCCATTGGCCAGGTGTACCTTGCGCATGCCGGCATATGAGCTCACCTCATCGATGACCTTGCCGCTCTTGTCCTTCACAGTGTACTTCACATCGTAGAGGAACGGGTCCTCAGGGCACCACAGATGGGGCTTCTTGATGGGCAGCACCACTTGTGCCTGGTTCATGCACTTCACGGTCTTGGTGGCCACAACCTTCTTGCCGTCGAGCACCTGCACGGTGAGCGTGTTGTCCATGCTCTCCTGGCGGAACTCAGGACGTACGACGAGCTGCTGCTGGTCGATGTCGGGCACGGCGAACACCGTCTTCAGACCCTGTGCATCCACGGGCTCCATCCATACCGTCTGCCAGATGCCGGTGGTACGGGTGTAGTTGCATCCGGCGGAATAGTAACCTATGCTCTGCTTGCCGCCGGGCTGGTGACCGCCGCGCAGGTCGTCGTTGACACGCAGCACGAGGTTTGCGGCAACACCCGGGGTTACATAGTCGGTGATGTCCATGGCAAACGACGATCCTGTGCCGTAGTGGGTACCAACCTCACGGCCGTCGATGAACAGCGTAGCCTCGTAGTCCACAGCGCCGAAGTGGAGCAGGATGTCCTTGCCCGTCCAGTCGGCAGGCACGGTCAGCGTGCGCTGGTACCAGATGGTGTTGATGAAGTCGGTGTAGCCCACTCCCGACAGCTGGCTCTCGGGGCAGAAGGGTACGGTGATCTGACCGTCGAAGCCTTTTGAGTTGCGGAAGTCGCGCTGGTTGCCGCTGCGACCGAAGTCGAAGGTGTAGGTCCAGGTGCCGTTGAGGTTCTGCCAGTCGGCGCGCTCGAACTGCGGACGGGGATACTCAGGGCGAGGCAGTGCCTCGGCCTGTACGGTCAGGGTGCTGCAGGCAAGTGCTGCCAAAGCCACCCAAAGCATTCTGTGCATTTTTTTCATAAAGATGTTGTTTATAATATAAATGGTGATTTCATGTCACAAATGTAGTGCTTAATTTCCAGATGGTGAAATGCGGAAAGAAAAAAAATGCTTTTTAGCAAGATTTAACGGGCAATAACTACCTCACAATGTTTTTTGCTGTACTTTTGCAGTGTTTTATCAACTTAAAATCTTTTACGTATATGAAGACAAAGTATTCCGGCACCCAGACCGAGAAAAACCTGGAAGCAGCATTTGCCGGCGAGTCGCAGGCACGAAACAAGTACACTTATTTTGCCTCCAAGGCCAAGAAGGAAGGCTTTGAACAGATAGCCGCCCTTTTTGAGGCAACGGCCAACAACGAGAAAGAACACGCCAAGCTGTGGTTCAAGGAGCTCAGCGGCATAGGCACCACGGCCGAGAACCTCGCCGCTGCCGCCGATGGCGAGAACTACGAGTGGACCGACATGTATGAGGGCTTTGCAAAGACTGCCGAGGAGGAGGGCTTCCCCAAGCTTGCAGCTAAGTTCCGCATGGTTGCCGCCATCGAGAAACGTCACGAGGAGCGCTACCGCGCCCTGCTGAAGAACGTTGAGCTTGCCGAGGTCTTTGCCAAGAGCGAGGTGAAGGTATGGGAGTGCCGCAACTGCGGACACATCGTCGTAGGCACCAATGCCCCCGAGGTGTGTCCCGTATGTGCCCATCCGCAGGCATTCTTCGAGATTCATGTCGACAACTTCTGATCGGTTTACCACCTTTCCCTGAATAGGGGAGTTTAGAATTCGATTTATTCTGGGAAGTGCAATAGTCGTTCCTTCTTGCGAACTGCTTATTGCACTTCTTTTCTTTGTGTCCGTAGAGTTAAACTCTGTGCTCGTAGAGTTAAACTCTGTGTCCGTAGAGTTAAACTCTGTGCTCGTAGAGTTAAACTCTAAATCCGTAGAGTTAAACTTTAAAAATTTAGAGTTTAACTTTGTATCACTAAAGTTAAACTCTAAGTTTAATACGCAAAAACATGCGTTACTGAATAGCATCTATAGTGGTAGTGGTTTTAGCCGAACATGGTGATTCAGTCGTTTTAAAGGAAATCCATTGTTTTATGCGTACACTGTTTCGTTCTTGTCTGTATGGTTACTGTCGGTTGTTGGCGGCGGTTACCTTCGTGGTTGTCTGCCTTGTGGATGCACAGGCGCAGGGTGTGGTGTTCAACCGTGACTTTTGTCCTCAGGAGGGTCTGACGGCACCCAGTGAACATCCTCTGCGTGATGAACTGTGTCTGAATGGCTATTGGCAGGTGCAGTGTGTGGATGTGCCGTCCGACTGGCAGGGTGGTCGTGGCGAGGCTCCAGACCTGCCTCCGGCAGCTGATGACGCCTGGGACGAGGTGCGCCTGAAGGTGCCCTCCGCAGTGAACGTGAACTTCTGGGGCAACGGACTGCATACCGGTGAGGGAACCGATGCTCCCTACCGTCCCAGTTCGGTTTACTTTCCCAGCTATCCCGAGCACTGGGCACATGCCCGTATGGCATGGCTGCGCAAGACCTTCAGCGTGCCCGATGAGTGGGAGAGCCAGCGCGTACTCCTGCACTTTGAGGCTGTTGCCGGTGACTGCGTGGTGTTGCTCAACGGACAAGAGGTCGGTCATAACTTCGACTGCTTCCTGCCCTTCGAGATAGATATCACCCCCTGGCTTAACCTGATGGGAGAGAACGAACTGCTTGTCGGTGTGCGTCATCCCCGTCTGTTTGAGAAGACTACTGAGGGTTATTCGTGGCTCTCGGCAACCTATCCCACGGGTTCCACCACCGAGGAGCTCATGGGCATCTGGCAAGATGTCTATCTGCTGGCAGTGCCTGCCGTGCGCATCAGCGACGTGTTCGTGCAGCCGCTGGTATCCAAGCAGCAGCTTGCCGTGAGCGTCACCCTCACCAACGATAGCCACCGCAAGCAGGCGGTCCGTCTGAGTGGTGCTGTCAGCGAGTGGATCAACCTGGCGGGCAACGACATCCTCACGGCCCCTGAGCCCCAGAGCACGCTCGGACGTGAGGTGCTGGTGACGACCGGACCTAAGGTGACCCTGCTGCCTGGTGAGACGAAGACCGTGGAGCTTTCCGAACCTGTCCACGGCCAGTTGCAGCTATGGTCACCCGATGCTCCTCATCTCTACAGCCTTCTGCTCCGACTCGACAAGGGCCGTACACCGGTCGATGTCAAGGCCACACGGTTCGGATGGCGCGAGTTCACCATCGTGGGCGACCGCTTCCACCTCAACGGCGAACCCATCCAGTGTTTCGGTGACCTCCAACATCCCTTCAGTGCCTATGTGTGCTCACGCCGCTTCGCGTATGCGTGGTACCGCATGATAAAAGATGCGGGTGGCAATGCCGTGCGTCCGCATGCTCAGCCTTGGCCACGCTTCTACTACGATCTGGCCGACGAGATGGGACTGCTGGTGCTGGACGAGACGGGCGTCTTCGGCAGCAACGTGCGACAGAACTTCGCCGAGGCAATCACATGGGAACGCTACTACGACCATCTGCGCCGTCTGGTGCTGCGCGACAGGAACCATCCCTCGGTGGTGGGCTGGAGTGCCGGCAACGAGACGAACTCCATCGCGTTCTTCCAGCCGCAGGAGAAGAAGGACTCGCTCACCCTTGCATGGAACGACCAGCTGGCCGTCTATGCCTCGTCCATCCAGCGCTACGATACCACACGCACGTTCATCACCTTCGACGGCGACTTCGACGTGAGCGGACATATGCCCGTGTGGTCACGCCATTTTGCCCATGGCCTTCATCTCGAGGATCTTCCGCAGGGACTCGGCAAGCCCCTTGTGGTGGGTGAGAACGGTGCTACCTATTATGGTCGTCCCGACCAGCTGTTCCCCTTCTCGGGCGAGGAAGCATACCGTTCCTACTATGGTCACAACGAAGCGCTGGCCGTGGATATCTACCAGAACGTGCGGCAGATGGCGCTGCCTTACCTGGCTTGGTTCTCGCCATCGGAGCTGTGCTGGTTCGGCCTCGAGCACCAGCCTCTCGGCTATTCAGACTACAACCGACTGCCGTGCCTCACCGATGGCATCTTCCCTGGCAAGCCTTACGAAGAGGGTAAGCCGGGCTACCAGTATGAGCGTATCCCGCCCTATGTCTCCACCTTCAACCCCGGCCTGGACCCCTCGTTGCCTCTCTACCAGCCGCTGCCGATGTTTTATGCCTACAAGGCTGCGCTGGCAGGTGAGCCCTGGGAGCCCTGTCGCGACCTCCAGCCGCGCGAGAAGCCGGTCCTGCCTGCACCTGTGCACATGGCGGCCTATGTGCCTGCCAGCGCACGCGACTCCCTCCATATCTTCCTTGAGAACGAAGGCATCTGCACGGTGTCCGACCTGCGGCAGACGTCACTCTTCATCATCGACGGTGCCACGGCGACAGCCGATGAGCTGGTTGCCATCAGCCGGCAGTGTGCCCATCGGCGCACGGAGCCGCTGATCATCGTCATGGCAGCCGACGGCACCTTCAGCTCAGACATGCGGGCTTGGCTGCCGGCATCGGTGGATGTGCTGCCGCGCGATGCCCGACAGATGGAGAACGACACGACCTCGGCATGGGGACATTACTTCCAGCTCCCCGACCTCTATTTTGCCGACCGGCAGGAGTATATCGTCAACCACGTCATGGATGGGCCGCTTGTCGAGCAGTCGGAGGTGGTGCTGCGTGCCGGCCGCACCGACTGGTCGCTGTTCAACTGGAAACCTGAGGAGCACAAATGTGCACAGGTGGTGCTCTACGAACATCTGGCGAAGGCTGAGGGTGCCGTGTTGCTGCGGTCACAGCTGGCCGATGCCACGCTGGTCGTCAGCACCATCGACTACCGGCAGTGGAGCTTCGAGGCTGCCCGGCTATGGAACTACCTCTGCGCCCTCATGGGCATCCATGCCGACTCCCGCCAGACGGAGCAGGCCCGCCAGCGCCGCGAGCATAACCTGCTGCTGGATGGTCCTGTGGACCAATAAAAAGGCAATCGGAACGATAAACCTACGATGGAAGGTGGCAGCTGCAGGGCCGTCAGGCGTTCTTCCTTACGACCTGCAGCGTCAGCTTGTCGGCTCCCTCGTCGTGGCTGACAACGATGGTGTCGTCATCGGTGGGGGCCTGTTCCACAATCAGTTCCGACAGCTCGTCCTCGAGATAGCTCTGTATGGCTCGTTTCAGTGGACGAGCTCCGTACTGTGGGTCATAACCATGGGTGGTGAGGAACGCGCGTGCCGTGTCGCTCACCTCCAGGTGGATACCCATCTGCACGGAGCGCTGCTGCAGTTTTGCCAACTCGATGTCCACGATGCGCGCTATGGCCTCGCGGCTGAGCGGGTCGAAGGTGATGATTTCGTCGATACGGTTGATGAACTCCGGTGAGAAGGTGCGGTTGAGTGCTTTCTGCACTACGCTGCGCGACAGTTCTTTGTCGCTCATCTGTGAGGCGGTGCTGAACCCCACACCCCGTCCGAAGTCCTTGAGCTGACGCGATCCTACGTTGGAGGTCATGATGATGACGGTGTTGCGGAAGTCCACCACGCGTCCGTAGCTGTCGGTGAGCCGTCCCTCATCGGTGACCTGCAGCAGCAGGTTGAACACGTCGGGGTGTGCCTTCTCGATCTCGTCGAGCAGCACGATGGAGTAGGGACGCCTACGCACCCGTTCGGTGAGCTGTCCGCCCTCCTCATAGCCCACGTAGCCCGGGGGCGCTCCGATGAGACGGCTGACGGTGAACTTCTCCATATACTCACTCATGTCGATGCGTATGAGTGCCTCAGGCGTGCCAAACATCTGCCGTGCGAGTTCTTTCGCCAGCAGTGTCTTGCCCACACCTGTGGGGCCGAGAAACATGAACGTGCCGATGGGGTGGCCGGGATCCTTCAGTCCCACGCGGTTGCGCTGTATGGCCCTCACCAGCTTGTGTATGGCTGCCTCCTGCGCGATGACGCACTCGCCCAGTGCTGCGCGCATGCCTTTGAGACGCACGCCTTCGGCCTGTGCGATGCGTTGTACGGGTATGCCGGACATCATCGCCACCACGCCGCTGATGGCTTCTTCGTCAATCTCCACACACTCCTCGCGGCTCTTCGCCTCCCACTGCTCTTTGAGCGCTTCGAGCTCTGCTTGCAGATGTTTTTCTTTGTCGCGGTGGTCGGCGGCCTCTTCGAAGCGCTGCTCCTTCACGGCCAGCTGCTTGCTCGCAGTAGCCTTGGCCAGCTCCGCCTCTTTTGCCTCTATCTCCGGCGACACGGTGATGTGGCTGAGATGTGCCCGCGACCCAGCCTCGTCCATCACGTCGATGGCTTTGTCGGGGAACGAGCGGTCGGTGATGTAGCGGTCAGCAAACCGTACGCAGGCATCGATGGCAGCTTCGCTGAAGTGTACGTTATGGTGCTTCTCGTACCGATCCTTGATGTTGTGAAGGATGGTTATCGTCTCTTCAACGGTTGTCTGCTCGACGATAATCTTCTGGAATCGCCGTTCGAGGGCTCCGTCCTTCTCGATGCTGCTGCGGTACTCGCTGAGGGTGGTGGCACCGATGCACTTGATGTCGCCGCGTGCGAGGGCGGGCTTCAGCAGGTTGGCGGCATCCATGGAGCCGGCTGCATTGCCTGCGCCCACGATGGTGTGTATCTCATCGATGAAGAGGATGATGTCGGGATGGTTGCGCAGCTCGTCGATGATGGCGCGTATGCGCTCCTCGAACTGTCCGCGGTACTTGGTGCCTGCCACCACAGCTCCCATGTCGAGCGATACGAGACGTTTGTCCCATAGCATGCGCGATACCTTGCGTTGCACGATGCGCATGGCCAGCCCTTCGACGATGGCACTCTTGCCCACGCCGGGTTCGCCGATGAGCATGGGATTGTTCTTTTTGCGGCGGCAGAGGATCTGTGCCAGCCGTTCGATCTCCGTGTCGCGTCCGACGACAGGATCCAGCTTGCTGTCGGCGGCAGCGGCGGTCATGTCCACGCTGAAGTTGTCAAGTATGGGCGTGCCGTTGTCGGCAGCGGCATCATCGGTGGCCGAGGCTGTCCGTCCAGCACCCATTCCCTTGCCGCTGCCGTGAGGGGAGAAGAGAAGATCATCATCGTCATCATCGTCATCCATGGAGAACCCCGACGAGGGACGTGCCGGGGGCTGATTGTTCTGTGGCGCTGTCATGCCTCCCATGATGTCGGTCTCCTGCTTCAGACGCAGGTAGGAGATGCCCATGGCCTGCAGGCATTCAGCAGCAGTGTTGTTCCCCTGCTTGAGGATAGCCAGCAGGAGGTGCTGTGCATCGGCGCTCTCGGCACGGGCCAGCCGTGCTTCGAGGTGTGATATCTTCAGTATCTGGTCGGCAATGGGGTCGAATGACAATTCGTCAGTATTGTCAGCGTCTTCGGTTGTCATCTTTTCTGTTGGGGTGGCGTTGCGGACAACGGTCAGCACCTTCTCGCGCAGCTGGCGCAGGTCGATGTGTATGGCTTGCAGCGCATCGGTGGCACGGTTGTCGCCGTCGCGTAACATCCCCAACAACAGGTGCTCAGGAGCGATGAGGGGGCTGCCCATGCGGCGGGCTTCCTCCTGACTGTAGGTGAGTATTTCGGCAATCTTGGCCGTATAGGAGTGGTTCATGTGCACAGAATGATGTTAGTCGTTTTTCAACGTATGCGCAAACAGTGTGCCACCCTGTTGCATGTGCTGTTGCTTCCTGCCTCTTACAACTGTACCAGCTCGTAGGTGCGGCTGCCCAGTCCGATAGCCTCGGCATGTTCCACGGTGTGTATGCCGTGTCGGCTGTTGATGCGCTCGATGAGCGCTGCTGCATCGTCACCCTCGGTGGATGGGTAGTGGAAGACGAGGTCGAGGCATGCCTGGTCGAGGGCAACGGGATCCAGGGAGGCCAGTATGCCGATGTCGTTCATCTCGGGGGTGGCAGGGCAGGCATCACAGTCGCAGTCCACGGAGAGGTTGTTCATGACGTTGATGTAGAGTATGCGGTCGCCGAAGTAGTCGGCCACGGCCGCTGCTGCTGTGGCCATGCACTCGTGGAAGGCATCGTGGCTGTGGGTGATGGCCACCCAGTCCTGGTCGGTACGCTCGAGCATGGCGTTGAAGTCGTCGATATTATCTACCTGACCGGTGGAGTGCAGGTAGCACTTGCCGCCTTGCGATGCCACGCCGATGGACTGGTTCTTGAGCACGCCGCCGAAACCACCCATGACATGGCCCTTGAAGTGTGCCAGGTTCACCATGAAGTCGTAGTTCTTGAGGTGACTGCCCACGATGTTGTACTGCAGGTAGGTGGTGTCGCGTACGGGGAGGTGCATCTCGCCCTCGGCATCCATGATGTCCACCTCGGCAATGTCGCAGAAGCCGTGGTCGCGTGCTGCCTGCAGGTGTTCCTCGGTGGTGCCGCGCAGCCCGCCGTAGGCGGTGTTACACTCGACGATGGTGCCGCCTACCTTGTGCACCAGCGGGGCGATGAGGGCAGGGGAGAGGAAGTGGTGGCCTCCCGGCTCGCCGGTGGATATCTTCACGGCAACGCGGCCTTCAGCCTTGCGACCGAGGGCTTCGTAGATGCGGATGAGTGACTCGGGGGTGATTTCGGTCGTCATGTAGACAACGGGCTGTTTGTTCTCCATATTCAGTGAATGGTTATGATTGTTACTCTTGGGCAAAGCCGATGGTCTCCACGGCGACCAGCCGGTCGTAGCGTCCACCGAAGGGACGGTGATAGACGCAGATGGTGTACTCGTTTTCGGTCTCGTAGAAACTGCCGTCGGCAGGGGTCGGCATCACCGTCTGTCCGTCGGGTGTCACGCCGATGTACTGGTAGTCGTAAGAGCCCATCTTCAGAAGCGCCGTACATTCGTAGATGTCCTTCTGGTCGTTGTATTCCATGCGATACTCGGGCAGGAGCGCATAGTTTGTGAAGGCGCCGGTCAGATAGTAGTCGATGCCGGCCGACCGGTGCACATCAAGCGTGAAGTGCACGAAGAGGTAGTCGGCTTCGGTATCGTTGTCATCGGCGAGGTTGTAGCGCACGAGGTAACGGCCGTTGTGGTCGGAGTCGAAGCTGTAGGCACGCCGCTGGGCATCGGGCAGCAGCACGGCATGGAAATAGGGGTTGAAGAAGGTGATGTTGTCCACGTTCTGTGAGCCGTAATGCATGTTGATGACCTCAAAGCGCCGGTACTCGTTGTCACCGGGGAAGATGAGCTGCCGGTTGTGCACATAGTCGAGCTTGCCGGGGTTGACGTATGTGGGCTGTATGCCGGTGACCGTACGGTCGGGGCGGTTGTTCTGTGTGACCACCACCTGCAGCTCGTCGTGCGGACGGTCGATGGCATAGCCCGTGTGGGCGAGGCTGAACGACAGTTGCTGGTGCGACACATGGGTGTCGATGTCGGTGTTGGCCGTCACCTCGGCTGCCACGTTCACCAAGGGCTCCACGACCTTGAAGCAGGCTTCTGCCACCACGGGGTGTCCGTTGTAGAGGGGTTGGCGGCCGGAGGCATCGGGCTCGGCATCTTCGTCGTAGATGGTCACGCGATAGTTGCCTGAGGCCTTCAGTACAAGGTCGTCGTTGGGATAGTCAACGAGGTAGTGGGTATAGAGGAAGGTGGTGTTGAGCGAGTTCTCGTACCACTCGATGGGACGGTCGTTGAAGCCGTCCATGGCTTCCACCTCCAGAAGGTCCGAGGGCGTCCAGTCGGCATTGCAGTGCGTGAGATGGCAGCAGAACCGATGATACTCGTGGGAGAAGAAGTCAAACGACACGGTGACGTAGTCATCCGAGCCCAGCTCGATGACGGCAGGCTGCATCCAATCGTCGTTGACGATGGTCTGCAGCGTGTGCAGCAGCGGTGACCAGATGCGACCCTCCTGTGCATGCAACATCGTGCAGCCGCCGACAAGGGCGGCAAGGATAAGCAGGCGCAGAGGCCTCATGGTGGTTGCTGTGTTATTGTCTCTCATCTTGAACTTCTTGAACTCCTTGAACTTCTTGAACTTCTTAAAATTCTTGAATTCTCACCTCTCACCTCTCCTTCGGCTTTATGAACTGTACGGCATGGCGGTGGTTGACGACCTCGGTATGCGTGCTGTGGAAAATCTCGCCGTCGAGTGATATGTAGAATCCTTTAGGCCCATCGATGGTGAGGGTGGTGGCGCGGCAGTAGGTGATGTGTTTTGAGATGCGTGGGTCGTCCAGATGTTCGCCCCGCTTGTAGATGTTCATGAGTCCGAGGAACCGCACACGGGGAAAGAGGGGTCTTACGAGGCATACCTCGAGCAGTCCGTCATCGTTCTGGCTGCGTGGGGCGCAGTGGTAGGAGCCACCCACGTGGGAACCGTTGCAAGCCGTGCAGAGGAGTATCTTGCCGGTGTTGAGTTGCACACCGTCGGCATACACCGTGCAGCGGTTGCGCATGGCAGTGAGGAACCCTACCAGCACGCCGGTAGGGTAAGCGGCCTTCTTGCCGATGAGGGGCACGCGGCGGATGCGTGTCATGATGGAGGCTACACGCGAGTCGAGACCGAAGTGCGTAGCGTTCATCGCCCATGTGGTACGGGCATCATCATCACGGTCGTAGTTCTTGCAACTGGCACCCGGCTGGTTGCCACGCACATGCATCATATCGATGGGCACAGGCGTACCTTCAAGCAGGCGGCCGATGTCGCGGAAGTTGTCCGGTCCGCCGTAGTACTTCACATAGTCATTGCCGCTGCCGCAGGCAAACGAGGTGAAGGCCACGTCATCTACGCCGATGCAGGCGATGGCTACCTCGCGCAGCGTACCATCGCCGCCGCAGGCATAGAACCGCAGTTCCTCGCCGGGGTTGTCGTCACGGTAGCGGCGGACGGTGTTGTAACTGTCACCTACATATTGTTTTACATAGATGTCGATATTATAGCGGTCGGTATAGGGTTGCACGGACTGACGTACGAAGGCCTCGCACGAGGTGGGTCCGGCATGGGGATTGACAATGAAAATATGTTTCATGCTGCAAAAGTAAAAATAATCCGTCAGAAAATCCAAATATTTTCAAAAATATCCTCATTTATTGTTGCCGACTCGGCAAAACAGCGTATATTTGCTGCGACTTTTTACGCGAATAATATGAAACACCGTACCATTGTCACCACACTCTTTTTCCTGCTGGCATGTGTGGCCAGCACCATGATGCTGACTTCGTGCAACGAGGAGATCTATTCAGCAGAACCTGTCTATGGCACGCTGTTCTTCAGTGCCGACAGCATCGACTTCCAGGGCGAGATACACAACACGATGACGTTTGCTCCCGGGCAGACCGTGTATGCGGGCATCACCATCGAGGATGCCGGAGCTTATATCACCCGTGCTGACCAGACGTGGACGCTGCGTGGCGACACGGCCGACACGAAGATCACCAAGAGCGTCATCGCTCCTTGTGGCAAAGAGCCTGTCTGCACCTTCACCGCACCTGACGAGGTGGGCGAGTACACCGTGACGTTCAAGGAGAAGTACTCCTTCTCTGCCTCCAAGCCCGACGGCACCATCTTCGGCCAGTCCTCCACCCTCACCGCCAAGTTCCGCGTGAAGTGACTACGGAGGGTGATCAGCCACATCGTTGACGGCAACATTGCTGTTATGTGACGCCTATAGACGTAAGAATCTGTAAGAAAACTCTTTCCGGACACACAGTTCAGTTTTACGTGTGCATTTAGGGTCTTCTATCCGGGCATGATGGGATATATTCTGAAGAACTGTGTTGCGGAGTGAAGGTCGTACAAATCAATCCCCGGCACATCGCTGATGATGTCCGAGGATTGTAATGTCATCGGCCTTCTTCAGGCTCATCGTCACCAACCGCCGTCAATGTCCTCGTTCCATTCGGTGTCGATCTGGAAGGTACCGCTACCCTCCGTGGCATAGAGTACTCCCGTGATGATGGTCTTGCTGTTCTGCTTGAATGGTACAGAGGAAATGGTGTGGGTGTATAGCACATTGCCCGCGCCGTCCAGTATGTCAATCGTCACTGGCAGGTCCTGCTCTGCGGCTCCGAGCAGCAAGTCGAATGTCTTTTCTGTAGGTGCTCCGGCTTCTCTGTCGACAAGCGTCCAGCTCCGGACCATCTTCCCGTTTACTCCGAACTCATCCATCGTACCTGTGCTGGCGTCAAAAGCGTATGAGGTGTAAGCCTCCTTTGTGGCATCACCGATAGTGAACTTTATCTCGCGCACACCCGTAGGTTGATTGTCGATTGTGACAAGCTTGAACTGAGCCGTGACTCGTTTCAGTGTCATATCCACATCGATATCATCGCCAGCAGCGACGGTGACATTTTTTGTGGCACAGAAGGTCTCATGTACTATATCACCGGGCAGTGTTACCAGAAGAGCTTTGCCCTCTTTGCTGAGGTTACTTGCACCAGAAACGTTGTGCCCCTCTGCCACGAAGGTATAGTTGCCCTCTTGAACCTCAAAATCCATGGTCCCGAACTGGTCACCCTCGATGGTTTCATACTGTGTAACATCCACTTCCTTGTTGCCATCAGCATTAAACACGGCAAACGAGATGCTTGTCACCCCAGCATCCGATGCCGTGGCTCGTGTTGCTGTTTCGATATTCCCTGCATGCATTTTTATGTGTACACATACCGTGGCATCCTCTTTGGCAGCATCACTCTTACACGACGTCATGGCTATTGCCACCCCCATCCCAAAAAATATAATCTTTTTCATAATTTTTGTATTACAAAAAAGGTTCATGGGTTTATAGGTTTTTGTAAACCTTTCTATGGTTTATACAATGCTATGATTTCTAAGATTTTAAATCCATATTCCATCCCTATGTCGCTTTCGCTGACAAATTGACTGACCTCATCCTCCATTGTGCCATATAGCTCACGGTACTCTCGCTTCGTGAAATGACGCCCGCTCTTCTTAGGCTTTGACAACTTTTTCAAGGGGCAGGGGATGTATTCAAAGTCGGCAGTCAACATATCCGTGTACTCTATTCCGAAATAGTCTGCCCACTTTCTGACCGTTCTCTCTCTGGGTTCGTGTTCGCCACGCAGATGGGCCCCCATCTGACGTTCGTTGACACCCATTTTCAGAGCAAATGTACTCACTTTGCCATCATCGTTGGCCTCAATACTGTAGAACCTTCTAAGGTTCTGAATTGCAGGGTGATTGTCTGCAGGTCTGTTAGTCTTTTTATTTTCCATAATGCAAAGGTAAATCTCACTATAAATACGAAGATAATATGAAATGTGGTAAACCGAGCGCCGCGTCAAATTACTACATTTCATTGATTGTCCTTTTTTATGCATAGATTTTAAGGTACATGGTATTGAACCTCTTCGGAAAAGCAAAATTTATTTTTCATTCATAACCCTCACATCCATCCTGATTTGTGCAAGGAAATGGGGAAAATCGGGACTCGACCTACATTTATAGGAAATAAAATAAGGGAGGGTAGATAATTTTTTGTATGTTTGCACCCGATTTTATATGCGTGTGTGACACGTGTACAATGTGGAATTTTTCAATATTTGGCATATGAACTATACAGACCGTTTTAGCAATGCTGTATCTCTTCACGGCAACAGGGTAGCCGTCAGGGACCTGGACGGATCCAGAGTGACCACATACCGCCAGCTGGATCGCCTCAGCGATGCGGTGGCTGCCAAAATATGCCGTCTCGGGTATGTGCAGGAGGGCGCAGGCTTTGTGATGATCAACATGGGCAGGCGAATGGAGTACGCAGCCGCCTATCTGGGCATACTCAAGGCGGGGTGTGCCGCTGTGCCTGTGACTCCGACCTATCCCGCCGACCGTCTGGAGTACATCCGAGAGGACTGCGATGCCAGGCTTGTCATTACGGAAGAGTTTTTCGATGATATCGACACGGCCTGCGATGCCTCATTCACGCAAGCACAGGTGGATAAAGACTCCCCGGCCCTGCTGGTCTATACCTCGGGTTCCACAGGAAAACCCAAGGGAATTGTGCACAGCTTTGACGGCCTCACGGCAGGTGTCAAGCGTCACCAGACCCTTCTCGAGGGAATAGAGCACCCGGTCCTGGCCTCCACCTGCCCCTTCTCCTTCGGAATGCATATGTTCGAGCTGCTCACAA